>JAABUU010000734.1_pt1 | contig 68237 bp, 58 predicted proteins | sample 5559301 | NCBI WGS metagenome assembly JAABUU01 (sample SAMN10711884, study PRJNA513360) | rock metagenome | isolation source: Antarctica rocks | place: Antarctica: Victoria Land, Richard Nunatak white
TTCCGAATTACGTGACCATGGTCGCCTATGTGGCACCATTGCGGTCGCGCTAAATCGTTTTTTGCGCCACCACGCCAGCGGCACCAAGATGGCGCGGCAGGTAGAGCCGCACCGTGGTGCCCTGCCCCGGCGCGCTGTCGATCCGGACGTGCCCGGCCGACTGCCGCGCGAAGCCGTAGATCATCGACAGCCCCAGGCCGGTGCCCTGCCCGACCGGCTTGGTGGTGAAGAACGGGTCGAACACCCGCGCCATCACCTCGGGCGACATCCCGGTGCCCGTGTCGGCCACCGCCACCATCACGTAGTCCCCGGGCACGCCGTCCCCCGTCCCCGACGCACCCGTCCCCGACGCACCGGCCGCAGCGCCGTGCCACCCCGCCTCGTCGAGCCGCGCGTTCGCCGTCTCGATGCGAAGCCGGCCGCCGCCCGGCATCGCGTCGCGCGCGTTGATGCACAGGTTCAGGATCGCGTTCTCGAGCTGGCTCGGGTCGCACAGCGTCGCCCACAGCCCCGCCGCAGGCAGGCACGTCACCTGGATCGACGAGCCCGCGGTGCGCCGGATCAGCTCCTCCAACCCCGCCACCAGGCGGTTGGCGTCGGTGGCCTCCGGCTCCAGCGTCTGCTGGCGCGAGAACGCCAGCAGACGGTGCGTCAGCGCGGCACCCCGGTTCGCCGTCTGCATCGCCGCCTCCGCGAGCCGCGCCAGCTCCGCGGTGCGCCCCTGCGCGATCCGGCTCTGGATCAGCTCCAGGCTGCCGATGATCCCGGTCAGCAGGTTGTTGAAGTCGTGCGCCAGCCCGCCGGTGAGCTGGCCCACCGCCTCCATCTTCTGCGCCTGGCGGAGCTGCGCCTCGGTGCTCTCCCGCTCCGCGATCTCGGCGCGCAGCCTGCGGTTGACCTCGTGCAGCGCGGCGCTGGCGCGCATCTGCCGCGACAGGTCGGTCACCACCGCGCACAGCGCGCCGCCCCCGCCCAGCTCGCTCAGCGACAGCATCACCGGCACGCGCCGCTCCCCGCCCGCGTGCAGCGAGAACTCGCCCCGCCCCTCGCCGCGCTCCAGAAGGCGTTCCAGGCGCACGCCGTCGGCGGCCGGCAGGAAGCGCTGCAGCGGCCCGCCGACGATGCTCTCCTGCGCGACCCGCAGCAGCCCGGCCAGCGCGCGGTTGCAGTACAGCACCACCCCGTCCGACCCGAGCGTCAGCGCGCCCTCGCCGATCTGCTCGATCAGCAGGCGATACGGGCGGTCGTCGCTCTGCAGCGTGTAGACCGCAGGCCCGCCGGAGCCGCCCACCACCACCGCGTCCACGTCGCCGTGGCGGATCGCCTCGATGGTCTCCTCCGCCTCGCGCAGCCGCTCGCGCAGGTCGAGAAGCTCCAGGCGCAGGGCGACGTCGTCGGCGGAACTCACGGCGCCCGCCGGACAGCAAGGCAGAAAGCAAGGCTGGGCTCTGCCCAGACCCGCCAGGGGGGAAGCCCCCCCTGGACCGGCTTTCTTAAGAAATAGTTTTCAAAGGCGAGCCTTTGGCGGGGTCCAGGAGCCCCTCTTCCAGGCAATGGGGCCCTGGCCTTCCTTCCTGCCCTGTCCGCGCTCACGGCGCGAGCCCCAGCGCCGCAAGCACGCGCCCCTGGTCCGACAGGTCGCCGATCAGCCTGCGCACCGGCAGCGGCCGCAGCCGGATCAGCGTGGGCACGGCGACGATCTGGTGCGCCTTTGCCGCCTCGGGGTGCTGGTAGATGTCCACCACGGCGAGCGTGTAGAGCCCCGGCAGCCTGTCCTCCAGCAGCCTCTGCGCGGTGGCGATGGCGCGCGCGGAGCGGGCCGTGGTGCCCGCGACGTAGAGCCGCAGCACGTGCGATGCCGCGCCCCCCGCCTCCTGCGCGAGGACGCCCGCCGCGCCCTGCGGCGTTGCCGCTTGGGTCTCGGCCACGCTCTCAGCCGGCCGGGCGCAGGTCGAGCCCCACCAGCACCCGGTCGGTGTCCGACAGCGTGCCGATGACGCGCCTGATCGGCGAGGGCAGGTGGCGCACCAGTGTCGGCACCGCCAGGATCTGGTCCCCGGCGGCGAGCTGCGGATGCTCCAGCAGGTCGATCACCTCGATCGTGTAGCGCCCCGCCAGGTGCGCCTCGCAGATGCGCCGCAGGTTGGCGAGCGCGGTCCTGGACCGCACGGTCTGGCCCGCGACATACAGCCGCAGGGTGTGCTCGCCCGCATCCTCCGCCGCCGCGGCGGCCTCCCGCTCCTCGGGCGTGTCCTGCGCGTAGGCGTGCGGCTCCGCCCGCGCCGCGGAGCCCTGCGCCCCGCCTGACCCCAGGTCTGGCCCCGCGGCCTGCGCGACGGAGGGGTCGTGCCCGCTCACGGCCCGCTCTCCCCGTCCGCGCCGCGCAGCGCGGCCATGCCGCGCCGCTCGGAGTCGCGCGTGGCGAGGCGCTCCGCCTCCAGGCGGCCGAGCTGGCGCAGCTCATCGTCCTCGATGTCGAGCGCCGCGCGCAGCTCGTCGATCTGGCGCTCCAGCCCGACGCGGCGGCGCTGCAGCTCGCGGGAGCGGCGCTCCGCGTCGAGGTCGCGTTGCCGTGTCGCGTCGCGGTCGCGGTTCTCCTGCGCCAGCCGCGCCGAGCCGGTCAGCACCCCGGACGCGCCCAGGTAGGCCGGCACCAGGTGCACGCCGCGATCCGTCATCTGGAACTCGCGCACCAGGTTGGAGTGGCTCATGCCGCGCGACTTGAGCACGTACAGCGCGCGGTTGCGCTCGCCGTTGCTCTCCAGGTTCACCACCGACAGCCAGGTGTCCATCAGCGAGGACATGCCGCCCTCCGTGCGGTCCGCCCCCTCGCCGCCCGGAATCAGGTTGGTCATGAGCGCGGTGACGCCGCGGCTCTTCAGCAGGTCGATCATGCGCAGCAGCGTGGCGTGCACGTCGGCGGGCTCGCCGCGCAGGCTGGAGATCGGGTCCACGATCACCGCGTCCGGCCGGAACTCCTCGATGTCGCGATACATGTGCGCGAGGTGCATCTCCAGCCCGTGCAGGCTGGGCCGCGCCGCCACGAGGCGCAGCAGGCCGGCCTCCACCCACGGCGCGAGGTCGAGGCCGATGGATCGCATGTTGCGCACGATCTGCTGCGGACTCTCCTCGTAGGCGAAGTACAGGCAGCGCTCGCCGCGACGGCACGCGGCGTCGGCGAAGTGGCTGGCGAGGCTGGTCTTGCCGGTGCCCGCCTCGCCCGAGACCAGCACCGACGAGCCGCGGTAGAACCCGCCGGCGCCGAGCATCGCGTCGAGCCCCGCGACGCCGGTGGACACAGCGACGTCGCTGGTGTCGTGCTCCAGCGCCGCCGCCGTGACCGGCAGCACCGTGATGCCGCCGGCGTCGATCAGGAACGGATACTCGTTGGTGCCGTGCGCCGAGCCGCGATACTTCACCACGCGCAGCCGCCGCGTGGCGATGCCGCCGCCGACCGTGTTGTCGAGCAGCACCACGCAGTCCGAGACGTACTCCTCCAGCCCGTGGCGGGTCAGCGCGCCCTCGCCGCGCTCTGCGGTGATGATCGCGCTGACGCCCTGCTCCTTGAGCCAGCCGAACAGCCGGCGCAGCTCGGCGCGCAGCAGCGCGGTGTCGCTCAGCCCGGAGAACAGCGCCTCCAGCGTGTCGAGCACCACGCGCTTCGCGCCCACGCTGCGGATCGCGTGGCCCAGCCGGATGAACAGCCCCTCCAGGTCGTACTCGCCGGTCTCCTCGACCTCGGAGCGCTCCAGGTGGACGTGGTCCATGACAAGCCGGCCCCCGGCGATCAGCGCGGCCAGGTCGTAGCCCAGGGAGGCGACGTTCTGCGCCAGGTCCTCGCCGGTCTCCTCGAAGCTCATGAACACGCCGGGCTCGCCGAACTCGGTGGCGCCCTGGACCAGGAAGGTCATGGCGAACAGGGTCTTGCCGCAGCCGGCGCGCCCGCACACCAGCGACGGCCGGCCGCGCGGCAGCCCGCCCAGGGTGATGGCGTCGAAGCCCGCGATGCCGGTGGGACACTTGGGCAGGGCGAGGGTCCGGGCGGCCTGGTCCATGGCGCGAGCAGCGTCTCTCGAATGGGATGAGACGGTGGTAGCGGGGCCGGCAGGCAAAAGGAAGCGCGGCGTGAAGGCAGCGATGCAAGGCTGGGCTCTGCCCATTGCTTGAAGGCGGGGCCTTGCCTTGCTCCACCGGTCGTCTCGAGGGAGCACCGGCGTCATACAGGCGGCCCTTTGGAATGACCGGTCAGGCAGGCAAGGTTGAGGCTCTGCCTCAAACTCCGCCAAAGGCTCGCCTTTGGAATCCAATACTTAAGTGAAGCCGGTCCAGGGGGGGGCTTCCCCCCTGGCGGGTCTGGGCAGAGCCCAGCCTTGCTTTCTGACAGGTCAAAGCAGAGGGCCGCCGGCGTCAGACGATATGAAGAACCGTCGCGGATTTGTGCCGCGGGATCAGGACGGTGAGTACGGTGCCGTCCTTCTCGGACGAGGACACCCGGATGTCGCCTCCGTGGGCACGGACGATCTCGCGCGTGATGAACAGCCCCAGGCCGAGGTTCTTCTGCCCCGGCTTGTCGGCGGGCGCCGCGTCCGCGCGGCCCAGCGGATCGAAGATCGTGTCCATCCTGCCCGAGGCGATCTGCGGCCCGTCGTTGCTGACCTCTATCCTGATCGCGTCGGGAGTGCCCTTGACGGATACCCAGATGGGCGTGTCCTTGAAGCCATGCCGTACCGCGTTGCCCAGCAGGTTCGAGAACACCTGGGCGATGCGGGCCTTGTCCCACTCGCACGTCAGGTCCCCGGAGGTGTCCAGCTCGATGGGGCGCGCCGGGTGCGCGGCCTGAAGCTCCTCGAGGGCCTGCCGGGCCACGAACCCCGCGTCCATGGGTGAGCGGACGATGAGGGCCTCGCCCCCGAACCGGCTGCGCGTGATGTCGAGAAGGTTGTCGACCAGGACGCCGACGCGCGCGGCGCTTTCCAGCGCACCCTGCGCGATCGAGACCTGACGCTCCGTCAGGTTGGCCGTGTGCAGGAGCAGTTGCGTCGACAGCGTCACCGCCTGCAGCGGATCGCGGATGTCCTGGCTCAGTATCCCGGCGACGACATCCTTGGAATAGACGATCGCGCGCGTGTAGTAGCGCGCGGACTCGGCCAGCACCTGATCGACGGACTCGTTGAACCGCATCAGGCTCTCCAGGTCCTCGGCGTCCATGGACGGCCTGGTCCTGCCCCACAGCTTCAGGACGCTCGCGCGCAACGCCCGGTATTCGGACACCACCTGCTCTATGTCGAAGCCGTCGGCCAGCCGGACCGACGCGTGCGTCTCCGAGGCGGTGGCATCGGAAAGCTTGCTGTTCTCTCCCTTGGACTTCCTGGTCTGCTCCTTGGGTGTCTGGGAAGTGGCGATGTCCTTCGCGATGAAATCGAGCATCTGGATGATATGGTCGCGTAGGGCGTCCGAGGTCATGCCGTCGGAGGCCGGCGTCAGGGTCCGCGCGAACACTTCCCACTCGCCGACGATGGCCTCCACGTTCTCGGATATGAACGCCGGGAGCCGCTTCGAGCCGCTCTTCGGCTTACCCGACGCCGAATTGATGTCATCGTCCGAACTCAACGGGCCACCTCCGATGCTGTTGCAGCCGGCTCTGTCGCGATCCGGGCTCCGGCAGGACATCGCCTGCCTCGCGGCTCGATGTATCGCGGACATGCGACACCGGGATCGCATACCCGTGATAGGAAGCCGCGCATGGCACGCGGGCGCGGCCATCACATCCGGGCGAGGATGGATCGGGCGAACCCGTCCGGCCACCCCGGGCGTTCGCGTTCGCGGCGGGTCGCTGGCCTGGCCTGCTCTTGGACCGGGCGAGGCCGGAGCGAGCCGCGTCCGGCTTCCTGACAGCGGTGTCGGGTTTGCCGACGCCGGTCGCGGACGCTCCCGCCCTGTTCTCAGCCATGTCAACGGCTTGCCGTCTGGCACGCCGGATGCTGCAACCCTGCCTGGCGGGAATCAGGGGAAAGAGAGTCTCATGACGGTACCAACGAAGGCAGAGCGGACGATGCCCGGCCGCAAGGCGCTGCTGCTGGCGGCGTGCGCCACCGGCCTGCTCGGCGCAGGCCTGGCCCACGTGCAGACCGGCGCCATCCACGACCCCGCCCAGCTCCCCGAGATCAAGGGCGTGGTCGCGCAGTACGACCTCACGCCGCGCGGCGACGTGGACGGGCTGATCCTGCAGGACGGCACCGAGGTGCACATGCCCCCGCACCTGTCGGCCGAGCTGGCGGCGGCGGTGCGGCCGGGCGGCGCGGTGACGATCCACGGCCTGCGCGCGAGGGCGCTGCCGCTGGTGCAGGCCGCCTCGATCACCGACGACGCCAGCGGCCGCACCGTGACCGACACCGGCCCGCGCGGCGGCCCTGGCGCGCACCCGCCCGGCCCGCCCCCGCCCCACGGCCCGCGCGACGAGGGCCAGGCGCTTGACGCGCAGGGCACGGTGAAGATGCTGCTGCACGGCCCGCGCGGCGACTTCAATGGGGTGCTGCTCGACAGCGGGGCGATGATCCACCTGCCGCCGCCCGAGGCCGCGCGCCTCGCCGCCGACCTCGCGGTAGGCAGGACGGTCGCGGCGAGCGGGTTCGGCGTGCAGAACACGCTCGGCGAGTCGATCGCCGCCCGGCGGATCGGCGCCAGCCGCGACACGATGGCGCAGGTCGCGGCCCCGCCGCCCGGCGGCCCGCGTAGCCGCCCGCCCGGCCCGCCGCCCGCTCCTGGCGCGGGTCCGGACGCCGATCCGCAGGCCACCGCAGACCAGCTCACCGGCGGCCCCGGCCAGCAGCCGCACGGAGCGATGGCAGCGCCGGGCGCGCCGGCCGTCCCCCCGAGCGTCCCTGAGCCGGTCGCCCGTCTCGAACAGGGAAGATGGACGATGCCGGCGGCCGTCGAGAGTGACCGGCGCAACAGGCAACTCCGAACTCTCCCTCCGCTGCCTATTCCAACAGCTCAGGTGGACTGTCGGAATCTCCGGACAGCTAGCCAGGACCCGCCAAAGGCCAGGCCCTTGAAAACCGGTTCGAGTTCATAACGGATCTCAGAGGCTTGGTCTTTGACGGGGTCTCCTGCTTTCAGGCATGGGGGCAGCGTCCCTGGCCTTCCTTGCCTCACAGGCTTGCCGCGAACCCAGGAAGGCCGCCTTGCCCGACGACGCCATGCTGACTTGGCTCCACGTCGGCGACCTGCACATGGACGCCGCGCACCCGGACCGGCGCCTCGCGCTGGAGCGGATCGTGGACGAGGCGCGGCATTTCGCGGGCGCGCTCGACTTCGCGCTCCTGCCCGGCGACATCGCCGACAACGGCACGGCGGAACAATATCATCCGGTGCGCGCGGCGATGGACCGGCTGCGGCTGCCGGTGCGGATCATCCCGGGCGACCACGATTTCGAGCCGCGCAGCCTCGACGCGTACCACGCCGTCCTCGGCGCGGAGAAGCTGCCGGCGGCGGCTACGGTCTCGGGGCATCGCCGCGTGTTCCTCGACATCGTCTCCGCCGGGACGGGCGGGCTGGATTTCCGGATAGGCCAGGGGCAGCTCGACTGGCTGGGGCGCGAGCTGGCAGAGGCGGAGGCGCGCGGCGAGCCGGTGGCGCTGTTCATGCACAGCTACCCCGCCGACCTCGGCACGGACGCGCTTCCGCTGGGACGGCTGCTCGGCCGGCATCCGCCGGCGGTCATCGACATGGGGCATACGCACTACAACGAGCTGGGCAACGACGGCCGCACGATCTACGCGGCCACGCGCTCCACCGGGCGGGCCGAGGAAGGGCCGCTTGGGTTCTCGGTCGGCGCGGTGGACGGCGGCGCGGTGAGCTGGCGCTTCAAAACGCTGGGTAGCGCCTGGCCGCTCGTCCAGATCACCGCGCCGGCGGATCGCCGCCTCGTCACGGACCGCTCGGCCGGAGGCGGCGGCGCAATTCGGGCGCGGGCGTGGGACGAGACGGGCATTGCGCGCGTCACCTGCCAGGTCGACGACGCGGCGCCGGTCGGGATGCGGCGGAACGGCGCGGGGTGGTCGTGTCCGTGGCGCGCGGACGGCGGCGAGCACCGCATCACCGTGCGGGCGGAAGCCGCGTCCGGCACGGCGGGCGAGGACACGATCCTCGCGGGCGGCACCGCGGCCAGGATGGGGCCTTCGTCCGGGAGCGACGCGCACTCGATTGGGGCGTGGAAGGAACGCCACGTCCTGGGCACGCAGCTCGGGCCGAACCGCAACGGCCACAAGTGGTAGGCAAGCCAGCAAGGCTGGGCTCCGCCCAGACCCGCCAGGGCGAGCCGCCCTGGACTGGCGCACCTCAAGTAATGGATTCCAAAGGCGAGCCTTTGGCGGAGTTTAAGGCCCATGCTTGAAGGCGGGGCCTCAACCTTTCTTCCTCCCAGCCCGGAACCCTCGACACAGTGACCCCGAACCTCGCCGTCTGGCTGATCGCCGCCGCCTCGACCGCCGCCGTCATCACGCGCCCGTTCAGGCTGCCCGAGGCGGTCTGGGCCGTCTCGGGCGCGGCGCTGCTGGTGGTGCCCGGCCTGCTGCCCTGGCACGACGCGCTGCGCGCCGTGGCCAAGGGCGGCGACGTGTACTTGTTCCTGACCGGAATGATGCTGCTCTCCGAGATCGCCCGCCGCGAGGGCCTGTTCGACTGGGCGGCGGCGTGGGCGGCGCGGCGGGCGAAGGGCTCGGCGCCGCGCCTGTTCCTGCTGATCTACGGCGTGGGCACCGTCGTCACGGCGTTCCTGAGCAACGACGCCGCCGCCGTGGTGCTGACGCCCGCCGTGTTCGCGGCGACCAAGGCGGCGGACGTGAAGGAGCCGCTGCCCTACCTGTTCATCTGCGCGTTCATCGCCAACGCGGCGAGCTTCATCCTGCCGATCTCCAACCCCGCCAACCTCGTGCTGTACGCGAGCAGGACGCCGCCGTTGCCGACGTGGCTGGCGCACTTCGCCCTGCCGTCGCTGCTCGCCGTGGCGGTCACCTACGCGGCGCTGCGCTTCGCCCAGCGCGGATCGTTGCGCGAGCCGATCTCGACGGACATCGAGCAGCCGGAGCTGTCGCGCGGCGGGCGCATCGCGGCGTGCGGCATCGGGGTGACGGCGGCGGTGCTGCTGGCCGCCTCGTCGTTCGACATCCAGCTTGGGCTGCCGACCGCGATCGCGGGGGGGCTGACCGCGGCGGCCGTGCTCGTCACGGCGCGCGAGGCGCCGTGGGGGGTGCTGAAGGGGGTTTCCTGGGCGGTGCTGCCGCTGGTGGCGGGGCTGTTCGTGCTCGTCGAGGGGCTGGGACACACCGGCGTGCTGGCGCGGCTCGCGGGCCTGCTGCACGCGGCCGCGCAGTCGAGCCTGCAGGGCACCGCCTGGGGCGCGGGCGCGCTGATCGCGGTGGCGTCGAACCTCGTGAACAACCTGCCGGCCGGGCTGGTCGCGGCTGACGCGGTCGGCCAGGCGCACCCGCCGCAGGCGGTGACGGACGCGCTGCTGGTCGGCGTGGACCTCGGGCCGAACCTGTCGGTGACGGGCTCGCTGGCGACGATCCTGTGGCTCACGGCGCTGCGGCGCGACGGGCAGGAGGTGGGGTTCTGGCAGTTCCTGAGGCTCGGCGCGCTGGTGATGCCGCCGGCCCTGCTGCTGGCGCTGGCCGGTCTGCTGCTGGTCGGGTGAGTCTTGATTCGAAGAAAGCAGGGCTGGGCTCTCCCTCCGCTGCCACTCCAACGACCCAAGCGGGTCGTCGAAACCTTTGGCAGCTACGCCCAGACCCGCCAGGGGGGAAGCCCCCCTGGACCGGCTTTCTTAAGCAATGGATTCCAAAGGCCTGCCTTTGGCGGAGTTTGAGGCAGAGCCTCAACCTTTCTTCCCTTCCCTCCGGACAAGGACCCCGCCCATGAGCGCAGCCTGGCTCTACCCCTTCATCCTGTTCGCCGGCGTGCTGCAGGCCGCCGGCAACTCCATGAACGGCCAGCTCAACAAGTCGATGGCCAACCCCTGGCTGGCCGCCACGGTCTCCTTCGCGCTGATCGTGTTCGTCTTCGCCGCCCTGTTCGCGATCATGCCCCGCCCGCTCCCCACCGCGCAGAACCTCGCCGACATGCCCTGGTGGGCGCCGGTCGGCGGGCTCACCGGCGCGGTCGCGGTGTTCGCGGGGCTGCTGTTCGTCAACAGGATCGGCGCCGGGCCGTTCAACGGGCTGCTGATCACCGCCAACATCCTGTTCTCGCTGGCGATCGACCACTTCGGCCTGCTGAACATGGAGGTCCACGCGCTCAACGCCTGGCGCGTGCTCGGCGGCGCCTTCATGGTCGCGGGCATCGCCCTGATCGCGGTGTTCTGACGCACGCCGTGAAGAAGGCAAGGCCAAAGGCTCTGCCTCCGGACTCCGCCAAAGGCTCGCCTTTGGAGTCCTTTACTTAAGTCAAGGGATCAAAGGGCCGACGGCCCTTTGCGGGTCTGGGCAGAGCCCAGCCTTGCTTGCTTGACGTTTCCCATCCCCAGCACCGGATCGCTATGGACCCCGAGGCCGCCCTCCGCTCCGCCCGCCCGCTCGACGCGCTCAACTTCCTGCTCGCCGACGTGCGTGGCGCGCTGGGTCCGTTCCTCAACGTCTACCTCGTCACCGAGCGCCACTGGACGCAGTCCGCCGTCGGGCTGATGACCACGATCGCCGGCGTGCTCGGCCTGCTGGTGCAGGCCCCGATCGGCGGTGCCATCGACGCCACCCGCGCCAAGCGCGGCGCGATCGTGGCGGCGCTGGCGGTCCTGGCGCTGGGCGCGGCGACGCTGTTCGCGTGGCCGCAGTTCTGGCCGGTCACGCTGGCCAACGCCGCGATGGCGGTGGCCGGCGACGTGTTCGGCCCGGCGGTCGCGGCGCTCACGCTCGGCCTGACCACCCGCGCGGCGCTCGCGCGACGGCTCGGCCGCAACTCCGCCTTCGACCACGCCGGCAACGTCGCCATCGCGCTGGCCGTCGGCGCAGTCGGCTACGCGGTGTCGCAGCGCGCGGTGTTCCTGCTGGTGCCCGCCTTCGCCCTGGCCGCGAGCGCCGCCGTGCTGTCGATCCCCGCCGCCGCGATCGACCAGGATCGCGCGCGCGGCCTCGACGAGGCGCGCAGGCACGGCGAGGCCGAAGGCGCCGGCGCGACAGACGGCGCGGCCCCGGGCGCGACGACCCCGGGCGGCGGGGCGGAGCGCTACGGCGCGCTGCTGCGCTCCCGCCCGCTGCTGGTGTTCTGCCTGTGCGCCGCGCTGTTCCACTTCGCCAACGCGCCGCTGCTGCCGCTGGTCGGGCAGAAGCTGGCGAGCGCCCACCCGCGCTTGGCCGACGCGATGATGGCCTCGTGCATCGTCGCCGCCCAGCTCGTGATGCTGCCGGTGGCACTCCTCGTCGGGCGCACCGCGGACCGGATCGGCCGCAAGCCGATCTTCCTCGCAGCGTTCGCGATCCTGCCGGTGCGCGCGGCGCTCTACACCCTGTCCGACGACAGCGCCTGGCTGATCGGCGTGCAGCTCCTCGACGGCGTCGGCGCGGGCATCTTCGGCGCGCTCGCACCCCTGGTCGTGGCCGACGTCACGCGCGGCACCGGGCGCTTCAACCTCGCCCAGGGCCTCGTCGCCACCTGCCAGGGGGCAGGCGCGTCGGCGAGCGGCCTGGCCGCCGGCGTGCTGGTGGACCACGCCGGCTACGGCGCCACGTTCCTCGCGCTGGGCGCGGCGGCGCTGGTGGCGCTGGGGGTGTTCGCGCTCGCGATGCCGGAGACGAGGCCGGCGTGACGCGGCGGGGCCATGGGCCGACCCGTCCTGCCGGAGGAGCGTCGTTTCGCAGCAGCGCAACCGGGCCGACCGGTGCTAGGCTTGCGCCATGACCCTCGCCCTGCGCCAGCCGATGACCGTGGCCGAGTTCCTCGACTGGGAGGAGCGCCAGGAGCTGCGCCACGAGTTCGACGGCGTGCGCGTCGAGGCGACGGTCGGCGGCACGTACGCGCATGACCGGATCAGCATCAACCTGGCGGCGTCGCTGGTGAACCGGCTGCGCGGCAAGCCGTGCCAGCCGCACGGCAGCAACCTCAAGATCCAGATCATGGGCAGCATCCGCTATCCGGATGCCTACGTGACCTGCGACGGGCCGCCCCGGCTGAACAGCACGGTGGCCGCCGACCCCGTCGTGATCTTCGAGGTCCTGAGCCAGGGGACCGCGCGCAAGGACCGCACGGTGAAGAACCGCGAGTATGCCGCCACCGCCTCCGTGCGGCGCTACGTCATGCTGGAGCAGGCGGGAGTCGCCGGCACCATGTTCGAGCGCTCGGGCGAGGACTGGGTCGGGCACATCCTGACGGCCGCCTCCGTCATCCGGATGCCCGAGGTCGGCATCGAGCTGCCGTTGGCCGAGCTGTACGACGGCCTCGACCTGGCGGAGCCACCCGAGGACGACGCCGACTAGCCGTAGGAAGCAAGAAAGGTTGAGGCTCTGCCTCAAACTCCGCCAAAGGCTCGCCTTTGGAATCCATCACTTAAGTAAGGCCGGTCCAGGGGGGGCTTCCCCCCTGGCGGGTCTGGGCAGAGACCAGCCTTGCTTTCTTGACGCCCTCCCGCGTCACCCCCGGCCCGCCTCCCTGACGAAGTCCACGAACGCCCGCAGCGGCGCCGGCACCAGCCTGCGCCCCGGGTAATACAGGAACGGCCCGGGGAACCGCTGCCACCATGGCTCCAGCACCGGCTCCAGCGCCCCGCTCTCGAGCTGCGGCCGCAGCCAGTCCTCGAACAGGTGGACGATGCCCGCCCCCGCCACCGCCGCGTCCACCGCGAGGTCGACCGCCCCGCCCACGCCTACCAGCAGCGGCCCCGCCGGATCGACGCGCACCGCCTCGCCGCCCCGCTCGAACTCCCACGGCGGCATCGCGCCGCTCGCGAACCGCCCCCGCAGGCACGCGTGCCCCAGCAGGTCGCGCGGATGCCCCGGCCGCCCGCGCCGGTCGAGGTAGGCGGGTGCGGCGGCCGTGGCGAAGCGCTGCACCCGCGGCCCGATCGGCACCGCGACCATGTCCTGCTCCAGCCGTTCGTCGTAGCGGATGCCCGCGTCGAACCCCGCCGCCAGCATGTCGACGAACCCGTCCTCGGCGACCACCTCCAGCCGGATGTCGGGGTAGGACGCGAGGAACGGCGGCACAATCGCCGGCAGCACCAGCCGCGCGGCGCTCACCGGCACGTTCAGCCGCAGCGTGCCCGCCGGCCGGTCGCGGAACCCGTTGACCACGTCGAGCGCGCCCGCCACCTCGCGCAGCGCCGGCCCGAGCCGCTCCAGCAGCCGCAGCCCCGCCTCGGTCGGCGCCACGCTGCGCGTCGTGCGGTGCAGCAGCCGCACGCCGAGCCGCGCCTCCAGACGCCGCACCGACTCGCTGAGCCCGGACGCGCTGCCTCCGCTGGCCCGTGCGCCCTCGCGGAACCCCCGCGCGGCCGCCACCGCCACGAAGGCCTCCAGATCGCCCAGGTCGACCTTCCCCGGCTCGACATTCATTGTCCGCCACCCCGCACGCCCCGTGCCGATCCTGACCCGTTATCGCGCACCCGCCAACGCCCAGCTATGCTCCACCGCACAAGGAGCCCGCCATGCCCAGCACCGCCCACCCCGCCGCCGCCCACCCTGCCGCCGCGGAGACCGCCCCCGTCGCCACCTACCCCTTCGGCTCGCGCAGCGTGCGCCGCCTCGGCTACGGCGCCATGCAGCTCGCAGGCCCGCACGTGTTCGGCCCGCCACGCGACCCCGCCGCCGCCCTCGCCGTGCTGCGAGAGGCGGTCGCGTCGGGCGTGGACCACATCGACACCAGCGACTTCTACGGCCCGCACGTCACCAACCGCCTGATCCGCGAGGCGCTCTCGCCGTACCCGGACGGGCTGGTCCTCGTCACCAAGATCGGCGCGGTGCGCGGCGAGGACGCCTCGTGGAACCCCGCCTTCTCGCCCGAAGAGCTGACCCGGGCGGTGCACGACAACCTGCGCAACCTGGGCGTGGACGCGCTCGACGTCGTCAACCTGCGCCGCATGTCCGGCGTGCCCGGCCCCGCCGAGGGCTCGATCGAGGCGCCGCTCTGCGTGCTCGCCGACCTGCAACGCCAGGGCCTGATCCGCCACATCGGCCTGAGCAACGTCACCCCCGCGCAGATCGCCGAGGGCCGCCGCATCTGCGAGATCGTCTGCGTGCAGAACCAGTACAACCTCGCGCACCGCAGCGACGACGCCCTGATCGACGACCTGGCCCGCGACAACATCGCCTACGTCCCGTTCTTCCCGCTTGGCGGCTTCAGCCCGCTGCAGTCCGCAGCCCTCTCGGACACCGCCGACCGCCTCGGCGTCACGCCCATGCAGGCGGCCCTCGCCTGGCTGCTGCACCGCTCGCCCAACATCCTGCTGATCCCCGGCACCTCGTCCGTCGCGCACCTGCGGGAGAACCTCGCCGCCGCCCGCCTCGCGCTCCCGGCCGACGCGATCGAGGCGCTGGACGGCGTCTGATGCCGACGGGTCCCTGGAGTAACCCGGCAAGCAAGGTTGAGGCTCTGCCTCAAACTCCGCCAAAGGCTCGCCTTTGGAAACACTTACTTAAGTAAAGCCGGTCCAGGGGGGCTTCCCCCCTGGCGGGTCTGGGCAGCGCCCAGCCTTGCTTCCTCAGCCCGCTGCCGCCTTCTGCGCCCCGCGGTAGCGGTCGAACATGCTCATCTGGTGCACGCAGCTCAGCGTGCAGGTCGGGCTGCACGACTTCTCCGTGTGGAACTCGCGCCGGATGTCCTCGCGCGTATAGTCGAGCAGAGGGATGCCGGGGTAGCCGCGCTGCTGCGAGCACCAATGCACCCGCCCGTCCTCCGCGACGTAGAGGTAGCGCGCCCCCGCCCGGCACTTCCAGTCGTTGGCCCGCCCATGCATCAGGTTGCGCTGGAACAGCCGGTAGTTCAGCCCGTGCACCAGCGACGGCGAGATCCGCGTCACCTGCGCGTACGCCTGCATCTGCGCCGCGCTCAAGGGCTTGAGCACCCCGGTGTTGTCGTGCAGCACGCCGACCGAATGCTGCAAGCCATAGCGCGCCGCCGTCTCCGCCACGACCACCACGTCCTGCGTCCGCGCGTCGCTGATGCCGAGCACGGAGTTGACGTTGACCTTGAACCGCGCGTGCTCCGCGAGCAGCGCCAGCTTGCCCTCCACGGAGTGCAGGCTCTTCATCGAGACGTCGTCGGGCTCGAGGTTGTCGACGCTGATCTGCATCCCCTGCAGGCCGGCGTCGTTGAGCCGGTCGATCCAGCCGCGCGTGAGCCGGAACCCGTTGGTGATCATGGTGACGATCATGCCGTGGGCGCGGGCGGCGCGCACGACCTGGTCCAGCTCCGGGTGCAGCAGCGGCTCGCCGCCGGTCAGGGTGATCGACGCGGTGCGCAGCGACGCCAGGTGGTCGACCCACGCCAGCAGGTCCGCCAGCGGCACCGGCGGCGAGACCGCGTCGTATTCCGAGCAGTACCCGCACGCCAGGTTGCAGCGCCGCGTGACCACGACCTGCGCCAGCAGCGGCGTGTAGCGCGAGCCCACCGCACGGGCCAGGAACCAGACGCCCGACGCGAGGTTCGCGGCGCGGCGGCGCACCGACACGCTCCTCATCAGCGCCGCGACCCGGCGGGGGCGGGACAGGGGCAAAGGCCGGTCGCTGCGGCGGCAGGTCGGGACATCGGCGGGGTTTCCTGCAAGAGCGCGGGCGGGCGTGTATGGGCCGGCGGCGGCGGAGTGTCCACGCCGGGGCCCGGGCGTGACCGGCAAGGCAAGGTTGAGGCTCTGCCTCAAACTCCGCCAAAGGCAGGCCTTTGGAATCCATTACTTAAAAGAAGCCGGTCCAGGGGGGTCTTCCCCCCTGGCGGGTCTGGGCGGAGCCCAGCCTTGCTTCCTGTCCTTTCAGCGTGTGGGCGCCGGGCATCGGGCCGGGTCGTAGCTGTCGACGAGGCCGCGGGTCTGCGCGCGCAGGCTGTCGCGCTCGGCGAGCACGCGGCGCAGCGCGGTGCGCCGCGCCGCGGCCGGCAGCGCCGTGAACAGGGTCGCGCGCTGCGCCGCCACGACGTCGGGCAGCTCCGACAGCGCGGCGAAGGTCAGCGGCAGGGTGAGCGCCTGGGTCTGGCCGCGGGTCATCCCGCCGCTGAGGCCGAACGGCGGCCCGCCGGTCGCGGCCGGCCCCACCGCAAAGGTGCCGGTGGCGGTGAAGCTGCCGGCCAGGTCCACGGTGATCTCGCGCGTCAGGATCGGCACCACAGGATTGGCGGCGCGCACCTCGCACTGCGCGGCGCGGGCGGCCTCGGCGAAGCGCACCGGCCCGGCGCCGGTGGCGCTCACCGCGCCGGCGGCCTGCAACTGCATCTGTAACTCGTGCAGCGCCGCGGCCACCGTGACCGGGCGCGAGGCAGAGGCGCAGCCGCCCAGCGCCGCCAGCAGGGCCGCCGCCATGGCCACATCGCGCATAGCCCCGCCTCCCTCGCACAACCCGAGGCCCGAGTCTGTGGCCCGCACGGGCAGGCAGGCAAGGCCAGGGCTCTGCCCCATGCTTCAAGGCGGGACCCGCCAGGGGGAAGCCCCCCTGGACCGGCTTCACTTGAAGTGCGCCAGTCCAGGGCGGCTCGCCCTGGTGGGTCTGGGCGTAGCTGCCAAAGGTTCCGACGATCCGTTTGGATCGTTGGAATGGCAGCGGAAGGAGAGCCCAGCCTTGCTTCCTCTGTCCGCTCCCCCCTCGCGATTGCGGCGCGGTGCCGCCCGCCCTATCTGAGCGGGACGGCCATGGCGGTCGCGGAGCGCGGGTTGCATGAACGCCACGGGTGGTGTGCCGATCGATCTGATCCTGCTGGGCATGGTGGCCGCGTTCCTGGTCCTGCGCCTGCGCTCCATCCTGGGGCGGCGCACGGGGTTCGAGGGGACGCCGGCGGCGCGCGCCCAGACCGCGCCCACCCCGGTGATCGAGGGCCGCGCCGAGCCTGTGGCCGCAGCACCCGCGCGCACCGTGCCCGACCCGACGAGCCCGCTCGGCCAGGTGCTGGCGCAGATCGGCGCGGCGGATCGTGCCTTCACCCCCGCGCACTTCCTCCAGGGCGCCGAGGCCGCGTTCCGCATGATCGTGCAGGCCTTTGCCGCCGGCGACCGCGTGGCGCTGCGCAAGCTGCTCGCCGACGCGACCTACGCCGCGTTCGAGTCCGCGATCACGGCGCGCGAGGACGCGGGCGAGGTGCAGCGCAGCGAGATCCGCGCGGTCGAGCAGGCCGCGGTGACGGACGCCCGGCTGCGCGACGGCCTGGCGGAGATCACCGTGCGCTTCGTCTCGATGCAGGTGAGCGTGGTCACCGGCCGCGACGGCCTCGCGGTCTCCGGCGTTGACGGGCTCACCGAGCTGGTCGACGTCTGGACCTTCGAGCGCACGCCGGGTTCGGCGGGCGTGGCTTGGCGGCTCGCCGGCGCGCTCAGCGGCTAGTCGCACCAACGGCCCTTTGTGATGACCGGTGAAGCAGGCAAGGTTGAGGCTCTGCCTCATCCGCCAAAGGCTCGCCTTTGGAATCCATTACTTAAGTAAGGCCGGTCCAGGGGCGGCTCGCCCCTGGCGGGTCTGGGCAGAGCCCAGCCTTGCTTCCTGACAGATCAAAACTCAGGGCCGCTGGTATTAGAGGACGGGGCTCCCGCCGGTTTCGATGACGCAAGGGCCGGCTGCCTGGCTTCGGCCGCAAGGCAGCTTACAGTATTGCGGCGGCGTCGCTTTCGCCAGAGGAACGACGGCGCGGCAGGCACGGGGCCGCCCGATGTCAGCCTGCGCCGGCATTGTCCGGCACCGGAACGTCGAAGCCGTTCAGGGTGACGGAGACCATGCAGTAGAGTCCGACCAGGTGAATCAACTCGGCGACCCCGTGCGCGCCGAACGCATCCTGGGCAAGCCTGTAGTTCAGGGACGGCAGCACGCCGCCGCCCGACAGGGCCGCGGCGGTGTCGTAGGCGATGGCCTGCTCGCGCGGCAGGTCGGCGGGGCGCTGCCCGGCCACGATCGTGGCGATGGTCTCGTCCGACAGCCCGTCCGTCTGCGCGACCGCCACGTGGGCGTAGATCTCGTAGCCCGCCCGGAAATGCGCGCCCGTCACCAGGATGGCGATCTGCCGGCACGGGTCGGGCAGGGCGGCTTTGGCCGACAACGCCTTGGTGAGCTCCCACACGGCGCGGCCGATCCTCGGCTCGTGCAGCCAGGGGTTCCACGGCCCGACCAGCGCCCCGTCGTCCCGCTCCGTGACGAAGCCGCGGAAACCGCTCCCGATGCCGGCGCGCATGTCTTCGTAGAGCGGACGCTGCTCGCTGGTCAGGTCGGCGGGAGCGATCAGGGGAAGGCGCATGGAGGGGCTCCGGGTTGCGGTGTCATCCTCCACGACGCCCGGGCAGCGTCGCGGTTCGCAACCCGGCGGGAAAGTCGAGGGCTCTGCCCGCAGGAGGCCGGGCCCGCCGACCCCGCCAGGCTGCCGCCTCCCGAGCATCGGCCGGCGACCCGGCCCTGCTTCGTCCCGTCCCCTCGCGGGCGCCGTCCCGTCACGCCGCGCGTGACGCCGGCCCTTGCCGACCCCCGTTCCGTCACGCGGGGCAGGACGCGTTCGTCACGCGGCGCGTGACGGCGGGCCCTGCGATTTGTGCCGTCTGCCGGATCGCCTATACGACGGCGATGGACAGCTTCCTGCCGAACTTCTGGTACCTCGTGGTCGCCGGCCGTGCCGTGGCCCCCGGCCGCACGGTGCCCGCGACGCTGCTGGGCCAGGCGCTCCTGATCGGCCGCGCGCGCGACGGCGCGGTGTTCGCCTACGCCGACCGCTGCCCGCACCGCGCCATGCCGATGCGCCACGGCAGCTTCGACGGGGACGCCCTGCAGTGCGGCTACCACGGCTGGCGGTTCCGCGCCGCCGATGGCCGCTGCACCTCGATCCCGGCGCTCGCCGAGCGCGACACCATCGACCCCGGCCGCTTCGCCCTGCGCGGCTACCCCTGCCGCGAGGTCCAGGGCAACATCTGGGTCTACCCCGGAGAGGCCGCCGACCCGCACGACCTGCCCCCGGTGCCCGCCGTCCCCGGCTTCGAGGGTACCGCGCCGCAGGTCGCCGCGGTGATGCGCTTCCCCTGCCCCGCCGACGTGGCGACGATGGGCTTCATCGACCCCGCGCACCCCGCCTTCGTGCACACCTCGCGCTGGTGGAAGCGCAAGCCCTCGACCTCGCTGCGCCCCAAGGAAAAGGCGTTCGAGCCCGACGCGCTCGGCTTCCGCATGAAGCGCCACCACCTGAGGCACGGCGCCAACCCCTACCGCCTGCTCGGCCGCGACGTGCACGTCGACGTGACGATCCAGCTCCCCGGCCTGCGCATCGAGCACATCAGCGGCGAGCGCCACGCCGCCTGCGTGCTGGCCATGTCCACCCCCGTCGGCCCGGAGCAGACCGACGTGCACTACTGCGTCTGGTGGAGCATGGGCTGGCTGGCTGCGGCGAAGCCCGCGGCGCGCTGGATGGCGCGCGACTTCCTGCGCCAGGACTACGACATCGCCGTCCAGCTCCAGGAGGGCGGCGCGCCGTTCCCGCCGCCGATGTTCGTGGGCGACGCCGACGCGCAGATCCGCTGGTTCCTCCGCGTCAAGAAGGAGTACCAGGCGAGCCAGTCCGAGCGCCGCGCCTTCGCCAACCCCCTGCGCGAGCAGGTCCTGCAGTGGCGGAGCTGAGCGCCGCGAAGCAAGCAAGGCTGGGCTCTGCCCAGACCCGCCAGGGGGGAAGCCCCCCCTGGACCGGCTTTATTTAAGTAATGGATTCCAAAGGCGAGCCTTTGGCGGAGTTTGAGGCAGAGCCTCAACCTTGCTTGCCTGCCGCCCTCACACGCGCCGCTCCACGCACGGGCTGGCGCTCGGCGCGGTCTCGAGCACCTGCGCCCGGCGGGCCCGCAGCAGGCCGGGGATGCGGTCGCGCCGCGCGAGGTAGATGGCGTCCGACATCTGGCGGCTGTAGGGTGACTGGTCCCACGCCTGGATGAAGTCGCACTTGCTCGCCCCCCGGTTCGGCGTGGCCAGCGTGTGCCCGACCTCCTCCAGCCCGGTGAGGCTGCCGATCGCGAGCACCAGCCCGAGCAGCACGCGCCCTGCCCCGCCGCTGCGGGCGAGCACGCTGGCCGCGGTGTGTCCGGTGGCGACCGCGAGGATCGCCAGCGCCGGGATCGAGGCGCGCATGACGAAGTCGTTGGACACGCCGATCCGGTAGCACGGGATCAGCACCAGCGAGGCCACGGCGATGCGGTAGGTGGCGCGCCCCGGCCCGTGCCCGTCGCTGCGGCCGAACGCGGCGTTCGCGGCGACGAAGGGCAGCAGCTCCAGCGCCAGGAACGCCGGGTAGCGGATCAGGAACTCGGTGGTGAGCGGCTGGAACCCGCGCGGCACGTCGCCGCTGTCGCTGCCGAGGTACAACGCCAGCGGCACCAGCGCCAGCGCGAGCAGCGCCGGGGCGACGAGGTCGAGCGGCCGGACCTCGCGGGCACGCAACGCCTCCACCCCGGCCGCGAGCAGGAACGGCGCTGCGCCCAGCAGCGCGAACGGCGACCAGACGATCGACAGCGCCGCGCCCGCCATCAGGGTGCCGACGCGGACCTGCCGGCGCTCGCGCAGCAGCACCAGCGCCGCGAGGAACCAGCCGGCCAGCGCGTGGTGCGGCACCCAGAGCACCAGCGTCAGGGTGGCGGAGTACTGGAACAGCCGGTCCCACCACTGGATGTCGTCGGGGATGGCGAACGCCGCGCCGTCGCCGACCATGTGCCGGGCGGCGACCCCCAGCGTGCCGACCATGTCCCAGCCGCCGAACAGGCAGAACACCGCCAGCACGACCAAGCCGCGCCGCAGGGTGCCTGCGGCGCACAGCACGCGCAGCACGGCGGCCAGCGCCACGGTGTTCTGCGCCCACAGCGCCAGGTGGGCGGCGCGCAGCCCGGCGAGCTTCCCGGCCAGGGCGGGCACGAGGTACATCCCCAGCGGCGCGCGCAGCACCCAGTCGGTGCCGCGGGCGCGGTAGGCGAACGGCCAGGCTTGCTCGACCAGGTCGCGCAGCACGGCGTCGCGCACCAGCCAGTCCGGGGTTGCGGGCAGCAGCCGGCCCTCGCCGCCCAGCGTGGTCAGCAGCAGGGCGGTGGCGACTGCTGCGAGCGACAGGCCGACACTCCCCGGCACGGCAGGGCGGAGGGCACGGGCGAACGCTCCGGCCGGACCTGCGCCGCGCAGCAGCGCGAGCAGCGGCAGCGCGGCCACGACGAGACCCGCGCCCAGCACGCCGTGGCCGAGGAACGCGTAGAGCAGCGCCGCCGGCGCAACCAGCAGCGCCAGCATCACCGCCGTGGCGCGGGTGCCCGCTACGGCCGGGGCGGCGCTGCGGCCGGGAGCGCCAGGCGCAGGCAAGCCAGGCGCAGGCAAGGTCGTCACGGCACTCTCCGTCGGGTGTGGGGGCATGGCGGGGCATGGATCGGACGCCACGGCCACCGCACTTGTCCCGCCCCGGCGGCGTCCGGCAAGGCGGGCCTTCCCGGACCGCCCGCTTCGGGGCAGGCTGCCCGGACACCGGGCGGGCGCCGATCCTGCGCCCGCACGCCCACCGAGGAGATCGCCGTGCGCCACCATCCGGTCCTGTTTGCCGCCACGCTGCTGGTGCTCGGGGGATCGGCCGCGCGTGCCGCCGACGCGGTCTCGGCCACCGACCGCAGCTTCGTCGCCATGGTCAGCCAGGGCGGCCTGTTCGAGGTCAAGGCCGGCCAGCTCGGCGCGGAGCAGGGCGCCGTCCAGGACATCCGCGACCAGGGCAACACCGAGGCGCACGACCACCAGCTCGTCGGCGACAAGCTCAAGTCGATCGCGGGCGAGGCCGGCATCGAGATCGGCGACACCCTGAACGCGCAGTTCCAGAAGCGGCTGGACGCGCTGAAGGCGCTCTCTGGCGAGGCGTTCGACGCCGCCTACCTGCGCGACATGGAGGACATCCACGCCAAGGACGGCGCCGCGTTCGCCAAGGAGGCGACGTCCGGCGGCAACCCGAAGCTTCGCGCCTTCGCCGCGGAGACGCACCGGATCGTGGAGCGCCACGTCGGCGAGCTGAAGGCGGTGGGCGCGACCGGGAAGTAGGGCCGCAGGCCCGCGGGAGCGAGCGAAGCAAGCAAGGTTGAGGCTCTGCCTCAAACTCCGCCAAAGGCTCGCCTTTGGAATCCACTTGTCTCAGTAAGGCCGGTCCAGGGGCGGCTCGCCCCTGGCGGGTCTGGGCAGAGCCCAGCCTTGCTTCCTGCCGCTTGCCGATTGCCACGGCCCGCCCGGCGTCGGTAGATCGCGAGCCCGCCCCGTCCGGAGTCCGTGCGATGCCCCGACCCTGCCTGCGTGCCCTCCTGGTCCTGGCGTGCCTGGCCGTGGCGCCGGCGCGCGCCGAGGAGCGCGTGCTCAACATCTACAACTGGTCGGACTACATCGGCGCCGACACCATCGCGCAGTTCGAGCACGCCACCGGCATCACCGTGCACTACGACGTCTACGACTCCAACGAGGTGCTGGAGGCCAAGCTGCTGGCCGGCCACTCCGGCTACGACCTGGTGGTGCCCAGCGCGGAGCCGTTCCTCGCCCGCCAGATCAAGGCCGGCGTGTACCGCGCGCTCGACCGCGCCCGCATCCCGAACTGGGCCAACCTCGACCCCGCGATGTTGGCCCAGGTCGCCGGCGCCGACCCCGGCAACGCGCACGGCGCGATCTGGGCCTGGTCGACCACCGGCCTCGGCATGAACGTCGCCAAAGTCCGCGCGGCGCTCGGCCCCGACGCCCCGCTCGACAGCCTCGCCCTGCTGTTCGATCCCGCGAACGCCGCGAAGCTCAAGGACTGCGGCGTCACGATGCTGGACTCGGCGTCCGAGGTGGTGCCGGTGGCGCTGCACTACCTGGGCCTCGACCCCGCCTCGCAGGACTTCGGCGACCTGAAGCGCGCGCAGGCGCTGCTGATGTCGGTGCGCCCATACGTGCGCTATTTCCATTCGTCGCAGTACATCAACGACCTGGCCAACGGCGGGGTGTGCCTGTCGCTGGGCTTTTCCGGCGACGTGCTGATTGCGGCGCAGCGGGCGCGCGAGGCGGGCGGCGCCGGGATCGAGTACCACCTGCCGCGCGAGGGCACCATCGAGTCGTTCGACATGATGGCGATCCCCGCCGACGCGCCGCACCCGGAGGCGGCGGAGGCGTTCATCAACTTCGTGCTGCAGCCCGCGGTGATGGCGGGGATCAGCAACACGGTGTTCTACGCCAACGGGGTGCCGGCGACGCGGCCGCTGCTGCGCCCGGCGCTGGCGGACAACCCGAACGTGTTCCCAGCGCCGGCGCTGGCGGCGAAGCTGTTTCCCGGCAGCGAGGTCGCGGCGCGCTACGAGCGGGAGCGGACCCGGGCGTGGACCAGCGTGACCACGGGGAACTGATGGCGAGGCAAGCAAGGCCAGGGGCTCTGCCCCTGGACCCCGCCAAAGGCTCGCCTTTGGAAACCCCGACGAGGGCCTGCGGCACGCCACCCCTTATGTGCGCCGGTCCAGGGGCGCTGCCCCTGGCGGGTCCAGGGCAGAGCCCTGGCCTTGCCTGCTTCGGTCCCACCCCCTGATGTCCGCTCCCTGCGTGGTGATCGAGGCCTGCACCAAGCGCTACGGCGACGTGCCCGCGGTGGACCGCGTGAGCCTGGAGGTCGCCTCGGGCGAGCTGTTCGCGCTGCTCGGCGGCTCCGGCTCGGGCAAGACGACGCTGCTGCGCATGGTGGCCGGCTTCGTCGAGCCCAGCGCCGGGCGGATCGCGATCGACGGCGTGGACATGGCGGGCGTGCCGCCGCACCGGCGCCCGGTGAATATGATGTTCCAGAGCTACGCGCTGTTCCCGCACATGAGCGTCTCGCGCAACGTCGGCTACGGCCTGCGCCAGTCCGGGGTGCGCGGCGCGGCGCTGGCGCGGCAGGTGGACGAGGCGCTGGCGCTGGTGCAGCTCGCGGGGTTCGGGGCGCGGCGGCCGGACGAGCTGTCCGGCGGGCAGCGGCAGCGGGTGGCTCTGGCGCGCAGCCTGGTGATGCGGCCGCGCGTGCTGCTGCTCGACGAGCCGATGGGGGCGCTGGACCGCAAGCTGCGCGAGGAGACGCGGCGCGAACTGGTGGCGATCCAGCGCCAGGTCGGCATCACCTTCCTGATGGTCACGCACGACCAGGAGGAGGCGATGGGCATGGCGGACCGCATCGCGGTGATGCACGCCGGCCGCATCGCGCAGCTCGGCTCGCCGGTCGCGCTGTACCGCCGCCCGACCAGCCGGCTGGTGGCGGAGTTCGTGGGCGCGGTGAACCTGCTGGCGGGCCGCGTGATGCAGGCAGGGCCGCAGGGCTGCGTGGTGGAGTCCGAGGCCGCCGGCTGCGTGCTGCACGCGCCGCCGACCGAGGTGGCCGCCGGGCAGACGGTGTGGGTGGCGCTGCGCCCGGAGGACATCGTGCTGCGGCGCGGCGACGGCGTCGCGACGCCGCACGGGGACGCGGCCCAGGATGGGCCCCAGGGCACGTCAGGCCCGGACGCGGGCGGCGACGGCGCGAACGAGGCATCGGGGCGGGTGGAGGACGTGTCGTGCCTGGGGCCGCAGACGCTGTGCCAGGTGGCGCTGGCGGACGGGCACCGGCTGCGCGTCAGCCTGCACGGCGTGGCCGCGGTCACGACGGGCGAGCGGGTGCGGCTGAGCTGGGCGTCGGCGGCGCTCGCGGTGCTGCTGCGGTGAGCGGCGCGGGGCGGACGGGCGACGCGCCCCGCCCGGCCGGGCGCCCCGGCCCGCAGGCCGCCGCGATGCGGGTGCGCCAGGGCGGGCGCGGCTGGCTGCGGGCGCTGGTGCCGGGGGCGCCGCTGCTCTGGCTCGGCGCGTTCTTCCTGGCTCCGTGCCTGGTGGTGCTGCGGATGAGCTTCTCCGAGGCGGTGGTGGCGCAGCCGCCGGTCTCGCCGCTGTGGCGCTGGGCGGACGGGACGCTGACGCTGACGCTGCACCTGGACACCTACGGCACGCTGTTCGGCGACTGGCTGTATGCCCGCGCGCTGCTCGGCTCGGTGTGGATCGCCGGCGTGTCGACGGCCGCGTGCCTGCTGCTCGGCTACCCGATCGCGCTGGCCATCGCGCGCACGGCGCCTGCGCGGCGAGGGCCGCTGCTGATGGCGGTGATGCTGCCGTTCTGGACCAGCTTCCTGATCCGCGTGTACGCCTGGATCCTGATCCTCAAGGACGAGGGCCTGCTGAACCAGGCGCTGTCCGCCCTCGGCCTGGGACGGCTGCACGTGATGAACACCGACCTCGCGGTGTGCATCGGCATCACCTACTCGTACCTGCCGTTCATGGTGCTGCCGCTATACGCGACGCTGGTGGCGCAGGACCCGGCGCTGCGCGAGGCGGCGGCCGACCTGCGCGCCTCGCCGTGGCGGGTGTTCCGCACGGTGACGCTGCCGCTGTCGCTGCCCGGGGTGCTGGCGGGGGCGCTGCTGGTGTTCATCCCGGCGTGCGGCGAGTTCGTGATCCCGGACCTGCTCGGGGGGCCGGACACGCTGATGATCGGGCGCGTGCTGTGGGGCGAGTTCTTCTCCAACCACGACTGGCCGGTGGCGTCGGCCGTGGCGGTGGCGCTGCTGGCGGTGCTCGCGCTGCCGGCGGCGCTGCTGCAGCGCGGGCGGGCGGGGGGGCTCGCGGCGGGCGACGTCGCGGGCGGGGAGGCGGAGTGAGCAAGGCAAGGCAAGGGGCCTTGCCCCCAATGCTTGAAGACGGGGACCCCGCTCAAGGCGGGGCCTTGAGAATCCAATACTTAGAAAGCACCCCCTGCCGCTTGTCCTGCTTTCATGCGCCGGTCCAGGGCGGCTCGCCCTGGCGGGTCCAGGGCAGAGCCCTGGCCTTGCTTCCTTTCTGCCGGCCGTGCGGATGACCCGCCCCCGCCCCCTGACCGCGTGCCTCTGGGCCGGCTACCTGTTCCTGTACGCGCCGATCGCCCTGGTGGTGCTGTACTCGTTCAACAGCTCGACGCTGGTGACGGTCTGGGGCGGCTGGTCGCTGCGCTGGTATGGCCGCCTGCTCGCGGACCGCGCGATCCTGGACGCCGCCTGGCTGTCGCTCCGCGTGGCCGCGGTGTCGGCGAGCCTGGCGGTGGTGCTGGGCACGATGGCGGGCGTGGCGCTGGCGCGGCACGGGCGGTTCCGCGGCCGAGGGCTGCTGTCCGGCCTGGTGGTGGCGCCGATGGTGATGCCCGAGGTGATCATCGGCCTGGCGAGCCTGCTGCTGTTCGTCAGCCTCGGCGTGGGGCGGGGATTCTGGACCATCGTGATCGCGCACGTCTCGTTCACCACGAGCGTGGTCAGCGTGGTGGTGCGCGCGCGCCTCGCGGGCTTCGACCGCTCTCTGGAGGAGGCGGCGCAGGACCTCGGCGCCGCGCCCTTGCGGGTGTTCGCCGACGTGACGCTGCCGCTGATCGCGCCCGCGGTGGTGGCGGGGTGGCTGCTGGCGTTCACCCTGTCGGTGGACCAGCTCGTGATCAGCAGCTTCGTGTCCGGGCCGCAGGCGACCACGCTGCCGATGATCGTGTACTCCAAGGTCAGGCTCGGGCTGACGCCGGACGTCAACGCGCTGGCGACGCTGATCGTGGCGGCGGTGGGCGCGGTCACGGCCATCGCGGCGCTGGTGGCCGGGCGGCGCGGCGGGGCGTGGCGGCCGGGCTGAGACGGCGCGCAGGCGCGCGCGTTTCCTCTGCTGGCCCTTCCAGCACCTGCCGGAACTCCTGGCAGGCTCCACCCGGACTTGCCAAGGCTTTCCCTCAGCCCCACGGACGGATATGGCACGGCCGGGTCATCTCCATCCTCAGGACCTGACGGGTGGTCGTGCCCCTCGGCGCCGGCACCGTCTGCGGCGAGGACCAGAGGCGAACCCACTCGCCATCCCGTGGCACGCAGAGATGCGGGTTGAGGAAGGGCATCCGGAAGGTCTGCCCAGACACATCGAACAGGCGCCAGATGTTCCTGGTACTCCCGGGTACCCCCTCGTAGCGGGTGTTCGCGACCTGCCCGACCGAGTACGCCGCATCGCCCCGCATCAAGGGAGCGCGCAGGGCGTAGATGCCGTTGCTGCAGGTCGTGACGAAAACGCCGAGCAGGAACACCACGCCGAGGCTGCTCGCGACCTTCCATGCCGCAGGGCCGCGTCCAGGCCCGGGCTCGCGCCCGATCACGGCGTCCGGGCGCCAAACACGTCTCCGCTGGTGCCAGACGGCAGCCGCGAGAAGCCAGAAGATCAGCCCGGCGACAGCCCAGCCTATCCAGGGCTGCCACGACTCGCGCACATCCCACGCCGGGAAGAACTGCGGCACAGGCTGACGCATCCCATCCAACACGACCCCCGACGACACCGCACCCGAAAGGCTATACGCACGGGCACCATCGGTCAGTAGCGCAGTACGGCGTTCCGCCAGGAACCGCGAAGGCAGACCCTTGGCGCAGGCAACCCCGGAGCCCTGCGCCTTGGTCACACCTGTTTGCAGGGCGACGCGACAACGGCATCGCCCGACCAGCGTTGCATCCCGGACAGGACGATCTCTCAGGAGAAACGCCATGGCCGAGTCCCGCACCGCCCTGCTGATCGGCGCTTCGCGCGGCCTCGGCCTCGGCCTCGCGCAGGCCCTCGCGCGGCGCGGCTGGTCCGTCACCGCCACCGCCCGCGACCCCGGCCAAGCCCCGGCGCTGGCCGCCGTCCCGGGCGTGCGGGTCGAGCGCGCCGACATCACGGACGACGCCGCCATGGCCGCGCTGCACGAGCGCGCCGCCGGCCCGTTCGACCTGGTGTTCGTGGTCGCCGGCATCGCCGACGACGCCACCCTGCCGGTGCACGAGGTCAGCGCCGCCTCCGCCGCCCACGTGTTCGAGACCAACGCCCACGCCCCGCTGCGCGCGATGGAGCGCTTCACCGACCGCCTCGCCCCCGGCGGCACCATGGCGGCGATGACCTCGATCCTGGGCAGCGTGGCGGAGAACGGCTCCGGCGGCTGGGAGATCTACCGCGCCAGCAAGGCCGCGCTGAACACCCTGACCCGGTGCTACGCCCTGCGCCACCAGGACGCCGGGATCACGGTGCTCTCCCTGCACCCGGGCTGGGTGAGGACCGACATGGGCGGCCCCGGCGCCTCGCTCGACGTCGCGACGAGCGCGAACGGCCTGTGCGACGTGATCGAGGCGCGGCACGGCAGCGGCGGGCACCGGTTCCTGGACTGGGAGGGCCGGACGATCGCCTGGTAATGCCAGCGGCCCGCTGCGTTGACCTGTCAGCAAGCACGGCCGGGCTCTGCCCAGACCCGTCAGGGGAAGCCCCCCGGACCGACTTTCTTGAGGAAGGCAGGTCCAGGGGCGCTGCCCTTGGCGGAGTTTGAGGCAGAGCCTCAACCTTGCTTTACCGGTCACTCCGAAAGGCGGTCGGTACAAGACGAAGGCGGCAGGCAAGGCCGAGGCCCTTGCCCAGGACTCCGCCAGGGGCGAGCCACCCTTGGACCAGCCTGACGCGAGGGCGGCAAGGCGAATCGCACACATCGCGGGCGAAGGTGCCGCCCGACGCCCGATCGGGCTTGCGACGTATTGATCGCATGTGGGACACAATTTGTTGCAGGGCCGAGGCAGCGCGCACGAAAGACGTGCGGTAGTAACTCAGCGCAAGGTCACAGCCAGGAAGGCGCTGGCGTCCGCCAGGCTGCACCACATGTCTCGTCAGACGATTGCGACACGGATGCCATGATCGTGCTTGTCGCCGGCATGCCGCGCAGTGGATCGACCTTCTCGTTCAACGTCGGGCGCGAGGTGCTGCTGGCACAAGGCCGCGTTCACCAGGAGGCCACCCACGACGTGGCAGGGGCGCTGGAGAGGTCGGGCAAGGCGGATCACGTGCTGCTGAAGGCCCACGCGGTCGACCACGCCACGATGGCGCTGGCGCGACACGGAGCGTTGCGGACCGTCATCACGGTGCGCTGCATCGAGGACTCCATCGCCTCGTGGATCGACACCTTCGGCTGGTCGGATGAGGAGACCGTCAGGCACCTGCGGGACTGGATACAGCTCTACATCGGCCTGCGCGGGGTGGCGCTGATCGTGCCCTACGAGCAGGTGGATCGCAGGCCCGCCTGGGCCGCCTGGCGGATCGCCCGCTTCCTGCATCCCGGCGTGAGCCCGCTCGAGGTGTTGCGCATCGCCCGCAAGTTCAGCCGCGCCCGGGTCAGGGCGCACGCGGACGCGCTGACCGCCGACGGCGAGGGCATGATCGACATCGGCTTCAGCTTCTACGACGGGCAGACCTACTTCCACCGGCGCCACGTGTCGGGTCCGCGATCGCGGCCAGCCCGCGAACGGGTGCCCACGGCGCGGCTGGACTACGTGACGGCCGCGCTCGGCGCGGACATCGCGGCCGCGGGACTCTAGATCGCCTCCATCGCCCAGGGATCGCCGCCCTTGCCCTCTGCCTGGCGTGAACGGACCTGCGCATCCCGTAGAGGCATCACGGACCTGCGGCCGGCGGTGCACCCTGTCATGCCAACGGCCCCTGACATCGACCCGCCAGGAAGCAGGGCTGAACTCTGCCCAGACCCGCCAGGAGGGAAGCCCCCCTGGACCGGCTTTGCCTAAGGAAGCGATTTCCAAAGACGAGCCTTTGGCGGATGAGGCAGAGCCTCAACCTTGCTTGCCTGACCGGCCACACTCAAGAGGCATTGATGCCTGGCAAGGCGCGAGGCGGTCGTGGCCGCATCGGCTGGCCGCGCGGCATCCGCTCCGGCCTCTCAGCTTTTGGTCGGGGTTGGATCGATCACGTTCGCACAGCCGTCCGTCGGCGCCGCCGCGACCTGGCCAACGATCGGGACGATCTTCAGGCCGGCCGAGGCGACCCGGCACGGGGCCGCGAACAGGCCGCAGCCGGAAAGGGCGCAGAGCGCCACCAGCACCAGGGCCGCTCGCGGCGCGAGCAGAAGGCGCGTCGCGATGGGCCGGGGGACGGCCGGGGCCGCTTCCGTCCCGGCGCGGCCCGTGCGCCCCGCAGGACGACGGCGGCGGCAATCGTGGATGGGCCAGGCGTCGCGTCCGGCGACCCTGGCGAGACGGGAGCGGGTCCCGGCTTGATCTTCTGCAGGCATGGAGCCTCGCATGGCGACGACGTCGTTGATCGGGATGCGGATCATGCCGCCCAGGTCGAGGGACGGCAACTCGCCCACGGCCGGCAATGCCCGCACCTCGCCGCTGGAGCAAGACCGGCGGGCAGCGATCCCCGCTTCCGGTCGCACCGGAGGGCGGCTTCCTGTCGTACGGAACGACGCACGAAGGCTGTGCTGGGCGCGACAGAGGTGTTGAGAAATTGGGATCGCGTCTTGACCCTGGTCCACGGTGGTAGCTCGTCCCGGCCGGACACAGGCCTGTAGCGCATTGCTGATGCTGATGAACACTGGAGCGGGCGAAGGGATTCGAACCCTCGACCCCAACCTTGGCAAGGTTGTGCTCTACCCCTGAGCTACGCCCGCACTCCGTGGTGCGGCGTTCTAGCCACGCGCCGCCGCGATTGCAAGCCGCCCCGTCGCGCCGCGGCCCGACGCCATCCTGGCCGCTCTCGCGGGGTCGTTGCAGCCCTGTCGCAGCCCGCCGCCTGAGCCAGCCTAGGCAAGCACGCGACCCATCCCACCTGCGCGATATCGGACCACGCGAACGACATTCTCCGGCTCGCTTGGGGCGGAAATCGGTGCCTACGGGGGCATGATCGCGAGTTACGGAACATAATTTGACGCTCCCGGGGCCACACTGTAGCCACGAGATGCTGTATCGCGCGAAAGGCGGTTCGACTTGACCCTGACTGCCATGTCCCGCCGCCTCGCCGCCCACGCGCGCCCTTCCCCGGCGAGCGGGCGCCGCTGATGCGCCAGCTCTTCGCGCCCGGCGCCGACGCGATCTTCCGCTTCTGGATCGCCACCCTGGTCGGTGGCCTGGCGCTCGGCCTGCTGGTGTTCGCCGGCGTGTGGACCTCGTCGTACAGCACCACCGTCGGCGTCGCCCCCGTGCAGCCGGTGCCGTTCAGCCACAAGCACCACTCCGGCGAGCTGGGCATCGACTGCCGCTACTGCCACCAGGCCGTCGAGGTGAACGCGTCGGCCGGCATCCCGCCGACCTGGACCTGCATGACCTGCCACAGCCAGATCTGGACCAACGCCGAGATGCTGGCCCCGGTGCGCGCCAGCCTGGCCAACGACGAGCCGCTCCGCTGGACGCGGGTCAACCGCCTGCCGGACTACGTGTACTACAACCACTCGATCCACGTGACCAAGGGCATCGGCTGCTCGACGTGCCACGGCGACGTGACCTCGATGCAGATGACCTACCGCGCCCACGCCTTCGAGATGGCGTTCTGCATCAACTGCCACCGCGCGCCGGAGAAGTGGATACGGCCCGCAGCCGAGGTCTGGAACATGGAGTGGCAGCCCGCCGACGACCAGGCCAAGCTCGGCGCCAAGCTCGTGCACGACAACGGCATCCGCGGCCCAGCGGTGCTGACCGACTGCTCGATCTGCCACCGATGAGCGCCCCCCTGCCTGTGCCCGAGACCGCATCCGCGCCGATGCGCCCCGGCCTTGGCGGCGGCCCCGCGATGTGGCGCTCGCTCGACCAGCTCGCCGACACCCCGGGCTTCCGGCGCTTCCTGCAGGCGGAGTTCCCCGCCGCCGCCCGCCTCGCCCCCACGCTCGACGGCCCGGGACGCCGCCGCTTCCTCAAGGTGATGGCCGCCTCCTTCGCGCTGGCCGGACTCGCCGGCTGCGACGACAGCGGCCACGAGGACGGCCGCACCCAGGAGATCCCCTACGTCCGCAACCCGGAGCGGATCGTCGTCGGCAATCTCCTGCAGTATGCGTCCACCAGCATGCTCGCCGGCTACGGCACCCCCGTCCTGGTCGGCACCCGCAACGGCCGCCCGATCCGTATCGACGGCAACGTCGAGCACCCCTGGACCCGCGGCGGCACCGACCCGTTCGCGCAGGCCTCCGTTCTCGGCCTGTACGACCCCGACCGCTCGCAGTCCGTGCGCTACCTAGGCCGCGCCTCGTCGTGGCAGGCGTTCCGCGCCGCGACCGCCGGCCCGTTCGCGGTGCTGCGCGCCAACCGCGGCGCCGGCCTGCGCCTGCTCACCGGCACGGTGACCTCGCCCACCCTGCTGGCCCGCATCGCCGCCCTGCAGGCCGCCTGCCCGGAGATGGTCTGGCACAGCCAGGACCCCACCCGCGGCCACTCCGCCGACGCCGCCCGCGCCGCCTTCGGCCGCGCCGTGCAGCCGCGCTACCACTTCGACCGCGCCAGCGCCGTGGTCTCGCTCGACGGCGACTTCCTCGACCACGGCCCGCAGCAGATCGGCCAGGCGCTGGACTGGACCACCGCCCGCGCCAGGGCGGCCAAGGACGGCAAGCTTCTCGCCCTGCACGACGCCTCGCCGACGCCGAGCCTGACTTCCGCCAAGGCCGACCACCCCCTCGCCGCCACGCCCGACGCCATCGCGGCCCTCGCCGCCGGCCTGCTCGCCGACCTGTCCTCCCCTGGTGCCGCGCCAGCCGCCGCCGGCGCCGACCCCGTCGCCGCCTGGCGCGCCCGCGCCGGCGCGGCGCTCGCCTCGACGCGCGGCCGTTCGATCGTGGTCGCCGGCGCGGCGCAGCCCGCCTCCGTGCAGGAGGCCGCGCACCGCCTCAACGCCGTGCTCGGCAACGCAGGCCACACCATCGGCTACACCGCGCCGGTCGCGGCGAGCGCGGAAAGCCTCGCCTCCCTGGTGGACGCGATGCGCGCCGGCCAGGTGCACACCCTGCTGATGCTCGACACCAACGCGGTGTACGACGCGCCCGGGGACCTCGCCTTTGCCGACGCGCTGAACCAGGTCGCGCTGCGCGTCCACGCCGGCCCTTACGCCGACGAGACCGCCGCCGCCTCGGACTGGCACCTGCCGCTGCTGCACCCGCTGGAAGCCTGGGGCGACGCCCGCTCCTGGGACGGCACGGTGGGCCTGATCCAGCCCACGGTCGCCCCGCTCTACGGCGGCCGTTCCGCGCTGGAGGTGCTGTCGCTGCTCGCCGACACGATGCCGCGCTCCGGCCGCGACCTCCTGGAGTCGCACTGGCACGACTCCTGGCGCGGCGCCGGCGACGACGCAGCGATCGATGCCCGCTGGCGCCAGGCCCTGCTCGACGGCTTCGTGCCCGACACCGCGGAGCACGAGATCGCCCGCCTCCCGCTTGTCGCCGCTCCCGCCGCCCCGTCGGCCGCCGCGTCGCCCGCCCTGGCGCCCACGCCGCCCACAGCCGGCGCGCGCACCATCACCGTGCTGTTCCGTCCCGACCCCTCGGCCTGGGACGGCGCCTGGGCCAACAACGCCTGGCTGCAGGAGCTGCCTCGCCCGCTGAACAAGGTCGTCTGGGACAACGTCGTCGCCGTCTCGCCCAGCCTCGCCGCCCGAGAGCGCCTGGCCAACGGCGACGTCGTGGCACTGGAGGCCGATGGTCGCCGCGTCGAGGGTCCGGTGTGGATCACCCCCGGCCAGGCGCCCGACACCGCCACGCTCACGCTCGGCTACGGCCACGTGCCGCCGGACCTGCTCTCCACCAACCTCGGCTTCACCGCCTCGACGCTGCGCATCGCCGCCTCCCCCACCCAGACCGCCGGCGTCACGCTCACGAAGCTGGGCCGCCACATGCGCGTGGCCACCACCCAGGACCACGGCTCGATGGAGGGCCACGACTTCATCCGGGTGCAGGCCGTGGACGCGGCGCCGGTTGGCGACCCGGCGTACGGCGACCCGCACACCGGCGACCCCGGCCCGACCGCGCCCTCGCTCTACCCGGACAAGGTGTACGCCGACGACGACGCGGACCGCCGCGCATGGGGCATGGTGATCGACCTCGACTCCTGCATCGGCTGCAACGCCTGCGTGGTCGCCTGCCAGAGCGAGAACAACATCCCCGTGGTCGGCCGCGAGGAGGTGGCGCTGGGCCGCGACATGCACTGGCTGCGCATCGACCGCTACTGGGAGGGCGAGGCCGAGCAGCCCGCCACCCACTTCCAGCCGGTGCCCTGCATGCATTGCGAGGACGCGCCCTGCGAGGTCGGCTGCCCGGTGGAGGCGACGCTGCACGACCACGAGGGCCTGAACCTCATGGTCTACAACCGCTGCGTCGGCACCCGCGCCTGCTCCGGCTACTGCCCCTACAAGGTCCGCCGCTTCAACTACCTCGACTACACCGGCGGCGAGGCGCCCTCCGTCCAGGCGCGCAACAACCCCGAGGTCAGCGTCCGCTCGCGCGGCGTGATGGAGAAGTGCACCTACTGCGTGCAGCGCATCGCCGAGGCGCGCATCGACTCCGACAAGACGCTCAAGCCGATCCCCGACGGCCGGGTCAGGACCGCCTGCCAGACCGCCTGCCCGACCCGCGCCATCCACTTTGGCGACCTGCGCGACCACGGCTCCGAGGTCCGCGCCGCCCGCGCCGACGCGCGCAACTACGCGCTGCTGGGCGAGCTGAACCTGCGGCCGCGCACGACCTACCTGGCCGAGCGCGGCCCTGCCGCCGGGGAGGGCTAAGATGGCGGCGAGAGGCAGGCAAGGAAGGCCAGGGCTCTGCCCTGGACCCGCCAAAGGCGGAGCCTTTGGAAACCCATTGTTTGAAGCAAGCCTCAACGCTTGGCGGTGTGCCGCAGGCCTGAATTTGCGCCGGTCCAGGGGCTCTGCCCCTGGCGGGTCCCCGTTTCCAAGCGATGGGGCAGAGCCCTGGCCTTCCTTTCCTCCACGGTGCCCCTGACATGCCCAGCGACATGACCGCCGACGGCCCCCGCTTCCACAGCGGCGCGCACGACGCCTCGCCGCTCACCGCTCAGGGTCCTGGCGGGCGCGACCTCGCCGGCATGGCGCTCGACCACGCGCTGGGGCTGCGCTGGTGGCTGGCGATGGCCGGCGCCATGGGCCTGATGGGCGTGCTGGCGATCGTGCTGTTCTTCGTGCTCTGGTACGGCGTGGGGATGTGGGGCAACAACGTCCCGATCACCTGGGCGCTCGACATCGTCGGCTACGATTTCTGGATCGGCACCGCCTGCGGCAGCATCGCCGTCTCCTCGGTGCTGCTGCTGGCGGGGATGCCCGCCCGCTCCGCGCTGAGTCGCTTGGCCGACACGGTGGCGATCCTGTCGGCGGTGGGCGCCGGCACCTACCCGATCATCCACCTCGGCCGGCCCTGGTATTTCTACTGGAACCTGCCGTACCCCAACACCTTCCTGCTGTGGCCGCAGTTCCGCTCGCCGTTGTACTGGGATGCGATCGACATCCTGAGCTTCCTGGGCGTGGCCGGCGGCGTGTGGTTCCTCAACCTGCTGCCCGACCTCGCCACGCTGCGCGACCGCGCCAGCGAGCGCCTGCGCGGCATGGCCGCCCGCGCCGCCGCCCGCGGCCAGCCCGCCGCCTCCGACCCCGACTGGAAGATGGCCCTGCTGCGCGCCCAGCTCTACGGCATCGCCTCGCTCGGCTGGCGCGGCTCCGCGGTGCACTGGCGCCGCTGGACCGAGGCGTCGCGCATCCTCGCCGTCCTCGCGCTCCTGGTCGTGCTGTCGCTGCAGACCGGCGCCGCCGTGATGTTCGCAGGAACGGTCGAGCCCGGCTGGCACGATACGCTGGAGCCCGTCTCCTTCGTCGTCGTCGCCCTGCTGTCCGGCGCCGCCGCGCTGGCCCTGACCGCTACCGTGGTGCGCGCCGCCTTCGGGCTCGAGGCGCTGATCACCCGGCGCCACCTGGAATTGCTGGCGCTGATGCTGCTCGGCCTCGGGCTGGCGCACATCTACTGCAGCGCGTTCGAGGCGCTCGGCACCCTGACCGGCGGCGACTCCTTCGACCGCGAGGTGCTGATGCGCCGCCTCGGCGGCTCGCACGCCTGGTCGTTCTGGGCGCTGGTGCTGCTCGGCTTCGTCTCGGTGCAGGCGTTCTGGCTGCCCGCGCTGCGCCGCTCCGCCCTGGCGATCGGCGCCGTCGGCTTCCTGGTGCTGCTGGCGATGTGGTCCGAGCACTTCATGATCATCGTGACCACCCTGCAGCACGACTTCCTGCCTTCCTCCGCGCAGGAGTACACAATGAACATCTGGGAGCTGGCCACCTTCGCCGGCTCTTTTGGCCTACTGCTCACCCTGCTGCTGCTGTCGCTGCGCTACCTGCCGGCGCTCTCCATCCTCGACGTGCGCCGGGTCGAGACCACCTGGCAGACGGCCGGCGACTCCGCCCGCCCTGACGCGACGCCGCAGCGCCGCGGCGGTCCCGGCTCGCCGGGCGGCGCGCGACCGGGAGGCGCCCTGTCCGGCGTGGCACCCGCGAGTCCCGGCCATGTCTAGCCCGCACGGCGAGGAGGAGGATGCTCCCCTCTGGGGGGTGAGCGCGGAGTTCGCCAGCCCGGTCGCGCTGATGGCCGCCGTGCGTGCCGTGCGCGCCCTGCCCGACAGCAGGATCGACACCTACTCCCCGGTGCCGGTGCCCGGCGTCACCGAGGCGCTCGGCCTGCGCGGCGGCTCGATGCGCCGCTACGCGGTGTCCGGCGGGGCGCTGGGCGGCGTGCTGATGATGGGCATGTGCCTGTATGCCAACGGCTTCGACTACGTGTTCAACATCGGTGGCCGGCCGCGCTTCTCGTGGCCGTCCTATGTGGTGCCGACCGCCTCGTTCGCGGCGCTGATGGCGGCGTCGGCCGTGGTGCTGCTGCTGCTGATCCTCAACCGGCTGCCGACGCTGAACCACCCGTCCTTCAACATCCCCGGCTTCGACCGGGCCTCGCAGGACCGCTACTTCGTGGCCGTCGAGGGCAAGGGCAAGCGCTTCGACCCGGCCGAGGCGGAACGCTGCCTGGGCGGGCTGACGCTGGCGCCGATCGCCGTGCACAGGGTGCCACGATGAAGAAAGGAAGGTTGAGGCTCTGCCTCAAACTCCGCCAAAGGCTCGCCTTTGGAATCCAATACTTGAGTAAGGCCGGTCCAGGGGGGGGCTCTCCCCTGGCGGGTCTGGGCGGAGCTGCCCAAAGGTTCCGACGGCCCGCCTGGGCCGTTGGAATGGGCAGCGGAGGGAGAGCCCAGCCCTGCTTGTTCCTTGCTGTCCTGGCGGTGTCGCTGTCGCTCGGCGGCTGCAAGCGCGCCAACATGTATAGCCAGGCCAAGTCCGACAACTGGGACCGCAGCAATTTCTTCCCCAACGGGCAGACCATGCGCCTTCCCGTTGCCGGCACGGTGCCGCGCGCCGAGCCCAACGTCCCGGTGGCGCAGCCTGCGGTGATCACCGCCGAGATGGTCGAGCGCGGCCACCAGCGCTACAACATCTTCTGCACGCCCTGCCACGGCCGCGCCGGCGACGGCCAGGGCATCATCGTGCAGCGCGGCTTCCCGCAGCCGCCTGACTTCGCCAGCGACCAGATGCGCCGCATCAGCGCGCAGACCATCTACGATACCATCACCTACGGCCGCGGCGCGATGTACAGCCACGCCGACCGGGTGGCGCCCGCCGACCGCTGGGCGATCGCCAGCTACATCCGCGCGCTCCAGCTCTCGCGCGGCGTCGCCGTCGCCTCCCTGGCCCCGGCCGAGCGCGCCAAGCTGGACAACGCCCCGGTGGAGCCGCCGGAGGCCAACAGCGTGGTGCAGCCCGACGCGCCGATCGGCGCCACCACCGCGACGGCGCCCGGCACCAACCGCAACAGCCTGCCGCCCGCCACCATGTCCGGCGGCGGCCAGTGAGGCGCGCAGTGCCGGCCTGCCTCGGCGTGGGCGTGGCCGCCCTGCTGTGCATCGCGCTGCTCGCCGCGCTGTCCGCCGGCCCGGTGATGCCGTCCTACCTGGCGGCGTGGCTGTTCTGGCTGGCGCTGCCGGCCGGCGCCCTGCCGCTGGTGATGGCCTGCGACCTCGCCCGCGCCCTGCCCGCCGACGAGGCCGGCCTCGGCCTCGGCGAGGGCCCCGCCGTGCCGCGCCTGCCGCTGACGCTGGCGCCGTCGCTGCGGCTGCTGCTGGTGGCGCTGCCGCCGGTGGCGCTGCTGGCGATCCCGGTGCTTCTCGCCCAGGCCGGGCTGTACGGCCCGGCCTCGTCGCGCCACGGCTTCGGCGGCAGCTGGTACTCGCCCGGGGCGCGCTCGCTGCGGGTGGTGGCGGTGCTGCTGGTGTGGAGCGCGCTGGCCCTGCTGTTCCTGCGCCCCGGACGCCCCCGCGCCCTGGCGCTGCTCGGCCTCGTCGTGCACCTGTTCGCCGCCACCCTGCTGGCCATGGACCTGGCGATGGCGGTGGCCCCGGGCCTGAATTCCACCGCCTACGGCCTGGTGCTGATCGCGTCGCAGTGCGGCATCGCGTTTTCCGCCGCGGTGCTGCTCGCTGCCCTGCCGCGCGCTGCCGCACGCGCCCCTGCCGCGGCGCCCGGGGCGCCCGGCCTGCCTGGCTCGGTGATCGCGACCCTGCTCTGGCTGCTCGCCGCCTGGATGTTCCTGCAGTTCAACCAGTACCTGGTGATCTGGTCCGCCAACCTGCCGCGCGAGATCGTCTGGTACCAGCAGCGCGACGCCGGCCTCGGCCGCGCCGCGGAGTGGTTCGGCCTGCTCGCCTTCCTGGTGCCGCTGCTCGCCGCCACCGTGCCGCGCCTGGCGCGCGACGCCCGCGTGCTGGCCGGCCTCGCCGGGCTGGTGCTGCTGATGCACCTCGTGGAGACGCTGTGGCTGATCACCCCGTCGTTCCGCGGCGCGTTCACCCTGTCGCTGGCGGACCTGCTGGGCCTGGCCGGCATCGGCGGCGTGCTCTGCGCCCTGCTGGTCCTGACGCGTGGGCGAATCGTGGCGGAGCCGGCATGAAGCAAGCAAGGTTGAGGCTCTGCCTCAAACTCCGCCAAAGGCTCGCCTTTGGAATCCATTACTTAAAGAAAGCCGGTCCAGGGGGGGCCTCCCCCCTGGCGGGTCTGGGCAGAGCCCGGCCTTGCTTGCTGACAGGCCAGGGGCCCTCGGCATGAGCAGGACACCCGGCATCCCGGCCCGCGCCGCCCGCACCGGCGCCGGCTTGCTCGCTGCCTGGGCCGCGGCCGGCGGCGCCCTGCTCGGCAGCGCGGCGCTGCTTGGGCGAGGCCGCCCCAAGGACGCGCCGGCCCCCGGAGCCAGCCCGGCCGCAGAGGGCGCCAACCTGCGCGGCCACGTCGACCCCAGGATCGGTCACAGCGAGCCCCAGGACTGGGACTACGGCGAGCACGGCTCGGAGACCGGCCGCGGCAGCCCCGCCACGCCGCCCAGCGCAGAGTCGCGCGAGGCCGGCCACGAGACCGAGGACGTCACCACCGGCAACGTGCACCGCATCATGGCGCTGTTCGCCGCGGTGGCGCTGGCGGCGGTGTTCGGCATGATGGGGCTGCTCGGCGTGTGGCGCTCCAGCGACCGCGCCAGCCAGCCGAAGCTCACCGCGGTGCAGACCGCCCCGGTCGAGGTCCCCGGCCCGCACCTCCAGGTCGACGCCTACACCGACCTCAACAACGAGCGCGGCCGCGAGATCGGCAAGCTCAGCGGCTACGCCTACACTGACGACAGCCATGCCCAGGCGCGCATCCCGATCGAGGACGCGATGACCCTGGTTGCCGGCCGCACGCTCGACACTCCCGGCCTGACCCGCGCCGACCCGCGCGGGCGCACCCGCCCCGGCCCGGAACCGGACGTCACCCAGGAAACCCCTCTCGGCAGCGGCCAGGGCAGCCCCGACCCGGCGCCCAGCCCCACGGCAGGCGCGCCCCGCCCCACGGCAGGCGCGCGATGACCGCCGCCGCCGCTCTCCAAGCCAAGCGCCGCCGCGCCCCGCGCGCTCCAGGACCCAGAGCATGAAGCCGAGCGACTACCCCCTGGCCCTCTGGCCGCTCGCCGCCTCCGCGAGCGCCGCGGAGACCGACCACCTCATCATCGCGTTCACGGTGCTCACGGTGCTGCTGACCGCGCCGATCTTCGTCGGCATCACCTGGTTCGCGATCCGCTACCGCGTCGGCAAGGTCGTCGACCGCACCAACAGCGACGAGCGCTCCAGCCTCATCGAGATGACCTGGATGATCGTCCCGTTCCTGCTCACCCTGTTCTTCTTCGTCTGGGCGGCGCGGCTGTTCGACACCCACAAGCACCCGCCGGCCGGCGCCATGGAGATCAGCGCCGTCGGCCGGCAGTGGATGTGGAAGTTCCAGCACCCCGGCGGCCAGGCGGAGATCAACGACCTGCACGTGCCCGTCAACCAGCCCGTGCTGATCCGCATGATCAGCCAGGACGTGATCCACGGCCTCTACATCCCCGCCCTGCGCATCCAGATGGAGACCCTGCCCGGCCGCTACACCGAGCTGTGGTTCAACGCCAGCCACGCCGGCACCTACCGCCTGTTCTGCTCCGAGTACTGCGGCACGGACCACTCCGCGATGGACGGCCTGCTCACCGTGATGGAGCCCGCCGCCTACGAGGACTGGCTCAGCAGCAACGGCGGCTCGCAGTCCATGGCGGCGGCAGGCGCGCGCCTGTTCACCGCCGACGGCTGCGCCGGCTGCCACGCCGGCACGGCGACGGTGCGCGCGCCCTCGCTGGTCGGCCTCGCCGGCTCGCCGGTGCCGCTAGAGGACGGCCGCACGATCTTCGCCGACGACACCTACATCCGCGACAAGATCCTCAACCCCGACCACAACAAGATCGCCGGCTACAAGCAGGTCATGCCCAGCTTCAACGGCATCATCGCCGAGGACGACCTGCTCAAGCTCGTCGCCTACGTCAAGGCGTTCGGCCAGCCCGGAAGCCAGTCCTCCGGCCGCCAGCAGGCCGCCAACCAGAGTTCCGCCAGCCCCGGGGAGCAGTCTCGATGAGCCCGTCCGACATCGCCCTGCGCGACGCCAGCACCGCGCGCCCGACGCTGCATCGCCCGCGCGACTACCTCCACGACGAGCACACCATCCGCTCGTGGCTGTTCACCGTCGACCACAAGCGCATCGGCCTGCTCTATCTCGCCTCGATCACCGCGTTCTTCCTCCTCGGCGCGCTCGCCGCCGGCGCGGTGCGCCTGTCGCTGGTGGTGCCCAACGGCCAGATCTTCACCAACGACACCTACAACAAGATGTTCACCCTGCACGGGGTCATCATGGTGTGGTTCTTCCTGATCCCCTCGATCCCCAACACCTTCGGCAACTTTCTGATCCCGCTGATGATCGGGGCCAAGGACTTGGCGTTTCCCAAGCTCAACCTGCTGAGCTGGTGGGTGTTCATGCTCGGCGCGCTGTTCACCATGGTGGTGCTGGTGGTCGGCGGCATCGACACGGGATGGACGTTCTACGCGCCGTTCTCCACCACCTTCTCCAACACCTACGTCGTGCCCGCGCTCATCGGCGTCATCATCGTGGGCTTCTCCTCGATCCTGTCGGGCCTGAACTTCGTCGTCACCGTGCACACCATGCGCGCGCCCGGCATGACCTGGTTCCGCATGCCGCTGTTCGTCTGGGCGATCTACGCCACCAGCCTGATCTTCCTGCTCGCCACCCCGGTGATCACCATCGCCCTGATCTTGCTGGTGATGGAGCGCGCGTTCCACATCGGCGTGTTCGACCCGGCGCTCGGCGGCGACCCGGTGCTGTTTGAGCACCTGTTCTGGTTCTACTCCCACCCCGCCGTCTACATCATGGTGCTGCCCGGCATGGGCGTGATGAACGAGCTGATCACCGCGTTCAGCCAGAAAAAGATCTTCGGCTACAAGTTCATCGCCTACGCGACGATCGGCCTGGCCTCGATCACCTTCTTCGTCTGGGGCCACCACATGTTCGTCAACGGCGAGAGCGAGACCGCCGCCGTGGTGTTCTCGCTGCTGAGCTTCGCCGTCGCCGTGCCGTCTGCGGTCAAGGTCTACAACTGGACCGCGACCATCCACAAAGGCGACCTGCGGCTGGACACGCCGATGCTCTACGCCATGGGCTACATCGGCCTGTTCGTGATCGGCGGGCTGACCGGCCTGTTCCTCGCCTCCCTCGCCATCGACGAGCACCTGCACGACACCTACTTCGTGGTCGCGCACTTCCACTACATCATGGTCGGCGGCACCGTGCTCGCCTTCCTCGGCGGCCTGCACTACTGGTGGCCGAAGTTCACCGGCCGCATGTACCCCGAGGCCTGGGGTCGCGTCGGCGCGTTCCTGATCTTCATCGGCTTCAACACGACCTTCTTCCCGCAGTTCCTGCTCGGCTACCTGGGCATGCCGCGCCGCTACCACCAGTATTCGCCAGAGTACCAGCTCCTCAACATCATGAGCTCCGCCGGCTCCACCATCCTCGCCATCGGCTACATCTTTCCGATGGTCTATCTCACCTGGTCGCTGTGGTTCGGCAAGCGCGCGCCCGACAATCCCTGGGGTGCCAAGGGCCTGGAGTGGACCACCTCCTCGCCGCCGCCCAAGCACAACTTCCTCACGCCGCCGATCGTCGACTTCGAGGCCTACGACTACCCCAACCAGGTGGCAGAGCGTGGGTAAGTCGGAGCGGTTCGAGCCCAGCGCGCTGGCCTACGCCGACAACCCTGCGGTCGGCGTCGAGCTGCACGAGCAGTTCACCAACGTCGCCCAGCAGCGCCTCTCCGCGGAGCTGGGCATGTGGGCCTGGCTGATCACCGAGCTGCTGCTGTTCTCCGGCCTGCTCGTCACCGCCCTGGTGCTGCGCACCCTGCACCCCGACTCGGTGCAGGCCGCCGCCCAGCACCTCAAGCTGTGGATCGGCGGCGTCAACACCGTGATCCTCATCACCTCGTCGCTGGTGATGACCGGCGCCATCGAGATGTCCAAGCTCGGCCGCGCCCGCGACGTCACACGCTGCCTGTTCGTCACCGGGGCGCTCGGCGCGGGCTTCCTGCTGCTCAAGAGCTACGAGTACTACGTCGACTACGTCGAGCACATGACGCCCTTCCTCAAGCGCCCCTACGAGCTGGGCTCGGACGGCGCCTCGCAGCTCTTCGTCAACCTCTACTGGGTCACCACGATCCTGCACTTCGGCCACCTGACCATCGGCATCGGCATCGTCTGGGCGATGGCCTGGCTGGTCAGCCGCCCGCACTACCTCGCCCGCCACCAGAACCGGGTCGAGATCACCGGCCTGTACTGGCACTTCATCGACCTGGTCTGGCTGATCGTCTACCCGAGCCTCTACCTGGTGAATCGCTGATGGTCCCGCTGCCCGGCCTCGCCGCGCTGCGCGACATCGACCCCAAGGTGCGCGAGGTCATGCGCGGCCCGGTGATCACCACCGGCGTGCTGTTGTGTCTGCTCGCGGTCGAGGTCCTGCTGGCGATGACCACGCCGTTCCGCGCCTGCGGCTACGTCGAGCTGGGCATCGCCGCGGTCATGGTGGTCATCGTACTGACCTTCTCGATGGAGTTGACCCACGCCCCGCCGCTGATCCGCCTGTTCTCCATCCTCGGCTTCTTCTGGCTGGCGATCCTGTTCGGCATCACCATGATCGACTACCTCACGCGCTGAGCGCCACGCCAACGGCCGGCTGCCTCACATCGGCCTGTCAGCAGGCAAGGCTGGGCTCTGCCCAGACCCGCCAGGGGGGAAGCCCCCCCTGGACCGGCTTCACTTAAGTAATGGATTCCAAAGGCGAGCCTTTGGCGGAGTTTGAGGCAGAGCCTCAACCTTGCCTGCTTGGCCGGCCGTTCCGGAGGGCCGCCGCGCGGCGCCACACGTCCGCCCCGGGCTGGCAACCGCCCCTTTGCTGTGGGATACCCGCCCCGCCAGTCGTCGGGAGCGTCCGTGCACAGCGCCATGCCGCCCGCCGACCCTCCCGCGCCCGCCGCCCAGAGCTACCCGCCCGCCGCCGACACGCCGACGCAGCACGGCCCGCGCGGCCTGCGCTTCGACTTCAACCTCGGCGCCCGCGTGCTGCTGCCCACCCTGTCCGAGGGCGCGTGGCGCGTCACCCTGCGCGACCTCGACACCGGCAACGTCCTGTTCCGCAGCGACAACCAGGGCGCCTTCGTCAACAGCGCCAAGCGCTGGTTCGTCCGCTTCCGCATCGAGGTCGAGTCGCTCGACGCCGCGGGCGCCGCGCAGCCGGTGCTGTCCCACGACTACGACGCGCGCGGCCGCGAGGTGCTGGTGCAGTTCCCGGTCGGCACGCTCGGCGACGTGCTCGCCTGGTTCCCCTACGCCGCGCGCTTCGCCGTGGCGCACGGCTGCCGCCTGACCTGCGCGATGTCGGCGCTGATCATTCCGCTGCTGCGCGGCGCCTACCCCGATATTCATTTTGTTCCCCACGAGGACGTCGAGCCGGAACGGTTCTACGCCACCTACAGCCTCGGCCTGTTCTTCGACGACGCGGAGTGCGTGTGGCAGCCCTGCGACTTCCGCCTCGTCGGCCTGCACCGCACCGCCAGCCACATCCTCGGCGTCGACCCCGCAGAGGAGCCGCCCCGCCTGGCGCTGCCCGACGAGAGCCGCGCGATCGCCGAGCCCTATGTCTGCATCGCCGTGCAGAGTTCGTCACAGGCGAAATACTGGAACAACCCGAACGGCTGGCGCGAGGTCGTGGCCTTCCCGCGCGACGCCGGCTACCGGGTGCTGTGCATCGACCAGAAGCCCGCGCACGGCCACGGCCTGGTGTGGACCCACATCCCGCACGGCGCCGAGGACCTCACCGGCGACCTGCCCCTGGTCGAGCGCGCCCGGCTGCTGCGCCACGCGGCGGGCTTCGTCGGCCTGTCGAGCGGGCTGGCCTGGCTGGCCTGGGCAGCGGGCTGCCCGGTGGTGATGATCAGCGGCTTCACCCACCCGCACAACGAGTTCGCGACCCCGTACCGCGTCATCAACTACCACGCCTGCAACTCCTGCTGGAACGACGCGCGCCACCGCTTCGAGCACGCCGACTTCCTGTGGTGCCCGCGCCAGGCGAACACGCCGCGCCAGTTCGAGTGCACCCGCCTGATCACCCCCGAGCACGTCCGCGCCACCCTGCGCCGCCTGCCCGGCTTCCCGCCCGCCGCCACTGGCCAGACCACCGCACAGGACCCCGCATGACCGTCACCACCATCAGCGCCGGCCAGACCAGCCGCGGCCTCACCCTGAACGACGCCGACACGGCGCTGGTGTTCGCCGGCGGCACCGCGCTGGCCGCGACGGTGCCGGGCGGCACCCTGGGCGTGCAGTACGGCGGCACCGCGAGCGCCACCAGCGTGACCGGCGGCTTCCTCACCGTCTCCGCGGGCGGCACCGCGGTCGCGACCTCGCTCGCCGGCGGCTTCGCGCTCGTCCTCTCCGGCGGCGTCGCCAAGTCCACTGCCGTCGCGGGCATCACCAGCTTCGAGATCGTCAGGGCCGGCGGCGTGTCGATCAACACCTCGGTGACCAGCGGCTACATCCTGGTCAACTCCGGCGGCCAGGCCAGCGGCACGGTGCTGCTGTCCGGCGGTGTCGACCTCGTGTCAGGCGGCACGGACACCGGCGCCATGATCACCGGCTACAGCACCGAGGACCTGATCGCCGGCGGCACGGCCATCGGCACGGTGGCCAAGGCCGGCGGCCGGCAGATCGTCCAGTCCGGCGGCACGGCCTCCGCCACCATGGCGGGCAGCGGCGGCGCGGTGTACGTCACTTCCGGCGGCACGATCTCCGGCCTGACCGTCAGCGGCGGTTTCGTCCAGCTCCGCGACTCCGGCAGCGACGTCATCCTCAGCCAGGGCAACGACACCATCGAGGCGGGCAGCGGCGGCGACACCGTGTTCGCCTCCGGCGCCTCGGCCAGGGTCTATGGCGGCGTGGGCAGCCTGACCTTCGTCGCCGGCAGCGGCAGCTACACCGTCGGCGGCGGCTCCGGCAGCAACGTCCTGTACGGCGGCTCCGGCGAGAACGAGCTGACCGGCGCCTCGGGCAAGACCAGCATCCTGGTCGCGGGCAGCGGCAACGCGACCCTGTCCGGCGGCCTGGGCAATTCCGCGCTGCTATACGGCGGTGCCGGCTACGACGCCTTCGAGGGCGGCGGCGGCGGCGGCGACACCATGGTGGGCGGTACCGGCGGCAACGAGTTTTCCAGCGAGAGTGGCGGCGAGCTTGCCTTCGGCGGCGCTGCGGACAGTTCGGACTTCTTCGGCCTCAATGCCGGCGGCACCGTGGTCGAGGGCAACGGCGACGACACCGTCGACCTCTCCGGCGGCACCACGACCGTGTTCTGCGGCAAGGGCCAGAGCCTGTTCGAGGTGTTCGGCGGCCAGGGCGGCGCGGCCACGATCGTGGGCTTCAGCGCGGCGGACCACCTGACCCTGTACAGGCTGACCGGGACGGTCGACACGACGGCGGCCCTGGCATCGGCGACCCACGGCAGCTTCGGCACCCGGCTGAGCCTGCCCGACGGCACGACGCTCACCCTGGTCGGCGTGGCGAGCCTGAACGCCGCCCAGGTCAGCGCAGGGTAGGCCCCGCCCGCATCACCCGCGGCGGCTCGGGCTGTGGCCTGCCCTGGTCCGGTCCGCGCCCCCCCCGAGGCGCCGGTCCTCTCCCCACCACCAACGAACAGGATTCGCGATGACGACCTACACGGTAAGCTCCGGTCAGACCAGCGCCGGCCTCATGCTTGGCAGCGGGGACCGCGAGCTCCTCCTGGCTGGCGGCACCGCCAGCGGCACCGTGGTCAACACCAGCGGCGTCTTTTTCGACTCCGGCGCGGCGTTCGCCACCACGGTGAACAACAGCGGCTTCGTCAACGTCTACGCCGGCGGCACGGCATCCGGCACCGCGGTCAATGCCGGCGGCAGCCTGTTCGTCTATTCGGGTGGCAGCGCCGGCGCCACCGGCGTCGGCAGCGGCGGGTTCGACGTCCTGTCCGGCGGCACCGCCACGGCCACCCAGGTGACCAACGGCGGCGTTGAGCTCGTCTACGCCGGCGGCAAGGCGCTCGGCTCCACGCTGAGCATAGGCAGTGAGCAGTCTGTCCACTCCGGCGGCGCCACCACCGCCACCACCGCCACCACCGTGGCCGGCGGCACCGAGTTCGTCGATGCCGGCGGCGTCTCCACGGCGACGACGGTGCTGAACGGCGGCAGCGCGGAAGCGGTCGAGATCGGCGGCACGGCCAGCGCCAGCATCGCCAGCAGCGGCGGCCAGGTGATCGTCTCCGGCGCAACGATCGGCACCACGGTGAACGGGGGCAGCGCCGACTTCGTCTACGCCGGAGGCATGACCGACGGCACCGTGCTGAACAACGGCGGCCAGGAGGTCGTCTCCGGTGGCATGGCGCACGGCACCATGACCAGTGGCGTCAACAGCGAGCAGTTCGTCCTCGCCACCGGCAGCGCCGGCGCCACGGTGGTGAACAGCGGCGGCTTCCAGGTGGTCAGCGCGGGCGGCATCGCCACCGCCACCGTGGTCAACGCCGGCGGCACCCAGGTCGTCTCCGCCGGCGCCACCGCCACCAGCACGATGGTCGTCGGCGGCACCGCGGTGGTGCACTTGGGCGGCACCATCTCCGGCGTGACGCTCAGCGGCGGCACGCTCGTGCTGCAGGACACCGGCGATGACGTCGTCAACAGCCACGGCGCCGACACCATCCAGGCCGGCGGCGGCAGCGACCTCGTGTTCGCCTCCGGCGCCTTGGCCAGCGTCACCGGCGGCTCGGGCGCCCTGACCTTCGTGGCCGGCGCCGGCAGCGACACCGCGGGCGGCGGCACCGGCACAGACATCCTCTACGGCGGCGCCGGCGCCGACGTCCTGACCGGCGGCGGCACCAACAGCATCCTGGTCGCGGGCACCGGCAACGCCACCCTGGCTGGCGGCGCGGGCAGCCACGCGCTGATCTACGGCGGGTCCGGCACCAACGCGCTCGCGGGCAGCACCACCGGCAGCGACACCCTGGTCGGAGGCTCCGGCGCCAACACATTCGCCCTGACGAGCAACGACACCGCGTTCGGCGGCCCCTCCACCGCCGACACGTTCAGCACCGGCGCCGGCCCCGCGCTGATCGTCGAGGGCCTCGGCGCCACCCGGGTCAACCTCGGCCTCGGCCACCTCACCGCCTTTGCCGGCGGCGGCGCGGACACCTACTCGGACACCAAAGGCCAGGGCGGCGGCGCGGACATCATCGGCTTCAAGCCGTCGGACCACCTCGTCCTGACCGGCGGCTTCACCGCGGCCGACGCCGCCGCCGCACTTAGGACCGCGACCACCGGCGCGTTCGGCACTGCCCTGACACTCGGCGACGGCACCAGGATCACCCTGTTCGGCGCAACCCTCACCGCCGGCCAGATCAGTGCCGCCTGACGCTCATACCAATGGCCCTTTGAAATGACCGGTAAAGCAAGCAAGGTTGAGGCTCTGCCTCAAACTCCGCCAAAGGCTCGCCTTTGGAATCCAATACTTCAGTAAAGCCGGTCCAGGGGCGGCTCGCCCCTGGCGGGTCTGGGCAGAGCCCAGCCTTGCTTCCTGACAGGTCAGAACTCAAGGCCGCTGGCATCAGGCTGTCCCGTGCGGCATGTTCCACGACGTGGTCCTGACCCGTGACGCCAGTCTGGAGCGTCCGCCGGCGACCGAATCGTGTCGAACTTCACCCGGACGCCAGCCGGATGCCCCATCGACGTGTCGGCCGCGCTGCCGTTGCGGCCCGCTCAGCGCGCCTCGTGGCTGATCCGTTCGGACAGGTGGGCGACGACGATCCCTGCCACGCGCACGGTGGCCTCGTTCAGCACCGTGCGGCCGTCCGGCTGGAGGTAGAGCCACTGCTCCATCAAGCCCGCGAACGGGTGCCTCATCGCGTAGCGCAGGTGGAACAGGTTGCCGTACGCCTCGGCCCTGACCGGCCCGGACGCATCGGTCAGGGTGCCGGCGTAATGGTGGGCGTCGAGGCGCCGCAGCAGCCAGGTGCGACGCTGCGGGGCATCGTCGCCGAACACGATGCTCTGGCTCAACCGCACGGCACCATCCGCCGTCACCTCGCCGGTTCCCGCGACGTGGAACTGGCGGCTTGGGGCGCCGGAAGCGGTCTCCAGCACGCCCGTGGACGCGGTCGCACCGGCAAAGAAGACCTCCGGCTGCAACTCGGGGCGGTTGGCGTCGAAGGCGGACGGCGCAAGCACGGTGGCACAGCCCGCAAGGGCAATCGCGAGACCAGTCGCGGCAAAGGCGGAGCGTGTGGTCATGCAGGCATCCCCGGTCTGTCTGCCCGGTATCGCGCCGGGACCACGACGGCGTCCATGCAGTATTTCCGAGGGTTCGTCTCCCGGGCGCGCGATGCGGCTTCAGCCGGCACCAGGGTCACTGCGGCGGCAGCCGGTCCGATCCGTGCCGGTGTGTCCGGCAGGGTCGGGCCGGTCACCTTGAAGCTCCGTCACACGTCGGCCTCGCCGGTGCCGCCTTCCCGGCGCAGCGACCACCTAATGCCGCGACGCGCGGCGGGAGCGACCTGTTCAACCTGCCTGCCTGAAGGTCAGGTTGTAGCGGACGGAGCCGGTCGCTTCGTGCGCGCCGCCGGGCAGGACGTCGACGCCATGGAAGGTCATGCGCGCCGGACCGCCCCAGACGACGACGTCGCCGTGGGTCAGGCGCACCCGCCGCGGCCGTGCCGCGCGCGTCAGGCCGCCCCACAGGAAGGTGGCCGGCAGGCCGAGCGAGACAGAGACGATCGGCGCGTCGAAGGCCCGCTCGTCGCGATCCTGGTGGAGCGACAGTCTTGATCCCGGCTCGTAGCGGTTCACCAGGCAGGTGTCGGGCACGAAGCCGCTGAACCCGGCGGCGGCGGCGGCGCGCGCAGCGAGGTCCCGCAAGGCCGGCGGCATCGCCGGCCAGGCCGTGCCGGTGTCGGGATCGAGCGGATCGTAACGATAGCCCTTCCGGTCGGCGACCCAGCCCAGGTGCCCGCAACTCGTCATCGCCACCGACATCCGCCAGCCGCCGGGCGTGACCATGTGGCGGAAGGGCGAGCGGCCCGCGACATCGGCCACTGCAGCGAGCACGTCGCGATCATCGCCGCGCGCGAACCCGGCCAGCAGCGTTGCGCCGGGTGCCAGCACCACGGTGCCACCCGCACCGTCGAACAGGTCCGTCATCCGTTCATCACTCCACCCTGAGGACCGGCACCGGGCCGCCGGCGCTGTCGGTCTTTGCCGCCGTTGGCACACGTCCCCGCTCTTCCGGCGGCGGACCGCGGAGCGTCCGGCGCTCCAGCCGGCGCGGAATGATCTATTCGGGCAGCGGCACGTCCTTGGTCTCCGGCAGGAACCACGGCACCACCAGCCCGATCGCGTAGACGCTGCCCAGGATCAACGCCGTGTGCCGGATGCCGCCGAAGAACTGGATCATGGTCCCGGCCAGGATCGGGAGCACCCAGGCCACCAGCCGCGTCGCATTGAACACGAAGCTCACCGCCGTGGCGCGGACCGAGGAGGTGAACAGCTCCGACGGGTAGATCGCCATCCAGGAATACGCCCAGCCGAGCGTGAAGAACCCGTTCACGAAGGCGGCGGCCATCACCGCCTCCAGGCTTGCCAGCAGCCAGTACGTCACCGGCACCATGACGAGGGAGCCAAAGTAGGCGAGGAACAGGAACCAGCGCCGGCCGACCACGTCGATCACGAAGCCGCTCACCAGGTAGGCGACGACGGCGCCGGTCGTGTAGACGAGCGAGCTCCACGTGCCCCACTGCGCCGGGTTGGCGTAGCCGGCGGCGCGCGCCAGCCCCGCGGTGTGCCGGTCCAGCAGGTTGGCGACCGCCCACCAGCCGACCGTGGCGGCGAGCGACAGCAGGAACGTCAGCAGCACCCGGCGCCGGCTTTCCCCCTCGCGAAACACCTCCGCCAGCATGAACGGGCGCCTGCCAGGCACGCTGCCCTCGCCGGTCGCGTTCCAGCGCCCGTCCCGCACGGCCGCGAGCCAGCGTTCGCTCTCGCCGACGTTGCGGCGGATGTAGAGCACGAACAGCGCCGGCAACGCGCCGATGACGAACATCAGCCGCCACGTCTCGCCGCCCAGCGGGGCCCACCGCCGAGCACCAGCCACACGAGGGCGGCCAGGAAGGTGCCTCAGCCGAAGCCCGACTGCAGAAAGCCGCACCCTTTCGGCCGCGCCCGCTCCGGCCAGGTCTCGGCGACCAGGGCGGCCCCGGTGCCCCACTCGCTGCCCAGCGCGATCCCGGTCAGGAAGCGCAGCGCCACCATGCTCCAGAACCCGGTCGCCAGGGCGGTGAACCCGCTGAACACGGCATACAGGAACACCGACCAGAGCATCATGCGCTTGCGCCCGACTTAGTCCGCGAGCACGCCGCCCACCAGGCCGCCGATCCCCTGGCCGAGCAGCGTGCCGCCGATGGCGATGCCGCCCCAGATCGGCCCGGCGGCGACCTGCTCCGGCGTCAGCAGCGACCTCAGCATCGTCGGCAGCACCAGGAAGAGCGCGAACGACTCGAACCCGTCGAAGATCCAGCCCATGAAGCTCGCGGTCAGGATGCGCCAATGCATCGGCATCAGGCCGGTGGTCCAGGACGCGCCCGAAGCCGGATACGCCCGGTCGGAAACAGCCTCGCCCATGGTGTTTTCTCCCCCCCCCCTTTGTTTTTATGCCGGTTCAAGCAGCGATGGTCCCCTGCGTCGAACCTGTCAGCAAGCAAGGCTGGGCTCTGCCCAGACCCGCCAGGGGCGAGCCGCCCCTGGACCGACCTTATTTAAGTAATGGATTCCAAAGGCGAGCCTTTGGCGGAGTTTGAGGCAGAGCCTCAACCTTGCTTCCTGCCTCGCCTTGCCTGCGGGGGCACCGGGCATGATCCACTGCCGATGCCCGGTGGCGCTAGACGATCTCGAACAGCCCGGCGGCACCGATGCCGCCTGCCACGCACATCGACACCACGACCCGCCTGGCGCCACGGCGCCTGCCTTCGAGCAGCGCGTGTCCGACCAGGCGGCTGCCGGTCATCGCGAACGGGTGGCCGATGGCGATCGCGCCGCCATCGACGTTGAGCTTCTCCGGGTCGATGCCGAGCGTGTCACGGCAGTACAGGGCCTGCGAGGCGAAGGCCTCGTTGATCTCCCACAGATCGATGTCCTCGACGCTCAGCCCCGCTCGCCTGAGCAGCCTGGGGATCGCGAAAACCGGCCCGATGCCCATCTCGTCCGGGGCGCAGCCGGCAACCTGGAACCCGCGGTAGATGCCGAGGATCGGCAGGTTCTCCCGCTCCGCGGTGGCACGATCCATCAGCACCTGCGCCGACGCACCGTCCGACAACTGGCTGGCATTGCCCGCGGTCACGAAGCGCCCCTGCTTGACCCACCGTCCGTCCTTCCAGACCGGCTTCAGCGCGGCCAGCCCCTCGACGCTGGTGTCCGCCCGGATGCCCTCGTCGTCGAGGAGCGTCACGCTTTCCCGCCCGGCAAGGGTCCCGTCCTTGTGGAGCAGCAGCTTCTCGACGGTGATCGGCACGATCTCCTCGTGGAACCGCCCATCCCGGACGCCGGCCGCCGCCCGGCGCTGGCTCTCGGCCGCGAACGCGTCCTGGGCCTGCCGGCTGATGCCGTAGCGCTCGGCCACGATCTCGGCCGTCTCGATCATCGGGATGTAGGCGGCCGGTTCCGCCGCAAGCACCGCGTCAGACTCGGAGCGCCAGTTGCGGATCTCCTTGGTGATGGTCAGAGACACGGACTCGACGCCGCCGGCGATCGCGACATCGACCTCGTCGGCGATGATGGAGCGCGCGGCGAATGCGATCGTCGTCAGTCCGGACGCGCATTTGCGGTCGAGCGTGAACGCCGGGATGCTCTGGGGAAAGCCTGCCGCGTGAACGGCGAGGCGCCCGACGTTGTAGGACTGCGTGCCCCACTGGTTGCCGGCGCCGTAGAAGACGTCGTCCACCCGGGCAGGATCGATCCCGGCGCGCTCGACCGCCGCGCGCATGGCGTGGGCCGCCAGGACCGGTGCCTCCGTGTCGTTGTAGGCGCCGCGATAGGCGCGGCCCACCGCCGTGCGCGCCGTCGAGACGATCGCTGCCTCGCGCATGAGCTTCTCTCCTTCAGTCATACTCATACCAACGGCCTTTTATGATGACCGATGAAGCAGGCAAGGTTGAGGCTCCGCCTCAAACTCCGCCAAAGGCTCGCCTTTGGAATCCAATACTTAAGTAAAGCCGGTCCAAGGGCGGCTCGCCCCTGGCGGGTCTGGGCGTAGCTGCCAAAGGTTCCGACGATCCGCTTGGATCGTTGGAATGGCAGCGGAGGGAGAGCCCAGCCTTGCTTGCCTTTCAGGTTAAAACTTAGGGCCGCTGGTACTATAGAATCGGCCTTCAGCCATAGAACCGGCTTTTGGCCGCCGCTTTTTCCGCGAGATAGGGCGAGATCACGCCATCCTCGCCCAGGCGGCCGCGGTTCGCCTCCAGCCCGGCGACGACCACGTCCAGGCCGAGGCTGTCGGCCCAGAACAGCGGGCCACCCGTGGCCGACGGCCAGCCGTAGCCGTGCACCCAGACCACGTCGATGTCCGACGCCCGCTGCGCGATGCCCTCGTCGAGGATCTTCGCCGCCTCGTTGACCATGGGGTAGAGGAGCCGTTCGCCAATCTCGTCGGCGCCGACCGTGCGTTGCGCGATCCCCTTGTGCTCCGCGAACCGGCGTATCAGCGCCTCGACCTCCGCGGAGGTGCTGCGGTTGCCGTTCTCGTCGTAGTCGTGGAAGCCGTGGCCGTTCTTCCGGCCCCGCCGGTCGCGCTCGCAGAGGATCTCGCGCAACGTGGACCCCGGCGACGTCGCCGCGTCCCGGCCGAGATCGAGCCCGGCCAGGTCGGCCATCTGGAACGGGCCCATCGGCATGCCGAAGTCGATCAGGACCTGGTCGACCTCGGACGGCGTCGCGCCGTCGAGGGCCAGGGCGTCGGCCTGACGCTGGCACGGTTCGAGCATCCGGTTGCCGATGAAGCCATGGCAGTTGCGCGCGACGACGCCGATCTTGCCGATCCTGCGCGCGAGCGTCGCGACGCTCGCCAGGACATCGGGCGCCGTCCTGGCGCCGCGCACGATCCTGAGGAGGCGCATGACGTCGGCGGGCGGGAAGAAATGCAGGCCGACCACGTGCTCGGGACGCGCGGTCGCCGACGCGATCTCGTCGATGTCGAGGAAGCTGGTGTTCGAGGCGAGGATCGCGCCCTGCCGGACGATGCCGTCGAGGCGCCGGAACACGTCCTTCTCGGCGTCCATGTCCTCGAAAGCCGCCTCGATGACGAGATCGCACTCCGCGAGTTCCTCGAGGCCCAGACCCACCGAGAGGCAGCCCATGGCGCACTCGACCTGCTCGGCGGTGAGCCGGCCCCCCTCGACGCTGCGCTCGTAGGTCCTGCGGATGGTCGCGGCGCCGCGATCAGGCGGCGCCTGTCCGTCCCCGACGAGCATGACCGCGATGCCGGCAGACAGGAAGTTCATGGCGATGCCGCCGCCCATCGTGCCGGCGCCCACGATGCCGACCCGCTCGATCGGCAGGGTCCGGACATCGCCGGGCAGGCCGTCGATCTTCGCGGCCTTGCGCTCGGCGAAGAAGATGCTGCGCAGCGCCCTGGACTGCTGGCCGCCGGCGAGCCTCTCGAACAACGCGCGCTCGCGCGACAGCCCCTCGCGGAACGGCAGCTCGACGACGCCCCGGATCGCCTCGACGCATGCGGCCGGCGCGTCGAGGCCGCGCAGCCTGGTGCCCTGGCCCGCCAGGAAATCCTCGAAGACGCCGGGCTCGGCGACCACGGCCCGTTCGCCGCTCCGCCGCGCTCCGTGCGGGATCGCCACCTCGCGCGCGAAGGCGACGGCGTCCCCGGTCAGACGCGCCTCGTCGACCAGGCGGTCGACCAGACCGAGCGCGTGGGCCTCGCCGGCCGTCACCGGGTTGCCGGAGACGATCATCTCCAGCGCCTTGGCGACGCCAATGACACGCGGCAGGCGCTGGGTGCCGCCGGCGCCCGGCACCAGGCCGATCCTGACCTCCGGCAGGCCGAGCCTCGCGGAGGGCGCCGCCACCCGGAAATGGCAACCGAGCGCCAGCTCGAGGCCGCCGCCGAAGGTGGTGCCATGCAGGGCCGCAACCAGCGGCTTGGCGCCGGCTTCGAGGGTGTCGAGCATTTCCGGGAGCCAGGGTCCTGTGCGCGGCTTGTCGAACTCGTTGATGTCGGCCCCGCCGCAGAACAGGGCGCCGGCGCCGCGGATGACGATGGCCTCGACATCGCCGTCGCCCTGGGCGCTCTCGACGGCCGCGGCCAGGTCGTCGCGCACTTGCGCGCCGAGGGCGTTCACCGGCGGGTTCTCGATCACGATGACGCGGATGGTGTCGTGCTGTTCTGTGCGGATCGTCATCTGGCCCATCGGCTGTTGGCGTTTTCTCAGTCGGTGCGTGGCGCCGGCATGGCGGCGCCACGCACCGCTTTTCTTCGTCAGTGTCCCGGTCGCCGTTCCGGGCATTGTGCCGAAAGCCACGCACCGGGTTGTCTCTCAGCGCGATTGGCCTGCCTCTCGCAAGCTGGCTGTTTGCGGCTGGATTGTCCCGCGGAGAGGTCTCCATCGTGTCCGCGGCGGCTTGCTGTCTGATACCAGCGGCCCTGAGTCTTGACCTGCAAGGCAAGCAAGGCTGGGCTCTCCCTCCGCTGCCCATTCCAACGGCCCAAGCGGGCCGTCGGAACCTTCGGGCAGCTCCGCCCAGACCCGCCAGGGGCGAGCCGCCCCTGGCCCGGCCTTCCTTAAGAAGTGGATTCCAAAGGCGAGCCTTTGGCGGAGTTTGAGGCAGAGCCTCAACCTTGCTTGCGGGATCGGTCGGCGATGCCTGCGACAACGCCAAGGCGGAGAGCGTCTTCTCCGCCCTGGAAGCCGAGGTGCTCTACTGCGCCCCGCCTTCATCCATGAGCTTGCGGGTGAAGTAGGTCATTTCCAGCGCTGTCGTCCTGGCCTTCTCCTTCAGGTTCGCGCCTGATCCGTGGCCTCCTTCCGTGACCTCGTAGAACATGTAAGGGATGCCCATGCCGGCGAGCTTGGCGGCGAACTTGCGGGCGTGCTGCGGCCCGACACGGTCGTCCTTGGTGGTGGTCCAGATCAGGGGCTCCGGATAGGCGACGCCGGGGCGGAGGTTGTTATAGGGAGAAATCCTCTCCAGGAACGCCCGCTCCTCGGGCACGGAGACGCTGCCGTACTCTCCGGTCCACGACGTGCCTGCCGCGATCTTCTCGAAGCGAAGCATGTCGAGAAGCGGCACCTGTATGTCCACCGCGTGCCAAAGCTCAGGATGCTGGGTGAACTCCACGCCCATGAGCAGCCCCCCGTTGGAGCCGCCCTCTATGCCAAGGCGGCGGGGCGAGGTGACGCCCCTTGCGATCAGGTCCTTCGCAACGGCGGCGAAGTCGTCGTAGATGACCTGACGCCTGGTCTTCAGCCCGGCCTCGTGCCAGGCCGGGCCGAACTCGCCGCCGCCCCGGATGTTGGCGAGCACGAAGGCACCGCCGCGCTCCAGCCACAGCTTGCCGACGCTGGCCGAGTACGAGGGCGTCATGGGCACCTGGAACCCGCCATAGGCATAGAGGATGGTGGGGTTGGCGCCGTCGAGCTTCATGGCTTTCGGATGCACGACGAAGTAGGGGATCCTGGTCCCATCGGTCGACGTCGCCTCGAACTGGTCGACCTGATCCTGGGACGCGTCGAATCTGTCCGGAAGACTCTTTACGACATCGAACCTTGTCGTGTGGGTGTCGATCTCATCCAGGGTCGAGGGCGTCAGGAAGCTTTCGACGCTGACGAAAGCCTGGTCGGAACGGCCGTCAGCGTCCACCAGGGCGAGACTGGAACTGTCTGGCAGATCAAGCTGGGTGCAGCTCCAGCCGTCCGGAGCCGGCGTGCAGACGGAAGCCCGCCCTCTCACGTTGTCCAGGGTGGTCAGCACGAGGCGGTCGCGCGTGGTGGCAGCCTGGTCGAAAGCCTCCCGCGGTCCCGGTACGTAGACCAGCGACGGCTTCAGGTCTGCCGGATCAGCCTTCAGCGTTGCCAGGTCGAACGACAGGACGGAGCCCTGCCTGAACGCCGTCCCCGCCGCGGTCCAGTCCTGGTTGATGCTGATGATCAGCCGACCGGCCACCAGGCCCTGGATCTCGGATTTGAGCGGCAGAGGCAGGCGAACCGCTCCCTGTGGGGTCAGCAGGTATGTTTCCGCCTCGAAGGTCGAGAGCGGCCGGCTGATCAGGGTCACGCTGTGCCCGTCCGCGTCCACCAGGGTCGCCGGCGCCACGCCGTATCCGCCATCGCTCGGTTCGCCGCGGAACACCTCCACCGCCGCCGAGACGGGCTGTCCGCGCGTCAGCCGCTTGACCACGTAGGGGTAGCCGGCGGCGGTCAGTTCGCCGGGCTGCCACTCACGGGCGGCGAGGATGGCGTCCGGGCTCTCCCAGGCGGTGTCGCCGACCTCCAGCGTCCCCTCGCCCTGCTTGCTGCGAGGCAGCGTGAAGCCGTCCGTGACGAAGCCCTGCGTCGCAAGATCGAACTCGCGTACCGTGGTGGCGTCCTCGCCGCCATCGGACAGGCTGACCAGGCAACGGCGCTGCTGGGTCCGCTCGCAATCCTCGCCCTTGTTGAACCAGTTGGCGTTCTCACGCGCCGCCAGGGCATCGAGGTCGAGCACCGTCTGCCAGTGCGGCTCGGCGGCGCGATAGTCGGCGATGCTTGTCTTGCGCCAGATGCCGCGGACATGATCGGCATCCTGCCAGAAGTTGTACGCCTCGCCGTGGATGACGCGAGGGATCGGAATGCGGTCCTTGGCCTCGGCGATCTTCAGGGCCGCTTCGTAGAGCCCGGAATAGCGGGGGTCTTTCTCCAGGACGCCCAGGGTCTTCGCGTTTTCTCCGTCCACCCAGCTCATGGCCCTTACGCCCTGGACATCCTCTAGCCAGAGATACGGATCGTTCTTGTCGGACGGCTCCGCGTGGACGGTGGCAACGAGCGCAGCCGTCCACAGCAGCGTCGAAAATGGCAGACGCATGAACCAAGCTCCCGAACGCATGACCTGATCGCCTCGCACCGGCATCCTCGGCGGCGTTGGTGCAGGAAGGCAGAGTAGCTTGACACGGCCCTCCCGCCCAGGGCGCGGGGATGCTCGTCACATACCAGCGGCCCTGAGTCTCGACCTGCCAGCAAGCAAGGCTGGGCTCTCCCTCCGCTGGCCATTCCAATGGCCCAAGCGGGCCATCGGAACCTTCGGCCAGCTACGCCCAGACCCGCCAGGGGCGAGCCGCCCCTGGACCGGCTTCACTTAAGTATTGGATTCCAAAGGCGAGCCTTTGGCGGAGTTTGAGGCAGAGCCTCAACCTTTCTTATTCTCGGCGGCCGCCGGTCCAGTCCGGGACCCCGGCCTTCAGCTCCGCGCCTGCCCGATCGCCGGCCCGTCCGCCATCCCCGCCAGCACCTCCGCCACGTGGCGCACCCGCACGGCGCTGCCTTCGCGCGACAGCCGCCCCGCGATGTTGAGCAGGCACCCCATGTCCCCGGCCAGCAGGGTGTCCGCCCCGCTCGCCGCCACCTCGCCCGCCTTGTCCGCGACCATGCGCGTCGAGATCTCCGGATACTTGACGCAGAACGTGCCCCCGAACCCGCAGCACACCTCCGCCCCCGGCAGCTCCACCACCCGCAGCCCGTCTACCCCCGCCAGCAGCGCGCGCGGCTGCGCCTTGACCCCCAGCTCGCGCAGCCCCGAGCAACTGTCGTGGTACGCCGCCACCCCCTCGAACCGCGGCGCACCCACGTCGCGCACCCCCATCACGTCGGCGAGGAACGATACCAGCTCCCAGGTCCTCTCCCCCAGCGCCTCCGCGCGCACCCGCAGGTTCGGGTCGTCGGCGAACAGCCCCGGCAGGTGGCTGCGGATCATCCCGCCGCACGAGCCCGACGGCACCACCACGTAGTCGTAGCCGCCGAACGCATCGAGGATGCCACGCCCCAGGTCGCGCGCCGTCGCCCGGTCGCCGGTGTTGTACGCGGGCTGCCCGCAGCAGGTCTGCGCGCGGGGCACCTCCACCAGGCACCCCGCCCGCTCCAGCAACGCGATCGCTGCGAACCCCACCGTCGGGCGGTGCAGATCGACCAGGCAGGTGACGAACAGGGCGACACGGGGGGCGGACATGCCCCTAGTCTAGCCCCGCGCAGTCAGGCCGGCAAGCAAGGCTGGGCTCTGCCCAGACCCGCCAGGGCGAGCCGCCCTGGACTGGCATTACTTAAGTAAACGTTTCTAAAGGGCTCGCCCTTTGGCGGAGTTTGAGGCCCCTGCTTGAAGGAAAGGCCTCAACCTTGCCTGTCTGCTTCCTGACTACCCCTCGCCACCCTCCCGCCTCCGCCGTGCCTCGTACGCCCGCAGGTGCGCCAGCGCCACGCGCAGCAGCGGCGCCGCCTGCCCCGGCGCCGCGCGGGCCAGCAGGTCGCCCAGGATCGCCTCGCCCTCGGCCGCCGCTCCCCGTTCGACGTCGCGCAGCATCGACGCCGTCAGCGCCGAGCCCGCCGCCGACAGCGCCCGCCGCGACCGCTCGCGCACCGGCTCGCGCACCGCGTACCCCTGCGCCGCCGCGATCGCCTCGCACTCCACGAGCAGCGCCACGCCCAGCTCCGACTCGCCTGCCGCCACGATGTCGCCCACCGCCGCGCGCATCAGGCAGGTGATCCCCGCCACCGCCGCGATGAGCACCCACTTTTCCCACATCTCCTGCAGGACCCGGTCGCTGCGCCGCCCGTCGAACCGCGCGCCCGCGAACGCCGCCGCGATGGCGTCGGTGCGCGCAGAGCGGGCGCCGTCGCGCTCGCCGAACAGCAGGGTGTGCGCCTCATTGAGGTGGATCACCTGCCCAGCCTCGCCGAGCGTGGCCGAGATCAGGCACTCCCCACCCAGCACCCGCGCGGCCCCGAAGCGTGCGTCGAGCGCGTCGAGGTGGCGCATCCCGTTGAGCAGCGGCAGCACCGCGCTGCCCGGCCCCACCGCCGGCGCGAACGCCTCGATGGCCGCCTCCAGGCCGTGCGCCTTGCAGCTCAGCAGCACCACGTCGAACGGGGCCGCGATCCCCTCCGCCAGCACCCACGGCGGCGCCGGCAGGTCCACGTCGCCCAACGGGCTGCGGACCGCCAGCCCGCCGGCCGCGACCTGCGCCGCACGCGCCGGGCGCAGCAGGAACGTCACGTCGCGCCCTGCCTCCAGCAGACGTGCGCCGAAATACCCGCCGACCGCGCCGGCACCGACGACGAGAAAACGCATGGCCGCCCCCTGGATCTTCGCCAGGTCAGTTAGCAAGCAAGGCTGGGCTCTGCCCAGACCCGCCAAAGGCCAAGGCCTCTGGACACCGATTTACTGAAACAAGTGGATTCCAAAGGCCTGCCTTTGGCGGAGTTTGAGGCAGAGCCTCAACCTTCCTTGCTTCGCCCGGCAGCCGCCGCCCTCACCCGTCCTGGCGCGCCCGCAGCGCCACCACGTTGGGCATGCCGGCGCCCAGCACCTCGGCGACCTTGCGCGCGAGCTGCTCGCGCTTGAACGGCTTGGCGATGATCTGCACCCCCTCGTCGAGCCGTCCGTTGTGCACGATCGAGTTCTCCGTGTAGCCCGACATGTACAGCACCCTGACCCCGGGCCGCATCGCGGTGATCCGCTCCGCGACCTCGCGCCCGCGCAGCCGCCCTGGCAGCACCAGGTCGGTGAGCAGCAGGTCGACGCCCGCCATGTGGGCGCCGAACGCGCGCAGCGCCTCCTCGCCGTCGGCCGCCTCGACCACCCGGTATCCGAGGTCGCCCAGGATGGCGGTGGCGATCTCGCGCACCGCGGGGTCGTCCTCCACCACCAGCACGGTGGCGGAGCCGCGCGGCAGCTCGACCGGGCCGCGGGCTGCGGCCGGTGCCGGCAGCACGCCTCCCGCCGGGCGCGGCAGGTACAGCCGCACCGTGGTCCCCTCGCCCGGCTCGGAGGTGATCCTCACGTGGCCGCCGGACTGCTTGACGAAGCCGAACACCATGGCCAGGCCGAGCCCGGTGCCCGCCCCCTCCGGCTTGGTGGTGAAGAACGGCTCGAACACCCGCGCCACCACGTCGGGCGTCATGCCGCAGCCGGTGTCGGAGACCGCGAGCGTCGCGTAGTCGCCGGGCATGACCTCGGCGTGGCCGCGGGCGTAGTCCTCGTCGAGCACCATGTTGGCCAGCTCGATGGTCAGGCGCCCGCCGCCCGGCATGGCGTCGCGGGCATTGAGCGCGAGGTTGAGCACCGCGCTCTCCAGTTGCGCCGCGTCGGCCAGCGCCGGCCACAGCCCCGGCGTCTCGACGTAGCGGATCTCGATGTGCTCGCCGAGCGTGCGGCGCAGCAGCGGCACCAGCTCGGGCATCGTAGCCGCGAGGTCGATCGGCTTCGGCGCCAGCGGCTGCCTGCGCGCGAAGGACAGGAGCTGGCCGGTCAGGGTGGCGCCGCGCTGCGCCGCCCAGGTGGCGCGCTCGATGCGCGCTCGCAGCACCGGCTCGGCGACGAGCTTGGCGATGGCGAACTCCAGGTTGCCGAGGATCACGGTGAGCAGGTTGTTGAAGTCGTGGGCGATGCCGCCGGTGAGCTGGCCAATGGCCTGCATCTTCTGCGACTCGCGCAGCACCGCCTCCGCCTGGGCGCGGCGCGTCATGTCGCTGATGGTGAGCACGAAGCCGCCGTCGGGCAGCGCGGTGCGCCTGACCTCGAGCTGCCGCCCGTCCGCGCGGGTGCGCTCGTACATCACGGGTCCGCCCTGCGGATGGCGGCCGTGGCGGACCTGCTCGCCGCTCTCCAGCAGGGCGCCGCCGGATGCCCCGCCCTCCGCCGCCCCGACACCCGCTCCGCCCGCGCCCGCCGCACCGGCGCCTGCCCCACCAGCGCCCGACTCGCCGGGCTCCGCCTCGCCGGCGGTGTGCTCGGCGAACGCGGCGTAGGGCGTGCCGGAGCGGACCATGGCCCTGGGCAGGGCGAGCAGCACGCCGAAGCAGTCGTTCCAGTGGCGCAGCCTGTGGTCGGGGCCGAACACGCCGACGCCCTGGCTAAGGCTGTCGAGCGTGGTGCGGAGCTGCAGCGCCAGGATGCGCTGGCGGTCCTCGGCGTCGCTGGAGCGGCGCCAGGCCCGGTTGAGCAGGCGCGCGGCCCACAGCAGGATCGCCGCCGCCAGCACGGTGCCGCCGGCGAGCAGCCAGCCCAGCCAGCGGCCGCGGCTCTCCGTCTGCGCGAGGCGGGCGTCGAGCAGCGCGCGTTCCTGCGCGGTCAGCGTGGCGAGCGTGGCCTCGATCTGGGCCATCAGCACGCGGCCGCTGTCGCCGCGCACCAGGCGCATCGCCGCCTCCAGGCCGCCGTCGCGGCGCAGTTCCACGCTCTGCGCCAGCTCCTCCAGCTTGTGCTGCAGCACCGTGGCGAGGCCGGCGAGCTGCTCCTGGGCGACGGGGTTGTCCGCGGTCAGGCGGTGCAGCTCGCCCCCCAGGAAGGTCACGCGCCCGAGTGCCGCCGCGTAGGGCTCGAGGTAGGCGTCGCTGCCGGTCAGCAGGTAGCCGCGCTGCCCGGTCTCGGCGTCGCGCACCGTGATGCCGAGGTCCTTCAGCGCGTCGAGCACCTCGTAGCTGTGCTGCGACAGGTGTCGCGCCGCGTGGATGGCGCCGAGCCGCTCCCAGGTCGTGGCGCCGGTCAGCGCCAGGACTACGACGAGCATGCAGATCAGCAGGGCGTTGGCTCGGGCGACGAGGTACTGGGCCAAGGCCGGCTCCGCAGGAGAGGGCGGCACGGGGCGGAAGCGACGCCGTGCCGGCGCCCTGGACGTCAAGACGGCAGCAATAAACGGTTCCGCTTCCCGTCACGAGACGTTGGCGAGACAGCACGGTTAAATCTCGTCCATTCTAACCAAAATTGCAACCCATGCGCGAACATTGCCATCGCCCTGCATCCAACGAGAGGGGCTGAGGCAGCAAGCGGGGCCGGCCCCTGGCCAAACCCACAAGCCAGGACCATCGAAACCCGTCCTCGGACAGGTGGATTCCAAAGGCCTGCCTTTGACGGAGTTTGAGGCAGAGCCTCAACCTTCCCAACCTTGCTTCCTAAACCCTGGCACGACCTGCCGTCCCTTCCGCCGCCCCCGCCCCCTGTTACGCTGCGGCGGCACAACAGAGCGCGGACGATGACCCATGCCCCACCCTTCCTGCTGCTCGGCCTCCTGCTGATGGCGGCCCCGGTGGCGGCCCGCGAGCCAGCCCCTTCGGAGCCCGGGGCCACGGAGCTGGCCGCGGCCCTGCGCGACGGCACGCTCGCCGCCGAGGCCGCGACGCGGGCGGCGCTGGCCCGCGTGGCGGCGCTGGACCGTGCCGGCCCGTCGCTGCACGCCGTCCTCGCCCTCAACCCCCGCGCCCTGGACGACGCCCGCGCGCTCGACGCAGAGCGCGCGGCGCGCGGCCCGCGCGGCCCGCTGCACGGCGTGCCCGTCCTGATCAAGGACAACGTCGAGACCGCCGACCCCGTCGCCACCACCGCCGGCTCCCTGGCCCTGGCGCACAACGTCACCGGCCGCGACGCCCCGCTGGTCGCGCGCCTGCGCGCCGCCGGCGCCGTGATCCTCGGCAAGGCCAACCTCAGCGAGTGGGCCAACATCCGCGGCAGCCGCTCGATCAGCGGCTGGAGCGCCGCCGGCGGCCTGACGCGCAACCCTTACGCGCTCGACCGCTCCGCCTGCGGCTCCAGCTCCGGCAGCGCCGTGGCGGTCGCGGCGGGGATGGTGCCGCTCGCGGTGGGCACGGAGACCGACGGCTCGATCACCTGCCCCGCCTCGCTCACCGGCATCGTGGGCCTCAAGCCGACGCTCGGCCTGGTGTCGCGCGCCCGCATCGTGCCGATCTCGCACAGCCAGGACACCGCCGGCCCGATGGCGCGCAGCGTGCGCGACGCCGCCCTGCTGCTCAGCGTGGTGGCCGGCAGCGATCCCCTCGACCCCGCCACCGCGCAGGCCGACGCCCACCGCGCCGACTACCTCGCGGCGCTCGACGCCCAGGCCCTGCACGGCGCGCGCCTCGGCGTGATGCGCTTCGCCGCCGGCTTCCACCCGGAGACCGACGCGGTGTTCGCCCACGCGCTCGACACCCTGCGCGACGCCGGCGCCGTGCTGGTGGAGATCGACGCCCCGCCCGGCACGATGGAGGCCGACGCGGCCGGCCAGGTCCCCCCCATGCAGCGCGTCACCGACGCGGAGGGCCTCGTGCTCCTGACCGAACTGAAGGCCGACCTCGATGCCTACCTGGCCGACGCCGCCCCCGCCGTGTCCGCGCGCACGCTGGCCGCGGTGATCGCGTTCAACGGTGCCCACGCCGCCGAGGAGCTGCCGCTGTTCGGCCAGGAGCTGTTCCTCAAGGCGCAGGCCGGCCCCGGGCTGGACGACCCCGCCTACCGCGCGGCGCTGGCGACCTCGAAGCGCCTCGCCGGCCCCGAGGGGATCGACCGGATGCTCGCCGAGGGGCGGCTGGACGCGCTGGTGGCACCCACGATGGGGCCGGCCTGGGTGGTGGACGCGGTCAACGGCGACCACGCGATGGGCAGCACCTCGACCCTGCCGGCGGTGGCCGGCGTGCCGCACCTCACCGTGCCGATGGGCGCGGTCTCCGGCCTGCCTGTCGGGCTGTCGTTCATCGGCCCGGCCTGGTCGGACGCGCGGATGCTGGCGCTCGGCTACGCGTTCGAGCAGCGGGCGGAGCCGGCGCCACGGCCGACGTTCGCGGCGTCGCTGCCCTAGGAAGCAAGCAAGGTTGAGGCTCTGCCTCATCCGCCAAAGGCTCGCCTTTGGAATCCACTTCTTAAGTAAAGCCGGTCCAGGGGGGCTTCCCCCCCTGGCGGGTCTGGGCAGAGCCCAGCCTTCCCGCGGGCGCCCGATCACGTCATTCGGCGGGCACGACTCGTGCCACCAGCAACGCGTGCCGCCCACCGAGACAATCACAAAAATAGAAGCTCAGCTTAACCAATCATTATAGCTTCAAACATTACCGTGAGGAGGAAATCAACCTCCCCGGAGATGCTTGCCGTGAAATTGTCCCTGACTTCGGCTCTGGCCGCCGTGACTACGCTTGTGCTCCACGCCACCCCCGGCCATGCCCAGTTCACCGGCCAGCAGGCTGTGTCTGCAGCCAACAACGTCATTCCCCCGTTCGGCTACGGCGTTGTCACGCAGCAGATCGTCTGGGACTGGGGGCTGACCGGCGACTCCTGGTGCAGGAAGATCGATCCGACCTCGAACTGCGTGTCGATCTCCGGCGACGGCGACTGCACCTGGCAGGTCGCGCCCGCCACGCTGGTGTCGTGCAATCACGGCGGCAAGGCCAAGGTGGACGAATCGAAGTTCATGCCTGTCAGCTGCAACAACAACCTGAACGGCGACGGCAATGCAAGCGGTCTGATCAGTGGCGCTGATTGGTGCGGATGGGCCGGCTACATGGCACGGCGCACCACTGACACGCTCTACCAGTACAACGACTACGTCCGCCTCGGCGTGAACCGACGCTTCGGCGGCACCGTGTTCGAGCTGTATGGCGCCGACAAGGTGGACCGCATCCAGCAGCATCCCGGAGGCGCGATGCAGTTGGCGCTCTACGGCGACGATGTCGGCTACGCGCCCGCCGGCACGCCGACCGGCTGGTTCGCCTTCAATCCGGCCCAGAACTTCCTGCCGCCCCACGCCACCGGCTGGGACAACACGGCCTATCCGAGCCAACAGGCCTGCAACGCCGCCCATCCTGGCGTGCAGTGCCACTACGAGATGGCCGCCGACAACGTCAGCGACGACACCACCAACGTCGGCTGCGCCAACAACGGCCAGGACGCCGGCGCCGGCTTCAATCCGATCCAGGCGGTCTCGGCCAACTGCTGGTACGGCGACTCCAACAACTACGTCGACGACATATATTCACCGGCCGCCGGCTACGTCACGATCGACAAGCACGCGCCCAACAACTACTCGAAGAGCAGCAACGTCCCGGGGCTGTTCTGGGCGCAGACCTCCCAGGTGATCGGCCCGTTCGCCCAGCTCACCTATGACATCAAGGGTGGCAGCGCGCTGCGCACCATGACGCCCGACTTCCAGGAGCTGCCCGCGATCTTCCTGCACCAGGGCATCGGCTCGCTGGTCTACTACTACAGCGGCGCCCGCCCGTACAGCTCGATGAGCGAGCCGGTCAGTCGCGTGGCGCTTGCGATCGGCACCACCGGCCTCCTCGGCTTCCCGCAGCGCACCGGCCAATACGGCGCAGGATACAACATCGGGATGACCGAGGACTGGGCCAGCATGTGCGACGCGACGGGGACGAAGTGCGTCACCATCGCCTCGTTCTCCAACGACGCGCAGATCATCCAGGCCAGCAACAACCAGGACAACTCCTACTTCGGCATCCACGGCTTCTTCACGATGAAGCCGGGCCTTGACGAGCGTGCCACCGTGTTCATCGCGCCCTACCGCTACGACGACGTCGTCGGCGGCAAGTCCGTCCGCCAGTGGATCTACCAGCTCAAGCAGAACCAGCTCCTGCCGCCGCCGCCGTTCCACGGGCCAACCTGGTAGTAGTACCAACGGCTCACTGCACTGGCCGGTCGGGAAGCAAGCCTGGGCTCTGCCCAGACCCGCCAGGGGGGAAGCCCCCCCTGGACCGGCTTTCTTTAAGTGTTGGATTCCAAAGGCCTGACTTTGGCGGAGGTTGAGGCAGAGCCTCAACCTTCTCTTGCTGCCTGATCGGCCACTCCAAGGCCCCACAGTTCGGCGCGACCCGCGCCGCCTTTCCCGTAGCCCATGTCCCCCGCCGACATCGCCGACAAGGCAGCCAAGGAACTCGCCGCCGACGAGACCCGCTTTGCCGTCGTCGAGGGCAAGCTGTCGCTGCTGACCCGGATGGCCGGCACCAGCACCGCCCTCACCCTGGCGATCGTCGGCAGGCTCTTCCTGATCCACTGACTGACCGAACCACAAGCCGCCACGAAAGCCCGCGACATGAGCGGCCAGAACATACAGAACCGCGGTCGCAGTCCGGCCCACCCCGAAGTCCTCCGGGTCCTAGCGACGCGGCAGGACCACCCCCGCCTGGTTAGCGTCCTGTTCTGTCTTGTCCCGCCACCGCTTGCTCCAGCGTCTCCTGCACGAACCGCGTATACGGAATGCCTCGCGCCTTGGCGCTTTCCTTGACCGCATCCAGCAGTGCCAGCGGCAACCTCATGTTCAGTTGCGCCGCCTTCGGCTGGAACTCGAACCGTGTCGGCACGAACCCGGAAAGATCGTACTCCGACAGGTCGGCCGTCTCCACGAACCGCTCTGCCGCCTCGTCCGTCCTCAGCTCAGGAATTGGCTTCTTCAAGATTTTCGATCTCCTTCTGGTGCATGAAGCGGGCACTGATCGGTCGGACATACCGCCCGCCGTCCCGCCCCCGCACGGTGAAGACAATGAATACATGGCGCCCGGCTAAGCTCCGACCGATTGCCAGAAACCGCGCCTCCTCCTGCGAGTGCGCCAAGTCGGGCCGCACCGCTGGCTGCATCGCGAACACGCCCTCGACCTCGGCGAGCAAAACGCCGTGCTTCCGGCACTTCTCCCGGTTCCCGGCATCCCAATCAAAGCCATCGTAGGCTTGGGCCATGAAGTGACGCTACACGTTCGTATATACAAGCCAAGTGATATCTATGGCCGTTCCTGCCCGGGCAAACCCTGGAGAACACCGTCTTCGTCCCGCATCCGGCTCGCCAGCGTCCTGGCGTCTTCGCCTGGAACAACTGATCCTGCCCATTGCGCCTCCAACCAGTTCAGGCAGGCCAGCGTCATCCGCACACCCGGCCGCCCCACCAGCGTCGCTAGGTCTGGCCGCCTGCCGACCAAGTCGTCCAGCCCGAATGGGCAAGTCTCCAGCAACGCAGGTGCTAATGACTATACTTTAATATTAATCTTAGAGCGTTTTCCGTTCATGTTGGTATATACCCGGCTGCGGTGAAGTAGTTGGCGCATTCCTTTGGGGCAAATTCTCCCAGCGCGTCGGCGACTGCCTGCCAGAGCGCATCGACCGTGCGCGGGGCTGCCGCGCGCAGGATCGACTTCAGTTTGGAGAAGGCCATCTCGATCGGGTTGAGGTCGGGCGAGTAGGGT
>JAABUU010000735.1_pt1 | contig 68230 bp, 58 predicted proteins | sample 5559301 | NCBI WGS metagenome assembly JAABUU01 (sample SAMN10711884, study PRJNA513360) | rock metagenome | isolation source: Antarctica rocks | place: Antarctica: Victoria Land, Richard Nunatak white
AGTTAGTTCTAAGAAATTTCAATAAACAAGAAGATAACTTAAAGTAGATGATTGAATCGAGACTTTGATTACTCTTGAAAAGATCAAATTAAGTATTCACAGATGATTGAATCATGATGAAGATTTTGATGATCAAGCGAATGACGATGCTCAATAGTAGATAGTGAGATCATTTGTTAAAGTGTTTAATCTTCAGAGAAGAGTGTTGCTGATTTGAGAGAGTTTTTTGTGATTCTCAAGCAATGAATGAAGATTCTTTATTGTTGATTCTATTAATCGATTTGAATTGATGCTACTGACTGAGCGATAAATTCTCTAGCAATCACATTATCATATGTTTTCATTGATTCTATTGATTTCTTGATGTTGTTCTGTCTTTCAATGTTGTTGATCATCAGATACACAAATTTCTTTATACTCATTTCGTTGTCAATTGAGTGAATTTGAATGAGTATAAAAATCAGTATCATGTGATTAACAAATTCTTAAAGTAATGTTGAGATCATGTCTAGAAACTAATCAGAGTGCGTGCGTGAGTAGAATGTTTAATCAATAAAGATAACTATAACTAAGACTTTAAGAATACAGAAGAAAGAAGATACAAAAGACAAGAAGAACACGCTCTATATAGTAGTTTACTCAGATCGACGCTAGTCTCAAAGAAGACGTGTTAAAACACAAGAAAGATGTTGATTTGAAAGATGTTTGTGACACAAAGAAATGTGTTTATCATAGAAATCTGTTGATCATCTTGTAACACAAAGAAGTGTATTTATCTAGAAGACAATAGAAGCTGATTAGAAGATGCTAGAAAAGAAAAAAGATGCTGAGTCATATCTGAGTCAAGTCTGAGTCAGATCTAGATCAGATCTCAACTAGATTGTTGACTAGCTTTAATTAATTTTGACACATTCATAACATTTTGAAATCATCAGTCTTGATTTTCTATCACTATTCTGATTGATGTGATAAAGAAGATCATCTTTGATATCAAAGTAGTTTTCTCAAGACAATGCTTTCATATTATTTGTCTTTATATTGATTATGATATCTTTTCAACACTTATTGATTTTCATAGCTTGTAATAATTTTTGACGAAAGTTCGCTGACATTTCTACTAAAGAGACTGCAAATGCGTAAGTGCAATAATTCTTGAAATCTTTCACTGCTATATGCAGAGATTCAAGTATTTCTTTGACGTCAATACTTGATGCATCATTGAAACTGCACTCTCTCAGTAGGCGAAAGAGAGCATTCAATATCAGATTCTTATTGTCAGACTTGCATCTTATGTTCAATTCAAAAGTGAATAAGTACTGAGAAGCTCAAACAAGTCTTAGATTTAGCTTGTCAGTATTAAAGAAGAACAGAGAGATCTGACGCGCAATAGAAATCGTTGTCGAATGATCAATATACATCGTGATTAATGATTTCTTCGTAAATTCGATCATATAACACATCTGATGAACTACTCAGACTACGTCAACTATTTTTAGTTCAGTAGATCAGTAGTTTCTTTCAGCGAAATTTAGTTCTCTACTTAAGAAGAGAATTGAACGTGATTTTCCGTCTATAATATGATACACTATTGCATTGAAATCGTAGACTTTGAATGCATTCAGATTTACATAGAGCGATAAATTTGAATTGTAGTGTGTCAGCACACTAGATTTTCGAAACTGCTTCTGCAAGAGCTGAAAGACATTAAGTTTCTTCTTGATAGAATTGATCAGAAAAATTCGTGATGTCTTTGTCTTTCACGCATTATCGAAATCTTTAGAAACTTCTCTAGAAAGAGCAATCTTGCGCTTTTGTAATGATTCTGTCATCTGAGCATAGTATGACACATAGTTTCGCAAATATTCAATCAATTCAATGTACATTTCTAATTTCTTAAGAGACTGAGAGAATTGAAACAAGCTGATGATGACAAGCTTTTTCGTCGATGTAGTTAGTTCAAAATCATCTATCTTTTGTTCTAAAAGAAAAACGAATGAATATTCGAGAAATGATTTCATAGATGTCAAACATACACGTAGTCTTCTGAACAGACTGAAAATGACGTAAAGATGCTTTAAATGTTTCTCTAGAGTGTGAGAAAAGATTACAATGTCGTTCATATAGACTTTAGCATAGACTCAATGAGATTGCAGAATTTTGTTGATTTGTTGTTGAACATATGAGAGTGAATTCTTGAATCTCATTATCATCATCAAGAATTGTTTCTGCTCTTGATGACTTACGACAGTGAGTTTATTTCTATCAGCTACTTTCATCTGTCATTGATGAAAATATCTTTGCGCATTCACGACGAAGATATACTGACATTCTGTCACTGCAATGATCATTTTCATCTGAAGTGACATTGAATAACTGTTTGAAATGATGATCTTGTTGAGCTCTTGTATGTTTACTATCACTCTTTTCTTTCGTTCTTCGCTTGACGTAGTACTTCATACTACAAAGACTGAATATTCAAATGAAGTAAATTGACTTGTTCATAACAGTTTGTCTTAAGCATGCAGCTTGTCAAAGATTTTGTCAATCATGTCTTTATCTTTAGTACTGAGCGAATAGACTTTGAATGTCTTCTGCTCAATTGCTTCTAACTTAAGCATGATTGACATTCAGTTCTTTTCTGAAACATCGATGATAATGCTCTGATCAGTTCAAATTTTCAAGTAGAAAGTTGTCATGTTTGATATTTGAGCAAAGATGAATTCATTGTTGAAAATCGTGATTTCATTAGACAGAACTTGTTCAACAGCAGATGTAATTCTGACAGACGTAAGTTTCTTTACATTCTTGATGATTTCGCCTAGTGCGAAGATGATGACTAGCATTGCTACGTTGATTGACTTCTTTCATGAAGCTCTCTTATGCTTTCATTCAATGATCGCAAGATAATTATCTATCAAATTTGCTAGAAAACATTCATCTTCATCATACTTTGTGATGAACTCTAATCTAGTATGTCTCTGTATAGTAAGAGATTGATCGATGTCATTTTGTAGTTGTACAAAGAAAAGCGAGACATTCACAATATGAGCATAAAGATCATCTCAAGTTCTCATATTTTGATCATATTCTGATTTGAATATAAAGTCTCAATTCTTTGATAGATCTTTAATCTTGACGAAAATCTTCAGAAAGACATGAGATGAAACAATGATCTTTTCTTGAGATCTTACTATTCTTTTTAGATTTGCTTTCTTTCAAGTGACAATATTTATCTTGACAATGATGTCTTGACAACTATTTATTTGCAAGATTTTGTCATTCAAATTTATCTGAATTTATTTTGAACTCAGAATGTCAATGTCAATAAGCATTTTCATCTTAAGATCATTTATCAGATAAACTTCTCTTTGAAAGAAAGCAATAGCTGAAGTGTTGTTCAACAATGTTTCTTTGATGAAGTCGTTCATCAAGATGTACTCATCTGAATTATGAATCTTATTCTCAATATTACGAATCGAAATTGAAGATGTCAACTTTCTAACTTTAGTAGCAAAATTCAATGTTATTGATTCTATGAACTCTCTATCACTCAAAGACATTGTGCATTCGATGTCAGCACAGATATCATACTTCGCACTATTCTTAGTGTATCATGATGCTTTGAACGTTGCGTACTTTCATTCTTGAAAAGCATAGTCAGTTTTTTCAACTGATTCAGCTGTGAATTGAATTAAAATTCTATCTTTTGATAAGATTTTTGATGAAATCGTGAATATTTCAATGAAAACTATTGATTTCAAAAGTTTCAAAGATTTCAAAAGTTTTGAAGATACTGCAGCATTAATCTGCAAATTTGAAGAAGTTATTTTGCATTAAAACTTGATCTGTTTAAGATGTTCATGCAGTTTACTGTTGAATGCAAACTCAGCTTTACACTGACAACAGATAGTCTTGAATTTTTCTTGAGTTGACATCACAAATTCTGCATTCATCACGTCATCATTGCAATCAGTTTTCTCTTTTAAAGTATCTTCAACATAGTCATCTGATACATCTTGATAATAGATTTCTTTCAGTTTCATACTTGAATCATCATGATAAAATCTTGCAAATCTGTCATATGTCTCATTTAAACTTTTCTGTTCAATGTTTTCTTTAATCATCATGATGAAATAAGTCTTTTGAAATCTTTGAAATGATCATTGATTGTTTGAATAGCGAGAAGAGTTCAAATCTGACTCACTTGTGAAAGAAGTTCTGCTGTTGTTTTCTTTGATCAGCAATAATAACTGATGAGAAGCTGACAAGACTTAAGCTTGTTGTGCAGACTGATTAGATTGATAAGCTGAATTGTTCAAATAAGATTGATAAGAAGATCTTGAGTTCTGAAACTGTCGCTGAAAATTCGGCTGAAAATTACTACTATACTGATCTGAGTTTCGATCATCTGATTGATCTCTGTTACTTCGTTGATTACGCTCTTTGATAGAAATGATGTTAAAGACATTGTTAGATGATCGTTTGATGCTGTCAAAACTGCATTATTTATCTCTCATAATAAGATCAAATCACATTTCTTTATATCAATTTAATTGCTGAAGTCAATCATTTATCATTGTTTTGAGTTCGAGAGATTTCAGATTTCTTTGAAGTTTCAAATCAATTTCATTGTAAATCAGAAACAGCTGATTATAAATAAAAATTATTTTCGCAGATCTGACTTCACGAAGAATGATCTGAGCGTACTCACGAGATTCTCTTCGTTGATAGACATCACTCATAATGTATTTCTCTGTTGTTATAGTAGTGAAAGCTATCACAGATGATTTCTTGAATTGAGATAATAGAGTTCAATGTCATTCGTCAAGCAAGAGCTTGAGAAGACGCTTCTTCATGTCAGTGAGCTTGAAAACATATCACTTCAGTGCAATGTCTCATAAACAGATATACAAGTTCTCAGCTATCATCTTTTCATCTTTGATGACAGCAATATTCTTGACTCTTTCATTGAACAGATGAATATCTCGAAAGATAGTTTTCTTGTTGATATGAATCATAAGTTCTGATTTGAAACTATCTTCGTAGTTGAGATCAAAGAATTCAACATCTGATGAGTTTCATCATTTCTTTCATTGAGAGTTGAAATCAGACTCATCATCTGTAGTATCGCTGTTCTCATCATTATCATCTGAGTTTTCTTCATTGTCATCTCTTTTCGCGTTATAATTATTGATCTGAAATATCTCTTGCATCATTGCTTGAAGTGCTGTCATTTGAGCGTCGTTGAAAGAAGCTGTCATTTCAAGATTGAGTTCAACTCTAAAATGAGCAGCTTTCAAGAGTTGACTGAATATTGTTTTCTTCGTCGATGTTTCTCTTGTAAATTTGATAATGATGAAAGAACGTTGACTTTGTTTGATGATGATATCTGAAATGATGCGTTGACGACGTCGTAAAGAAGATGATTTTCTAGATAGTGAAGATGATTCTCACGATAGTGAATCGATAATTTCTTCTTGAAAATGATTATGTCGTGAAGTCGATGACTTTGAAGTTTCATCGATAGAAGCATGATTCAATGTTGTTGCTGTTGAACTGCTTTTCTGAGAGTTTTGTATGTCACGCTGCTGCTCAGAAATAGTAGAAAGAAAGCTTTGATACGTTTGAAAGATATGAAATTCAATCGTGCTTTGAAAGAACGTTCACAGATAATCTAGAAAGACGAGTTTATCAATCACTCAAAGCTTGAGAAATGATGATGATTCTAAGAAATTAAATCGTCAAGTGATATGATCTGTAGATCAACGTATAGTAACTGATTGTAGATTGATAGTTACTATGCTTTCAACGATAAGTTGAATTTCATTCGAGAATTTCTTAGAATAGTCTTGATTTTCTGCTTGAAGAAAAGCGTCAATAAAGAAAATTACTTTGATAATGTCAAACAATTTGAATGACGTCAGCTTGACGTAGAGATTGCTACTGATACGAAGAGATTGTAAAAGTGCTTGACTGAGCTTAACTGAAGTAATCTAGTTCTAGATTTAATAGACAATCAAATTAATCAGAGTTGATGCTATCATTTGTTGAGATGTTTATAAAACAAGCAATAGTATTGATATTAATGATAAAAGATAAAGAGCAAATCTGAGCTGATATCAGATTTAAGCTCAACTAGCGCGTCGCTAAAGACTTTAGTGCGTCGTCATAGATATTAAACAAGCTAATAATCGACTACAGTGTCTAATTTATAACATAGAGCATTCATTGAATTAAAGTGATTAAAATGTTGAAAATTTGTTTTGTTTTGAAATCATTGAACATAAGCATGTTAATCTTGTACAGAAACGATGTTAATTGCTCATCAATGATAGCTGACTTCTCATTAAATCTGATGTGCTTAAGTGTAAATGTGTGCTTTTCAGTTCATTGCTCAGCTTAATTTGTTAAATTCTTCAGCTGATATTTATCAATGTTTAAGATTCTAAGAATCTTTGTTATGTTTTTGAAAGTTAAACACTCATCATCAAATTGAGAATTTTGATATCTGATAGTGATATTCTTTTTGAGACGTAAGCTAGTCATTATAATGAGTCAATAAAATCAGTTTGATAAAATAAATGATAATGATGAAATATTGATGCTGCTATTCAACTATGTGAGATGAGTTGACGTGATAAACTAGACGTGTATTCAACTGATGTTAAATATGCAGATTCAATCAATTGAGATTGAGTTCAATGAATATATTTCAATCTTGATGATGATGCTCATTGAAAGAGATATATGATGCTAGATCATGATTTTATGTGATTATAAGAGCAAATTGAAAGACTCATATTGAATATGATGAGCAGATGAATGAAAGATTAAGTTGTATTACATGCAGCGAATGTGATACTGTAGAAGTTGAAACATAATGAATTTACTTTAGCTCACGTTGAAGATTTGCGCTCACATGATGCGCATAACAGCTTAAAGACTAAGCTAATCTATTGTTGATTGAAGTGTATTGTATCTGCAAGTTGTTATGTCTGTATTTCAGTATGTATTACACAGTGATCAGTGTTTCAATCTTTTTGACAGACTTGAACTAGTAGCAGACAAAGAATTTAAACATCAAAAAAGAATGTCATCTTCTGTGAAACATGTTTATCAGTTAATGAATACTGTCTTTTGATCAGATTTATTCTTTTGCAATGCTTGCTTTTCTGCGAAATTTGCTGCAGAAGCTTCATTTACATTTCAATGATGCTCTTGCTTTTCTGCAGAGTTTATTGCTTGATTTTTGCTTATGTTCTGATGATGCTCTTGCTTTTCTGAAGAATTTATTGCTTGATCTTTTCTTATGTTCTGATGATGCTCTTGCTCTTCTGCAGAATTTGTTGCTTAATCTTTGCTTACATTCTGATGATGCTTTTGCTCTTTTGCAGAATTTGTTACTTGATCTTTGCTTGCATTCTGATGATGCTCTTGTTCTTCTGCAGAGTTTATTGCTTGATCTTTGCTTATATCTTGATGATGTTCTTGCTCTTCTGCAAAGCTTGTTGCTTGATCTTTGTTTGCATTCTGATGATGCTCTTGCTATTCTGCAAAGTTTATTACTTAATCTTTGCTTATGTCTCAATGATGCTTTTGCTCTTCTGCAGAGCTTGTTACTTGATCTTTGCTTGCATTCTGATGATGCTCTTGCTCTTCTGAGAAATTTGTTACTTGATCTTTGCTTGCATATCAAGCTTTGTCTTTATTTCATTGTGACTTTTGTTCTTGAAATTGACGCTCTGTTTTCATGAAATCGATGAATTCTTGTTGACTAAAGTATTTCTTATAAACTTCGTTGATTGAGAACAAATTTTGAACATGTTGTATCATGTGTAAATTGCAAGCGTAATCATGCTGAAGTTCATCATAGTTACATAATATAATAAATGAGTTGTAAGCATGATTACAGACAGTCAGAAGATGATTAAATTGAGACATGAAGTCAAGTTTCTTGATTCTCATCATACATAAAATGATGACAGAAGCTTCTTCGTCTTGAAAAGAATCAATCATGTATGCTTCAACATTTTGAACTTTTGAGTCTGAGATTAAGCTTCTCTTCAATAGCTGAACTTGTGCAATATATTCTGTGAGAATGACGATGTTCTTGACAAATATTTCAACTTCAGCGTAGATCTTAACTAGCTCAATTGCTACAATGACTTCAATCTCATTCTGCTTGAACTGAGATGCATCAATTTTTATGTTGATTTCATTGATGTTAAGAAATGTCAATGATCATTTTATTTTGCAAAAGCTTTTCAATATGATGATTGCAATAGTCATATTGAATTGAAGTGAAGAATCAACTGAGAACTGCATCTGAGCTTTGTATCAGACAGTGAATACAATGTCATTTATGATGAAAATTGCGTAATACTGTTCAGTGAGAAGCATATGAGAGTATTCAAGCATAATCAGACATTCGAATAAACTTCTGTTTATATAATGTGCAAAGCAATTATTCTTGATGTCTTTTTTCATTGATCGAAGTTGCTCATCATCATTGAACATATGCATTGAATCGTTGCTGTGAATCATAGTAATAAAGATCTCTGTGTTCTCAACTTTTGCAACTTTCTGAATAACAGTATGATCTTCTTTGAATTTTTTTAGCATAGTAGTGTTGAAGTTAATCAGCATGCAGACAACAGCACTCACGTCATGCTTAAGAATATTCATACTTAGCTTAATCTCAATGCGCTCAAAGAATTCTTGATCTTTCATGTCAAGAATTTTCTTCATCTTGATTCTTTGAAAGTACAAGCAGAACGTCTTAATAACAGCATCATGCTCAGTCTCATTGTTCATTCTATTGAGCTGAACATTGATAATTCTCTGAAGCATACAACGTTTGAATTCGTGATCTCACTTCAAGAATTAACGAGTGACATGAAGATTAAGATCTTCATAATTTACATCAAATGAATTATCGTCGCTCTTAAAATCTTCATGAGTCACATCAACTTCTTCATTATTGATTTGTACAATTGAAGAATCTTGTGTCTTGTGCTGCTTGTCACTCTGTTGATTCTGTTGCTTCTGAGATTGCATCTTATTCATCAAATGATCATTCAAACTTATAACTTTTAAAAGCAGAGTATCAAGACTGATCTGATGCAATTTGTATCAATGATCTTTAATGTCATGTAGAGTCTTCTTGCTCTGATCGATAATTCAATGTATCAGCTGATCATAAAAGACATCAAGTGACTCGTGAGAAACATTTCATCATCATCAAGCGAAATTGTTGTTTACTGAGTAAGACGTGCAACTGTCTTGAGCGACTATCTGATGTTCAGTGAACTGCAAGTGAAAATAAACAATCTTCTTATTCATCAGAATGATGTCTTTGTTTTTCAATCATTGAAGTTGTTTGTTCAGTTTGAGAATGAATGTATCAACTGTGTTGTTGAATGAACTCAGCACTTTGACTTTCTTGCTCAGCTTTAAAAGTAGCATTGTGATAATGACATTCATCAATGTTTTTTTGATCTCAAAGAATTTCTTGATAAGATCAAAATCGTTAGGAAGATTCTGAAGATATTGCATGATTAACATTTGAGACTTATTCAGCTCAATATTTCACTCAGCAAGAGTAATTGAAAGATTCAAGTCTTTAAAGAGAACTGATGTGAATTTGATACGAAAATTCTGACTCAGTATAATATCGCGAAAGCAATTGTTGTATTCATAATATTTCTCATCAATATGAGCAGAATTGAGAATTTTGATTGTCGCTATTTTGATTTTGTTGAGCTTGTCAGACATGATTGAATGAACTGAAATCATATTTAATGTGTCAAAAAAACAATATTAAAGTACTTGTTTATCATCATTTTGTCACTTATGCTCGCGAAGATTGAACATCAACTTCAACTCAATTGAGCTTCAATCTGTCTTGATGAAAGAATGATGAAGAGTTACGCTCACATTTATCATGTTGAAGAAAATAAATGATTTGACAAGAATGATAGCAATTCACTTGTCATTATTGATCTGCACTTCAAAGTGATTCTTTGAGTCAAATTGATAGTCAAAGTGATCAAAAAGACGCAGTAAATTAACATACTTCTTGTCTGTTCTTATGAATGTAATGAGTGCATGCAACTTGCAAAGCAATGTCTGAGTCTTCATTGACTATAGTCTAGAGAAATCTTTGATAAGTCAGCACTTCTTGTCATCGCAATAAATGCATCGATATGACAGATAAATAGTTGAATGATTCTTCTTTGAAGTCACTTGTTTTACTTGAATGATATGCTTGTGATTTTTAAACTGACTGAATCACATGTTGAATGCTGAAAAGTCTTGCTTTATTCTGATACTACTGTTGAATTTTCAATACTGATTCATGAATGTATCTCATTCAATCATCAAGATGAAGATCTTCAGCTTGACTGTGTAATCTTTTGACAAATCAAAAACTTTTTTGAGTGTGTTCTTTATATTCTGAAGAACTGATGAATCTTCATGATTCTTAAGCAGAATCGACTGAGTATGAGTTGAGATTGATCTGAAGATAAATTCAAGAAAGATCATTCATTCATCTTGACACAAATTCTTGATCTTTGAATCATTGATATTGTGTGTGAAAAACATGAATCAACAATGTTCTATCTATCAAGTATTGTTTTGAACATGTCTGAATTGATCAGAGTTCAGATCTAACTTTAATCAATTTGATTAAAGCAAGTCATGATGCTATGTTTAGTTTGAATCTAGCGCATCTCTGTTGAACTCTTCAAGTCATTCTCAGCACTTCTTCTCGTTGATCAGCACTTTCTTCATTCATCTCTTTCATCATTCTTTTAGATAAACATATCTGACATATTACATCACATCTGTATCGAGTCTAGCGCAGTCTCAAGTCATTATTTATACAAGAGCTTGCACTCTTTCTCTTCTGTATTCTTAATGTCTTGTTATAGCTATTTCTAAAGAGCAATACATACATATCAGTTTCAAGTCTCTTTGATTGAATGATCTAGACATGATTTCAACATTACATTAAGAATCTCGTTTATCATACGATATAAATACTCATTACTCGTTCAATATACTCGTTCAGACAGATCGAGTCTAAAGAAATTCATCTATCTGATGATAGACGCAATCGAAAGACAGAACAACACTAGAGAATCTATAGAATCAACAGCGAGATTGATTGAATTGCTAGAAGACTTACAGCTCATTAAGTACACATCGTTCATCTCGATTAATAGAATCAGCGATAAAGAATCTTCGTTGATTGCTAGAGAATCAATCAACTCTCAAATCAAACAACAAAAATGACTTTATCTTCTATTGTTGAGCATCGCTCTTCGCTCGATTTCTTTCTTTTAAAACACTTGTTCAATTTTGTTAGAAGTCAGCATAGAGTGAGTCATATGAGTGTAATGTAACGAGTATATAAATGCTAAGAAAGAAAAGTATCTAGAAGAAAAGAATCAACTATCTATATGACTCAGAAGAACATAAGCTAATTCTGAATAGAATTGACTTCGAAACAACTTGATAGTCTAGTGACGAGCGATCGACGATAGTCAGAAACATAGTCATCAACATAGTCATCAACATAACTATCAACATAGATGCGTAGCTAGAATCGTAACAGTACTCTTTTTCTTCAACGATTCATGTTCACATGAATGTATTTTCTTAGTCTTGTGTAGAATCGAAATGTCTATTGTAGCAGACTAGCTATGTAGAGAGAAATCGACTTGCTCAGCGAAGAGATTGATTATTGACAGATGTCATTGAAGCAGACTCACTAGAAGAAAATCGACTAGCTCATCAAAGAGATCGATTGTGATCATGTCATTGAAGCATGCTCACTGCTGATTCAGATCTACTACATAGTAGAGCTTGTTTCGTTCGTTGATTGACTCAATCAAGAGATCAATCGTTGTCTGTCTTTGTAACAGACTCACTTTGAATGTCGTTCAAGCAGACTCACTATCGAACGTGTCATTAAAGCAGACTCACTAGTTGACACAGAAACTCAAGATAAATCGATTCACTGATAGATAAAGTGATGTGCTTGTAGATCATTGCATTGACGAAAGATGTCATTGAAGCAGACTCACTAGTTGCATGTGAACTGATAGGCGAATTGATTCACTGATAGATAGAGTGATGAGAAGATAGATCATTGCATTGATGATGTCATTGAAGCAGACTCACTGATCGACTTGCTCATCGAAGAGATCGACTTTGAACTCGTCATTGTAGCAGACTCACTAGTTGCACGTGAACGTATGATCAGATTCACTGATGAGTAAAGCGATGAAAGCGAGTAGATCATTGCATTGAGAATAGATGTCATTGAAGCGAACTCACTAGTTGCATGTGAACTGATAGGCGAATCGATTCACTGATAGATAGAACGATGAGAAGATCATTGCATTGATGAAAGATGTCATTGTAGCAGACTCACTAAGAGTTTGCTCATCAAGATAGAGACTTCACGCAGTTCTAGACTGATCTTTTTGATTGCTCTTTGAGATAGAGACTTCACGCAGTCATAGACTGATCTTGTTTGATTGTTCAACAAATTCGAAGAATTTCTTGCGAATCTGAATGAACGATTAATTCGCTGATCTTTGATCTAGTCGAATGATTTTAATCGTTTGTTTATACTCGCTGATCAGCGCACAAGTTCAAATCTTTTGTTTATTCTCGCTGAGTCAGCTCACGAGAAAGAAGAATGAGTGTCTGCACGATCGCAAGTCGACTAGATCAAAGTCAATAGTTGTGTGAATCGAGCAGAGCAAGTCGATGCAGATTATTTCACTTCGTCTGTAACGAAGAAGCATTTATATAATGTTAGAGATCAGCATAGAGCGAGTCATATGAGTGTAATGTAACGAGTATATAAATGCTAAGAAAGAAAAGTATTTAGAAGAGAAGAATTGACTATCTATATGACTCAGAAGAACATAAGCTAATTCTGAATAGAGTTGACTTTGAAACAACTCGATAGTCTAGTGACGAGCGATCAACGATAGTCAGAAACATAGTCATTAACATAGTCATCAACATAGCTATCAACATAGATGCGTAGCTAGAATCGTAACAAATTCAATCTCTTCTTTCTTTCTCATCATGTTTCATCTCTTCAAAGAGTGTTTCAAAGCTTCATTCTTCATTGTCAAAGATAACGACTCATTCGCTGAAATCATAACATCTTCTATGACTATGAAAGCTTTGAAAAAACGATGCAAAGAGCTGAAAGCTAGACTACAAGCTAGAAAGATTATCTCGTCATCATCAATTTACTCTGAGCGTTCTAAATTTCAGAAAATACTCGATTCTTCGTTGTTCACTGATGAAAAGAACTCTATCTGAAAGAACTGATATGAAAAAGTTCAGAACAAGCTGAAAATCAACGTTGATCTCTTTTCAAGTAAATGAGTCAAGCTGAGCTACGTACATTTCAGATTATTTGATGATGCAGCTGAGATCACTCAGTCAAGACGCAAACGTGACTGTTTCAATTCATACAAGATCATCAATGAGCTTTTGAAAGAGTTATCTCAGTTGTTTAATGATTCAGATAAAGAAGTCAACTTTCATAGAGACTACTACAACTTGATTCAAGAACAGAAGAAATTCAGCGAGTTTTATACTCAATTTCAACGACTATTCTTTTATCTAAACTATCAAGAAAAACAGCTGATCATTGATTTAAAGAATAAAATAAATTCTCGACTTTGATTCGCTTAAGTAACTCAATTGATTCAACTCAGTACTCTGAAAGAAATTCGTTTCTATCTCATTCAATTGAATAACAATCAACGAGCTATTTGAAAGATCAAGAACAGAGAAGCAATGATCAAAGTTAAAACAACTAAACAGATCATCTTCATTAAAGAATCAATCAAAGCTATTCATAGAATTATAGAAATGAAGATGACTGATCAGTCAAAATCACGTGATGCTGTTTTGACTAGCATCAAAGAAAATGACTTGCTAATTGAAAACTGCTTTTTATGTCATAAGTCTGATCATACTTCTAAAGAGTGCTTGAATAGATCTTTCAGAATTAATGCATTAAATGATGAGTTTGATCATTCTTTGAATTTCAATTCAGAGTCTGATTCAAAAAAACTAGTCATCTCTTTCAGAATCATCAAAGAGATAGAGATCATTTCTTTGTATAATCTAATCGACGAAATTTCATTTATCGAAGAGAACTACTTCGAAAAGTCATTTCTAGTCGATGTCTGTTATGAGTCTGCATAAAGCGAATTATATGAGTGTATTCTAACTAGAAGTTCAAAGCTGAAGAAGAAAGAAGATGCAACACGTCGTGAGTTTTACTCACGAAGACACGCTAGGTCGCTAGCGTGTCAACATCAGCTCTATACTAGTCTATGATAGTCTGACACGATCTATGTTAGACTAATTCGAAGTACACGATTGCAACATTATCTTTTCTCTTCATTTAGCAATGTTCTCATTGCTGCAGTTCAGTCGATCTTTCTTGAGTTGATTTCTATCTTGACTTGTTCAAATAATGTTCATGAAAGTCATTGATGACTTTCAAGCAATCTTCGAATTCACTTTCATCGACGTTGTATCAATGTAGATCGACGTTGTATTCTTTTCAATTGACACAATATTGTAGTCATTTGTCTCGTTCATAGTGTCTGAAGTTCAATATGTTCTTCACTTTTCATTCATCTTCATCTTCAATCACTATAGAATCAGACGACTCATTTTGTTGTTCTTCTAAAGCGTCTTTTGAATTTGATTGCAGCAGATTTGACGCAAACTTTGAATGAATCTTCATAGTCGACGACAGTTTCAGTTGATATGCATGTTCGATCTCAATCAGAATCTTGAAGAATTCTAGCATTTTATCGTCTAGCTTCTTTGACGATCGTGAGATCATTATGTTTCTAGAATTCAGAAACATCATGTCATTTATCTTGTAGATCATTTTCTTTCAATGCTTGTCAGTCTGTTTCTTCATTGTGACTCTGACTCTTGCTAAGACTTGCTTGATCAATGCTAGTGATTGTTTCATGTGTTCAAATATATTCTTTGCTTTGTCTGCTTCAATTCTAGCTCGAGTGATCTCATATTCAATTGAGTTCAAATCGAAGCTCATATGAGAGTGAAAGCTCTTATTTGTTACGAAGCGTGTCGACATTGAATAGAGTCTAGTCAATAGACTCTAGAAATTTCAATATGTGAACAAGAAACAACGATGTTTTGAATCGAAATATGCTGAAACATTTCATTTATTTAAGCTTTAGCAAATCGACTACTTCGTCTCTTTGTTCGCTCTACTATAGATACAGCTCGAAACTGTCTTCTTTCTTCTGTATTCTTAGTTTTCTAGTTATAGCTATCTTTATTGATCAAACATTCTATTCAGCTACGAACTATCTCGCTGCAGTGTGATTAGATTCTAGACATGATCTCAATATTAAATCAAGAATTCGTTAACTTTACGATACAAGTATCAATATTCATTCAAGACACTCGACGAACAACGAAACAAGTATAAAGAAATTTGTTTATCTGATGATCGATGACATCAAAAGACAGAACAACATCAGAGAGTCAATAGAATCAATGAGAACATATGATCGTTGAATTGCTAGAGAATCTATCGCTCATTCAGTAGCATCGATTCACTCGATCAATAGAATCAACGAGAACATATGATCGTTGATTGCTAGAGAATCACAAATCTCAATCTCGTTCTTCTCAAAAAGCTTGTGAATCAGTCGAGTCAAAATAATCTGTGTCATCAAATTTGATTTGACTCAATTCGAATTCAGATCAATTTAGTGAGTCTGCTACAAAGACGCTGTCAATGCGATGATTTATCTACTCTCATCGTCTTATCTATCAGTGAATCTGATTCTACATTCACATGCAAATAGTGAGTCTGCTACAATGACAAGTCGAAAGTTGATCTTTTCAATGAGCAAGTCGACTAGTGAGTCTGCTTCAATGACATTCTTCGTCAATGCAATGATCTATCTATCTTCATCGCTCGATCTATCAGTGAATCGATCTATCTCGCGTTCACATGCAACTAGTGAGTCTGCTTCAATGATCACTTTATCTCACATAGTGAGTCTGCTACAATAGACATTTGACGAGTTGATTTGAAAGATCAATAGAAAGATTGATAGAAAGACGAGCATCAGAGCTTTCTAGTTGCTGTCGCTATGAGCTACACTACAAGTCATAGAAACATGACTTTTAAAGAGAAGAGAATAATGTTACGAAGCGTGTCGACATTGAATAGAGTCTAGTCAATAGACTCTAGAAATTTCGATATGTGAACAAGAAACAACGATGTTTCGAATCAAAATATGCTGAAACATTTCATCTATTCAAGCTTTAGCAAATCGACTACTTCGCTTCTTTGTTCGCTCTACTATAGATACAGCTCGAAACTGTCTTCTTTCTTCTGTATTCTTAGTTTTCTAGTTATAGCTATCTCTATTGATCAAACATTCTATTCAGCTACGCACTATCTCGCTGCAGTGTGATTAGATTCTAGACATGATCTCAACACAATGCAGCAAGATCTGATAGATTTGTGAAGAGTGTACATTCACAGCGAACTGACAAGAGTGAAGATCTCATGAACAAAATTCACATGCTTTTATATTTTCATCAAAAGCAATCAAGATTCAATCATTCAAAGAAAGATATAACAAGCATCACATTAGCTGATTAAACATTGCACTATAGTAAGTCATTGAAGTATGTGTATAAACGACAGACTAACAACAAGTGATTTTTACAAAGAATGATGAAAGTTCTGAATCATTGCATTCAAAGCAACGAAAGTTGAACAATAAGATGCAGACTCAAGAAAACAACATGTCAACGTCAGCTTTGAATAAGTTTAACATTTCAGCTTCAAATGTTAATCAGTCAATAAACATAAATTCAGAATTGAAGTATGATAGTTATTCGTCAAAGAAAAACAAAATCATCAGCTCACATCAAAATTCAACGAGTCAAGTTGAACAACATGAAGTAACTGTATCATCTTCATCTCAACAGATGAAATCTCAACAGAATATGATGATCTTCAATCATTCAATTACAGAAGATCTTGCAAAAAAGTCAGATCATGCATAATCAAACATGAATTTCAAAGATAATAAAGATAGTGAGCAGAATTTGAAGAAGCATTACACAAGATGATTAAAATATTGAAGTCAATCTTGTTTCTTGACTAACAAGATTGAACAAACTCATGATGAAGATATCATTGACTGTTACAAAGCATCTTCATGAAGAAGACAAATGACGAAATTACGCTCAATTGTTTCTGCATGATTTTAATCATATTGAATCTCAGTCATGCATACATTTGCAAAGAATGAACACGTCACTCTTTTTATATCAGACTTTTGAGATTTTTGTGATGTTTGAAATGAAAATGTTCATGAAAGAAAAATTCAATGTCGATGATATGAATCGTGAAAAGATAAACATGAATGTCAGCAAGATTAAGAATGAAGCATGCTAATTTATTGATAAGACAATAAAGATGCTTGAATTGATTTGTCTGAATCATTTATTGCACATAGCACATGACGAGATCAATGATGCTCATTATGAGAAGAAGTTCAATGAACATCTGAAAAAAGACACTCTCAGTACATTTCAGTCTAGAGATGCAAAGTGCTCTTTCAATAATAAGTTGAAAATTGAATGTTCATGTGTAAACACAAGCTCATCTGCACATCTCATATTATTAAAATTTGTCAATCTAATTATTGTTTTGTCAATCTTGATCACAAACTGACTAAAGAAGATTTGAATTCATCTTGATAAAAACAATGACTTATTATGTTGATAAATTTATCACACGTATTGTGATGCAAAAATGAACGCGCTAGTCATCAGATTGACATGAACAGATAGAGATCTTCTAGTAAAACAAGAACAAACTAGTTCTAGTTTCATATGTATGATCATGATAAACATGTACAAGACTCACGTTGCAACATTGATGAGAAATTAATATTAATCTGAAAGAGCAACTTCTAGATCAAAACAATCACAGTCAATATGACAACTCTGAAATATAAAATGAGATCAACTGATTGCAGATGAGATGCATAGAAAGATGATTCAAACATTCAAAATCATTCATCTGTTTAAGAACATGAATGAAAAATCTTGTAAGTGATTTGTTACAGATACATTCTTCAAACAATCATTCATACAAATGATGACATGAGTGAACATGTTGATGACAGACTTAATGATGAATCAACATGAATCAATATGAATCAATATGAAAAGAAAAAGAAGCTCATCGAGTCAATTTGATATACTGTACATATCAAATTTTGAAAAAGATGAACAAAATACATATGAAAATCTTTAATCTTCAAGAGAAAAGTCATCAAATCATTAAGAAGTACATCAAAGAGTTAAAAATCATGTGCGACACATTATGATTACGACGTGATGTCAATTTATCAAAGTTTTTCAACTCTTTTCTTACAGATGTGAAATCAAATAAACATTAAGATGTTGATTGCAAGCTTTCATCAATGTTCAATGAACTTGTCAATTTTTCAGTGATGATAATCACTGAACAACTTCAAAAGAACAGAGATAGAAAAATGTAAAAGTGAAGAGCACAAAAGTGCATTGAAGATCAATCTTAAATCAACATCAACAACTGAATGATGAAAGTTCATTGACTCAGAGTACTTAACACATTTTCGCATCTTGAACAACTTTCAGAGACACAGTTACTTGTGTTCTCTGAAGAAAAAGACTGAGAGAAGAGATATGTTTACTTTGAAACAGATCATCTTTACGACTTAAAGAGAGTTGAATCTCTTTACAAGAAGCACATTCTCGAGATTATCTTCAAGATAAACTGTATCAAGATTAAAGCAATCAATGAATTCATCAATCATGTTTGAAACAAGAACGAGAAGACTGTATTCTGTATCATGAGTTTTATGAATGCACTTATTCTTTACTGAGTAAGTGACAGAATCTCTACTTTCTGTTAATGTCATTCTTAAAAATTATCACATGCATAGCAAGAAGAAACATGTTCAACATGATTGCTAACATCTAATTATGTAATACTTTTGACTTGTTCTTAAAGTTTCAATGACTTTGATAACTTCAAAATTGCTCAAATCTAAAGTGATGAACATAGTTTGATTATTTCAAGAAGATTTGAAAAAACTGCAGAAGTATTCAAACGAAAAGTCATCATGCTTTATCATTGACATTATCAAATTAATCGATGTTGATTACAATTTACACAGAGTCAAAAGACTAGTTCAGATTGACTTGAAATGAATGAAGAGAAATCAAGCACAGATCAAGAAGAAAGTCAATTGTCTTGAACAACATAAGAAGACTATCACTTATAACTTGCGTTGTGTAGATTTGCAGATCAAGATGCTGATATATGACAGACAGAATCATCAAATGCATTTAATGAACATGACATTGAAGCTCAAAACATTTCAAGTTAAAGAATTAATCAAAGATATTAAAAATGATGATAATGATGAAGATGATCACATTGAATTCAGTGACAGAGTGAAAAATGATGACTGCGCATAGATCACATCGCTTCATACATGTGCATCAAGAAAGCATGATGTGTTACTAGTCTATCAGTCTGTATTATAAATAGTTGTACTCATTCTTTCTTCTTTGACATTCATTGATATATTCATCAAAACTTATTGAGATCATGAAAAAATTTATATAATTAACACTAAACTCTGTGATTCTTGATAATGTTGCAGATATTACTTCAATAATTCAACAAATCTTCAACAATATAAACAACATTGCTTAAGCATAATCACAGATTTTCATTTTCGTTCTTTTGAATAGATTCATTTGAATAGTTCATTAAGAAAATCATAACTACTCAATTAACATTGTGTCTGAATGTGTGCAGATTAACAATGATTTGAAGAAGCAAACGCAGTATCATTTCATAAATTGACAACAATGTTCATCTGTACTGATTTTAGCTACAATCATTCTGCATCTATGAAATGCAGCAGAGTTTAGAAAACTTCACTCATTGAAGTAATGAGAATGTCTGTCAAACGTCAGTGATTTCACAATTCAAAATCACGCTTCTATTACATCACTAGTATCAATCATGAAAAGAGATAGATGAAAGATTACAAGTAAGAAAAGTGCGTTCTTCTTAAAAATCATGAGTCTCAAAGTTCAAGTTATTTACATGAAAATGTGCACTTGAAAAGTTTTCTCATACTTGTCAAACATTTACACACTGCAAATGATGCAAATGTGAATGCAATCGATGAAGATCTGAAGTACAAAAGTATAGAAATGTTTTCTCAAGAAAGAGAAGAAGTGCTGTTGATGCACATGAAGAATGCATGATACTTCATTTATATCATACTTTGACTCAAAAGTTGACTTGACTTTTAATGTTCAAAAATTGAATGTCAGCTCGCTCATTTGCGAATTTGCATCAACATGAGTAACTCACGTTTTATGATGACGACTCACTCAAAACTCATCATCATGAATACAGAAGTCATAATTTGCAAGATTTAAACTTATGAAAGTTATTTGCAAAGATTCTGACTTGAAGAGCGTACTGATTACAATCATCACGATTGATTATCAACAAGATTGATGATGTAGTTACTTGATTGAAGAAGACACAGATGCACTTTGCTTTGTCATGATCACAATAGTCGAGTTTTATGATCTTCAAGTGATTGTCATTAAGATATTATGTGTGATCAAGAATACTAAATTCAATGACTTTCATACATCTTGAAGATTACATGATGATTAATGACATTAAAGCAAACATCATGAATTCAATGAATCTGTCTTGCAGTTCAATGAATCATACATCAGTCAAACTTGCAAAAACGACAGATTGACTTTGAAACATCATCTCATCAAAAGCTATGAGAACTTAATCATCAAAGTTGCACATCAGAAGATGAAATGCTTTCTTTATATATTATATATATATAGCTAGAATCATGACTATATACAGCTCATTAAGATATACAAGACACTATTACTTGTATCTGAGTAACTGTCTTGCTTTGCTCATCATCAACAGAAAGTCTTACTGCTCAATCTTGCGCTTCGTCATCAATCACTCATCACATGCATTAATGTGATGAATCAACTCAATGAAATCATTCTGATTGCACTTCTTGATATCTTCATGATCGCGCATATCTAAATCTTGCAAGAACGTTTTCTTCATGTTTCTTGCATGAAATGAAATATGCAAGCTAGAATTATTCAATCATTGCATTCTAACAAAGTTGCAAAGTATTTGTCTGCAAAAGAAATCATCTTCTGCAAAATCTTAAAGCTACTTTTGTCATGAGTTGTAGAAAGTCTGAATAATCTTGTCTCTTTGAAGATAGTAAATAAATACTCAATATGATTGAAGATCTTGAATGTTCATGTCATGTTGATCAATAAACTTTGACATCATGCTCAACATCATCAACTCATGAACATGAGAAAAACTTTCTGTCGCTGAATACTCTGCATTTGTTCAAGAACTTGCAAATCACAACATTAAATTTCTAACAGCAATTGCATTGAACAAAAAGAAGAATTTTGCAAGACAATGTCATTATACAATCACAAGAGCGAAATCTTTCTATCTACTTTTCATATAGAGCATACGACTCGTTTTCTTCACTGCAAAACGCGATGCTTACAATCTCTTCATACATACTGAATGTTTCTTGATCTTCAATCTTGCAAGTCAACAAAGATTTTCAATTTCAAAAATTGTGTTCAATGTGTTCTTGTGATTTGAATACAATGACAGTTTAATTAATCGAGTCAGACTTTGACATTCTGTTAAAATGTTAAAAAAGTATCAATGTATTTGCTTTGAAATCAGTCAAGCACACGCAATTGATCTAACTCAAGATCAAAGATCATGAAAAGTCAGCTCATAAAATCTTTCTAGCAGCTGTGTCAGACTACTGCAAAGCTCAGTTCTCTGATGAGTGAGATCATTTACTTGCACATCAAGTGAAGATACAAGTCAAAAAGATGATATTTACGATGCTTTTGTAAATAATTGATTTCGCGTACATTGATATAGTTGACTGATCTCAGATTCATGATTTTGAAAATAATGATGAAATTACAAAAAAGCTAAATGAATTATTGAATTTGCTGCAAACAACAAATATGTGATTACTTGAGATCTTGCACACTATGATCAAGAGCAAGATCATCGACAATGTGATAATTGATGTCAGATCAGATAATGTTGAATCAATTCAAAATATTGCAAAGAATGTTAATGCATAAAGTTTGACAAGTCATTGCAATGCATTCATAATGAATAGTTCAAGCTTTGTGAAGACTGCAAGAAGTCAAGATTAGCGACAAGAATGAGAAAGTCAATAAGAGAAGAATTCGAACTGTTGCTGATATAAAGTTGAGACATGAAAGAAAGAATCATCATTGAAAAACTGTCTTTACAGATTGAAGATTGAAGAGACTTAAGAATTTAAACAGAAGCATCACAGCTTTGACATTTAACACAGAAGTTAAAGAGCGAACGTGAGATCATTGCTACATCAGACGCTACAGATCAGCAGCGCATGATAAACTTTCAAAGCGAGTACAACAATTTAGTTTCACTCAGCATGAGCATTGAGCAAAACTGCTGTGTTCAGATATACATGCATAGTTGATGTTCAGATAAGAAGATCGAGAAATGCTACATCAACAGAAATCATTCATCTCATTTTCTTAATTATTAATTTGTCATCTTTAATCATAAGCATATACTTCGTATGCAGATAAAATTGTTAATCTTCATGAAATTAAAGTTAATCAATTCGTCTTCTGAGTTGTTTTGCAGTGAATGCTTGATGAGATTACTTGAATCATGTCACTCAATGTCTTGATGATCATGCTTGCTCAAAACTTTTGACAATGTTGTCTTCATATTCTTTGTGCAAGATTCAAGAAATGATCTGCAAATTATCTTTGAAATTAGAATTAATCAAGTCATTTTCTGAGTTGTTTTAACTTGAGTCAATGTATATTTTGAAAAGATGAATGATTGAGAGTGAAGAGTGTTCATGTACTATTAATGATGCTCTTGAGTACAACAATGACATTCATTGTAACGACGCTTTATACTATAATTCTGCCTTTAAATAAGTCTCTGTAAATATATATAATATATGCAAAAAGAAGAATCGACATATGTGACATAAGCAACGAAAGCGACGAAAGCAACGAAAGCGAGATTCAGTTCAGTGCATATAAATAAACGCAGATTTTATCAACAAAAGCGAAATTCAGTTCAGCAATATATGAATGAATGCAGATTTTATTGACAAAAGCAGAACTCAGCTCAGCGAGATCAGCTTAAATTCAGATTTTATTCAACTTTAAGCGATGAATGTTGCTTAAGCTAAACTCTAAAATTTAGTTCACTTTACAAACTGTTGATGTTTCAAATCTGAATGAAAGACAGATTGATGTTCACAACGTAAGCAAAAATGTCATCATCATACTTTAAGTTTCAATTGTATTGAGATTCAAATAAGAAATTTCAATTATCAAATAGACTTCTCTCATTAAAGAAAATAAGAACTGATGTCATCAGTTCTGATGAAAGACTTATTGATTTTTGAGCTCAAATGATGCATCTAGTGTTAGAATGAAGATGAGCTTTGCTGTTAATATTGATCATCAGATCTTGACAGCTTTTGATAATCATTCATTGATGATGCAAATTCAGTATTATGCACTCTGAATTAATTACATTCATTTCAACAAGCATTTTGACATTTAGTTGATTTACTAAATGTACTTCTATGATAAGAACAGCAATAGCGAGTTTTTCATTTGCAAGTTCATTCAGATGAATTCTTATGATAGCAAATTCGTTAGTGTTGATCAATTTGTTACTCACGTTTTTAATTGAGATCAAGAATTTCATAGTTTGAATCTGAAGATTCAAAATGCTATTTGAAAGAAATTTTCTATCAATCATGATAATAGAATTGTTGAAATCGATGCAAATATCATGAAAAACATCATTGTCAAAAGATGTTTTGACTGTAGCATAATGCACTTCTTGAAAAGCATAGTTGATGTCTTCATAAGATTCATTAAGTTGTACTAAAGATTGTATAATTTGATGAGTATCATTCAACAATATACTATTGATCACAATCAATACAAGCTTCTTAATGAATGAATCTTTGTTTGATCAATGAGTCTCTTTCAGATGCTTAAATAGCTTTGTCTTTGACGTGAAACTGTCTTTACACGTCATGCATATGTATTTAAGAATATTTCTTTCAATCGTCACGATGAAATTAACGTTCTGATCATTGTAAGCTTTCTCTGACTCGTAGAACTTGTCATAAGAATTGTCATAAACATCATTTTCTGAATGCATATCTTTGTTATGAACATGTCTGAATCGATCAGAGTTCAGATCTAATTCTAATCAATTTGATTAAAGTCAGTCATGACGCTATGCCTAGTTTAAACCTAGCACATTTCTTCAAGTCATTCTCAGCACTTCTTCTCATTGTTCAGCACTTTCTTCATTCATTTCTTTCATCATTCTTTTAGACAAACACATCTGACTAGCGCAGTCTCAAGCCATTATTTATAGAAGAGCTTGCACTCTTTCTCTTCTGTATTCTTAATGTCTTGTTATAGCTATCTTTAAAGAACAATACATACATATCAGCTCTGAGTCTCTTTGATTGAATGATCTAGGCATGATCTCAACATTACATTAAGAATTTCGTTTATCATACGATACAGATACTCATTACTCGTTCAATATACTCGTTCAGACAGATCGAGTCTAAAGAAATTCATTTATCTGATGATTGATGCAATCAAAAGACAGAACAACACTAGAGAGTCTATAGAATCAACAGCGAGACTGATTGAATTGCTAGACGACTTACAGCTCATTAAGTACACATCGTTTATTTCGATTAATAGAATCAGCGATAAAGAATTTTCGTTGATTGCTAGAGAATCAAATCGATTAAGAGAATCAATCAACTCTCAAATCAAACAACAAAAACGACTTCATCTTCTATTGTTGAGCATTGCTCTTCGCTCGATCTCTTCTTTTTAAAAACACTCATTCAATTCAATCTCTTCTTTCTTTCTCATCATGTCTCGTCTCTTCAAAGAGCGTTTCGAAGCTTCATTCTTCATTGTCGAAGATAACAACTCATTCACTGAAATCATAACATCTTCTATGACTATGAAAGCTTTGAAGAAACGATGCGAAGAGCTGAAAGCTAGACTACAAGCTAGAGAGATTATCTCGTCATCATCAATTTACTCTGAGCGTTCTAGATTTCAGAAAATACTCGATTCTTCGTTGTTCACTGATGAAAAGAACTCTATCTGAAAGAACTGATATGAAAAGGTTCAGAATAAGCTGAAAATCAACGTTGATCTCTTTTCAAGTGAACGAGTCAAGCTGAGCTACGTACATTTCAGATTATTCGATGATGCAGCTGAGATCACTCAGTCAAGACGCGAACGTGACTGTTTCAACTCATACAAGATCATTGATGAGCTTTTGAAAGAACTATCTCAGTTGTTCAATGACTCAGATAAAGAAGTCAACTTTCGTAGAAACTACTACAACTTGATTCAAGAACAGAAGAAATTCAGCGAGTTTTATACTCAATTTCAACGACTATTCTTTTATTTAGACTATCAAGAAAAACAGCTGATCGTCGATCTAAAGAATAGAATAAATTCTCGACTTCGATTCGCTTGAATAACTCAATTGATTCAACTCAGTACTCTGAAAGAAATTCATTTCTACCTCATTCAATTGAATAACGATCAACGAGCTATTCAAGAGATCAAGAATAGAGAAGCAATGATCAAAGCTTGAACAACTAAACAGATCATCTTCGCTAAAGAATCAGTCAAAGCTACTCGTAGAATCATAGAAATGAAGATGACTGATCAGTCACAATCACGTGATGCTGTTTTGACTAGCATCAAAGAAAATGACTTACTAATTGAAAACTGCTTTCTTTGTCATAAGTCTGATCATACTTCTAAAGAGTGCTCAAATAGATCTTTCAGAATTAACGCATTAAATGACGAGTTTGATCATTCTTTGAACTTTGATTCAGAGTCTGATTCAAAAAACTAGTCATCTCTTTCAGAGTCATCAAAAAGATAGAGATCATTTCTTTGTGCAATCTAATCAACGAAATTTCATCTATCAAAGAGAACTACTTCGAAAAGTCATTTCTAGTCAATGTCACTTTATTCTCGCAAGGCGAATTCTTTAAGCTACGATCTCTGATAAACAGTGACTCGATGATTTACATCTTGATTCATACAAAGCTAGTCGATCAAATATGTCAGAAGCTCGAAATTCAACTCATACAACTAGCTAAAGAGAAGTTAATAAGAGAATATGACGAAAAGCTGACAAAGAAGATCATTACTCATAAAATTCTACTCAATCTCACAGTCGAAAGTCATAAGAAATTGACTGTTTCAATGTTAATAGCTGATATAAATCATCATGACGTCATATTAGAAAAGTTCTGAATGAATAAAAATGAAATATTACTAGATATGCAAAACGATGTCATTGTTTTTTTGAATCAATTAGAAGCTCTCTGTTATGAGTCTGCATAGAGCGAATCATATGAGTGTATTCTAACTAGAAGTTCAAAGCTGAAGAAGAAAAAAAATGCAACACGTCGTGAGTTTTACTCACGAAGGCACGCTAGATCGCTAGCGTGTCAACATCAGCTTTATACTAGTCTATGATAGTCTGACACGATCTATGTTAGACTAATTCGAAGTGCATGATTGCAACACTTTCATTTCTGTTTTTTCGATGTCAGTCAAAGCTTTACACTCAAAATGATCATGATCATCAAATTCTTCTATCAGTTCAGCTCTCAAAGTGCTTCAACGACTCACTTCTACTGCTTCGAAAAAGAACTTTTCTATGTTCAGTGTGAGAACTGCATCTTTTCATGCACTGATTAAACAATCAAAGAAGAATCGCATCGAGATTTTCGCTATGTCGATCGAAGATATTGATAGAAAAATAGTCTACAACACTCAATGCAAACTGAACGTTCTAGACGTCGCTTTCATTGATGCATCAGCTCAAAATCTAGAAGACATCAAAGTCAAGCTATCTTCGAAATATCAGAATTTTCTCGACGTGTTTGATCGAGCTCAAGTCGATAAGCTATCATCTCATCGTTCATATGATCATAAGATAGAACTCACTAACGATGTCACTTCTTCTAGATGTTGAGCTTATCGAATGTCACTCTACAAGCTTCAGAAGATCAAAGAATATCTGAACGAAAATCTGTCAAAGAGTTTTATTACTTCTAGTCAGATCTCATATTTCTCACTCGTTCTATTTGCTCTGAAGATCAATGACGATCTTCGCTTCTGCATCAACTATCAAAAGCTCAATGTCATTATCAAAAGAAATCGCTATTCTCTATCGCTCATAGATGAGATGATTGACAAAATTGTTGACTGCAAGCATCTGACTTGACTGAATATAATTTTCGCTTTCAACAAACTTCGTATGCATCTCGATAGTAAGAACTATACGATCTTCATTATCGCTTTAGAAGCGTACAAATCAAAGATTTTATCATTTGAATTAACAAACGATTCAATCTCGTTTCAGCAATATATGAATGATGTTTTATGAGACTTTCTAAATGATTTCTGCCAAGCTTATTTAGACGACATTCTCATATACAGCAAGACTCAAAAGAAGCATAGACAACATGTCAATATGATACTAGATCGTCTATGAGATGCTGATCTGCAGATAGATATTCGAAAGTGCAAATTCAACGTAAAAGAAACAGTCTTCTTAGAAGTCATAGTATTCAAACAAGATCTTTGCATAAACTCTATCAAAGTGAAAGCTATAGTCAATTGAGCTACATTTACTAATCTGAAAGAGATACAAGACTTCGTCGACTTCATCAATTTCTATCAACGCTTCATCAAGAACTTTTTGAAACTAGTCAAGTCATTCACTCAGCTGACTTGAAAAGACACGTCTTTTGTTTGAAATGAAGTCTGCGTCAAAGTCTTTGACAATTTAAAGAAGCAGATCAGCTCAACTTCAGTTCTGCATCATTTTGATGTCAAACATCAAGCTATTTTGAAAATCGATGCATTCAACTATGTAAAAGACAATATACTATCTCAGTACAATAACGAGAATGTGCTTCACTCAATAGTCTTTTATAGCAAGAGCATGATTTCAGCTGAATGCAATTATCACATCTATGACAAGAAATTGCTAGCTATTATTCAATGCTTCGAACACTGACGACTTGAACTAGAAGATACTGAGCTATCTGTTCAGATGTTTACTGATCATCAAACTTTGAAGATCTTTATGAAAAACAAACAGCTGACTCGATGACAAGCGAACTATCTGAATATTCTATCGAAGTTTAACTTTCAGATTATCTTTCGATCAGGCAAAACAAACATCGAAGTCGATGCTTTAACTAGAATGTCGATGATCAATAGTTCTGAATCAGCTAAAGACATGAATGATTGTTTTCAGACTATACTGATCTCGAATCAAATAAACGTTCTATCAATTGAGTTCAAAATCGAATCTGAATACGAGATTAATCTCTATCAACGCGTACGTCTAGTCAATCAGAAGAATGAACTATGCAATGAGTATCAACAAGCTATGAACAAAGATGAACTGAAGCTTCATGACACGAAGCTAAAGAACTGTCAAATCATTGACAACGTTTTATTCAAAAAGAGTCTACTATGAATGTCAAAACAAATGCATACGAAATTGTTTCAAAAGATTCATGATCAATCATCAATCTTGCACTCTGACATTAGAAGAATGATTGATCTAGTTCAACGCTTCTACTATTGATCAGATCATCGAGCAACTATTCGACAATACATTCGAAACTGTCATGTCTGTCAGCGAAGCAAAGTATTTCAAGATGATACAAATGATTTGCTTCAGTCTCTATTGATTTTTTAGCAGCGTTGACAAGATATAGCTATGAACTTCATCACTGAGCTATTTCTATCGAAAAACTATAACATCATTTGCACGATCATATGTCGTCTTTTCAAAGAACGTCACTATGTTTTCTGTCATTGAGAAGACGATGACATCTCAATCGAAGAAACAATATGAATCATGCTATGAAACGTCTATCGACTTCATGATCTATTCAGTTCTATCGTTTCAAATAAAGACTCTCAGTTCATATTGATCATGTGACAAAGTCTTTGTAAACAACTGAAGATCAAAGTCAATCTATCAACAGTCTATTATTCAGAGATCGATAATCAGTTGAAACGAGCTAATCAAGATGTTGAACGCGAACTTCGAATCTACTGCAATTACATGCAGAATGACTGAGCTAAATGACTTTCAATGATGAAATTCAGTGACAATTTCAATACATTCTCGACTATCTCGATGATTTCTTTCTACTTCAATAAAGACTTTCATCTTCGAATGAGTTTCAATTCAGATACAACTGATTATAAAACAACTCGTCAACGTATTGAGACTAGAAAGATCGATGACATTGTCATTCAAATGAGCAAGCTTCTTATCTTCAATCATCAACAATTGAAAAAGATCAAGCAGATCATCGAAGTTCAGATGAACAAGCATAGACGAGACGTTATCTATGAAGTAGATGATCAAGTTTGATTAGTCTTCGAAAACATCAAAATCACTAGATCATGCAAAGATTTGAAAGACAAGCAGCTCGACTTCTATTCAATCACAGTCAAAGTTGAAATCTTCTATCGTTTTCAGCTATCTAGAAGCATGAAGCATATACATTCAGTGTTCAGCTCAAAGTATCTACAATCTTCACTCAACGACTCTTTATCGAGACAACACTTTGAACTCTCTAGATCAATGATCATTGAAGAGAATGAAGAGCATTGAAAAGTAGACGATATATTGAACTTCAGACAATATAAAGAAAGACTACAATACAAGGTCAAATGAATTGAGATAAATCATGACGACGAATGATACTATGTCGATAAAGAGAAATTTGATGACTCGAAGAAAGTTCTGAACGAATTTCACAAGCTATATTCGAATAAGTCGCACTAAATTGAAAACACGATGAATTTTTTTTGGCTTTTATTTCTTTTCTATTCATGTGAACATGAATGTTCGAAGAAGAGAGTAATGTTACAAACATGTCTGAATCGATCAGAGTTCAGATCTAATTCTAATCAATTTGATTAAAGTCAGTCATGATGCTATGTCTAGTTTGAATCTAGTGCATCTCTTTGAGTCATTCTCAGCACTTTTTCTCGTTGTTCAGCACTTTCTTCATTCATTTCTTTCATCATTCTTTTAGACAAACACATTTGACATATTACATCACATCTGTATCGAGTCTAGCGCAGTCTCAAGCCATTATTTATAGAAGAGCTCGCACTCTTTCTCTTCTGTATTCTTAATGTCTTGTTATAGCTATTTCTAAAGAACAATACATACATATCAGCTCTGAGTCTCTTTGATTGAATGATCTAGACATGATCTTCACAATCTTCGTCGTGATAGAATTTCTTTTCTAAATCAATAATATTATCGCTTGTATTCTCATTGACGACACTGATCTGATAGACTCTCTGTGATCATTGCTGATATTCTCTTCAAAAGTTATGTTTCTGAAATTCATGATATGAGTTTGAGTTCTTATCATATTCTCTGTTCTGAGTTGTTTAATTTGAGTTTGATCTAAAAGACTGACGTTATTTCAAGTTCTGTTCATTCTGTGAATTGAACTCATTTGTGAAAGTTGCAATGATTTGCAGTCGTGATTGCAACTGAGATAGCTTGACATTTGAGTATTGATTTTGCTTTTAAGACTGATCATAATCATTTCTTTTTGATGAGTATTGATGTTGATAAATTGAGTAAGTCGAATTCTGAAAATGATTTGAGTAAAAGAATGATTGAAAGATAGATTAAATCTCTTGATTCTGACAACTAGATGAAAAATCTTCATTATACTTATCATTCTGATCTGAACAACTCGATTGATTATTCTCTCATTTGTATTGATCATTGTTACGCAGTATTCTGAATGCTATAACTCATTATTCATGTTTGCAATCATTTATATCTGACATGAACGAGTTTAATGTGATCTGATTATTCGATCGTTTAATATTTCGTCAAAGTTTCAAATTCATGACATTGTACATAATGTTAAGTTGATTCTTAATATTGCTAAGTTTCACATTCTTGACTGCTTGAATAATTTTCTGAGCAAAAGATCGAGACTCACGTCGATTGAAAGCATCTTGAAGAGTATACTTTTCGTTCAGCATTGAATCGATCATCATGTTTGATGACTGACTGAACTGTTTAATCAGCAGTTGAGCTCATTCATCAAGACTATCGTCATTTTCGTATTTTACAATACGTTTCTCGATATCATTTAGTGTATATTGTTAGAGATCAGCATAGAGCGAGTCATATGAGTGTAATGTAACGAGTATATAAATGCTAAGGAAGAAAAGTATCTAGAAGAAAAGAGCCGACTATCTATATGACTCAGAAGAACATAAGCTAATTCTGAATAGAGTTGACTTCGAAACAACTCGATAGTCTAGTGACAAGCGATCGACGATAGTCAGAAACATAGTCATCAACATAGTCATCAACATAGTCATCAACATAGCTATCAACATAGATGTGTAGCTAGAATCGTAACAGTATTTTCTCTCTTCAACAATTCATGTTTGCATGAATGTATTTTCTTAGTCTTGTGTAGAATCGAAATGTCTATTGTAGCAGACTAGCTATGTAGAGAGAAATCGACTTGCTCAGCGAAGAGATCGACTATTGACTGATGTCATTGAAGCAGACTCACTAGAAGAGAATCGACTAGCTCAGTGAAGAGATCGACTATTGACTGATGTCATTGAAGCAGACTCACTAGTTGCATATGAACGTTTGACCAGATTCACTGATGAGTAGAGCGATGAGAGCGAGTAGATCATCGCATTGAGAATGTCATTGTAGCAGACTCACTAGTTGCATGCGAACGAGTCGACAGATCGATTCACTGATAGGTAGAGTGATGTGAGTAGATGAATCATTGCATTGACGAAAGATGTCATTGTAGCAGACTCACTATTTGCACATGATCGAGTTGATGAATCGATTCACTGATAGATAGAGCGATGAAGATGAGTAGATCATCGCTTTGACGATGTCATTGAAGCAGACTCACTGAGAGATTTGCTCATCGAGATAAAGACTTCACGCAGTTCTAGACTGATTTCTTTGATTGCTCTTTGAGATAGAGACTTCACGCAGTCATAGACTGATCTCGTTTGATTGTTCAACAAATTCGAAGAATCTCTTGCGAATCTGAATGAACGGTTAATTCGCTGATCTTTGACCTAGTCGAATGATTTCAATCGTTTGTTTATACTCGCTGATCAGCGCACGAGTTCGAATCTTTTGTTTATTCTCGCTGAGTCAGCTCACGAGAAAGAAGAATGAGTGTCTGCACGATCGCGAGTCGACTAGATCAAAGTCAATAGTCGTGTGAATCGAGCAGAGCAAGTCGATGCAGATTATTTCACTTCGTTTGTAACGAAGAAGCATTTATATAATGTTAGAAATCAGCATAGAGCGAGTCATATGAGTGTAATGTAACGAGTATATAAATGCTAAGAAAGAAAAGTATCTAGAAGAGAAGAGTCGACTATCTATATGACTCAGAAGAACATAAGCTAACTCTGAATAGAGTTGACTTCGAAACAACTCGATAGTCTAGTGACGAGCGATCGACGATAGTCAGGAACATAGTCATCAACATAGTCATCAACATAGCTATCAACATAGATGCGTAGCTAGAATCGTAACATATATCATCATTTCAAGACATTTTCTCATAAACTTAGTCATAAATTGATTTGTATCAATTCATCTGTTTTGAGAATTATCATTTCTTTTGCTTTTTCAAGAAAAAGATGAACGTCTCTGAAATATGTGTTCTTGCTCATGTGCTTCAGAGCAGATTCTGTGCTGACGAATTTATCATTGTACGTAGAATCAAAATATTCAAGATCGCTTGAGTTTCAGCAATCATTGACATTTTCATTATCACTTGAGTCATCAAATTCTGAAGAGTCACAATCATCTGATGAGCTTGAAAATCTCTGTCAAGCTGAATAATTTCACATAAATCGAGCTATGTCTTCGACTATGATGCAAACATCGTACTCTGAATCTTAAGCTATAGACTGTGAGACGTTTTGTTATCTCTGCTCATCTCGATTGAATCAATCTTGTTGTTCTTCTCTCTCTTAATAATCTTGTTGCTTTTGAATAAACATTTCGTCTAAATCTTCAAGAGACTTGATGAGATTTCGTAAAAATTCTTCGTCTATGAAAGTCTGATTTGTTGATTTATTCATTTTCTCTTGTCGAGATGCAAAAGAGTTTGTGAGTGTTGAACTGACACTGAGAGAAATTTCAAGTTGTTTATTGAAGATGATTTCAAGATCAATGTTGAATCTAGATCTTAACGAAATGTTCTCTGTGAAGAGTGAATTGAATGAGAGAATCAGAGCAATCTCGATGATCAGCGAATTGGTCAACAAAGCTCTGATAATATCTGCTATGACTGTATTGAAATTACACACGTTCGTTTGAAGTTGCTTCTTATCTATGATTCATTCATTTGATCATGCAACTGAGCTGAAGTTCAGATCAATAAAGTTGATGAAGTAGTTGATGAAATCGACGAAAATCTCTCTAGTCTTAAATCTAGTAGTATGCTCAACTCTCTTTGCAATCAAAGAAATGTTGTACGATTGAAAATTTGAGAAAGTAATGTACTCAACAACGACTTTGATGACGTCGCTGAGTACGATAGTGACAAAAGAATGATTGATATCGATAAAAGTCTTGAGCAAGAATGAGATCATCATCATTTGTTGATCTGAGAAAGTCAGCTTGAAGAACAAAAGAAAGAGTTCTGATCATTGTAATCATTGACACTATTGAATCGTTGTAATAGTTGAAACTATTGAACTGATGCTTTCTAAATCATGATGAGATTTAAATTGCAAGATCAGATTGATGCTATCATTGTTACAAAAGTCGTACGATCAGAACTATGTATGAGTGAAGACATGACATTCTCTATCTAAGATTGAGATATTTATGTATCATCATGACTAAAATAGAAAGAGATCATGAATGAGCTCGAAAGTGAGCTCAAGAGTGTTCTCGAACGAGATCATAACAAATTCATACTAAACATAGCATCATGACTTACTTTAATCAAATTGATTAGAATTAAATCTGAACTCTGATTGATTCAGACATGTTCATAACATCATATGAGTGTAAGATAATGAGTATATAAATGCTAAGAAAGAAAAGTATTTAAAAGAAAAGAGTCAACTATTTATATGACTCAGAAGAACATAAGTTAACTTTGAATAAAGTTGACTTCAAAACAAGTCTATGCTTTAGTGATAAACAATTGACGATAGTTTTCAGAATAGTTATCAACATAATCATCAACATAGTCATTAACATAGCTATCAACAAAGATGCATAGTTAAAATTGTAACATTACTTTTCTTCTTTAATAATTCATGTTTGCATGAATGTATTTTCTTAGTCTTATGTAGAATTGAAATGTTTATTGTAGCAGACTCACTATGCAAGATAGAAGTATCATTGAAGCAGACTCACTAGTTGCATGTGAACGAGTCAACAAATCAATTCACTGATAGATAGAATGATGTGAGTAGATAAATCATTGCATTGATGAAAGATGTTATTGTAGCAGACTCACTAGTTGCATGTGAATATATGATCAGATTCACTAATGAGTAGAATGATGAGAAGATCATTGCATTGATGATGTCATTGAAGCAGACTCACTTTAAGTGACTGACTCAATGACGAGATCAATGTTAAACATGTCTTTGAAGCAAACTTACTATTGAACGTGTCATTAAAGCAGACTTACTAGTTGAACAGAAACTTAAGATAGATTGATTCGCTAATTGATAAAGCGATGTGCTTGTAAATCATTGCATTGACGAAAGATGTCATTGTAGCAGACTCACTGAAAGTTTGCTTCTCAAGATAGAGACTTCACGCAGTTCTATGACTAATTTCATTTGATTATTCAACAAATTCGAAGAATTTCTTGCAAATCTGAATGAATGATTAATTCGCTGATCTTTGATCTAGTTAAATGATTTCAATCATTTGTTTATACTCGCTGATCAGCGCACGAGTTTGAATCTTTTGTTTATTCTCGCTGAATCAGCTCATGAGAGAAGAAAGATGAATGCTGCTGCATGAACGCAAGTCACTAGATCAAAGTCGATAGAGAATTGAAGAACTACTAGCAAAAGCACTTGAAGAAATTAATGCAGATTATTTCACTTCGTCTGTAATGAAGAAGCATTTATATAATGTTAAAGATCAGCATAGAGCGAGTTATATGAATGTAAGATAACAAGTATATAAATGCTAAGAAAGAAAGATATTTAGAAGAAAAGAATCGACTATTTATATGACTCAGAAGAACATAAGCTAATTCTGAATAGAATTAACTTCGAAACAAGTTTATGCTTTAGCGACGAGCGATCAGCGATAGCTCTCAGAATAGTCATCAACATAGTCATCAACATAGCTATCAACAAAGATGCGTAGCTAGAATCATAACATCATCAATGAAGAGCAAAGTAAAGACGATGCATTGCAAAGAAACAGCACAGACACACAGTAAGAGTTTACTCAAGCGTCACGCGCTGAATAGAAGCTATAGATTCATTACTGAGTACATAGTCTCAGCGTTATTGTTTCGACGACGTGCAGTCGCTGTGTAGCCGACGAGCGATTTTCTTTCTCAGAGAGTTTTGTTCATTCGATACATATAGCATAGTGTCTCTCATGAGTTGATTCAATATCGATGTCACAAGAATGTATGAAATAAATCAAATCAAATCAAATCAAATTAACTAAATAATAGCTATTTACATAGTTTAATATGTGCGCAAGGAAAGCAAATAAAGTAGAAAGTCATGAAAAAAGTCATGAAGAATGTTTTGTAGAGAGTCATGAAGAAAGTCATGAAGAGAGTCATAGAGAGATGTTTGATAGAAAGCTCGATAGAAAGTTTGATAGAGAGTTTGGTTGAAGTTTGGTAGAAAGTTCGATATTGAGTCATGAAGGATGCTTTCTATTGAGCTAGTTAGCATGTGCTATGAAGCATGTATGAAGCATACTATGAAGTAGGTCATGAAGTAGGTCATGAAGTAGATCATGAACTCATGAAGTAGATCATGAAGTAGAACATGAAGCGAATGACGAGTGTTTGAACACATAGCTGTTAGAAGATATAGAAGGCATGTTGCAGAAGGTAAAAGCACGCTGCTAACGATGAAGAACGAAGTGAAGCAGTGTAAACGTGACGCAGCCGAATAGAAAAACCGACAGTTCATTGAAAATTGAATGGTTAACTGTAATAGGTTTAGCTTTCGCGACTTCGGTAAAAGAGTCAACCCATTTACAAAGAATTAAAATAATTGACGCAAAAGGGGTCAAAATCGATCACTAAAAGCAACTGCGTTGCTAATTAGTCAGCGAAGGAGGGGTCAAATACTCGCCAGTAGTTTAGAAAATAGAAAAATAGACTCCCCTTTAGGATTTTCATCTACCCAACTTTAATACCACTTTAAGCCGAGAAGCGCTGAACAGGCTGCTGCGCAAGCGTAGGCGTCTCGACAACGACAACAACATTCGGGCTTTGCAAGCTATTTTAAAGACAAGGAGCAAGAAAGCACACTTCCGCCGGGCTCTAGGCGGCTCATACTCATATCCGACCATTTCTACCCCACAGTCGGGTTCTGTTGGTACTTAATACTTAGCTACATCCTTCTTCTTCTCAGCTCACAATAATAGGGCCTCCCGGAGAGTGCATCCGCTGTTGGAGCGATCCTTTCCTTCGCAGCGCTTTGCCCACTGTTCAAACTACATCCGCACCATGGCCGGGGAGAATACGGTGTCTTCGCAAGACAGTTTGTTGCCTCCAATCTTACGTTTGCCACCAGAACTTCGGCTTAAGATTTATCGGCTTCTACTACTTTCCGACCAAACTGTACGCATGGTGTGGCGTGAAGATAGTGACTCATTCCCTCGCCCGAATTGTCTTTTCCCAGCAATCTTACGCACCTGTCGTGTTTTCTACAACGAAGCCGCGGATCTTCTTTATGGAGAAAACGTGTTTCGCGCTCATCGCATTGACGACACGAATGACAACGCTGCTTCAATCTTGCGCGCGAAATTCGTGATTGGCATAGACGATCCTGAGGATGGAGAAGTTGATGCTTCTAAGCTACTAAGCTTTCTTGAAAATCATCCAAAATTGGAGCATCTTGTGCTTCAATTCGGGTTTAACTTATTAGAGGACAGCAAGCTTCGAGCCCTAATATCACACGCGCTCTACAGGTGTAGCTACTCATCCAGACTGACGGTCCGTTCGGCGTTCCAATCCAAAAGAAGTTCTTATAATGCGACGCAGCTGAAAGAAAGGGTCGATTATATGGCTTCAATACGGAACAAACAGTTGTTCAAGGTAATAATTGATCACAGTGGGGAGATAAGTCCAGAGGGTACGCTAGAGAACCAAGCTAGAGTGTCAACGGGCTTGAAAACTTCGATAAATCACGGCAAGGGCCTGATTCTTTTCAGACTCCGGTCCTATCAGCCCTTATAAGTTAACAGTTTCAATTCAAACAGTAGAATAAATATCTGCACGCGAAAGCTACATCAGAGAGCGGACAAAAACACATTAACGTTGATTCAAATACGGATGTCAGCACAAGCATCTCCCACTCAATGTACCGTTCAGAGCCATTGTGACCAGACGCAAGCAGAGCGTTGAACTCGCCTTGTGTTGCATTCTTCCTGATTCGAATAGGCCACGGTTGGATGATCGTAATCCTGGATTTCATTTTCGGTCCGGAGGCCTTGCTGATCTCGTCCAAGCGACTTTCGCATGTGAAACGGCTGAACAACTCATCAAAATCTCGAAAAAGAACTTGCGCACTCCTGAATCTTATGAATTCTGAATTAGACCTGCTGCGTTCTTGCACCATATCTCGAATGATTGGTGTGTATGAGCGCAAACGTTCCATCTCGGGACATATTGAGCTTAGACAGTCTAGCGACTGCTTGTAAGAGAGCATGTCTCCTGGGAAACCATGACTCTTTGAAGATCAGGCCTAGGAGAACGCGGTTCTCGGAAGACTGCGCGTCCTCGCCATCTCCGACCCTTCATTTTTTACACGTACCAGTCAGGTACCGACCTTGCATCTCAGGATATTTTTCCTATGATAAAGTTTCCAGGAGATTCGTTAAACGTCTCGGCGTATTGATGGTCCGAGAACACACGAGTGGCTGGGAGATTTTTCTTGAGAGCAATTCTCTCAAGAGAAAGTTCCTCAGAACGCACCTTTACGAGGATTCTGGGTCGATTCTGGGTCTGCCAAGTACAATCCCCTGTGAAACCCATTCCTTGGAGAATCCTGAAGGTACTTTCTGTTGATGTATGAGGTCCTATGGGCGCATATTGATATTGTGGTTGTTGCTGTTAGGGGTCTATCTAGTTCCGTAGGAGCGAGCAGGTGAAAACTCTACTAGCGGGCCCCAGCCCTATCAGCCCTATGAAGGCGGAGATTATCATCTCTTCTACGGAGGTATCTTCAACACTTTCTTGCTTACCTTAGTGTTACGAGTATGCTCAGCATACATGCTTCCGAGGGGCTAATCCTATTTTGGTTAATACCATACCCATAACCAACGGTAGCGTAGACTTAGACGGTGAAGGTCATTACAGGTCTTCTTCAATCAGTTCGGTACAACCTTACCCTCTACGGAGTAATGGATAGGGTTGCAGATTTTTAGTGGATTCGGCTAAGGCTTTGTTGCGATGATACGAATTCATAATTGACTTAGGTTTCGCGGTGGTGTTGCTGAGGTAACATATGTTCCTCTGACAATCAGCAAGCAAGTTCAAGCATCACCTAGAATTCACTCCGCACGCTCACAGCTTAAGACACGCCGCCATGCCTACAGATCGTCTTTGGAAACCCTTCATCGTCCCTCAACAGGTGAGTTGAATGCATAAACCTTCGGATTCCTTCGTCATTAATCGAATCATAGTTCTTCGATTCTGCATGGATCAGGTCTTCACCCATCTTGCGCTTGCCTACGGAGGTTCTTGTTGAAATATTTGACCATGCTGGCCCGGTAGATCAACTTGCATTCGCGCTTGTGTGCAAACACCTCCTCCAAGTCTCTACATTTGTCTACTTGAAGACATCCTCCCTCGTTGGACGGAGAGTGTCACGCCACAGGTCCACGATGGAAGGCCTGCTCATTATTGTCAACCCCCTGAACAAGGCTGGACGTCCGAAGAAAGCCTGGAATCTCTGCGTCGACTGCTTGCAATATCGACCGACGAAAAAGAGCTACTGGAAGAACAATCGAGCGTCTGGATTGGATTATTGGGAAGGTTGGGTGGTAAGCTGGAATGTTAGATACTCGCTCCAGTGTCCAGAGTGCCGGTTTCACGAGGCAAGGGACTCGATTAAATACCATGAGGCAACGGTGGCCCGATAAGGTAATGCAGAACGGAACTTCAACACGCCCTCGGACATTCGTTGATACTGCAATATACGTGCAAGAGCGCCAGGGGGGTGCAAAGAGGTTAGCACATAAGGACGCGAGGTTATGTAGGGAGAGCCGAGACGTTATTACCATTCTTCGTCCACCACGGGATCAGAATCCATACCACACTGCGCGGCAACTTCAAAATTCGACAATTCAGCAACATTCCCGATCTATAATGAGATTCAGTGTATGATGATGTGTTCAATCCATAGATTTTGTATACCGTAAACCGTCGTTATGGCTGCCATACCAGGTATACGGCCACCTTACCTGTTAGGGTACTAGGGAGCCACGGGAGATGACTAACCAGGCCAATGGGGACCTGGAGATTACTAGGGGTTTCTCCGCAACAAATCCCCAATTGCTTCAAAAATCAATGAAACTTGTGTATGCCCCCTCCGTTCCCCCCCTTCCTATGCATGTAGAGTCTCCTGGTAGGCCTTTCTTTTGCAGGCTGCTAGCCCCGTACACTGTTCTGGATGTAAACAGTGCAGTAAACAAATATTTTGGTGGAGTGCCTAGATGGGCTTAGCTTCGTTAATCCTGGTATGGCAGCCATAAGGCAACGACGGTTTAAGGGAACAGGTTGACGGATCTGGGGACTAGATCCGAGTCAAGAGGACGGGGCTATGCGTCAAGGTTGATCAGGCATGGGCTTAAATTGGTCCGTCTATTCCCCTTCCTTCTATCCGGAGGGAGGTCTTCTGTACTTGAAAGCAGACTTGGTGCAAGGTGGACTAATTTCAGTGCAGACCGATAGTCTATCTCAACCTGTCTATGTCGAATGCAGCAGCTACAACGTTTCGTTCTACGAGCGGTTTTGGCTTTCAAGTTAAAGGCAAGGTGGTTTTGAATGGTTTTATTTCATCATAATAAGAGTGCTAACCACGGAATTCACGGATCCAAGCTCGAATCTCGGCTGTGATATTACCAGTTCTAATTATTTATAAAGGGAGATGAAATTGTAGTGCTCCTTGCCGAATCGTAATCCCGCTCCTTCACCGTGCTCATGATCCTCAGAACTTTATCTCCTTGCATCTTCAAAACGGCTATCACTTTCGTATGTTTCTTCTTGATCGCCCAATCCAATGGAGTAAGGTTCCGTTCGTCTCGGGTATTTACAGTAGATTGGCACCCTTACTGAGTAAAAGTGCCACCACTTCCTTGGCCGCCATGAACAGGGCCGTCTGCCCGTTTCGCTGTTGAGAGGCGATATTGACTCCATGGCCAAGTAGAAGCGCAACCATTCCCTCAAGTCCCCGTCTCGCCACTTCCTGAAGCGCAGTGTACCTCTCGCCACCGATTTTCACGTTGATGTCCGCACCAGCGGCGAGTAAAAGCTCCACGATAGTCTCGCTACCATTGTAGCGCATTGCCGTAAGGACCACCTTTCAGATTTACATCTGCCCCTTGGTCAATCAGCAATCGTATAATATTCTCGTGCCCTGCTTCCACTGCCGCTTGTAACGCATAGCCATACATCCCACCCTTGGCATTGACATTAGCACCATAATTGAGCAAGAGTCTGATGATACTTTCATCCCCGTTTACTGCCGCGATACCGTATGTAGCACACTTCCTAGCTCTCCTCCATCAATATCGGGGTCAGCGCCATGTTCGAGCAGAGTCTTGACGATGCTCTCATTGCCCTTCAATGCTGCAGCTTGTAGCGCAGAGGCGCGTTCTTCACTCCTAGAATTGACATCTGTGCCCCTGTCGAGTAACATCTGACACTAAGGCGGCCTGGTGCACTGACATCTACACCGTTAGCGAGCATGAGCTCCCCTTGTATAAAATGGCGTCAACTATCGCCTTCAGTCCGATAGTCACCGTTGACCCTCGATGGGAGCACTCTGCTTACTGTTGAAAGAGCTGCCCCGCTTGGAGAAACAACATTCCTGAATCTCATTCTACTTTTTCTATTCAAGATTGCTTCTCGCGACACGTATTGACAATTCAGTTTATCGCTGTTGGTGTGATTTGGTTGGTAATCTCCGCCCTAGAGGGCTGGGGCCCTCTAGTAGAGTTATCACCTTCCACCTCCTAGATAGACTTCTTCTTCCTGAAAACATCTAATACCACCGTACCGCGCCACTTATACCGGATCATGTCGGCACAGCAACCTCAAACATTCAATCCCCCAAATGTCTGTCCCCCAAAACCGACCTACTCCCATGTCTCCGCTTTCGTCAACTAGCACCCTCATCACAATCGCCGGCCAACTCGGCTTTTCTATCTCTGGTCAGATTCCCTCGTCCCTCGCCGACCAGGTCGCCCTCGCCCTAGAAAATCTTTCAAAGTGCCTAGAAGCTGCGGGTGCCACGACCCGCGATATTGTCAAGGTCACACAATATATCGTCGACTATGACCCGAGTGAACGGAGCAGGGCCGAGCTGTATCTGAAAATCATCGGTGACCATCGACCGCCAAGCACGTTGGTTGGTGTCACGAAGTTGGCGGCTCCTGATCTTTTGTATGAGATTGAGGCTATGGCTGTTGTGCACGAAGCCACTAGGTAGTGACGGGTTGAGGATTGTTGGACTGGCACTCCGCTTTCCCGGCAAAGAGAGCTCAGTGCAGACAATTTTAAGCATTCAAGTTGACGAGTATCGCTGCTTCATTGATCGATACTTCTTCAGATAGTACTTTAGGTCAATCAGCATTCTATTCTTTCTCAGTTTTCATGAAGAGAATGTTACTGACAATACCTCAATCTCCTTTTTCACATATTTCGCCCTCTCAATTCCTTTACGAATCTCATCTTTATCTGTAAGATGAGCTTGACTCGCAAATATCTTGTGGAGGCGAGGTCTGAAATAGGAGTAGCCTAGCGGATAGGACTGGCCGATTTCTAAGAGCTCTGCGGGGACAACTGAGCTGGAACTGGAAGAGAATAATCTTATGTCCTACTATGGAGGTATTCTGCAGTAGATGTCCAAGTTTCAGTGATTTCCATCTTAAGTACTGTACAATGCGAGCTTAAAGGATGAACTTGATGTTGGCCATACGTGATATCCGTGCCCCACCCTACGAGAAGCTCATCCTTCGCTTAGATATTACTAGATCTGTAAATTACACCCCGCTAAGATCTTGACGATTCATGACGAGTTTTAGGTAAGGTATCTAAATGAGCTAAGCTGACATTGGCAACCCGCAAGCCATCCATCTACTGTGAACACATGCAATCCATCTACGATAACTAGTTTGACTATGGTCAAGTTCTTCGAAAGCTCCTTCAGCTATGATTACCCATTCCCAGCCGTCAGCCTAGCATACTTCCTGCGCTATCCTAATCCTTACGCAACGCACGTGCTCTCCACCGATGTCATAGATCGTCAATTTGATACGGAAACACAGAGGCTGAGCACCACGCGATTACATCTCAAAAGATCAAAACTGCCTCCGACGGTGCTGAAGCTACTACCGAAAGGAATTCTGGGCTCGAGCAGCGATACCGGTCAGAGCTTCATACTCGAAAAGAGCGTGGTCGATGTCAAGGAAGGATGGATGACAACAGAGACGAGGAATTTGGAATGGACGGGTATATTGAGCATAATCGAGAAGCAATCGTACAGACGACCACATCCGGCGCACGTGGGGCATATACCGGGCACGGACGACCTGATCGAATGCACGAAGAACGAAACGACGGATGTCACGACTACGGTCAAATTCAAATCAAGATTCGGGCAAGCAAAGGTCAAAGGAAGCAAGGGCAGAACAGACGCAGGGGCGATGAACTCTGCAGCTTCGGCAGCTACAGAAGAAGACGTTCCCGCGAAGAAAGGCTTCTTCGCCTCCTGGTCGACGTCTTCGCTTCAGCGCAGCATCGAGCTGATAGGCATGCGGAGGACCCGGGAGGCGTTGGTTAAGAGCAAGGACGGTATGAACGTCGTACTCGCGCGACTGCGGCATGGCGGCCTAGGGGAAGTGCTAGATGGAATGCGGCGCGACCAAAAGGCAGTGTTTGGCCAGGATGGCCCGTGGAAGCGCGCATGGCAACAAGGCAAGGAGTTGGAAGACGACGATTAGTCGACGCCTACGAACTGTTTCTACGAAAAGAGACTTTTGGTTTCTATTCTGCCTCTACCATTGTATTTGTTGTGAAATCGGCATCTGTTCATACACATGCATAGCGGGATAAGCGTGGCGTTTGGGCTTGATCTTTATCCAACCTTACCTTCCCTCGTTCCTGTTTTAACAAATCTGTCTGGAAGCGATTAGGCAAAGAAAATCACACGGCCAACGCAGCCATATTCTCACATACTGTGCCTCTTCAGATGCCTAAGCATTCCAATAATACACTCAGAAAGAAATCCCAGTCCCAAAGGACTCAATCAAAGAGTAGGTCGCCTTTGATGTTTGGACGTTGTTGTTGCCAACCAGCGATTCCAAAAGTCCAACATCGAGGAAATTGTGGTGCGCCGCATGAACCCCTGCTTCAAGAACGTTGGAGTACGCAAATGTGCATCAACTCCCCGAAGCCGCCGGCTTCTAACATACGTTCAGTAAATTCCTCGGCTCTTCCCCTTGTCTAGACATTTAGTAGCAGGATTTCATAAGCAAGATTGACTTGGACCAGACGCTCTCGATTCGCGAATCGTGGATCTCTTATCTGTTTCTGACCTTTCGGGGAAGTTGTCTGCCGGTTTCCTCGTCTTTTTCTATTAGATTGATTGTGTTTCTTCAGCCATCTTAACATTAGCGAATCCTCTTCGCAAAACCCAGCGCGAACTGAGCGATCTCGTTCACTAAATAGCGTTTAAATCACCTTTGGAACTGATAAGGTGGGCGTCATGGGGAGGGTCGTAAAAGGCGGGGGTTTGATGATGTGCTCGTTGCTTGTTGTGTGGTTGATGGGATATTGGGTTTTTTCCAGGGGAGAGATTGGGGTACGGCGGCGGAGGATGTCAGGTGGGCAGTTGTGTGGTTGTGGGTGGGACTTGCTTCTACTGTGTAGAACCGTCGTCTGTGGAAGTCTTAGAGGGTCGAATATGAGGCGAGTGAAGTGTCTTGACCAATTGGCGCGCCGTGTCCATGAACAGAGCTTGTAGTTCAAGGATCATAGCGTTGATTTGATGAGTGCGAACCATACACCAATAGACAAATACAATGCCATCATGTACAGACACATGCTGTATGCTGGATGGCACTGAAGCAAAACCGAAGTTGTATGCTGTCACTACAATACCTGTTAGTTAACAAAATTCTTCTCTGTAGCCTCCATGTGTTCCTTGACGTTGGCTTTGTATGTAGAGTACATGAAATATGCGTTCATCAAAGATTCAAAGTACCCTCCTCTCGGACTGGATGGGACTGCATCGTTGTTGTCTTGTACAAGCGCCACATCTTCCGACGTAGTTCCTGGATAGGATAGCGCATTCTGGAAGACTTTGTTGGCCTCTGGGATTGCTACGTTGCTCGTAACAGTTGAAGCGACCTGGTCATCTCAAGCAGGCTCGTCTCTTGATTTTGACGACTTTCGCCGCGAATTTGGGTCGGTAGTTTCTTTGTACACTCGCGCTGTGAACAGTTCATCGTCGCAGTCTAGTGTTACATAGATCATATCGGTGCTTTCAATACTTATTCGAGCCTCGCTATTGTGGATCGAAATAGATGCCCTCGTATTAACAACAGTCCATGCACTTTCATCAGAAGTCCTCACGATTCTGCTTTTGCGTTTCAGTAGCTCTTGTCTGCCATCGCTCGAGGGCCTTTGGAGTGTTAGCAACGTGTGGAAAATATCGGGGCGTTGCAGATCGCTTGGTCGGATTTCCGAAGTTGACTTGAAGTCAAAGGCTCATTGCAGCCACCTGGTCTCTGATCCTGGGCTGGTATTGCGCAAACGAGTTCTCGTTCCAAACAGCCTTGGAACGACGCATGAACAAAATAGATCCGACTTCGCGTGCGAATGCAGACAGGTCATTGCATACTCAAATGCTGATAACACGAGATCCACCGTAGCAAGTGAGCTAGCCAATCATCCAAGTAATATTTTGTTCCAGAAACACGTTGTTGGCTTTGATTTCTAGCCTATCTCTCAGTGCCGCCTACTGCCGTCTGAACAGCATCGAGATGTGCTATGGTAGAAAAGATTGCGAGTTCAGCTTTGCTTGGGTCTTGGCGCGATGTCGTTCAGCTCTTTAACCCCTTAACCAGCTTTCATATGTAGCAAGCCCAAAGGATCCATTCACGATCGATATTTTGGTTACTGGATCGGCCATGTCAATTCTCAAGTGTTGTCTGATAAACCCGAAGCAGTCTGGTTCCAGTACTCTAATCGTGGGTCGACCGCTCAGAACTTCAAGGTCCTTTCCATCACAGCTTAGGTTACTAGGATTTTTGTTCCATCTCGAAAGATTCGTGATGATAAGCGACAATCGATATAGTCTGGCCGATGTGAGGCGGTCGTTCCTGTTTTCCGTACGGCCAATGAGGGGTTTCGTGATGGGGTCTTACACGTGATGTTAAGAATTACTTGAATAGTGCTTTGTATGTTTTCTGATGTGGGATCCGAATGCTATACAGTAAGCATATGTTCCTCATTAATATTTCTGATCATACAGACTGCCTAGTAGGAAAGTAGCTATCCAAAATGGCGGTTGCCCATTATATTACAGACTCGTTCGAAAGGAGACACAAAGTTCTTGACTAATAGCCTCTTCATACATTTCAACCATGCCCAAAATTTGTGCTGTTCCGTTCCAACCATATCAAACCAAACCACATCTCTTCAAATCCATTTTTTATTCTCCCTGGCAACCAAGCAATCACAGCGCCCGTCCACATCTACGCACACTTGGTGATCTTATCGTTGATCAATGTGACAGCCCCGTTGATGGCGAAGAGACCACCCTTGTCGGTGACGGCGTTTGCGGCGCTGATACTCGTGTAGGCCAAGATGGTGGCATTGATACTTGCATTGGCACCAATGACTACGGAGCTGCCGGCGCAAAAGAAGACATTGCAGGCACTTGCACCATGCTTGAGCAGCATCTTGCTGCCAGCGAATAGGTCAAGCTCGGTGCCGACCTGGACGATAAACTGAGCCGTGGGCAAGAAGAGTGCGTCAAAAGTGAGGACTCCGTTGGCAGCAAGGCCTGCTGTGGTGGCGTACTTGTATACACCTGGATACAGGGTCTGGCCTGCCAGGTCTTGGCCGGTGAGCACAGTTGGGTTGGTCGCACCCTGGCAGGCATTATAGGCAGTTCCGACGTCGGCCTCGCATTTGACAGCCGCGGGGTCGGCGGTGTCGAGGGAGGTAGCAACACCTGGTGGAAAGCCAGTGATTGCAGTGCCTGGTGCAACACCGACGGAGCCCACAACAACGGTGTTGCCTGTAGAGGTGACAGTTGTGCCAGCGCAGACACCAAAGTTGTTCGCTGCGCCGATGGTAATGGTTATGCCGATGGCGAGGGCAGCAGTGGAGCTGACAAACAGGAGCACTGAGGCAAGGATCTGAGAATGCATCTCGTGCTTTGGTGAGTGCGAAAGGACGGTTGGTGAAGGTTGGGGGAACAATAGTACGAGTTGAGGACGGTGGAGGAAGCGAAGTAGCAGAAGAAGCTGTTTGACCGATTTGAGAACTGTTGAAAGCTTGGTGAATATTATATATCGACAGCAGAATGGGCTTTTTAAGTACGTTTCCCCGCCATGGTTAGTGACTATGCTGCAACAAGCTGAATGATTTGACTCTGTCGTGGTTGCACTGCTCTCCCAAATTCTAGCCGCCTCCAACTCAAAAGTAAGAGAAAGCGTAAGCCTGGACTGAGAGCATGTAGGATTGACAGCATGCAGGTCTGACAGCATGCTAGACTGACAGCATGCAATAGCCCACAAGGCCTAGGAATTCTTCATGCCGAAGCTAATAAAATGTGTGGCTCTTGTATGCAGGTCATCTAAAGACTGACTGATTGACAGCCGCAACACCATATACGGCTACTTGGCTCGGCCATATCAATCTGCCAAGCATCAGGGTGTGCAGCAGCTTGATATGCTGCTCAGTATTCTTCTTGCAATCTTTGGGGGAAACTCGTCGCCAATTCCAGCGTGTGTACAGTTTTCGCGCAGCATCAGATCGATCCACTTCAAAGGAATAGGGGAGGTCCAGTAGCTATCCTGTTCAGAAAAGTAGAAATATCTCTAGGAACAGAAGGCTAAGAGCTGGAGGAAAATTCCAAAGTCCTGCGTGGAATTCAGAGGCCTGACACTTTTGGAAGCACTTGAGAAGTGTATTCAACCTTAGTAGTAGAACGTGTGGCTAAAGACTGGACAAGACTTGACACAACGGGGTTACGGGATGTTCTAAGCAAGCAGCTAGAGAGGCACACAAGGTTAGGGGAAGGCCATACCACCATCTCCCTCATACGAGACCTTGATATCCCGAGAGGCATGCATCAGGCTGCCAAGTAAGCTTTCAACCATCTGATATTTTCCTGCCAGCACCATTGGCTTGTCGGGGAGCTCTTACTGGATGTGGCCTTTGCCATTGGGTTGCATTTGGTTGCAAGGCACTCGATGCACCGCATTGGCCGTTTTCGCTTTCGCTTACCTACCCCGCTGCTGCGAGCTTTCGGAGAGCCTTTCTGTTGTCCACTGTCGTCGTTCTCCTTTGCCCCCATCATCTCTCCCCAATCACAAATCCTGTATAAAAAGCCTCATCGTAAGATGATACTAGCAAACCAAGCGGCGCCTAGTCCGGACACACCGGGGCGTCCCTAGACCATCGAAGATCTTGGGTTGTAAATCGCCACCAACCTTCCCCATCGCCAGCTTCTACTAGGATCGAGCATCTCCATTCCGTTTTGCAATGCTCTGCTAGTAATGAGCCCCCTATCTGCTCTCCCAGGCGTTGCAGTCTCGGTGTTCCCTTGGAGTCGAAAGTAAACAACCCTCTCCGTCAAGGCCTGATCAAAACATATTCAGGTACTTCGTTGTTCCCCTTCTACGGATTACCATCTTAACGAACACACGCCAGGCACATGCCCCAACCCCTACTGTACAGCCAGGAACCATCTCAACCCCCCGGTTGATAGATAACCCCTCAAAGGCCTTGCCTTAGAGCCTCGTGCGCGCTTTATCAACATGACTCTCTTCAACTAGCCCTTACCCAGCAACTATAGCAAAAGGCACCGGCTTATTGACATTAATCCACAAATTGCAAATTGCGGGTTGTTCAGCAAGAACCGCGTCGCGGGATTGGGAAAATAAGCAACGGGCCAGCTAGGCTAGATATACAGTTCCCTCCGTTGGGGACCGTCACCCGCAGCCCGCCCTGCGCCGGTACCTTTAAGCTTCCGCCATGCTACTTTGGTGGGGTCGGCCCTGACTGCCGTGTGGGGTCGGCCCTTAACTGCCGTGTGGCTTGGAAACTACATACTGTATCATACCATACCTAGGTAACTCCCTATTAAGCTCCCTATCGGGCTCCCTATCAAACCTCCTACCCAGCAGTCTACCCAAATCCCTCCACCCAGTTTGCTCCATTGATGCTCGCTGGCCAAGCACCGAGTTCGCTGCACAGGCAAGTGGGCTCCAAATATTGCATATCCAAGCACCAAACATGACTTCGATTAGCCAGCCCTGAAGAACTCTCAGAGAATGGAGTCATATAGGGCGCTTTGGTCGGAAAATCATGTAGGGTGTGTTTAGTAGGAAAGTCCTTGTGGGTTGTTTGGTAGGGAGCCATATGGGGTGTTTGGTTGGACGCCGTGTTTGGTTCTTGGGTATGGAGCATATTTGGAGCGAATTTCCCCATTTGACTAATGAAAACGACCTCGATGCTTGGCCAGCGGTTCCGTTGTTGAAACCATCTCATTCGCGCATGCACGCATGCATCAATACACCAATTCTACGAACTTCCCGGCTCGATTGAAAACCGCGTTTCCAGCACCTCTACTCCGCATCCAGCACCACCACCGCCTCCCTCTCGTCCACCTGCACCCCGCCCCTCCTCCCACAATCCCGATCCCAAAACGGCAGCCGCCACCCGCCCTCCCCCTCCGGCGTCGCCATCCAAATCCGCATCAAATGCCTCTTGGGCATCGGGTCTTCAAAGTCCTCGTACGCCGTCCTCCGGTGCAGAATGTGCTGGTTGTGCAGGAATTGGATCTCGCCGACTTGCATGACCATGTGCATTTGCAGGCGGGTGCAGGTTGCTTCGACGACGTCGGCGGCTTCGAGCTGGGCGGGGGAGAGGGGGGGGATGAGGCCGGCGGAGGAGAAGCGGGTGGGGGAGCGGAAGAAGTGGGGGTCGAATCTTTTTTAAGGGGAGGGGGGGTAAGGGGGTTAGTTTGGGGTGGGTGTTCGTGGAGGGGCTTCGAGGAGTCGGAGGTCTGGGTAGGCGAATTATGGGAATGATAGTAGGCAGTGGTACTCACTTGGCAAACATTCGCTCCTTGCTGCCTTTCGGTTCGAGGAAGAAGACGCTGGTGCGGGTCCACTGCTCTTGGCCTTTGCTGACTTCGCCTTTGCGGTCAAAGTACCAGATGGGCTCGATCAGTGTTTTCAGGACGTCGGGTCGCTCTTTCCTGAGTGTGTTATACAGGTGATGTGTGGAGACGATGTCGGATTCCCCGCCCTCCTTGGCGCGGGCGAGACAGAGCAAGCCTACGATGTCGCTGTAGTCTGCGTGGAAATCTTGTCTTTGGTGGATATTAGCTCGGTTTCGTAGTACGCGCCGATTGTAAGGCGAGGTGAGTGTTCTTCCTTTGAAACGAAAATGACTTACCCTTTGTTTGTCCTGTACGAACGAATCTTTCCCACTTGCGACGCATCCTCGTTCATATCCTTGATATGTCCCAGAATGTGACCTTTTCCGTTTTGGGAAATCAGTTTACCGAAGTGCGCGCCAAGGCCCATGTAGCTGAAGCGGGTGTCAGAGCCATTCGATATATCCTCAGTCTGAGAGTTGTTCTTTGACATGAGATGTAAACACCAATGAATGGTTTATATACGTACGCGATTGCCGTCTTGTACCGGCTCCATTCCGTAACAGGCAGTCCTTTGAAAAGTATGAAACCTTTTTCGTTAATCAATTCCTCTCGTATTGACTCAAGGTATTTGGACAGTTCCGGCAGTGCGAATTCTTCCTGAATGCTAGTCGTCAGTATATGTAAGGCCCAGAGAGCCTACATTACAGAAGACCTTTGATATATTCAACAGCGGTAACCCTGATGCTTTGAAATGATCAGCCGCTTTGCTAATCTCGTTAATTTCTTGTTCGGTCAATTGATGGGTCCATCGCTCGAGGTTATCTTGATAATCGGCTGCCTTCCAGACTGTAGGTCCAGTGATCTCTTCTGGGAAATCCTCGTATGATCTAAGCTCATCATAATAAGGTGCATGCTGGCCAGATGTTTTTATGCCATCAGGGAACTGCGCACGGAGTGGGGTGTAGTTTACATTCTGAGCCGGATTCGCGAAGCCATTGACAGAATTGGAGGACATTTTTGAGGATAGTGATTTCCTTTGACATGATGGAGGAAAAAGTGAGTCAAGTCGAAAGCTTGGTAATAATATGAAGAACGTGTAGTACCTTCGCAACAACGTTAATCTTGTACAGAACGCTGTCGCCTTTGGTCTAGCTGACCGATCTATTCCATGCTTGGGCAAGACGACGTTCGTTGTCAGTGTCAGCAACCGTCTCACAGCTACACAGTAGTTGAAAACGCGCCAATGATGGCGAAGGCTTCGGTATCCTGCATAAGAGCTGCATCCCGTGCGAAGCGGGGCTTTGCCAATGAGAATTAGGTAGGTATCTTGCTCAGCGCTTCGAAAGTTCGAGTGTCAGCTTTTCCGTGCCCCCACATTTTTGGAGTTCTGGCACGCGAACACTCAATGAAGAAACTGGAGTAGATAATTTGTAAACACCTGGACCATTAGCCAGGTACGACTCATTGGCCATTGTACTAAAGGGCGAGTTATCCTAAATGACATAGCAAATGTTTCTCGTCGAACATAAGAAGAATAAACCGGAACCGGTGGATCCCGACCACATTGGGAGAAGAACAGAGCAAGAGAAATGAAACGTATATATATCCTGAGCACGACCACGGATCATCATAGCCATATTCCACTATGATCTCTGGCGAATATTATCATCAACCACCCCCAGAATTCCGTAAACTAAATCAAAAAGTCTCTTTGTTTTTCTGAACTGGTCTAAATGCAAAGCCAGCTCGGAATGGACGCTCCCATTAATCTTGTAGCCTCACGTATCCTTTCGGAGTGCTAAACAAAGGGCATCTATCAGCTGCTCTGGCTACTATTATGCGACCCTTTCCGGTCAAAGCCGTAATGCTTAGCCTTTGCAGCTCATCTGCTAAAGCTGGAACATGGATTTCTCCAACAGTTTGATATCCACATACGAAGGCGGTCTTCATACCTAGGGTTAAATTTTATATAGTCCATAGTTGACAAATTAGAGACACATAGATTGTCATAGATGACTTCTTACACAGAATCATATCTGGTGGGTAACGAGGTTCCATGTCGCCATTGACCTATAGTTGCACAATGCTGAGGTATGGTTTTCATAATTGAGCTCAATCAAAGAATATAATCAGAGGTCAGTAGGATGTATTGAACTTGGCTGAGATCGATTCAAATAACCCGCCGATGCGTTTGGTTGCGCAAAGAGGGCCGAATCTTGTGAGTCCTACGAAGTTCTTAATGACAGATGTATTTACGGAGGTGAGAGATGAAAGAGCTGAATCCTAGGGAGGAATGATCAGTTATGTCGCGAGGATGGGGGGTTAATACCGTGAGCCTATTGGCGGACCAAAAAGCCTTATGTCTCTAATGGACAAGGCTCACCAATCACCATTACACCGGTAGAAGTTTGCGTCCCCTGACGAGACCAAGCGAGCGGCCAGCACTCTTTGAAGAAGCCCTCCTTGTATTTTAATTGGCTTTGGCTTCTGACGTCGGTCTAGGTATCTGTTTCTTACCTGTTTGGAAACGCCAACTTTCTGCTCTTTGCTGCACCGTGCACGTTCAAATTGAGTGATAGGTCCTTTGTAGGTTCCTCTGCTCGGGGTCCAATCCTTTGAGCGGAAGGAGTCAGAGGAGTATTGATCCCTCAAGATAATTTCATTATCTCCGGTGCAAAAACTGGAGGTCTAGGAGGTCTTACAGACTTACTTCGTCAAGGACGCTCGAAGGAAATGAGGGTCGCCCCTGCTGTCGAGATTATTATTTTTTCAGTTGAGTATAGGTTGAGGCCAAGGATGCCAAGCCCTAGAAGGATCAGGATCAGGATCAGGATCGACGTTAGATGTAAAATCAACACTATCTTGGAACAATTTTCAGCCATAAGGATCGGGGCTGAGCGGCGCGAAACAACAATTATTTTCGTCCAGAACAAGGGATGCATGTCCCGCGAACTCAATAACATACAGTAGTACGGAGTAGAGACACCGGGGTAGCCATCATGTCCAGGAAGGAACTCCGATGACAAACGACGATGACCGAGAATCGGGCTTTCAATCGTTGACCAGAACGTTTGGCGAAAATCATCATACATGTTAGATGCCATCACGTCTTGACTAAACATGCAACAAGTAGTGCACAACCAAGCGATGTGGGATAAGTTAGTGCCGATACTCCATGAAAACATAGTCAAGAGCCTATCCCCAACACAAGCGATACATGGCATAGATAGACAGCGTGGCGGCGGCAATGCAGGCGCATGAAATGTGGTTGGGTCCAGTGAAGTGCACGGCTGGAAGAATCCTCATATTCTAAGGCTTCAGCTTCACAGCAGTACTAATAATACAAGTACCCCCTAAGTAAATGTTTCATGTTCAGCATGTGTCTTGTAAAGCCAAGGGGTTGTTTTGACTTGTGCGAGAAGGATCCGGCTACGCCTTGAATTGTTCTTGGCGCTCGTTTTCGATTGCTCGGGGAAGTCTAGAAGGGGGTTTCAGCCTCCTCCGCTCCGCCCCCCGTTAGCGATCCATGCCACGTGATTGCAAGGCTGTGATATTAATTATACCGAAGGATTGTGAACAGGATTGGTGGAGTGATATCCGCAGGATCGTGATGCTGCAGCGAAGGATTAGAAATGGAATTGCGCCTCTGAATGCGGCCACGTCAATCCTTTAGAAAGTCCGGGTCGTATGATGTTCCCGTGTATCAGCTAATTGTCACTTTGCGCAGTTCGCCCTTCCATGTTGCGTTCTTCTCAGCTATCCTCTTCCCTCTATATAAATGTAGGCATCGCCCTTCCTCTCCTCTTCACCTCCTCATACTATCCAACAATTCAATAACCTCCAACCAACATCACTAAACCGCCAGAATTCAACCCTCAACCATCCAATAACGACATCTATCGAACCTGATCAGATCAATACCGTCCACGATGCAGACCAAGCTCTTCGTACTCGCTGCTCTCTTTTCCGCCGCGTCTATGGTCGCTGGTCAGAGTAGCAGCAGCAGCAGCGGTAGCACTAGCAGCCCCCCAACTGCTTCGCAGGTAGGTTTTTATCCGAGCCATACTCTTGTGCCTCGACTGACTGACTCTGTTCTAGACCTCAAAGGCTATGGCCGACGTAGCAAGCTATATCTCATCCGTCACCGCGGACTCCGCTTTCGCATCGCAAAACGCCGCCATCAAAAGCGCCGTACCATCAATGGATTTAGTCAGCGCTGCACTCAACGCTTCCGCCATTATCGGTACTGGTGCTGTCACACCTGCGGCGTCACTTTCTGGATACAGTGCTCTCCCAACGAGCCAACAGAGTTACATCGCAAGCGTCGCTTCGGCAGCGTCAGGTATTGCAAGCAAAGATCTGTCCGGCGCTGCGCCCCAGGCTACAGGAATGATCGTGGCAGCAGGTGCGGCAGCGGCAGGAGTGCTCGGTTTTGCCGCTATGTTGTAGATGAGCGAACTGCATTGGGTTCCTGAGAAAGTGGTTATATATTGCATTTGTCTTTAGCCTCGATGCGATTGTACTTGCTGTCGTTGTTTAAAGGTCGGTGTTCTGTATTTCTAGATATCCATTAGATCAACAAGAAAGCTTTGACGCTCACTTACATCTGGTTGAGATTCTTTACCAACAATCCACCTGGGTTGCCACGATTATCTACAGTCCTCGCATATTCGACTAAGCATGACCCGGCCACTCACTCAGAAGGTTAAGTTGATGGCCAAGAAGATGGTCATATAAAACCATAATTTGGACACCTCCCGCCCACCACGTAACTCCTAGTCGAGGAAAACGAACAGCGCTGGCGCACAGTGACCGGACAGTGCAATGTTTGGTCATAGTGGCTAGTTCTAGGAGCAGCTTTAATGCTTAGATATGGAAAGAAGAAGGACATCGCACTCCTTGCGTACATAAGGTCGAACGCATGACTTGTAGTAGGCGAAGATCGAAGACCACAGGGAGAATCAAGCAGTGGGTGCACGACGTCGTGTAGTATAAGCGGCAAATATCGAACACGCTATAGGAGATAATTTGGGCTACTATCAGCGAAATGCCCTGGCGATGCGACCATGCGAACAGCTAGGTGAACTTGGTGGTAAGCCCATCAAGTCGAATGTAGAGTGATATTTCGATGTGTAGAGCCAAAATGGCACCCACTGGCGATCCTTGAGTATCAACCTCCCTATCTCAAGCGCTACCCATCTGTTGTCGTCGTTTGTCGACAGAGTGATCATATGCTTTACAGATGGTAGCCCACGAGAACGGGGCCGGAGCAGAAATGAAGCAATGAACAAATGACTAATCTTTCGGTGAATTGCCCTGGGCCGAGGTTTCTTGCATAAGTGATATTATATAGCCAACGTGGGTTTATAATCCCTTTTCTTCGTCTCCTACAAGTACTTCCTTCTACTCCACTTCCATTTCCCTTTCGAGCGTCTTCGCCATGGCGAAAAAACAGACATCCCGTGAGCGGTTCCCTGAATTATACGTTCCAAAGTCTTCATGGGTTGATCCTCATAATCGCACACGCAAGGTACCTATGCGAGTACTTTGCCTTGGCATGCCGAGAACTGGGACGGCATCCATGTGCACAGCTCTTCAGATGTTGGGTTACAACAAATGCTATCATATGTTAGAAACATTGTACAATCCCCCCGACACTAGGATGTGGCAGGAAGCTATCGATGCTCAATTTTATGATCAAGGCAAGCGGTTTGGGAGAGAACAGTGGGATCAGTTGCTGGGTGACTGTCAGGTATGAATGACGGCTTAAATTCAACCAAGAATCCCACAATTCCTTCCCAAGTCTTACGTGGAGAGGAACATGGAAGCGCAAGGGCTGATCAAAGATTGGCAAATATTCAGGCGGTCATTGATATGCCGGGCGCCGCTTTCTCAGAAAGTCTTGTTGCCTCATACCCCGACGCAAAGGTGATCCTCACTACTCGAGACGTAGATGCCTGGTACAAAAGCATGATGGAAACAGTCATTCTAGCAATGCGATCTGTCCCTTTGAAGTTGGTCTCTTATATTGACCCCGATGGTGTCGGTGCCTGGAGGCCTATGATCACTACCCTCTTCAACGGATATTTCGAGCAAAAGCCATTTGAGGAAATCGGCAAAAAGAAGTTTGCCGAACACTACGACCAGGTGAGGCAACTTGTGCCAGAAGAGAATCTTCTTGAGTACAGGGTTGGGGAGGGCTGGGCCCGGCTTTGCGAGTTCCTGGATCAGCCAATGCCGAAAGAGGAATTTCCAAGAACCAACGACACCAAGTCTTTTGGAGATCGCATGGAGATAGTGATCCAATTGGTATTGTTACGATTTTTGAAGAGGGTAGCGCCGATCGTCGGCGCTTTGGGAGCTGGAGGAGCAGCGCTGTATTTTTGGAAAGGTTGAGTAAGGGTGGAGTTGCCTATTTTGCTGGTTCGACCCTGCTTTTCAGGTGCGCCTGTTACTATCTGTAAATAGTGAAACAGATGCGCGGCTTTTGTAGAGCTTTCGTCATTTGCAAACCATCGATTGCGTGGAGCCATCGCTGCCGTGACTTGGGTGGGTGAACAAATGCTTGAGAATTGCTGTCGTGTGTTAGGTTGCTCTGTTTACTTTTTTCTATTTATAATCCCTGCATCCAAAAGTTGAAACCAACAATACGCCGCCATATCTACGTCAGCACCGTGCATAGCATACGTACTGAACGTACACAGTAAGAACCTGTAGTGTTTTGTCGTACCTCCGTAGTCATCGTGCTTCTTTGGTATGGAGGTATTGGATCAAATCGTTCCCGGTGGCTGTTTCGTTCCCCAGCCACGATTTTACGAGTACAACAACAACAGCAAAACCGGACCGGGAGCTATCATCTAGAATATTGAATGGGCTAATGCAACACACTGACCCCATCTATTACCATTGTCGATCAAACGCATCGACTTTTGTAACTATCAGCTAGGGATAGATTTACCACAACATTTGATCTGCTGAACAATTGTGGCCGGTCTCTCGCCCGGAAAGCCAACCTAAACGCCTTCCTCTGGATTGCAATTTATCGTACTCAAGGTTACCCGCATTATAACCAAAAAAGCTAGGACTCTTTGTCTCACGGTGCTGCATTGACTTCACAGGATGGTCTCGAAGATAGCCAAGATGCCGCTCAGTGGCACCCATACTGCCGGGATATACGCTGACATGACCGTGGATGGTCCTGAGATTGGCACTTTGGTTGTTGTGGTGGATCGAGCAAAGAACTTGCCCAACAGAAAAACAATGGGGAAACAGGATCCTTATTGTGCGGCAAGGCTCGGCAAAGAAGCAAAGAAGACGGAAACAGACAAGAGAGGAGGTCAAACACCGCGATGGTAAGGCTGTTGGTCTTTCAAGCATTCAACACCGCTAACAAGACCTAGGGACCAAGAGATGCGCTTCACCGTTCACGAATCACCCGACTACTACCAGCTGAAAGTTTCCGTGTTCAATGACGATAAGAAGACCGAGCTGATTGGAGAAACCTGGGTCGCTCTAGATCAACTTGTAGTACCTGGTGGAGGACGGAACGATCTCTGGCACAATCTGAATTGCAAAGGGAGATATGCTGGCGAGATTAGGATTGAGCTCACCTACTACGACATGCGACCAAAAGAAGAGAAGGCCGAGGAGAGACGGCAAGATGCTTCGACCAATGACTTTCAAGATCAAGGGAGAGAGACTGTGGGTGGACCAAGACAGCCAAGACAAGTCAAAAGGAGGCCGCTACCAGCCGACCCAACTGGGACAATAACATCTCGTCCTGCAATGGCCGATCACTCGATATCTGCGCCACTACCATACACTACCCCGGATAACCGAAACTTGCACAGTTCTCAGCAAGCCTACACAAACTCATCAATGGACTATGAATCTGAACCTCAACCACCATTAGATAATCGATATCAACATCTGGGACAGGCCCCGCCTCGAGGATCATCGCCAAGCTACAATAGCTATGATCAAGAACAGTTTGACGGTGATATCGACATATCCCATAATTTTGGCCAGCCACCGTCAAATCAATATGGAGTCTACAATCCCATTTCGCCAAGCGTATATCGACAGGAGGTTGCCTTGGATCAACACGTAATTTCTCATAGGGAGCAAGAACTCGAGTACCCGTCATTGTACAGCAGCGAACCTTACATGCCTGAACCTGAATCTATTCGTAATAATCAGCCTACGAACCTTCAGACATTTTCTGGATTCGATAATAGGGACGTTAGACCTTCTGCACAACCATTGCACATTGCCAATGGAATTTTTTCGTCGAACTCGATGCCGGACATTCGGCCACAACAGAGAAAGCAGGGTGTTGGCGCACCAAAACACAGGTCGTCGCTGCAAAAGAGCAGCAACTATGAAGATCTGCACCCTCTCTCTACCGGCAACCATGCATGGCCAGTTCCATCGGAAACTGCCGGTGACGAGTCAGGGCCTCCACCACCCCCAGTTCATCGGAATAGCGGGTTAAGGTCTACACCTGAACCTAGCGGGCAGGCCCCGGCTGAATACTCTCCCCCAATAACCCAGCCAGTTCCCCTGAGGATGAGAAACGAAAGAAGTAGCGTATCAAACAGCCCTTTGTCTCAAGTGCAAGGTAATATATCATACACTGACCACCCTTTATCGACATCTCCATCGAACTCGCAACTCTCGCATTCGGGTGTCTCCGTCACGTCGCGTACGTCCTATAGCCAACGCGATAGTCGACAGTCACAAAACGGAATGTCCTCATCCCCGGTACGAGACCATACTTACACAATGCCACCAAGTCTTGTACCGGGGTACGCGCCCAGCATAGCCGACGACGAGACTGAGAGGGAGGCCCGTGAAAGGCGCATGAGCGCCCGACCAGTATATGCAAATGACGCTGTCTCGCAATACCAACAGCTGCCGCATAGCAGTGCTCAACCACGAGCACCTCTACCAATAAATCCGGCTCCGGGGCCAATCCGAACAATAGAAAACTCACATGACCGAAGAGCGCATCGATCCTCTGCCCCTATCGCCATGTCGCAGGCATCCGGTATCGATCCTCGAACACCTGTGCGCAAGTCTGTCAGTCCGCAACCAGGATCGGCACCAGGCGAAAGACGGCTTTCCGCTGTCCCCTTCTCGCCGGATTCTTACGACGCATACAATCCGTCTATTAGCACTGCCGCTAGTGTCAATGCCGCTGGGCCCAAATACAACACACCCGAGCAAGCCAAAGATGCTTTCAGGCAGCACGAAGTAGAGTCTAGGCTAGCAGAGGGCCCCATAATTGGCAGTGATGGTCGAGTCATTGATCCATCTGATCATCTTCCAACCGAGACATGGGCCCCTGAACCCGAAGTCAAGACGCCTAAGAAAGGCCCTCAAATCACAATGAGATTCAGGCAGAGTCCTCTGGGTGCTCAACCTATGCCAGCCTCATCTCGGCGACCTATTCAAGTTACCACGGCTCGTCCTCATTCTGTTTCCACCCCTATTTACACGCATTCACCAGACTCGAGCGCGTCAGTTTCCGGTAGTCGTGGTCGCCTGCAAAAGAAGTCTCGGGTACCTGTGGAGCAAGCGACACCGCCCCCTAATACTAGTCCTTTAGCACCAAGAATTGATACTAACTCATACAATTCTACGCCAAGGCCATCTCCATCTGCTTATGCGTTACGAGAGCACGAAAGTTACGGCTATGGTAGTAGTCCTACCCACACGAGGAATTCACCAGGCGTTATCCCGCCTCCAGTCCCAGGCAAGATACCCATGACGGCAGGACAAGAGGAATGGGGAAGAGACGCCTTGAGTGAAGAGATGAGGATGATTGATATCGGCGTTGGTGGGGGGCAGTCTAGGGTAAGGAGGAGCAGATTTGGGGCATAAGGGTTGGTATTACTATTTATAGGCGCTATGGATACGGTCTAGTACACAACGGGCGGTCGTAGGTTTGGGATGGTGCGGCCTTTTGGGAGTTGTGGCAGCTATAGAACCATAGATACTGGAAAAATGTGGAAGGGAAGAGAGTAGGCCTGTCAAAATGTCTTTCTATCGTAAGACACGCAGTTAGGATCATATATAGATGATAATGTGGAGTCTCACAAAAAGTCCACAATGGAACATGGCCAGATGGTTTATATAGTAAGGTACCTAAGGTACTCCACGATTGTTTCATCTTAGTGCCTACGATTGTTCTGACGATCTATGAAACAAGCGCTCAGATCTCCGCCACGCGCTAAGCCTAACTCGAAAGCACTACGACGACTCCCCGCTTCTGCCTCAGGCCGCTCAACTCCATCACCACTGTCTTTGTTGGTTAGAAACCTCACCTTACCTATACCTTATACCTCAAACGTTCTTTTCCCTTACCTCCCCTCTCACCGCCCGCCTCCCTCCTCCAACACCCCCTTCAAACCCCACCATGGACACCCCCCTCCCCTCCACCCCCACCCCCACCTCCCCCTCCGTCCTCCAATGGATCCTCTCCTACCTCCTCGTCGGCATGGCCTGGGGTTTCACAACCCCCTACATCCGCCGCGCCGCCCTGCACCACAAACCCATCGCCCACCCTTCCCTTCAGAAACTCGAGTCCTCGCCCAACAAGAGCGTGGGGAACTGGGTACGGATGAAGGTCCTGGGAGCGTTTTTCGTGGTCACGGATTTGCTTAGGAGGTGGGAGTATGCGGTGCCGCTGGTGGTGAATTTGACGGGGAGTGTGTGGTTTTTTGTCGTTGTGGGGAAGGCGGGTAGGTTTTTGGGGTTTCTTTGGAGGGGGTTTTCGGTGGGGTGGAAGGGAGTGGATGATGGCTAATGTGGGGTGTGGTGAGGTAGAGTTGAGTTTGACGGTGCCGATTACGAATTCGCTGGCGTTTCTGTTTACGGTTTTGGGGGAGTGGTGGGCGGAGGGGAAGGTTATAGGGAGGGGTGAGTCCCTAACCTATGTTCCGTATTTCGATGTGAGGAGGGAAGAGCTGACAGGAGAGGCAGATACGTGGATTGGGATGTCATGTGTGCTGGCGGGGATCGCATTGTGTGTGCAGAGTAAGCTTTCTTGATGAGAGGGCTTTATAAGTATAGCTGGCTTTCCTTTTTGTCCTATAAAGTGCCTAGATTTCCGTCGCTTGTGATTTTCCTAGTTGGCGACACGTTTACATAAACATCTCTCCGCCTGTTTACCACATGTAAGATCGATATCTTTGTTTTGCTCTCTTCTATGTTGATATACAAGATCCCATAGAAATTTAAACCCATATATAAATCTTTCAATTCTCCAATTTTCTATATACCAGCCCTCTACCATCCCTCATACCCCAATCCTCCTCCGTTTCCCCCCTTCTCCATCTTCCCCATCCTCCACCTTGCGCTTACCCTCGCAGCTTTCCACCCCCATCACTTCGAGTCGAACTCCCTGATTCCTCATTCTCAGTCCCGGAATCTTCAACCCCGCCTCGAGAACATCCCCCTCGTCACTTATCGGCGATACGGGCCTATCAACCTCCGGAAACGTTCTCGCCATCGACTTCTCCTCCAACTCCTCGGCGAGCCTCTCAAGAAACTCATCCGCGAGCTCTTCAGCTGTATTTCTCATCAGCCCACATTCCCCGCCAAAAAAAAAACATCAAAACAATGGTGAAAACACACCGGTTTTCTCTTCTTCAGCCTCTTCCCCTTCCGCTTGCAGCAAAATCTCCATCTCTCGAAGCTCCCACTCCGCAATACTTTCCTCCAACCACTCGCTCAATTCTTCGATTCTTGACCCCAGCTCGTTGGAATCCTGGTTTTCCACAAGAATCAGCCTGCACTTTTTACAACTGGGAAAACTGCTTTACTTACCTCTCCTTCCTCTTCCACCTCCTCGTTTGCAAAATCCTCAACCCCAACCCCGAATTGCACCGCCAACCAATCCAACCTCCACCCCAGGATATCCATGTTGGTGGGTAGGGAAGACATATCTGGAGCGCGTGTGTTGTGGCACAAGCCGCTCATGGGAAACGCGGGTTTGGCGCGTGTTGATACGTGATTGGTTGGTTGGATGGACGAGATAGATGGGGATTTCTTCCTCTGAAGAGTGGGTGGTAAGGTAGTAATGGGATGGGAGAATAATAGGAGGATGGTTGTTCGGCTTGTGCGAGTTTGGCTTTGAGCCGAGGCGTTGGGATGAGAAGGGTAGTGAAACGGAAGGTGTTGAGATGGGAAGTGGGATTTCTGGATAGCCTCGGAGGGTAGAGGTGGGAGTGGGAATGGGAGTTGACTGGGTGGGGAATTAGTGGATGAAGGGGGGCTTAAGACGGGTGAACAGGCCATGATTCATCCGGGTTCTGTGAAGAGAATCGGATAAGGTGATGAAGAAGCCGAATGGCGGGGGGGGGGGGGGGTGGACTGTATGATGTGGATTGTGGGGAGTAGTGAACGAGCCAGGCCAAAGATGCGCAACGATCGACGGGGCTTTTTTACGTCTCTACGAACGGGGTCTTGGAGATTTACGCGGATGAGGGTCTAACTACGAGTTCGCAGATGTGTACCCAAAGACTGCACCATCTAGACTATTGAAAACGCTTTGAGCAAGCTGCAAAACGCCCGCATAGGAGGAGCGAGCTCGCCGCTCATGTTAATCCTTGGCTTTACGTTGGGGTTGTGGGAAGGGGATGCTGGAGATGGAGCTGGGCGTTGGGGTTGGAGGGCTGGGAGCGTTGAGAGCGTTGGGTGGGCTGGAAAAGGGGGGGGGGGGTGAGTAGAGCGTTTGAATGGAGGAGTGGGTTGGGTTTGGTTAGGCTGGCTGGCGAAGAACCAGAACCCAGATATTAATTGTAAATAGGCGCGGGAGGTTGTGTGCGACATACATACATATAAAATCTACCCTGAATCCCCCCACCCCTTCGAAACCCCCGTTTCTCGACCATCCATTCCTTCTCTGCGAGCGAACCACATCTTCACTTTTGCACTCTCAGTCTTTTAAGCTCTTTTCGTTGACAAGAATTGGATTACTGATGGTAGTGGTTCCTTGAGAGGGATGGAAGGAGGCTAGGTGGGAGCTGAGGAGGTTGTTTTTTTGGGATGATAGGGGGATGGGTTGGTTTTATTGGAAGATTGTGTGTACGAGTATCGGCGAGGGAGGGTGGTGCGGAGGGAACTATCGGGTTTTGTGAGAGGAGATGCCGAGATATCAATCTTTCGTATTACTTTAAATTTCTGATGATCTCGTTACCGAAGTTGGCGCTGCTGATAATATCTTCTTTTTCAAGAATGAAAGACGTCTATATAAACCGCTTAATCAATACTTCTACTTCTACGGAAGTACCAACCCCATTGACCGCATCTCCCTAAAACGGATACGCGCTCGGCAACGTCACTGGCGTATCTTTTCTCAACTGGTTCGTAATCAAATGCTCAAAAGTCGCCGACCACTCCACCCTCGGTGTCAACTTGTTCATACCATAAAAGTTCTCAATAAACCCCACCAGCGACGTATGGCTATACTCGCCTCCATTATTCCTACCCTTCTTCTCCAACACACCCTTACCCACCCAGGGGGAGATCAGCAGCGTAGGCACGCGGACGCCGAGGCGGGTAAAGTCGAATGTGATGTTTTTGCCGTCGGGGGCTTTCTCCGTGTAGGTGAGGGAGTCGCCGGCGGGGACATGTACGGGAGGGGGGACGTGGTCGCCGAAACCGCCGTTTTCGTCAAAGGTGAGGATGAAGAGGGTTTCTTCCCATTGCGGGGAAGAGCGGAGCGCTTCGTAAATTTTCTTGATGAAGGACTCGCCTTCGGTGATGGCCGAGGGGGGGTGAAAGGATTGGTAGGAGCAGCATTCGGGGTTGATGTAGGTGAACGAGGGGAGTTTGCCGCTGGCGGCGTCAGTGTAGAACTGGGAGAGGGGCTTGATGTTCTTGGTGGCGGCGCCGGAGGTAACCGTCCACCGGTAGAAGAGAGCATCGGGGGTGAAGCCGGTGGTGTTCGAGTAGTTGATCCAGGAGACGCCTTTCTCGGAGAGCTGCTGGAAGATGGATTTCTGTGGGAGCGCGGCGGTGTTGAAGTCGTTGTCATTGCGACCGTGGCCGTGGGAGGTCCCGGAGGTGAGATAGGCTCGGTTGGGGTTGGTTGGGCCTGGGACTGCCGAGAACCAGCGGTCGAACAGGACGTAATTCTCGGCCATGGCGGCGAACACACGGACTTCATCTTGAGTGTAGTAGTTGATGGCCTCGGCGGCACGGGAGACATTGGCCGTCTTGTAGATTGACGCTTGCTCGGTTACGAAACCTTGCATGGTCTCTGGCAGCTTGCCCGCAGCGACTGCGGCTTCATCCGGATGATAGGTGCTAAAGAGCTCGTAGTTGGTACCGCTAATGCCATGGTTTGGGTCATCCGGCGCAAAATTCTGGGCAATGGGCTTGGAGCACACTATCTCGCTCTTAGGGTTCGAGGCATTTACTGGGTTGCAGTAGGTACGGCCAATGAGACCGTCAATGGACGGGTTGTAGGTAAGGCCACCAGCGAAGGTGTCGAAGGATCGGTTCTCTTCCACAAGCACAACTATGTTCTTGATTTTTTTGCTGATATGGCTGGAGTCATCATTCCCTCCTTCTCCATTGTAATCGGAATCTGGACGTGGGGCAGCCAAGACCACAGTCGAAAGGGCTAACACGGTGGTGAGTGAAAGGCCAACCATGATGATATGCTTGACTGTGAGCGTGCTTACAATTTGGTTTTTGGAATCGCAATCTCTCTTATGTGCTTTGCTGGGCCCTGGGAAGCCATGTTCGATTTTCCTCTTGGGAGACTGGCATAGGAGCACGTGGGAGGATGAAAGGTGAAAGGTTCATCTCTCTCAAGAAAATGGAGGTTCTATTGCATCGAGAATCGACGATTTCTCCCAGGTTGACCGACAAGGGTTCCTCAAGTCCCACAACGGCGGGCACACATGTCGTTGGATTCCTCCCCCATTGGATCCTTCACCCGAGAGATCATAGGCAGTTGGTTACCCCGCTGGGAATTGGCCGGAGGGAGATCTTTGGAAATACATCGATGCATCGGACCTCGCGGAGAGAGAAACTTGGCTCCAGTTGCAGCAGTGCGATGGAACGATGTGGTGATGTGCCTTCTTGAAGCGGTTAAACAGGATAAAGGTAATTACTGTATGGCAGTTGAGGCCGGCCGCCTTACCGGCCCCATGGCTTAGGTAGGCTACTGAGCCAATCCATAGCTGGGATTCGAACATTTGCCCATCAACAACAACCACCCTCATCCCCACTGCCATGGTTTCTTGCGGCGCATTTGGCAATCTCTACGGAATATATACAGGGCAATCATGCATCGCCCAAGGGCCCTTGATACCCTCAGGACTGGTGAAAGGGCGTATTCGAATGACGAGCGTCGACAAGAACAGCCGAAAGCGCGCTTCCTTTTTTCGTATCTCGCCAACTGTGTCATCACCCTCCGGATTTCCGCAACCGAACTTTGATACAGTGTGATGCTGTCCATATGACAGCTAGCTTGTGTGAATGAGTGGCAATGGCTTGTCACCCTGTTTTTACAACCTCCATAATCCTGCGCAATCGGATGTCGTCAACTCTTCGACGGGATGCTTCCACCACGTCGGGTTCGGAGAGATATGCACTGGGTAACGAACGAGCTCTGCATGACCAGGGGACATAGAGACCTTCCTGTTCAGCTACTCTGTGCGAAAGAATAATGTATCTTCGAGAAGATTCCTATCGCGATCCATACCTTACATTGATGGATTATCGTACAGGAGTACCGAGGAGGTAATCGAGTGGTACTTTGTCACCCATTGTGGCAGTAATCGCGAGCTTGAGACCTCAATCTGTCACTAATTCGACTTATACCTGCCAAAGCGAAGAGTCTTTCGCATTGTCACACACAGCTTTAGGGGTGGCCTTTCAACGGTCTACCAAAGTCGAAGCTTTCTTCTTTATTGCCAATGGCGCCAGCTTGAGCAACGGGGATTTTCGAATCTACCCACAGGATCACAGCAACTCACTTTTTTCTATTTCATGATGAGGACGTTAAGTTCTCAGGGATTGGTGACTTGTTGCTAGACGGGTTGAAAGATCGAGTTAACGGCCAGGCTAAGTGACATATACTTCACAGCCAAAAAACCGATCCAGCTCTACAGATCTAGAAAGAAACAATTTCTGCATCGCAGGCATCTGAACTGCCAACCAAGCCTTGCTTATTCCTGACAGCACAGGGATTACGCACTCTTGCATACGCATGTACGCATTAGGACACAATACCAGCCACGTGCCTCTTGGGGCGCTATTGATTATTAAGGTACCTTAGTAGCAAAGTGCCCCCACAGGTTCGTCTTTCCGGTTCGTCTTGCCTTTTAGTCAAAATGGTCTCGTTTCTCTTCTTGTTCGCTTGAAGACAACCACACAGCTTACGACTTGCGGCCAATCGTCCAAGCCACAAAGATTCGGATGGAGTGCGAAATGCTTCAAATGGGGTGGTAGTGAAGGAACGTGCTTGTTAAACTGTATCCATAAAGTTTGTACAAGTACAAATACCACCTCGCAGGCCGTCTATATGGAAACTTAGAAACTCATGCACCTGGAGTAAATACCTCTACTCCAGCAATGACTTTCTTCGGGAGTGCTGTAATTCTTTTCTTGACTCTCGCAGCTGCAGTGTGCTCTTCGCCTCTCAACAACTTCAATCTACTCCCAAGGGCACTTTCCCCGGCCCAATGTTCCAGTCTCGTCTCTGTCGTTAGCGTTTTAAAGGTCTACCAGGCAACTTCCTTCTGTGAATCATTTTTATCTGTCAAGACGCAGACTTCCGTTTCAGTCACGTTAGTAAAGAAGTGTTGTAACGTTCATTCTACATTCTTAATGTTCGGACAGTACTACTACGAAGACTGTGACTACGACGACTGGGACTGCATCGTTGGTCTACTCCTATGCTGACTGTCTGATTATGATAACTGAATCATCATCTAGCACTTCAGTTCTCTTCAAAGCAGGCCAACCCCCGGCAAAAGCCCGTAGAGAGATCTACCATGCAGTGGAGGTTCGAGATGCCGATTTCTACAATGCGCTGGAAAAGCGCAGCCCCTTACCGAGCTATCTTACGGCATTCGCCAGCTCTGCGGTCTCTAGCGCTTGTCAATGTCTCAGTGTACCAACGCTGCTGACTACGGTCAAATCCATTTCCACGGCCACAAGCACGAAATCGGTGCCATACCCCGTCAAGACGAGGACAGTATATCGTAAGTTTAATCTGGTTCACTGTTTTTCGTTATCAATCATGATTTGGAATCCAAAATGCTATATGGACCGTTTTCATTTAAGAAATCCTTCTCTACCTTACGTAGATCCGTTTCCGAACCTAAGACAAAATCCCTTCCCCAGATACCAAACCGTCCCTCAAACTAATTTCGCGCCCTTTCTCAGCCTGCGCAATCCCCATCACCCGCTTCTCCCCAACCCTCCCCTACGGCCTCAGCTCCGGCGGCCCTGGCACCTCAAACAATCTCAATAACAGCATCACCAGCGTTGAAGCCTGCTGCGACCTTTGCTACTTCGGTCTCTCTAATTGCATTCAAGCGTACTATTTCTCTTACGAAGGCTGCGTTATCAGCCAGGCGAATCCCGGGAGTGTGGGCGATGGCATTGGTATCAGCAGCGTGTGCCCGACGGGACAGTTTGGGGGATTGACTTACCGGAACGATAGTAATCCCGATTTCAGGAGTACGGGGGACTTTGCGGGGCCTTGTGGAATGACATACAACAATCTTTAGGGTCTGCTTGTCTCAAATGGGGAAAATTAATCAGAGGAAGCAGGTCGCAGTATGAAGGATTTGGGAAACGAGATGTCACCGCGAAACACAATTGAAAACGGTGTAGTCAGACTTATCGCTGTAGCCACTAGGGTTGAGGTATCCAAAGTCCGCAAGAAACGATGTGTCGAGAGAGATTATAGGAATGGTTGTGAAAATTAGATCGGTAAATGTAGGTATCGTAGGTGCCGGGTAGATCA
>JAABUU010000737.1_pt1 | contig 68070 bp, 67 predicted proteins | sample 5559301 | NCBI WGS metagenome assembly JAABUU01 (sample SAMN10711884, study PRJNA513360) | rock metagenome | isolation source: Antarctica rocks | place: Antarctica: Victoria Land, Richard Nunatak white
AGATCCGCACCTTCGTCGACGGCTGGAACGACCGCGCACACCCCTTCGTCTGGACCAGAACCGCCGACCAGATCCTCACCAAAGCGAACCGTCCAACAACTTCAGAGACGCGACACTAGAGTGAGTGGATGCCGACCGGTCCGACAGCTCTCGTTGACTCCCCCGCCCCGGTCGATAAGGCAGCAGCCACCGCCGGCCGCGTGCAGTACCACCTGCGGGTCGGCCCGGCTGATCTGCGGCCGGACCCCGGCCTGCCGCCACCGGCGATGCTGCTACCGGGCGACCCGGACCGCGTCGGTCGCATCGCCGCCTGGCTCGACGCACCCCGGGAGGTGGCCTACCACCGGGAGTACCGCACCGCCGTCGGCACGTTTCGCGGCGTGCCTGTGGGCGCCTGCTCGACCGGCACCGGCTGCCCGTCGGCAGCGATCGCGGCGGAGGAGCCGGCCAGCTGCGGGGTGAGGACCATCGTCCGCGTGGGCTCGACCGCTGCGCTGCAGCCACATGTCGCTGTCGGTGACCTGATCGTCAGCACCGGTGCCATGAAGAACGAGGGCACCAGCCGGATGTACGTGCCGGACACCTTCCCCGCCGTGCCCGACCTCGAGCTCACCACCGCCCTGGTCGCCGCGGCCCGCGAGGTCGCCGCCGAGCGAGGCATCGGCGTGCACGTCGGGCTCGGGGCCAGCGACGACGCGTTCTACGCCGAGACACCTGAGCAGATCAGCCGGATGTCGGCGCTCGGCCTGCTCATCGTCGAGATGGAGGCCTCCGCGCTCTACACCGTGGGACACCTGCGGGGGCTGCGGGCGGGGATGGTGTGCGCCGTGAGCGGCAACCTGGTCGCGGACGACGTCGTGTACGAGGGGGTCAACGAGCGGCTGGTCGTCGGCTGGGAGGCTGCTATCGATACCGCCCTGCGTGCCGTCGTCCGGCTGACCGGCTGACCGGCTGACCGGCTGACCGGCTGACCGGCTGACCGGAGGGTCGTCCGGTCAGCGCGTCGCGCGCCGGCCGTCGCCCCCTGCCACGTCGGAGAACCGGGCGAGCGCCAGCGACTCGGTCATGCCGATCACCGCGTAGACGCCGATGGACACCGCGGTGATCACCACGACAGAGGCCCAGAGCGTGTCGAAGCGCGACGTGGTCGTGCAGTTGAGCATCAGCGCCCCGAGCCCTTTGCCTGTCACCAGCCACTCGGCGAGGACCGCCCCCAAAAGTGCGCCGGGCACGGCGATCCTGGCGGAGGCGAACAGCGACGGGAGCGCGGCCGGCAGGGCCACCTTGCGCAGCACCGCCGAGGGCCGGCCGCCGTAGGCGAGGACGACATCGACGGCAAGGGACGGCGCGGCCCGCAGCCCGGCGACGACTGTCACGAGGGTGGGGAAGAACGTGACGATGCTGGAGATCAGCGCGACGGCGAGTAGCCCGCGCCCGAACACGAGGGCGATGAGCGGCGTCATCGCCACGAGCGGCACGGACCGCAGGGCGATCGCCACTGGCATCAGCGTCCGCTCGACCGCTCGCGAGCCGACAACCCACAGCGCGACGCCAACCGCCACCACCGTGCCGAACACGTAGCCCAGGACCGCGTCGCGGGCGGTCGTCCCCATCGCCGCGGCGATCTCCTTGCGGTTGGCGGCCGCGTCGCTGGCCGTGACCTCCGTCCCGGAGCCTGAGCCGGAGAACAGGTAGCGCCACACGTCGGCCGGCGACTTGGCGAAGAAGCTGGAGAGGTGGAACAGCCGCAGGAAGGCGAACCACAGGGCAAGGACGAGTGCGACTGACAGGGCCAGTGTGAGCAGGAACCGCCCCGCCCGGACGAGCAGCGCCAGGGGCAGCGGCATCGACCGCCGCGCGGCGTGGCTGAGCGCGCTCACCGGCGGGGCTGCCGGGAGCCGGACGAGGCCAAGGCCCTGGGTGCCCACGGCGTCACCCAGCGGGCGACGAGCTCAGTGGCGATGTAGCCGACCAGCGCCAGCAGCGTCACCACGAGGGCGATGCCCCAGGTGCGGTTGACGTCGAGCGCCTGCTCAGAGTTGATCATCGCGACACCGAGGCCGGACTCGCCGCCGAGGTACTCCCCGATGATCGCGCCGAGCAGTGCCGCCGGTGCTGCGATGCGCAGCCCGGCGAACATGGCCGGCAGCGCGGCCCGCAGCCGCACCTTGACCAGCGCCGCCCACCGCCTGCCGCCGAAGGCGCGGACCGCGTCCAGGCTGAGCTGGTCGGCGGCCCGCAGGCCGAGCAGGGCCGCCACCAGCGTGGTGAAGAAGACCGACAGTGCGGCAAGCGCGGCCTTGGGCGCATCGCCGTTGAACACCACCTGCAAGATGGGGCCGATAGCGATGACCGGCATGCAGTAGCTGGCGATGGCAACCCGCAGCAGCGTGCGCTCCAGCACCGGCACGAGCGCGACGAGCATGGCCAGAGCGAGGGCGAGCCCGTTGCCCCACAGATAGCCGAGGGTGGCCTCGCGGAGCGTGGTGACCATGTTGGGGCCGTAGAGCGACCGGTCGGTCCACATCTGCCGGACAACCCCGATGGGCGTTGGCACCGCGTGCTTCCCGGCGAAGACTGTGAGGGCCAGCAGCTCCCAGAGGACGAGCAGCGCGGCCGGGCCGGCCACGGCGCCGAGCACCCGCCGCGAGCGACCGCCCCGCGCGTGGGCCGGGAGCTCTGGTGCGGCCGCCGGCAGGGCTGCGGGCGGGTCGACATCGGCCACCAACGGGAGCACCAGCTCGCTCATCGCACCACCGCCCCCGGGGCAGCATTCACGGCATCACGGCTCTCCCCATCGCGGTCCTCGGCGAACAGCAGGTCTGAGAGGGTGTCGCACAGCTGGTGGAAGTGGGGCGTGCGCTGCAGCTCGGGCGTGCGCGGGCGCGGCAGGTCGATGTCGACGACGGCGCGCACCCGGCCGGGCCGCGCTGACATGACGGCGACCCGGTCGGCCAGGAAGACAGCCTCGCTGATCGAGTGGGTCACCAGCAGTGTGGTGGTCGCCCGCTCCGTCCAGATGCGCTGCAGCTCGAGGTTGAGCCGCTTGCGCGTCATCTCGTCCAAGGCGCCGAACGGTTCGTCGAGCAGCAGCAGGTCGGGGTCGACGACCAGGGCCCGGGCGATGGCGGCCCGCTGGCGCATCCCGCCGGAGAGCTGGGCGGGGCGGGCGTTCTCGAAGCCGTCGAGGCCCACCAGCCGGACCAGGTCGGCAACGGCGCCGGGGCCGGCGTGAGCGCCGCTCAGCTCGAGCGGCAGCCGGATGTTGGCCGTCACGCTGCGCCACGGCAGCAGCGCGGCGTCCTGGAACGCGATGCCTAGCCGGTGCTCGCGGCGCAGCACGGCCGGAGTCTGCCCGTGCACCGTCGCTGTGCCCGCCGGGGGCGACTCGAGGTCGGCCAGGATCCGCAGCACCGTCGACTTGCCACACCCCGAGGGCCCGAGCAGGACCAAGAACTCGCCCTTCCCGCCCTCGAGGTTGACGTCGTCCAGCGCCGTGACCGTCCGCCGGCCGACCTTGAACTCCTTGCGCAGCCCGCTGATGCCGATCCCGGCGGCGGACGGTGAGGGGATGCTGTTCACCCCTGCCGCTTGCATGGGGGGGAGGGCGCATCTACGCCTCCTGGACGGTGTGTATCGACGGGGGTGGGCGACGGTGTGGATCGGCCGCGGAGGTCGACAGCACGCTGCCGCACCTCGGGGTGCGGTGGCTCAGACTGTGTTCTTGCCCTGGTAGACCTCCTGAAGGATGTCACGGGTGAACAGGTCCGGGGCCGCCTTGGTGCCACCGATCGCCAGCGTCTTCAGGGTGTCGTTGATGCGCTCGTCGGTCATCCAGAAGAGCCCGTGCGCCTGGGTGTCAGCGCTCTCGATCAGCTGGTTGGCCGCGGCGCTCTCCAGCGTCTGCTCGGCGGCGGCGAGGCCCAGGCTCTTGCCGTAGGTGTCGACCGTCAGCTGGGCGCCGAGCTTGGAGTCCTTCACGCTGTCCTGCCAGCCCTTGATGTCACCGCGCATGAAGCTGACGACGCGCGCCCGCGCGGCGGTGTCGGCGAGGGTCTGCTCGGTGACGAAGTAGGTGTTGGTGAACACCGGGTAGTTGTAGTCGTTGAACAGGAACGTGTGCGTCGCGACGCCCTTGACCTAGAGCAGGTTGGGCTCGTTGGTGACGTAGGACAGCCACCCGTCGACCTGCTTCTGCGCTAGCGGCGTGGGGTCGAACTGCACCGGCACCTTCGTGATCTTCGACGCGTCGAGGTTGTTGGCCTTGAGGAAGGTCTTCCAGATCGGCTCGTTGGCCGCCTGCACCCCGATCTTCTTGCCGAAGAACTCGATGAGCTCCGGCAGCTGGTTGGAGGTGAAGGTGCCCCAGCCGGCTGGGGTGCACGAGGCTGTTACTGGGGCTGATGCAGGGACTGCTGCTGGAGAGAGGAGCGAGCTGGTCATGACATCAGGGTCGACCCGCAGCGTGGCGTGGATGTTGCCGGCGCGCGACGAGGGTGTTACGCGTGGGCCGGCCTCGGCATGGGCCGCCCCAAGGGCAAGGAGGGGTCGATGACCGAGGGCGGGCTCGACTACGTCCGGCACAACGTCGAGGCATGGGAGGCCCGGCGTGACGACCAGCTACTGCTGGCCCGCAAACAGTGGTCGGCGCCGCAGCCGTCCTGGGGCATCTTCGGGGTCGACGAGGCCGTCGTCCGCCTCCTCCCCGAACGGCTGGACGGCATCCGGGCCCTGGAGCTGGGCTGCGGGACGGCCTACATCTCCGCGTGGCTCACCCAGCGGGGCGCGGCAGTCGTGGCGCTGGACCCAGCGCCGGCCAACTGCAGATTGCCAGGCTGTCCCAGGACGAGTTCGGGCTGCGGTTCCCACTGGTCCAGGGGGTCGGCGAGCAGGTTCCGCTGCGGGCCGCCTCCTTCGACCTGGTCATCAGTGAGTACGGCGCCGCAATCTGGGCCGACCCCTACCGCTGGATCCCGGAGGCTGCGCGGCTGCTCCGACCTGGCGGGGAGCTGGTATTCCTCGCGAACAGCGCGCTGCTCATGCTGTGCGTGCCCGAGCTCGCCGACCTCCCCGCGCAGGACCGGCTGCTGCGCCCGCAGCGGGGGATGCACCGCATGGAGTGGCCCGACGACTCGACTGTCGAGTTCCACCTGGGCCACGGCGACTGGATCCGGCTGATGCGAGCCAACGGGTTCGAGATCGAGGATCTCATCGAGCTCTACGCGCCCGACGACGCTGCCGACACGAGCTACTCGTTCGTCACCGCGGAATGGGCGCGCCAGTGGCCGTGCGAGGAGGTCTGGCGCGCCCGCAAGGTGTGAGCGTGCGGGCCGTCTCCCTGACCTCTCATGAGCGGGGGTGACGAGCCCGGTCTCGTACGCCGCGATCACCGCATGCACCCGGTCGCGGACGCTGAGCTTGGCGAGAATGTGCGCGACATGGGTCTTGATCGTGGCCGGGGACAAGTAGAGCTCGCCGCCGATCTCGGCATTGGTCAGGCCGGTGGCGCGTCGCCGTCGACGACGGTCCGGATGCCGGCCACGAGCTCGGCCGGTGAGACGTCCTTGAGCAGGAAACCGCTGGCCCGGACGTCGGGCTGATCAGCCGCCCCACCGGTCAGCAGGCCCAGCAGGTCAGTGCGGAGCAGCCTGTGCGTGGACCAGCGAGGCCTGGTCCGTGTCCTCCTCGGTCACGCGGTCGGTCAGGTCGATCGGCGCCCCCTTCCGAGAGCGCACGACGGCATACCACAGCCCGGTCACGACCATGAGTGCCAAGAAGATGCGCGGCAGCACTTCGTACGGCGAGGGCGGCACCGGGTAGATGTTCTTGAACAGGACATAGAGCATCCCCAGCGCCGCGAGTCCGCCGATGACCACAGCTGCGCCAATCGGTGCCCGGGCCCGGCGCAGGAAGACGATCACACCGAGCGAGATGAGGATGTAGGCGACCATGTAGCCGTAGGTGCCGACCGTGCCGGCGTAGGCGAAGACGTTGACCGTCTTGATGCCGGACAGGCTCATGCCCGCGGCGATCGCGGCGCAGCACACGCTAAGGGTGACGATGGCCAGGTGCGGGGTCTGCCGCCGGTGGTGGGCGCTCGCCATCGAGCGGTGCAGCAACCGGGACTCGCCCATCGAGTAGACGAGCCGGCTGGCGGCGTTGACCGAGCCGGTGACGCAGGCGAAGAACGAGGCCGCCGCGCCGATGTCGATGAGGTAGCCCAGCAGGTGGACGCCCGCCGAGTCGGCCAGGTCGTTGAGCGGCGCTGCGCTGGCCGTGATCTTCGCTGGGTCGCCGAAGCCGACGAGCTGGGCGTAGGCCGAGAGCAGGTACAGCACCGCCGCGATCACCACGCTGCCCAGCACGGCCCGCGGAATCGTGCGGTTGGGCGACTTGGCCTCGGTCCCCATGCAGGCCGCGGACTCGAAGCCCACGTAACCGAGGATTGCAAGCACCATGCCGCCGGTGACGCCGTGCAGGGACAGGTCCTTGGGGTGCAGCGGTTCCGAGCTCAGGCCGAACTTCGCGAGCACAGCGACGACGACGATCAGGATGGAGGTGATCGAGATCAGCTCGAGCACCACGCCGACCCGCGTCGACAGTTGCACCCCGCGCACCATCGCCCAGGCCGCGAGGGCGACGCAGCCCAGCTCCAGGGCCACCGTCAGCGCCAGGCTGGTGGCGCCGGGCAGGCCGGCGGCGTTCAGCAGCGCCTCGACATACAGCATGAAGCCCGCGATGGAGCCCACGGCGATCAACGCGTAGCCGAAGGCCGGGCCGACAGCGCCGATGAAGCCGGCACCCGGGCCGAACGCAGACGTGATGGACGACAGCAGCGTGTCCCCGCCGTGGCGCCGGGTGAACTGGGCGATGCACCAGCCGACCATCAGCAGGATGACTGTCGAGGCCGCGTAGGAGTACAGGACCGACGCACCCGCCCCGATCGCCACCAGCGCTGGGCCGGTTGCCATCACGGCACTCGGTGCGATGCCCGCCACGGACTGGGCCAAGACCTCGAACCCGCCCATGGTGGCCGCGGCGAGGCCCCGGCTCGGCGCTGGTGCCTGCAGTGTCGCTGTCATGACGCCTCCGAGTGGTTGCAGGCACAGCTGCCGCTGGCGCAGTGGCAGGACGAGGTGGTTGCGGGCAGGTCTAGCATTGGGTTGCCGTCGAAGAAGCCGAACGGCTTGAGGTGGAAGCCCACCCTCGTCACCGGCATCACCGGCCAGTCCTCGGGCCGCACGACGTGATGGGCACCGACGGTGTACCAGAGCACGAGGTCGGCGTCCTCGAGCGAGCGGTTGCTTGCGGTGTAGGCGACCAGGCCGTCTGGGCCCGGGTTCTGCGCGACGTAGTCACCGGCCGCGTACCGCTCGGCCGGGTCGTACGGGGTGGCCCACAGCTGCTTGGTGGCGAACCCGCCCCGCGCGGCCTGCTGCGAGCCGTCCTGCCACAGCGGAACGGTGTATGCGCCGGGCTCAATCCGATACGCAGTCGGCGCACCCAAGGCCGTCGTCGTGGTCGCGCTGGTGACCAGCCAGGAGCGGCCGTGCACCGGGTCCCCCACCCGCTGGGCCTCGGCCTCGGTCGTCAGGTGCCGCCGCTGGGTGCGCCACGCGTTGCCGCGCGGGTTCGACGGGCCGGCCGGCTCTGCCACCGACTCGACCTCGTAGAGGTTGTTGGCGTCGCCGTCGACCCGCATGTCCATGCGGACGCTGAAGTAGTGCTCGTGGTTGGGCGCGAACAGCCCAGGCGCGACGAGCGTGCCGAAGTCGGGCTGCCGGCCGGGCTCGATGGCACCGGTCGACAGGATGCCGGTGAGCTTGATCTCGAACTCGATCGTGCCGTCGAGGTAGAGGTTCCAGTAGAAGCCGTACTCGTAGTTGCCGACCGTGGGATGAACGACAGCACCAGGCGCCGGTTGCGCCGGACCTCGGCCCGGTCGGTGCGGAAGTCGGTGTGCTTCCAGCCGATCGAGGCATCCTCCTCGTGCATGCAGATGGCGTTGCCGATCCGCACCGGCTGGCCGTCCTGGTCGTTGACGTGGGCGTCGAAGTAGTGGATCTCGCCCAGGCAGTCGCAGCCGAGCTCGAGGGAGTTGGCGAGCCAGCCCAGCCCGTACTCCCCCTCGTCGAAGACGTTCTTGTTCCAGTGCGTCTCGGACGGGTCGCCGTACGGCACGTACATCTCGGCCAGCGACACCCGGTGCAGCACCGGGCGCAGTACACCCTTGTCGACGTAGCCCATCTCGTGCAGGACCAGGCCCTCCCTGGGGGTGAACCCGATGCGCAGCCGCCAGTTCGCCCAGGAGATGGCGTGCCCGTCGACGCTGAACGAGCGCCCCTCCGGTTGGGTGATGGCAATCGGCTTCATCGGCTCGCGCGCCTCGGTGAAGGAAGGCACGTTGCCGGGCCCCGTCATGAGCTCGGGGTAGTAGTTGCCGGCCTGCGTCGGCAGCGGCACCACCCCGTGGTCGACGACGTCAATGACGCGCATCGTGTCGAGGTCGACGGTGACGATCAGGCCCTCGACCGGCCGCGCGTAGCCGTTGTCCTGCGGGCTCGTGCGCACGAAGGTGAGGGGGCGCGCCAGGCGCCGCTCGCGGGGGTGGTCCTCCGGCCCGGTGAACCCCGAGGCCCAGGGGTCGATCATCGCAAGGGAGAAGTCCTCGACGCCGCGCAGCCGCATCGCCGCCTGCCAGCGCTCGTCCTGCCGGACGACCTCCTCGCAGGCCATGAACTCCTCGAACATCATCGGCGCCTGGCCGTCGACGGCCCGGAAGGAGATGACAGCCCCTCGGCTGAGCGAGACGAGAGCCTCGTAGGTGCTCCGCTCGGCCGGGTTGCAGCACCATGGCCGCCTGCCGGTCCCACGCGAGACCCGGCGTCCAGCTCGTCAGGAGGTCCTTGGGGGGCTCGGCGAGTTCGACGAACACGAAGCGCGTGCCCTCGGGTACCGCCGGATGGGCGGTCAGCAGTGCGCTCGCCGCCCTGATCTCGTCGGGACGGAGCGGATCCAGCGGGTGCGAGGCAGGCGCCAACCCGATCTCGAGGGTGTCGGGGCGAGTGGCAGAGATCGTCATGGGCACCTCGAGGCGAAGGCGGGCTGTCCTGGTGGGGTCTGCGGCTCGCAGTGCCTGCCAGTGCTCCCAGTGGCCCCCAGCGGCCCGCCAGCCCCGTGCGGCGAACGCTAGGTCGCGCCTGTTACCCCCGGCCGTCGATCGTGTTACCGGCCCGAATCGCTTCTCTCACACTCTCGCACCGGCCCCGCTGGATGCGGGCCCACTGCGCGCTACCCCTGCGTCAGCGCGCCTTCGGCCTCGAAGCGGGCCAGCCCGAGCGCACCGAGAACGGCGAGCGCGAAGCCCGCGACGGCCAACGGCACCAGCCCGCTGCGCACCCGGTCGCCCAGCAGCACCGCTCCGACGAGCGCGGGCACCGCAGTCTGCGTCACGACGACGGCGGCGGCACTTGTCGTGACCGAGCCCCGCTGCATCGCCGTCGAGTAGAGCAGGAAGGCCACGAGCCCGGCTCCGCAGAGGACATAGGTCACCGGGGAGCGGACCAGGGTGAGCGGCGACAGGTCGGGCAGCAGCCGTGCGGACACGGCGACGATGCCGAAGCTGGCCCCGGCCAGCAGCCCGAGCGCGAGCGCCGCCGTCGAGGTGGCGAGCCGGACAGCCCCTAGGGACAGGACGAGCACCGCAGCCACGGCAGCCACCAGCGCTATGACCCCTGCCGTCCCCGCGCCGGCGGCGCCATTGCTGCTCGCGGTGGGCGCGAGCATCCCGAGCCCGACGAACACCGCCACCAGAGCCATCCGCTGCCCTCGCGTCAGCGGCACGTGGAAGACGCGGACGGACAGCAGGGCGGTGACGGCAACGCTGCAGGAGATGACCGCCTGCACGAGGAAGAGCGGCAGTGACTGCAGGGCAGTGATATGCAGCCCGAAGCCGACAACGTTGAGCACCAGCGCGGCACCGAAGGCCGGTCGGCGCAGCAGGCGCACGAGCAGCAGCGGGTCGACGCCGCTCCTCGCGGAGACGCCCCGCGTCGCAAGGCCCTGAAGTACCGCGGCGACCCCGAAGGCGCAGGCAGCGGCTAATGCAGCGGCGGCGGCAAGCAGAGTGCTCAGGGGACGGTGTCCATCGAGTGGGCCAGCAGGGCGCGCGCTGCTCGGCGGCGCGCCTCCAGGTGCAGGCTCAGCCCGAGGTAGTAGACGAGGTAGAGCATCGAGATCCCGAGCACGGCCGGGTTGGGATGCGGCAGCTGCGCGACGATGATCGCGTAGGCCACGAGCCACAGGGCGGACAGCACGAGCGTCGGCGTGCGGAACGCCTGCGTCCTCGACGGGTAGACGTACCCGATGGGCACGAACACCAGCAGGGCGCAGACGACCAGGACGACCGACATCACCGCCGGCGGCAGGTCGAGCGCGACTGCGTAGAAGGCGATGACGTTCCAATAGCTCGGGAAGCCGAGGAAGAAGTGGTCGTCTGTCTTCGCGTCGACCCGGCAGAACTGGTAGCTCGAGGCGACGAGCGGCATCGCCGCCACCACCTCACCGAGTGTGCCGCCGGGCAGGTAGCCGCCCTGCAGAAGCAGCACCACGGGAGCGAACACATACGTCAAGAAGTCGACGATGTTGTCGAGCAGGGCTCCATCGAACCAGGGCAGGCGCTCCCTGACGGCAAAGCGACGGGCGAGCATGCCGTCGGTGCCGTCGATGACGAGCGCCGCGAGGCCCAGCCAGAGCGCCTGGGCGGTGTCACCGTGGATGGCGGCCAGGACGATGAGCAGCGCCAGCACGGCACCCGTTGCGGTGTAGGCGTGGACGGCACCGGCCCGAAGACCGGACCACGACGAGCTCGACGGCATGATGTTCCGGATCCTTCACGGTGCGCGACCGGGTGCGGCGCTCTTCGGCAACTATGCCCGCCAGAGCGGGCCGCGCACCGCATCTCGCCACTCGGCGTAGCCCTCGTCACTCGCCTGCTCGTTCCAACCGCCACCCTCAGGTTGTCCCCCTGGGCAGCCGAGGGCTGACGAGGCTGGGCAATGGGGCGCCTGGCGCACGGGGCACCGGCGCCGCGGCTGCTGCCGTAGCGCCGCGAGCATAGGGCGGTGGTCAGGCGGGCACGTCGACCCAGACCGGGGAGGACCAGGCCATCTCCCCGTCGACCTGGATGATCCGCACGTAGTAGCAGGCAGGGGCGTCCGGGACGTCGGTCCAGCTCACTCGCTGCTGGGTGCTCCCGAGCGAGCTCAGTCCACCTGTCCCGCGCTGCAGCAGCAGGCAGCCGCCGTGCCCGACGGGGACGGAGGCGGTGCACTCGAGCAGGCTGCCAAGCGTTCTCGTCACCCCGCCTTCCGGAGTGGCCAGCTCGACCGACGCATCCGGGGGCCCCACGACTGTCAGTTCGATGCCACCGCGCTGGGCGCCGTAGGGCTCGCCGAAGAACTTGGTACACGCCACCCACCGGACCTCGTGCCGGCTGGCCGCGACGACCTCGGGGCTCCAGAACGGGGTCTGGACGATCTTGCCGCCGCTGATCCGGATGTGGCCGCTCCAGTCGGTGGTGACCAGGCTGTGCCCGAACTCGACCCGCAGCGGGAGCTCGACCCAGCCCTCCGGCAGGTCCGGATCGGGCGCCAGGCTGCGGATCAGCTCGCCATTGCGGACCAGCTCGATGCGGGCCAGGTCCCGGAAGCCCTGGGCAACGACCTCGACCTCGATGGGCCCGGTGCTGGTGGTCTCGCTCCCCATAAAGGCGCCGGCCACACGCACGTCGACGACGACGTCGCGGGTCGTCGCCCCGAACACCCGCCGCTGGTGCAGCGCGTCGAACACCCCGGAGCGGGTGAGCCGCTCGGCGAAGGCGCCGACGTAGCTGGCGCCGTTGCCGTGGTCGGAGCTGGCGATCAGGCCGAAGCGGTGGCCCCGGCTCAGCCCGTCGGAGACGAACGTCCCCTGGGCTGTGGCATCGGAGTACTGGCGAAAGCAGCCCTGCGCCTCGTAGTTGCCGCGACAGGCCTGGAACACCTCGACGAGGCGCAGGTACTCGGGGTCGTGGTAGTCCCAGTCGTAGGCGATCATGGCCGACCCTGGGTGGTGCGGGATGGTGATGGCCGGGTGGTCGGGGTGGCGACGCAGGCTCGACCACAGCTCGTCCGGCGTGCGCGACCCCTCGGCGAACGAGGAGTAGATAGGTGCGCCACGCTGCTCGGAGCCGTAGATGACGTTCTGGTGCCCGGTCGCCCCCGTCCACTCGAAGCCGTACAGCGGCACGAACCGGTCGTCGACCCGGAACAGGTCGGCGATCTTCTGGATGCACCACCACTGGTACTCGCTGCTGTTCTCGGAGTGGTCGGTCACCGCCCAGAAGTCGTAGTCGCAGACGTCCCAGCCGTAGCGGTAGAAGTCCTCCAGCGACGGCTCGTCGCCCGAGGTGCACCTGCTGACCAGCGAATGGCGGTGCAGGTCGCCCCAGTACAGGGTGAGCTCGGTGCCGTCGTGCTGGGTCCGGTACCGCTCGCTCTCGCCGGCGGCGAGCCAACCGCGTGCCTCATGGCGCTCGCTGCTGGCCACCACAGCGCGCCGGCTGTCGGCGCGGGCCGCGCCGCCGGTGGCCGGCAGCACCGACGACCGGATCGCGCCAACCCCGTGCATCCCGTGCCACACCACCGAGCCCAGGTGCTCGAGCAGCCGCGGGCACTCCCGTCCCCCGAACCCCTCGGTCCAGGTCAGGCTGCGCTCCAGGCGCCCGTCGGTCTGCCAACTCAGGACGACACCGCCGGTAACCGGCGCCACGGCGACTTCCTCCAGCGTGCCGTCGCTGTCGCTGAAGGTGACCGGCGCGGACCAGCCGCCGGCCCCGAGCCGCTGAGCGGCGACCTCCCAGTAGTAGGTCATCAGCGGCAGCCGGCGGTGCACCCGGTAGGCGACCACGAGCCCGCCGGCATCGTCGGCCGCCAGGCGCGGCAGGCCGCCGGGGACGGAGTCGAGCCCCTCGGCGAGCACCCCCTCGACCTCGAGCAGGCCCCCCTCGTCCACCTTGACGACGCGCAGCGATGCGCTCACCTCGGGAAGCAGCTCGGAGGGCACGGCATCGCCGCTCTCCCGCATGCCAGAGAGCTGTGGCGCCTGGTCGAGCTCCTCGACCGGGCGCAGCCGGGTCGGTCCGGAGCCGCCGTGCCCGTGGACCGCGATGACGTCGAAGGCGCACCAGAGGCCGCCGTCGGTCGTGACGGCGAGACTGGGATGCAGGGCGTAGTCGGTGCCTGAGCTCAGCGGCCGCACGGGGCCGAGCTCGCCGAGCCCGCTGGCAACGCAAACGACGACCCGGTAGGAGCCACCCGCGTACTCCGACCAGGCGTACGCGCTGCCGCCGCCAGCCAGGACCGCGACGGATGGATCCCAGGCATTGCCGGCGGCACCGGCGCTGACCAGCCGCGGCTCGTCGTCCCAGCGCCCACCGCGCCAGCGCCGCGACCAGATGCCGAATCCGGCGCCGGACGGGCCCTGCCACACCACCTCGACGCTGCCGTCCGGATGCGCCACCACCTCCTGGTTGAACGACGGGTGACCGGTGCTGCTCACCTGCTCGCCCGGCCCCCAACCGGCCACCGGGTCGAAGCGGTGCGCCCAGACGTCGACGTGGCCGCCGCTCGCACGCCCGTAGCAGACCCACGGCACGCCGTCCGCGTCGACTGCTGCCGACGGGCGGAAGCAGTCCGAGGGCTCGGGCGTGAGCACGGCGGGAACGGCGGCCGGTCCGGCGGTGGCCTCAGGGATGACAGCAGCGACGACCCGTTCCCCGACGCCCGCCTCCCACTCGATCCAGGCGTGCACCACTTGCCCGTCGGAGGCGGCAGCGACCGCGGGCCTCGCCGCCGACCTGGGTCCGCAGACGTCCCACCCCGGGTCGCGGCGGTGCCCGGCCAGGCGAGGCGCCACGGCCAGCGCTTCGTCGGCGGCGGCGAGGTATTGGTTGAGCCGCCCGCCGCCCTCGTCCACCCACATGTACCGCATCGGATCGGGGTCGAGGACGGCGTCGACGCCCGACAGGTCGACACAGCCCTCCACGGCATCGGCGAGCCGGCGGTTGAGGGCGAGCACGCTGTCGAGGTCGTCCCGTTGCTGGGCGGTGTAGCCCTCCTGATGGTGATCCAGGCCGCAACAGCTGGCCATGTACGCGCCTTTCTTCTGGGGAGCGGTAGCGCAAGTCGGGCGGCGTGACGCCTGCCTCAGGTAGCGGTGACGGTGGCAAGGCGCCGGGGCGACAAGGTACTGAGCCGCTGGTGTGCCGCCGCGAAGCGGGCGAGGCCGTACTCGGCGTAGTCCACGGCGGGGTCGGCGGACAGGAGCTGGACATACGACCAGACGCCCCAAGCGACATCGGACATCACCTGGAGCAGCCCGAAGCGATGCGAGGACGCGGCCGGCACGCGGCCGCCGTAGTACGTCTCGAGCAGCGCCTCGTCGTCGGCGGACGTGTAGCCAGATTCGACGGACAGGTCGGCGAGGTCCCACATCGGGTCGCCCATGGCGGCGTACTCCCAGTCGACGAGGCAGACCGTCGCGCCGGTGTCGACGAGATTGCCGGGGTAGGGGTCGTTGTGGCAGGGCACGAGCTTCGCCGGCCGCTCCGCAAGGGCCTGCTCGATCAGCCGGACCGAGCCGGCCAGCTCGGCGTACGCAGCGGGCAGGGATACGGACGCAACGGCAAGCATCGCCTCGTAGTCGGCGATGGCCGCGAAGACATCGAAGCGCCCGCGAAACCGAGCGCGCAGCCGGTGCAGCCGGCGCAGCGTCAGGGCTGCGCGCCGCCCGACATCGCGCTGGCGCAGGCTCTGCGGGGTCGTGGTGCAGCCTGCGACCCAGCGGGTGAGCATCGCGCCGTCGGTGCGGTCGAACCAGACCAGCACCGGCGCCACTCCGCCCGCCGCGGCAACGGCTGCGTTGCGCGCCTCGCGCGCCCTGTCTATGTACCGCTCGGTCCCCGGTCCGGGCAGGCGCAGCGCGAAGCACTCGCCGCCCACGTCGAGCCGGTACGTCGCATTGGTGAAGGAGGCGAGCCGCGTCGCGCGGTAGCCCTCTCTCGCGCGCTCGCTGAGTTCGGGGATGCGAGCCAGGGTGCGCTGCAGCTGCTCGTTCACCTCGTGGGCCGGCTGCGGGCGAACCGGGCCCGCTTCAGCCAACGGCACCCCTTATGTCTATCGCAGATTCATGAAGGATTCGCCGAGCTGGGATTGACTCAGCGCACGGGCGCACTCAGCTGCGGATCAGGCCAGGCAGGTGAGGGGCCGGCCGCCGTTGTAGGTGACCATGTCTCCGAGTGCCGCGGGGACGTCGATGACGGCCCCCTGCGCGGCGCCGTCGAGCTCGGCGTAGGCGCGGTGCAGGTTGCCGACCAGCCGCTCGCTGTCGAGCCAGCCGGCGTAATCGCCGAGCTCGGTCTGCCGCGCGGCCTCGAGCGGCGGCAGGCCAGCTGCACGGCCCCGTTCGGCGACGTCGAGGACGAAGCGCAGGTAGCCAAGGACCTCCTCGATCACCGAAGGCCCGGACACCGGCCCGTGGCCCGGCACGATTGTCTGCGCGCCGAGCGGCGCCACCACCTTCTCGAGCACGTCGATCGCGCCTTGCACCGAGCCCATCAGCAGGAACGGCGTGCCGCCCGCGAACAGCAGGTCACCCGCGTACAGCAGCGAGCGGTCCGGGATCCACACGATGGAGTCGTTGGTCGTGTGGGCGGGCGTGCCGACGTGGAGCACCTCGGCCCGCACGTCGCCCACATAGAGCGTGACGCCCTCGCGGTAGGTCAGGGACGGCGGCTCGAGCTCCACGGCGCCAATGTCGAACGGGGTCCAGAAGGGAGGATCGCGCAGCACGCCGGCCTCGATGATCGCCTCGCGCGTCCGCTCGTGGGCGACGACAGTGGCATCGCGGAACAGGTAGTTGCCGTGGGTGTGGTCGCCGTGGTGGTGGGTGTTGACCATGGTGCGGACGGGGCGCGAGGTCACCGAGCGGATGGCGTCGCGGTAGGCGCGCGTCCGCGCCTCGGTCGCGCACGTGTCAATGCTGACGGCGCCGTGCGGTCCGAGGAGCAGACCGGTGTTGTTGATCCACCAGCTGCCGTCCGGCTGCACGTAGGCATACATGCCCTCGGCGACCTCCTGCAGGACGGGCGGCCCCAGCCCGGACTCACGCAATGATGTGCTCATCTATGCCCTTCCGACAGTTCCTCGTGACCGGGTGACAAGCCGCGCACTAGCCCCCGAAGTCGCCGGCGCGCTGCCGCAGCTCACGCAGCGTGCCGACCAGGGTGCGGACCCTGCCCGGGGCCAGCCCGGGCTCGGCGAACACCCGGCGGTTGAGCTCCGCCGTCGCCTCCAGCGCGAGGTGGCGCCCCGCAGCAGTGACTTCCACGAGGATGGCCCGCCCGTCGGTGGCGTGCGGCCGGCGAAGGACCAGCCGCGCCGACTCGAGCCGGTCGACGGCGTTGGTGACGCTGGTCGGATGGACCTGCAGCCGCTCGCTGGCCTTCTTGACCGGCAGCGACCCGTGGCTGCTGAAGTGCAGCAGCATCAGCAGCTCGTAGCGCGCGAAGGTGAGCCCGAACGGCCGCAGCACCTCATCGACCCGCGCCTGCATGATCTGCTGAGCGCGCATGACCGAGGTGACCGCAGCCATCCCGTCAGCGGCGTCGCCCCACCCGTGGGCGTCCCACTGCCGCCGCGCCTCAGCGATCGGGTCGAGCCTCACACGTTGCGACGGTACTGACCGCCTACCTCGAAGAAGGCGTCGGTGATCTGCCCGAGCGAGCACGAGCGCACTGCGTCCATGAGGGCAGCGAACACGTTGCCGCCCTGCATCGCCGCGTCCCGTAGAGCCGCGAGAGCCACTGGTGCCTCGTTCTGGTGCGCGGCGTGGAACGCATGCAGCCGATCGAGCTGGGACTGCTTCTCAGCCCCGGTCGCGCGGGCGAGCTCCACCGCCGGCGGGGCCGCATCGGTCTCGGGTGCCCGGAAGGTATTGACGCCGACGATCGGCAGGGAGCCGTCGTGCTTGCGGTGCTCGTAGAGCATCGACTCGTCCTGGATCCGGCCGCGCTGGTAGCCCGTCTCCATCGCGCCGAGCACACCGCCACGCTCGGCGATCCGGTCGAACTCGGCCAGGACCGCCTCCTCGACGAGGTCGGTCAGCTCGTCGACGATGTACGAGCCCTGCAGCGGGTTCTCGTTGGCGGACAGGCCCCACTCCTTGTCGATGACCAGCTGGATGGCGAGCGCCCGGCGCACCGACTCCTCGCCCGGCGTGGTCACCGCCTCGTCGTAGGCGTTGGTGTGCAGGCTGTTGGCGTTGTCGTAGAGCGCGCACAGCGCCTGCAGGGTGGTGCGGATGTCGTTGAAAGCCATCTCCTGCGCGTGCAGAGAACGGCCCGAGGTCTGCACGTGGTACTTCAGCTTCTGCGAGCGCTCCGAGGCGCCGTACCTGTCACGCATCGCCACGGCCCAGATCCGACGGGCCACGCGGCCGATCACCGTGTACTCGGCGTCCATCCCGTTGCTGAAGAAGAACGACAGGTTGGGGGCGAAGTCGTCGATGCTCATCCCCCGCGCGAGGTAGGCCTCGACGTAAGTGAAGCCGTTGGCGAGCGTGAAGGCGAGCTGGCTGATCGGGTTGGCGCCGGCCTCGGCGATGTGGTAGCCCGAGATGCTGACGGAGTAGAAGTTCTGCACCATGTTGTCGACGAAGAACTGCTGGATGTCGGCCATCGCCCGCAGCGCGAACTCGGTCGAGAAGATGCACGTGTTCTGGCCCTGGTCCTCCTTGAGGATGTCCGCCTGCACCGTGCCCCGCACGTTCTGCAGCACCCACTCCCGAAGCTGCTCGGCCTCGGCGGCGCCCGGCTCGCGGCCCTCCTGCTGGCGGAAGTAGTCCAGCCGCTGGTCGATGGCCGTGGTGAGGAACATCGCGAGGATGGTCGGAGCAGGTCCATTGATCGTCATGGACACCGAGGTGGTCGGCGAGCACAGGTCGAAGCCGCCGTACAGCACCTTCATGTCATCGAGCGTGGCGATCGAGACACCGGAGGTGCCGACCTTGCCGTAGATGTCGGCGCGCGGATCGGGGTCACGCCCATACAGCGTGACCGAGTCGAAAGCCGTCGAGAGCCGCGTCGCCGGTTGGCCCGCCGACAGCACCTGGAAGCGACGGTTGGTCCGGAAGGCGTCGCCCTCACCAGCGAACATCCGGGCCGGGGCTTCCCCCTGGCGCTTGAAGGGGAAGACGCCGCCGGTGAAAGGGAAGGAGCCGGGCAGGTTCTCGCGGCGCAGGAAGCTCACCAGCTCGCCCTGGTCCTGGGTGCGCGGCAGCGCGACGCGGCGCACCTTGTTGCCCGACAGCGTCTCGCGGGTCAGCGGGGTGTGGATCTCCTTGCCGCGAACCGTGTAGATGAGCTCGTCGCCGGTGTACTCCTCGACCCGCGCGGGCCACGCCTGCAGGGCGGCCTCGACCTGCGCGTCGAGCGCGATCTGATCAAGCGCCGCGTCGAGCTCCGTTGTGTCGGACAGCACCTCTCGCGCCGTTGTCAGGTGCTGGCGACGGCGGGCCAGGGCGGCCTGCTCGGCGGTGGCGGCGTGGTAGTCGCGCACGTTGGCGCTGATCTCTGACAGGTAGCGCTCGCGGGCGGTGGGCAGCACGCTGGTGAACCCGGTGGACACGGTGGTGGAGACGGCGGGCAGCACCCCGGCCCCGAGGCCGAGCCCGCGCTCGGCGAGCAGGCCGCGCAGGTGCTGGTAGAGCGCGGTCACCCCGTCGTCGTTGAACCGGGCGGCCGAGGTCCCGAAGACCGGCATGTCCTCCCAGTTCTGCCCGAAGGCCTCGCGGTTGCGGACCAGCTGGCGGGCGACGTCGCGCCGGGCGTCCTCCGCCCCGCGGCGCTCGAACTTGTTGATGGCGACCACATCGGCGTGGTCCAGCATGTCGATCTTCTCGAGCTGCGAGGACGCGCCGTACTCCGGCGTCATCACGTAGAGCGAGACGTCGCAGTAGTCGGTGATGGTGGCATCGCCCTGCCCGATGCCAGGTGTCTCCACGATCACCAGGTCGAAGCCGGCAGCCGTGCAGGCGGCGATCGCGTCGGACAGGTGCGCCGGCACCGGCGTCCCGCTGGTCCGGGTGGCCATCGACCGGAAGAACACCTGGCTGCTGTCGAGGGCGTTCATGCGGATGCGGTCGCCGAGCAGCGCGCCGCCCCCTTTGCGCCGGGTGGGGTCGACGGCGATGACCGCGACCCGCAGCTTGTCCTCCTGGTCCCGGCGCAGCCGGCGCAGCAGCTCGTCGGTCAGGGAGGACTTCCCGGAGCCGCCCGTGCCGGTGATGCCGAGTACGGGCACCCGCCCTGCATGCTTCTGCACCGCGGCAGCCAGCTCAGCGGAAGCGCCCTGCTCGAGGACTGTCAGCGCCCGGGCGAGCGCCGGGGTGCTGCCCGAGAGCAGGTCGTCGAGCGCCGGGCGGTCGGTGGAGAGGTCGACGTCGCAGGCAGCGACGAGGGTATTGATCATCCCAGCGAGCCCGAGGCGCTGGCCGTCCTCGGGAGCGAAGATCGTCACACCCCGGCTCTTCAGGAGGGCGATCTCCTCCGGCACGATGACGCCCCCGCCGCCCCCGAAGACCTGCACGTGCCCGGCCCCGACCTCGGTCAGCCGCTCCTTGAGGTAGGTGAAGTACTCGACGTGCCCACCCTGGTAGGAGCTGACGGCCACGCCCTGCGCATCCTCCTGCAGGGCAGCCGCCACGACCACGTCGACGCTTCTGTCGTGGCCGAGATGGACGACCTCGACCCCCTGGCTCTGCAGCACCCGGCGCATGATGTTGATGGCTGCGTCGTGGCCGTCGAACAGGCTCGCGGCAGTCACGAAGCGCACCGGGTTCAGCGGGACATGCAGGGCCACAGGACCTCCGAGGCGTGAGCTATCGAGCCAAGAATAGCTGGACGTCCACGTATGGGCCAGGGCCAGTAACTGGCTGATGACGCGGGTCGAGTGGCTCAGTCGAGGGAGCTCGTCGAGCACCTGCCGCGACGCCGACAGGCCCAGCCGCGTCGCGCCGGCCTCCACCATCGCCATTGCCTGTCGGCCTGTGCGGATGCCACCACTCGCCTTCACGCCCAGCCGATCGCCCACGGCCCCGGACATCAGCCTGACCGCGTGCTCGCTCGCGCCGCCAGCAGGGTGGAAGCCGGTCGAGGTCTTGACGAAGTTCGCCCCCGCATCCTCCGCGGCGCGGCAGGCGCCGAGGACGGCAGCGTCGTCCAGCGCGGCTGACTCGATGATCACCTTGAGAAGGTGTGGCGCGGGGGTGGCTGAGCGCACTGCCGCGATGTCCTGCTCGACCGCGCTCCACTCCCCCGCTCGCGCAGTACCCAGATCGATGACCATGTCCACCTCGTCCGCACCCGCCTCGACCGCCAGAGCGGCCTCGTGCGCCTTGACAGTGCTGGCATGCGCGCCGGACGGGAACCCGCAGACGGTCGCCACCCGCAGCCCCGCCACCCGCAGGCCCGCGGCAGCGGCCGGGTCGAGCGGCAGCATCAAGGGCGAAACGCACACTGCCAGGACGCCGAGCTCGCCCGCCTCGGCAACCAGTGCCGTGCCGTCGGCGCGGGTCGCTTCCGGCCTGAGCAGGGTGTGGTCGATCATCCGGGCCAGGACTGCACGGGTAGACAAAGACCCAGGTGTGGCAGCGGTCATGGGGTGATCCTCTCTCGTGCGTCCTGCTCAGCCGTTGCTCTGCTGTGTTCCTGTGTCGGTCACACCACGTCAGCACGGGCTTGCTCTTGCTGGTTACTTAGGGCACCCTTACGTCAGAGCCGTGCGATGGCGGCGCCGAGTGACGAGGATCCACATGAGCTTGTCCCGCACGCTGCTTCTCGGCTTCATCGCCGGGGCAACCATCTTGCTGGGGCTGCCGGTGGGCCGGCTGCGCCGACCAGCGCCCAACCTGCGCGTGTTGCTGAACGCGATCGCAGTCGGCGTGCTCGTGTTCCTGGTCTGGGACGTGCTGTCGGCGGCGTGGGAGCCCATCGACGCGGCGCTGGGCAAGGTGCACGAGGGCACCGGCGGGTTAGGCGCTGTCGGGGGCTACGGGCTGCTGTTCACCGCCGGCCTCGCTGTCGGGCTGCTCTCACTGGTTGCCTACGAGCGCTGGATGGGTCGTCGGGCCAAGTCCCTGGCCCGCCGGTTCGGGCCGGGTGCGATGGCGGTCGGCGAGCTCTCTGCGCGCCGGGCCGGTCTGGCCACCTGGAGCCCGGGGCGCCGGCTGGCGCTGCTGATCGCGATCGGGATCGGGCTGCACAACTTCGCCGAGGGGCTGGCGATCGGGCAGTCGGCCGCCTCCGGCGACATCGCCCTGGCGACCCTGCTGGTGATCGGCTTCGGGCTGCACAACGCGACCGAGGGGTTCGGCATCGTCGCCCCGCTTGCGGGCGACGAGCAGGGCCGGCCCAGCTGGGCCTTCCTGGGCGCGATGGGGCTGATCGGCGGCGGGCCGACGTTCCTCGGAGCGGCACTTGGTCACAGCTACACCAGCGAGCCGGTCAGCGTGGTGTTCCTGACCCTGGCGGCCGGCTCGATGCTGTACGTGGTGACCCAGCTGATCGGCGTGGCTGCCAAAGCCAAGCGGCAGGACCTGCTCGCCTACGGGCTGCTGATCGGGCTGCTGGCCGGCTTCATCACCGACGGCATCGTCACGGCCGCCGGCGTCTGAGGCACCGGCACGACGCGTTCAGCCCTGCCCTGCTGCCTCTTTGAGCGCAGCGCCCGGCTCGACCTCGACGCCGTCCTGTGACCACCGGGTGTGGAAGGCGCCGTCGCGGTCGACGCGACGGTAGGTGTGGGCACCGAAGTAGTCACGCAGCCCCTGGATGAGGTTGGCCGGCCCGCGTTCCTGCCGGTATCCGTCGTAGTAGGCCAGGGCAGCCGAGAAGGCTGGCAGCGGAATGCCGTTGCTGATGCCCGCCGTCACAGCGCGTCGCCAAGGCTCCTGTCCCGCAGCCAGCTCACCCGCGAAGTAGGGCAGCAGCAGCAGGCTGTCGACATCAGGGTCCTTCTCGTAGGACTCCCGGATGCGGTCGAGGAAGCGAGCGCGGATGATGCAGCCGCCGCGCCAGATCGTGGCGAGGCCGCCGAGATCGAGGTCCCAGCCGTTCTCCCGGCTGGCCGTGGCCAGCTGGTCGAACCCCTCGGCGTAGGCGACAACCTTCGAGGCGTACAGCGCCTGGCGGATGTCGTCGACCAGGCCTGCATCGCCGGACGGCCGGGGTGACGGGCCCGACAGCTCACCCGCTGCCCGCCTGCGCTCATCCCGTAGCGCCGACAGGGAGCGGGCATACACAGCGCTGGTCATGCTCGGGGCCGGAACCCCCAGCTCCAGCGCATCCTGCGCCGTCCAGCGCCCCGTGCCCTTCTGCTCGGCCTGGTCGACGATGACGTCAACGAGCGGCCCTCCCGTGGCCTCGTCCCGCTTCGCCAGCACGAAGCCGGTGATCTCGATGAGGAACGACTCCAGGTCGCCGTCGTTCCAGCCCTCGAAGACGGTGGCCAGCTCATCGGCCGGCCGTCCGAGCAGATGCCGCATCAGGTCGTAGGACTCGACGATGAGCTGGATGTCGGCGTACTCGATGCCGTTGTGGACCATCTTGACGTAGTGGCCCGCGCCGCCCGGGCCGATGTAGCGGCAGCACGGCTCACCGTCGACCTGGGCGGCGATCCGGGTGAGGATCGACTCGACCTGTGCGTAAGCCGCCCGGTCACCGCCGGGCATGATGCTCGGGCCGTGCAGCGCGCCTTCCTCACCACCGGAGATGCCGACACCGAGCAGGGACACGCCGAACTCCTTGGCTCGCTCCTGCCGGCTGACGGTGTCGCGGAAGAAAGAGTTGCCGCCATCGATCACGATGTCGCCCGGCTCCAGCAGCGGCAGCAAGTCCTCGAGTACGGCGTCGACCGGGGCACCGGCTTCACCATGAGGATCACCTTGCGTGGGCGCGCGAGCCGGCCGACCATCTCCTCCAGCGACGCGGCGCCGGTGAGCGGATCGTCGCCCTCGAGGCCGCTCAGGAAAGCGTCGGTCGTCGCCTGCGTGCGGTTGTGGGCGACGACCGGGATGCCGCGGCTGGCGATGTTGCGAGCCAGGTTCTGCCCCATGACAGCCAGCCCCGTAAGACCGATCTCCGCAGTCGCCTCGCCTTGCTGACCCATGCTGTCCATCTCCTCAGGAGCGCTCCCGGGCCGGCGCCGGTCCGTGCGCGTCACCGCGCCCGGCCGCAGGCTAACGCCCCGCTCGGCCCCTCCCGCGGCCGCCCCCGACCCAGCCGTACGAGCGCGCTGACCCGCGCACCGGCTAGGAGGGATACGTCGGCAGCGTTCGGCGCACCGTCACCCACTGGGTGTCGGTGAAGGCGTCGAGGTTGGCCTGCGTGCCACCGTGCCGCGAGCCGGTCCCTGACGCGAGCACGCCGCTGAACGGGATGACGGCCTCGTCGTTGACGGTCTGGTCATTGATGTGGATCAGGCCGCTCGGGATGCGCTCGGCGATCTCGAGCCCTCGGAAGGCGTCGGACGTGAGGATGCTCAGCGACAGGCCGTACTCCCAGCGCCGGGCGAGCTCGACCGCCTCGTCGACGCTGCCGACCGTCACCAGGGGCGCCACCGGCCCGGTCGGCGGCACCGAACGCAACGAGGTCGAGCCGCTTGTCGGTCGCCTGGCGCAGGCGGACGACGTACTGCTCGGGCGAGCCCTCCGCAGCAAGGAACGCGAGGCCGCGGTCCTGCGCCACGGGGGTCAGCCCCCACATCCCGGTGTAGAAGTCCAGCTGGGCGTCGAAGTCGGGCACCGCGAGGTCGACGTGCCGAAGATGGGTGATGAGGCGCTCGGTCATGGCCGCTCCTGTGCGTTTGCTGTCGTGGCGAGTTGCTGGGTATCGGCGAGTAGCAGAGTGGTCGCGAGTTCGGTGGCGACGGGGCCCGCGGCGAGTCCGAGCCGCTCGGCGTTGCCGCCAGCCACGGCTGCCGCATCGGCGGGGGACAGCCCTGCGGCGGCGAAACGCGCCAACGGCTCCTCGACCCCCATGTCGAAGGGGTAGTCCGAGCCGAGCAGCACCCGGTCGGCGCCGACAGCGACCACGAGGGCACGTAGGCCATCGGCGCTGTGGACGAGCGAGTCGAACCAGAGCCGGCGCAGGTAGCTGCTCGGTGCGTCACGACAGCCGCGCGCCTCGGGGCGCACAGCCCACGCATGGTCGGAGCGCCCGATGTAGGTCGGCAGGTAGCCGCCGCCGTGCGCGGCAAGGAGCTGCAGGCCGGGATGCCGGTCGAGGACGCCCGCGAAGATCAGGTGTGACAGCGCGACAGCGTTCTCCACCGGCTGGGCCACCGTGTTGGCGAGGTAGTACCGGTCGAGCCGCTCGTCGAGGGTGCAGCCGAACGGGTGCAGGAAGACGATGGCACCGAGCTCGGCGGCCCGCGCCCAGAACGGCTCGAGCCGCGCGTCGGACAGCTCGATGGTGCGCTCCCCCTCTGGCCCGGGCGCGTGCGAGGAGATCTCGACCCCGGCCAGGCCGCAACCGGCGACAGCATCGTCCAGCGCCTCGACCAGGAGGCCCGGATGCTGCAGCGGCACCAGACCGAGCCCGCGGAAGCGGTTCGGCTCCTCCTCGACCAGCGCCGCGATGCCGCGATGCGCAGCGTGGTACACCGAGCGCGCGAGCTCGGGCTCGGCCCAGTAGTCGACGGCGACGGCGACGGCGATACGACCTGCACGTCGATGCCGGTGGCATCCATATCTGCTAGGCGCCGGTCAAGACCGGTGAGCTGCGGGATGCGCTCACCCACCATCCGGCGGGAGACAGCGCTTGACTGCTCGCCGTTGCGCCGCAGGTCGAGAGCCTGCTGCGCGGCCAGCGCGGATGGCCGGCGACGACGGCCTCGACCTCACCGACAATGGCATGGGCGTGGACGTCGACGGTCCGGATTCCGGCCGCGGCACCGCTGGGGGGGCTGTGGGTGCTGTCAGCGTTGGTCATGCGGGCTGGCTCACGAGGCGGATGACCGAGCCCATGAGGCCGGGGACATCGGGTGCGGGGTTGTGCTCCAGCAGCCAGTCGCCGAGCTGAACCGACGCGTCGACGACTGTCTTGGCCCGGTTGTAGCGGCGATCCATGAACCCATCCCACAGAGCGTCATCGACCTCGCCGGCCGCCAGCAGCAGCTCGGCAAGGACCGCAGCGTCCTCCAGCGCCTGCGCCGCGCCTTGCGCGACAGTCGGCGGGCAGCAGTGCGCGGCGTCGCCGATCAGCACAACGCTGCCGCGGTTCCAAGGGCGCTCGAGCACGTGGGTCTCGAACCAGGTGTAGTTGACCCTGTCGGGCTCGGTGATCGACGTGATGATCTGGTCCCACGGCCCGTGGTAGGCCGACGCGAGCGAGTGCATCACCTCGAGCTGCTCCTGCGGGCCGAGGGTGCTGCGGTCCTGCGCGTCCTCCACGACGTAGGCGTAGAGACTGTCGGGACCGGTCGGGCAGTAACCCGCGATGTAGGACGGGCCGCCGTAGAACAGGTCGGTGCGGGTGACCTCGGGCGGCCGCGGCGCGAAGATGCGCCAGATGCCCATCCCGGTCGCTCGGGTGTCGAGATTGACGCCGAGCAGGCCGCGGGTCGCCGACCGCACCCCGTCGGCAGCGATCACCAGGTCGTACCGGGCGCGCGACCCGTCGGACAGCGTCACGTCGACGCCGTCCCCGTCCTGCACCAACTCGGTCAGCGTGGTCCCGAACCGCACCTTCGCGCCGACCCCGGTGGCGCGGTCGAGCAGGATGCGCGCCAGCTCCGGGCGGTACATCCCGACAGTCGCCGGAAGATCGGGGCCGCCGCTGCGCACGTCGGTCATCTCGACGAGAAGAGTGCCCTCGGCGTCGGGGGCGCGCAGGCCGAGCGTGTCGAAGGCGTAGCCCTTGGTCTGCACCTGCTCCCAGACGCAACCTCACCGACGACGAGATCGAGAACTTCCGGCATTTCGCCGCGGTGCGCTTCTACCTCCTGCTCAAGGATGGTCTAGGGGCGGGTACGTGGGTGTACGACACGGCCCAGCAGCAGTTCCGGGCAACGCTGGTCGCGACGCCCGACCTGCAGGCAGAGATCCCGGACACCGTGCCGGCATCCTGGTCGGTCCGGTCATAGCGCGGAGGGCCAGGCTCAGCGGACTTGCCGCGGGTCGCTCCCGGCGCCGTGGAGTTGCCGACGGCGGCTAGAAGTACTCGCCCGGGTCGGCATCCGCCCGGTCGCTGCCCCCGCCGGCTGAGGCGCCGCGGGTGGGTGGCATGTCCTGCGGTCGCTGCAGCCGCTCGCCACCCGGCCGGCCGCCGTGCGGCCTGCCGTGGTCGGCGAACTCCTCGTGCGAGTACGACATCGTCCAGCTGCCAAGCTGGATCCGGTCACCGGTGTGCAGCAGCTTCTTGGCGACCTCGCGGCCGTTGACAGTGCTTTCTCCCGAGGGCCACGTAGCTGTACTCGTCGTCGTCGTCCCGCCGGATCTCCCCGTGGCGAAGGTCGATCCCGGCCAGCCGCAGGTCGGCGTCCGGACCGCTGCCGATCACTGTCACACCGGCGAGCAGCTCGAAGACCTCCGGCTCGGACGTCGTCTGCTCGTGGTGGTCGTGCAGGAACACTAGGGTCAGGTGCCGCCACCACGGGGGTCGTGCGTCGTCGTGGGAGCCGGCGCGCGGCTGCGGAGCAGCGTTCCTCTGGTCCCGTTCGCGCGCCAGGTCGACGTGTCCGCCTCCGGGCGCGCTGACCCTGTCCCGCCGGCCCCACCGCCGGTTGCCCTGTGTCCGCGGCCGGCGCGTACCAGCCGGGCGGCGTAGAGCAGCGCGGACAGGCCGAACAGCGCTGCCACGACGAGCAGGTAGCGGGCCGGGTAGGGAGAGGTGCCGAGCCCTGTCGCACTTCGGTACTGCGCCTCGGGATGCCCGGTGATCAGCGGCCACCACAGCAGCAGCAGCAGGCCGGCCAGCAGCGCGGGTACCCGTACGTAGTTCACCGCCCGCACCGGGAGCGTCTTCACCAGAGCCCGGTCGACCAGTGCGTAGAACGGATACAGAATCAGGTCGTGGGCGATCACAGCGCCCGCGAACCAGACGAACAGCCGCAGCACCTGCGGCGCGTCGAACCACTTCAGCACCGCGTAGCCGGCAACAGCGAAGCTCGCAACGAGCGCGAGCAGGTGCAGCGGCGGGGCCCCGTAGCGCTCCCGGAAGCGGCTCATGCCGGCTGCTGGAATGTCAGCTGGCGGACCCACTTGGTGCAGTGCACCCCTGGTGCCCCCGGGATGATCAGGCGGGCCGGGTAGCCATGGTCGAGGGATAGCTCGGCGCCGTTGACTGTCAGAGCCAGCAGCGAGGCGCGGTCGCCGACCTGCCCCTTGGACAGCGTGACGCTGCCGAACCCGCCGCGCTGGATCGACTGGACCAGTACCTGGTGGCCGCCGGCGCCGACCAGCCCGGCGATGTCACGCAGCCGCACACCGCCCCAGGTCTGCACCGACGACCAGCCCTCGACGCACGCGATCGGCAGGTGGTGGCTCTGCTGCGGCATGGCCAGCAACTCGGCGCGAGTGAAGGTCTTGGTGCCCCCGGGGCCGCTGACCTCCAAGCGCCAGCTGTCGCCGGTCGCTGCTGGGGTGACCCCCGCCGTCGCCGCTGTCTTGTTGATCTGGAAATCGGTCGGCCCGCTGCCGTAGGAGCGGCCGCGAGGCGAGAGCAGTGCCGTGCGGCGTAGCGGACCGCCGAGGGTCTGCCCGATCGACAACCCCCCTACGAGCGCCGCCGCCCCGGCCACCACTGCGACCAGGCCGCGACGCGACATCGTCGCCGGCGCGGGGGTGCGGGGGACCAGCTCGTCGTCGATCCCCAGACCGGTGTGCTCGGGCTCGGTCGCCTCAACCGGCACCTTCAGCTCGTCGCGCAGCCGCCGGGTCCGCAGCGCCTTGCGCATCGTCGGCAGCTTGATGCCCACGTGCACCACGAAACCGGCGATGAACACCCACGCGCCGTAGAGATGGGCGGTGTAGAAGCTGAAGCCGAACACGTAGTCGCTCTGGATGTTCAGTACGCCCGTGATGATCTCGAACAGGATGCCGCCGACCAGCGCCAGGAGCGAGATTCGCTCGACTGCCTGCGCGACGGACTTCACCGGCGGGAACACGAACAGCCGCGGGATGACCGACCACAACTTGGCCAGCACCACCGGGATGAGGATCAGGGCCAGCGTCACGTGGATGCCCTGGTTCAGGCGGTAGATCCACGACGGGCTGGTCGGCCATTGGAACAGGTAGAACCGAAGGAGTCCGGCGCCAGGTGTGGTGTCTTGCCGCCCAGGCGTGGTTCGTAGGCGGCGTAGGACAGCAACCCCGTCACGATGACGACGGGAAGGCCGATTAGCAGCACCCTGGCGAAGGTGGCAGTGAGCCACGGGCCACGCAGTGGGCTGCGGAAGCGGGGAAGTGGGCGCTGGCGCATGCCGCTCACACCCGCCGCAAGCAGTCAGCCAGCAGCCCAAACAATTCAGATGCCTCAGTACTCAACGGCACGTCCTCGCTCCCAGGTCGCCGAGGTCGCCGAGTGCCGCCATGATGCGGCCACCGAGCGAGGACTGGACCCGAGATACGTTTGCACGGACTTTCCCACCTTCGGGCAGGCGGAGGGCCGTGTCAAGCGCGGCGCAAAGGTGCACGCGTCAAGCTCTTTGCTGAGGCTGGCCGTCCCCGCTCTCCTGCGCCTGTTCGGCATCCCACACCTCGAGGTCCACTCGGTCGTCGACGAAGCACAGCAACCCGCGGACTGCCTCGGCGTCGTGCATCGGCTCGGGGTAGCTCCAGGCGATGTCCTTCTCGTATCGGTCGCCGCGCCACGACCAGTAGTGGGCTATCCCCTTGTAGGGGCAGCGAGTGGTGGTGTAGCTCGGTTCCAGCAGGGTGGTGCGCACGTCCTCGAGCGGGATGTAGTAGCGGACGGGCAGTCCGCTCTCGAGCAGCATCCGCGAGCGCGTCGACTCCGCGACGACGACTCCTCCGATGCTGGCGCGAACGTGCCGTGAGGTCCGGAGCACGTCGATGCGGGTGTAGGGGTCGCGCGGATGGACGAAGACCTCCTCGTCCTCTTCGAACACGCCGTCCATCGAGTCCCAGTCGAAGGCGATGAGCCCGGCGGCACCCGCAGCCGGGGCAGGGGGCGACGCGAACGCGTACGCCGCATCCCGGGCCAAGCGGGACCCGGCGCGCACGCTCCAGTAGGTGCCTTCGCCCATGGCCGGGTCGCTTCGGCGCCGGTCGCTCGACTCAAGGAGCTCCCTCCGCACGTCGGCGGTTGGAAACAGGTACGTCGGCGTGCGACCGGGAGGATGCAGCAGAAGAACAGCTGCGCTGTCCGCAACCGTCTGGCCGCCGAGGACGACGCGCACCCGGCGCGGGCAGGTCTCCAGGTACAGAACCGACTCCGGTGCATGCGGGTCGAAGTTGAACGACCCGGCCGGGGAGGCGCCGAAGGGGCCACTGCCCTTGGTGAGACTCACGTCGGACCAGTCCAAACTGCAAGCATCCTCGGCCGGGGAGCGCCGCAAGAAGAGGCATAACGCGTCGAATCGCAGGTCCGCGGCAGAGGATGACTGCAGTTGTGACCAATGCTTGGGATCACCGCGGCGGCTTCGGTATCGCCGGTGACTCGCCCGCGCGCTGCTCCACGGCCGTGACAATCTGCCCGGCGACCTCGACCAGCTTCGTGTTGCTGCGCTGCGAGGCGGCGACCAGCCGGGCAAACGCCTGGGCGGCAGTGAGCTGGCTCTGCTGCATCATGATGCCCTGCGCCTGCCCGATCAGCCCCCGGCTGTCGAGCGCGAGCTGGAAGTGGCTCTCGTGTTCGGCGCCGACCAGTGCCACAGCTGCATGCGCCGCGAATAGCCCCCCGATCGTCTCCGACTCGGCGTCGAACGCCCCCGCCGCGGTTCCGAAGAGGTTCAGCGCCCCGAGTGTGTCGGCCCGCACGAACAGCCGGAACGACAGCATGCTGCCCACTCCCAGCTCGGTCGCCCGCGAGCAGAACCGGGGCCAGCGCCCGTCCGTGGCAAGGTCGGGCACCTTAACTACCTCTTGGTCCCACACTGCGTCCAGGCACGGCCCCTCCCCGAGCTCGGACTGCAGCTTGTCGAGCTCGCGGGCCACCTCATCGCTGGGCGCCCGCGGGATAACCCGCCGGCGCGCCTCCACGAAGCTCACCCCGCCCCGGGCGGCACCCGGGACAGTGTCGACGGCGCCGCGGACCACCGCTCGCAGGGTGTCCTCCAGGTTGCCCTCAGCCTCTAACGACCGCGCGAAGTTGCTGAGTACGCCGGCGAGCCCGCCGGTGTCTGTGTCGGTCACCGGAGTTCCTCCTCGAGTGGTCGTGCGGTCAGGGCCGCCCCAGCGGCTCGCAGCAGGGTGCGCCGGCCGTTACGTGTGTCAGCGGTAGGCGGTCGCGCGGATGCCCCGTGATGCCGGACATTACGCCGCAGGCCATCACCCTCGGGCCGCTGACGGGCCTCGTCAAGCCCCCCGCTAGGGTGCAAAAGGCCCATAGCAGCCGTCTGGACCAGGAGGGAGTGATCCGCGCGTGCGCCGCCCAGCACCTCGCACCACCGGCTGCGAACACGCGGCAGCGACAGCCGTCGCAGCCGCCCTCGTCGCATTCACCGCGAGTACGGCGACGTACGTCGTGGCGATCGGGTCGTCGGCCGCTTCGTTCAGGCTCGAGGCGGCGTCCTCGCTCCTCGTGCCCTTACCGGTCTCCCCAGCCGCAAGCAGCGGGTTCGTGCGGGTCGACCCCCACCCGGCGCTGTTCCTCCGCGATGTCGCGCCGCCAGCGCCTCAGCCGGTGCCCGGGCCGGCCAGCCGCGGCCAGAGCAGGCCGTCGTTGACGCCAGCCCCTGCGCCGGCGGCGCCGGTCCCCGCGGCCCCAGCGCCGGCGGCTGTCGTGTCAGCACCGGCGGCACCGGTGCGAGTACGCGCGCCCGTGCCGGCCCCCGCGCCCGCGCCCGCTCCCGCGCGGATCCCTGTGCCCGCGCCCGCGGCACCTGCCCCAGTGGCTGCGTACAGCGCATCCGTGTCCGGCTTGGGCGCTCCGGCAGTCGCTCTCGCCGCCCAGCAGGCCGGCACTCCTTACGTCTATGGCGGCGCGAGCCCGGGAGGCTTCGACTGCTCCGGGCTGACCTCCTACGTGTACGGCCGCCTCGGTCGCTACCTGCCACACAACACCGACGCCCAGTACGCAGTCGTCGCGCACATTCCTCTGGCCGACATGGCCCCCGGCGACCTCGTCTTCTTCGGCTCGCCAGGCGCCTCGTCCCACGTCGGGATCTACGCGGGCAACAACATGATCTGGCACGCCCCCTCACCAGGCGGCGTCGTCCGCCTGGACCCCATCTGGGGAGATGCCTTCATGGGCGGCCGGCCGTGATCGACTCGCGCGGTCGCGCTCCTCACTCCTCGTCGCAGTCGCGCAAGTAGTCCAGCACCTCCGGCAACGAGGCGGTCGCCACAGCGATGCAGGTGTCGGCAGCGCCGTAGTAGATGCGCAGCTCGTCGCTCGACGGGTCGTGCACCAGCCCGCAGGGGAAGACCACCCCCGGCACGTCCCCGGTGAGCTCGTAGACCTCGGCCGGTCCGAGCACCCACTCGCTGCAGCGGCGCAGCACCTTCGTCGGGTCCTCGAGGTCGAGAAGGGCGAGCCCGGCGCGGTACAGAGCGCCGGCGACAGTCTGGCGCACGCCGTGGTAGACGACCAGCCAGCCGTCGGGGGTCTCGAGTGGGGGCGGCCCCATGCCGATCCGGGCAGAGTCCCACCAGCCCCCGTGACGCGCGCCCATGACAGGCTCGGGAGCGCTCCACATCTGCAGGTCCGGCGAGCGTGACAGCCAGACGTCGGCCCGAGCCCCGAGCTTGGTGACAGGACGGTGGAACATCACCCACTGGCCCTGGACCCGACGAGGGAGCAGCGCCGCGTTCTTGTCCTCAGGGGCGCGAGCGCGCCCGAGGCGTGTGACGCTCCGGAAGTCCTGAGTCGTCGCCAGTGACACCCCGGGCCCACCGTCGCTGAACGAGGTGTAGGCGATCACCCACGCGTCGAGCTCGTCGACCCGGGTCACCCGCGGGTCCTCGACGCCCCACGCCTCCTCCGGCCACCGCGGGTCGGCTGCCAGCAGGGGCTCGTCGTCGACGACCCAGTTGGAGATGCCGTTCTGCGAGCGGGCGACAGTCAGGTGGCTGATCCCCCTACGGTCCTCCACCCGGCACAGCAGCACTGTCTCGCCGCCGACCATGGTGGCCCCGGCGTTGAGCACGGCGTTGATGGGGTACGGCCAGCGATTCGGCGTCAGGAGGGGGTTCGCCGGGCTGCGCGTCAACAACTCGCTACTGCTGGCGCCCGAGGATCGTGGCATAGATCGCACGGTAGCCCGCTACCATGCGCTCCTTGGAGAAGCGGCGCGCCGCTACCTGGTGGCAGACCGCGCGGTCCAGCATCGCGGCCCGAGGGACAGCAGCGACCGCCGCCTCGACCCCGTCGACGAGAAAGCCGGTCAGCCCCTCGTCAACGACCTCCCGCATCGACCCCCTGGGGTAGGCGATCACCGGCGTGCCGCAGGCCATCGACTCGACGACGGAGAGCCCGAACGGCTCCTCGAAGGCGATGGGGTGCAGCAAGGCGGCAGCCGATCCGAGCACTGCCGCACGCTGCTCGGGCGCGACGGACCCCAGGTAGACCACCCGATCGCCATCGATGTGCGGTTGCACATGGTGGCGGAAGTACTCCGCGTCCTGCACGATGCCGCACACCAGCAGGCGACGGCCGGCCCGCCTTGCGATCTCGATGGCCTCAGCCGTCCCCTTGTCGGGGTGGATGCGCCCCAGGACCACGAGGTCCTCGCCCCCGACGGGCGAGAACGGCAGGGCGGCCAGGTCGATGCCGTGGTGCACGGTGCCGGCGTAGGGCAGCCCGGGCACCCGGTCGGCATCCGAGATCGAGACGAACGCGGACCGAGCGGCGCGGTAGGCGGGCAGGATCCCCGGGGCGGAGAAGCCGTGGATGGTGGTCAGCAGCGGGACCGCGCAGAACGCCGAGAAAGCCAACGGCAGCCAGTCGAGGTGGCTGTGCACGAGGTCGAACTCGCCGGAGCGTTCCAGCGCATGTGCTACGTGCAGGGCCTCCCACACCCGGCCGTCCATCGTGGGGTCCTCGGCGTAGCCGGACGGACAGACGCCGTCGAGAGTTGCCGTCGTCTGCGAGTCGAGCGAGGCGAAGAGTGTGACGTCGACCCCCTGGGCCACCAGTCCCTCAGCGAGGAGGCTGGTGACCTGCTCCCAGGGCCCGTAGTGCCGCGGGGGGGTGCGCCAGGCGATCGGCCCGAGCAGGGCGATCCTCACCGCGGGCACCTGCCAGGATGCCTCACTTCGGGCGCCTCACTGATTGGGGAGCGAGGCCTGCAGCCCCGCGTCGTCCAGCGCGAGCCGGGCCTGGAGAAAGGCCAGCGTCGACTCTGCGCCCTCGTTCTCGTTGAGGGCCGCCGATCCCAGCCCGTCATGGCAACCCCCCGTGGCGAAGTCATAGACCGGCAGCCCCAGGTGGTTACGTCCGAAGAACCACTCGAACGCGTGGACCGCTCGGCTCCCGTGCTCGCGGTCCCCGGTTGTCCTCAGCGCCTCCACGAAGGCCTCGACCAGAGCAGCTGCGTCGAGCGGCTGCTCGTCGCCCAGGCTGCTGCCCGCGCCGGGTGAGATGTCGCGCTCACGCCAGCAGTTCTGGACGAGGCGGACGACCGGCGTCGACAGGCAGCACTGCTCGGCGTACCAGTCGAGGGACTCCAGGCCGGCGGCGATCAACGTTGCGTCGTCGAGCCGGTGTCCGGCGGCCAGCAACGCCTGCGGCAGCCGGCCGTTGTCGTACGTCAGCCGGTCCTCGAACCAGCGCCAGTCGTCCGAGCGCGTCTCGCGGTACCGCGCCAGCAACCGGTCAGCGAGCGTGCGCAGCAACTGCGGCAGCGGCGCGGGTAGGACCTCGGGCGCCGGACGGGACAGGCCAAGCACCGCAAAGGCCGAGCCCCTCAGGCTGAGCTCGCCCGCAAGAGCGCCGGCCATCGACTCGAGCATCAGCAAGCTCGGGGCAGCCACGGCCTGCGGCGGTTGGGCAGCGACAACCTCTCCCAGAGCCCAGGCGGCCCGGCCGAGGTGGTCGCCGACGTGCGGGGCGTCGAGCCAGCGCCTGTCGTAGGACATGAGGTTGTGCATCCCGCCGGACTGCGGGCTCCATGCATGACGCAGGAAGCTCAGCCCCAAGGTGTGCATCCGCCGGTACGCGGTGCCACTGCCCTCACGGTCAAGTGCCAGGGCGACGATCACGAGCCGGGCCACGTCGTCCACGCAGTAGCCGCTCTCCCGCTGCGGAACGATGCCATCGGCGTGCTGGACGATGCCGACATCGTCGACGAGCGTCAGCAGGTGGTCGGGGCGCACCCGAGGCGAGGAGGGGGCGGCGGTCCGGTCGGCCTCCGGATCGACGGCGCCCAGCTCGACCGCCTCGACCAGCACCGACAGCATCTGCGCGCCGACGGCTGGCCAGGTCATGGAGGCCCCGACCCGCCGGGCCTCCGTCCTGGCCACCGCCAGCGCCGCCGGGTCGTCGAGAAGGCCGATCACGGCGGCGCTCATCGCGCCCGGGTCGTCGAACGGCACCAGCACGCCGGCACCGGTGGCGAGCAGGTCCTGCGCATACCGGTAGGGAGTGGACACCACGGGGCAACCGGCGACGACCGCGAACGTCAGCGCGCCCGAGACGATCTGCTCGGGGGAGCGGTAGGGCGTCAGGTACAGCCGGGTCGCGGACAGCAGGCTCCCCAGCTCGTCGTCGGTCAGGAAGCGGTCGAGGAAGTGGACGTGCTCGGTCAGGTCGAGGTCGCGCACCAACCGCTCCAGCTGAAGCCGGTAACGCTCGCCCTCGTACTTGACCACCTCCGGGTGGGTGCTCCCGGCGACGAGGTACAGCACCTCGGGATGGGCTGCCACGATGGCTGGCAGCGCCTCGATGACGGTTTCGATGCCCTTCCCGGAGCTGATCAGGCCGAACGTCGACAGCACGGTGCGGCCCTCCAGCCGCTCGAGTGCCGGGCGCCCTGCACGCTCGCTGTCGGGCAGCAGTGCGGTCGGCGCACCGTGCGGGATGACGCGCACCCGCTCGGGCGGCACGAGACGCGCATCAGCCACCATCGCGCGGGCCGTCTCGGTGAAGACGGTGACCAGCGTCGCGCGCCGGCACAGCTCGCGCAAAGCCTCGGCCTGGCGCACGCTCGGTTCCGCGAGCACCGTGTGCAGGGTGACCACGAGCGGTTGCGACAGCCCGTCGGCCAGCGAGGTGACGAAGGAGCCGGCGACCCCGCCGAAGATGCCGTACTCGTGCTCGATCAGCACCACGTCGGTCCCCCGGGAGTTCAGGGTCCGCGTCGTCGCCGGGTAGTCACTGCGGACGTCCTGCCGAATCGTGGCTACGACTTCCGGCGCATCCTTGCCGTGCTCGTCTCGAGACAGCGAGACGATGTCGACCTCGGTAGCAGGGTCCGCATCGAGCAGGGCGCGTCTGAGGTCGGCTGTGAAGGTCCCGATGCCGCACGGGCGCGGCGGGTAGGTAGCGACGATCGCGACGCGCACGTCAGCGTCTCCTCTCGTCGTCAGCACCGTACCGACTGCCGGCGTGAGGGCGGCAGCGCTAGCCCCGGGTCAGCCCCCGTCCTGCTGGGCTGCCCGCAGGCGCTGCCGACTCTTGACGATCTCCGCTTCGGCCTCATGGCGGGTGCCCCAGTCCGCGCCTTCCACCGACTTACCGGGCTCGAGGTCCTTGTAGACGTGGAAGAAGTGCTGGATCTCGAGCCGCTCGAACTCCGGCAGGTGGCGCAGGTCCTGGACGTGCTCCTGCCGCACGTCTGCCGACGGGATGCACAGCACCTTCTCGTCCGGGCCAGCCTCGTCCGTCATCCGGAACATGCCGATGGTGCGGCAGCGGATGAGGCAGCCGGGGAAGGTCGGCTCCTCCACCAGCACGAGTGCATCGAGCGGGTCGCCATCGCCGCCGAGCGTGTCCTCGATGTAGCCGTAGTCGGCGGGGTAGCGCGTGGACGTGAACAGCATCCGGTCGAGGCGCAGGCGGCCGGTCTCGTGGTCCATCTCGTACTTGTTGCGCGTCCCTCTCGGGATCTCAATCAGTACGTCGAACTCCATGGAGTCTCCCCAGTCCTAGCTCGAGGTGCTGGGACCGCATACCCCCCACGCGGCCAGTCAACGACGGCGATGCGAGGAGGCGCTGACCAGTGCGGCTGCCACCGCGCTCGACATACCAGGCGCACAATGACGGGGACGACGGGTCCGCACGCATCCGGCCCGCCTCCTCGATCGCCAGGAGCGCCATGACCGCCCGTCTCAGCTCGCGCGCCGAGGTTGCTACCGAGAACCCGGGCCGCTACGCCAAGCAGCTCGTCGCCCACCTCGGCCGCCGGGTCGAGTTCACCACCGACGGTGACACCTCGACGGCACCCATCGGGACCGGCACCGGCACTGCGGTCGCAGGCAACGACATGCTCACGCTGCACGCGCAGGCGCCGGACGAGGCCGGCCTCCTGCAGATCCAGGACGTGCTCGGGCGCCACCTCGAGCGGTTCGGCCAGCGCAACGAGCTGATCGTTACGTGGAGCGCCATCGACGCCGACAGTTAGTCCACGGCGGCGTCGCGGCGGGGGTAGACGACCTCGGTCAGCACCAACTGGACCGCAGCGGCGGCGGGCACGGCGATCAGCGCGCCGACGATCCCGAGCAGTGCGCCGCCGAGGATGACAGCGACGATGGTGACCAGCGGGGACACATCCACCGTCTTGCGCAGCACCCGCGGGTTGAGCAGGTAGTCCTCGAACAACCGGTAGATGACGTGGAAGACCACGGTGATGAGCGAAGCCGTCGGCGAGACGGTGGCAAGGGCCACCAGGGCGACGACGACGCCCGCGATCGGCGAGCCCACCAGGGGGATGAGGTCCAGCACCCCGGTCAGCACCGACAGCACCAGGGCGTAGGGCACCCCGAGGATCAGCAGCAGGATGTACGAGGTCACGATCGCGACGATCGAGGTGGCCACGTTTCCCAGCACGTAGCCACCGACGCGCGAGATCACCTCATCGGCCAGCAGCCCGAACCGCGGACGGTGTCGCAGGGCGACGAGGCGGTACAGCACCTGCTTGATCCTTGGCAGGTCGGCAAGAAAGTAGACCACCAGGACCAGGGTGAGCAGCAGCTGGAAGGTGAAGGACAGCACGGCTGTACCCGCCGACAGCAGCCCTCCTGCAGTCTTGATGGTCAGCCCGCTCTGCAGGCTCTGCTGGATGCGCTCGGCGACGTGGTACTTGGCGTTGAGCCGCCCCAGCGTGTTGTGCTGGTCCTGCAGCTCGCGGGCGTAGCGAGGCCCGCTGTCGGCCAGCTGCGAGGCCTCCTTGACCAGTGGCGGGAACGCGGCGGCAAGAAATGCGGCGAGCAGCCCCAGCGCAATGACAGCGATCAGCGCAACCGCGAGCGGCCTCGACAGGCCGCGGCGGACGAGCCAGCGCACCGCCGGGTCGAGCCCGATGGCGACGAAGGCGGCGACGAGCAGGAGAACGAGCTCATTGCGCACGGCATAGACCGCGAACCCCACGAGCAGAGCGAGCAGGGCTCCCATGGCGATCGAGAAGCCGCGCCGCATGTCAGAACGCGGACCCGCGGCTGCCACTGGCACACCGAACGGCTGGTCCTCGCTGACCTGAGCGGCAACGCGGCGCGCCTCTTCGTCCAGCAGCAGGACGTCAGCCTCCTGAGCGGCCGTGACTGCCGCCTCCACCGCGTGCTCGGCCCGGTCGGCCTGATGCTCGGCGAGGTCGGCTCCACGGCCGGCCTCGACGGCCTGCACCTCGGCGGTGTCGGCGGACGACTCAGCCTCGGCGGCGGCCTGCTGTGCGCCGTGCTCGGCCTCGCGAGCAGTGCGCTCGGCGGCCAGGGCGGCCTCCTTCGCCCGCCTCGCCTCGACCACCCCTGCGCGTGCGGAGTCGGCCTCGCCCGCGGGAGTTGAATCGGGCTCGGCCTGCTCCTCGGCGGGAGCTGGCTGGGTCCGCTTGACGCTGGTCACCGCATCAACGCCGGAGCGCCAACGCCGTACCCGGGCACCGAGCAGCGGCATCTCCCAGAGCCACGAGCACCTCGCACGGTAGGGCGGTCGTCATGGCCGGCGGCAGAACAGCCGCTGGCTCTACCATCGGCACCAGCGCATGCAGCAGCAGCACCGTCACGTGACAAACGTAGTGGGCAGTAGCCCCTTACCCTTTCGCCAGCGCGCGCGCCGGGGCATCGCGACGGGCCCGCGCCCTGCTGGGCCTGAGCTGGCGAATGACTGGCCGACCCAGCCCTTCGCGCTTGGACTGGTACATCGCCTGGTCCGCGTCGGCGACGAGCAGGTCGACGTCGGTCTCGTGTGCCACAGCCCACGCGACGCCGATGCTGGCCCTCAGCGGCACGCTGTGGCTGCCCACGTCGAGCTGTGCCGTGAGAAGCTCGGCGAGGCGTCGACCGATCCGCTGGGCCACACCGTTGGAGCCGACGCCAGGGCACACCACCAGGAACTCGTCGCCACCGAAGCGGCCCACGACGTCGCCATCGCGCACGCCGGCCTTCAGTCGACGGGCCGCTTCGACGAGCATCGCGTCGCCGGCCTCGTGCCCGAACTCGTCGTTGACCTGCTTGAAACCGTCGAGGTCGACGAAGACCACGCCGACACCGCCCTGGGGGGCGGACTCGAGTTGCTTCTGCAGGCTCGCGAGGATGGATGAGCGGTTGACCGAGCGAGTGAGCGCGTCGAACGTCGCCTTGTCCGCGAGCTGCTCCCGCAGCTCCACGCTCTCTGTGACGTCGCTGATGCAGCCGATCCCGCCGCTGATCACGCCGTCGGCTTCCGTCAGGGCCCGGAGCGCGACGCTGATGCGCTTGTCGCGCCCGTCGCCGCCGGTCACCACCGCCTCGACCTCACGGTCGCCGCGGCCATCGAGGACGTCGTGCAGCAGTGCGACGGCAGCAGCACGATCGCCGTCGACCACAGCACGAAACTGGCTCTCCACCGTCTCGGCGTCAGCCTCGCCCAGGATCTCGGTCAGGCGCTCGTTGCGGTACACGACGTTGCCCTGGGCGTCGAACTGCAGAACGCCTACCGGCAGTGTCTGCGTCAGACGCCGCAGCAGCAGCTCCCGGGACCGGAGCTGCTCCTGCGCGGACATCTCGTCGGTGATGTCGACCATCTCTGACAGCACGTCCCCGTGCGCGGTGTCGCCGAGCCGGTTGACGCTCGTGGTCTCGAACCATCGCCACGAGCCGTCGGCCGCCTTGTACCGCAGGCGTGTCCGCTGGCGCACGCTTGGCGCGCTCATCAGCGCGATCCACGAGGCCACCGCGCATGCGTGGTCCTCGGGGTCGACGAACTCGAGCGAACGGTGTCCGACGACGTCCTCGACGGCCCAGCCCAGGATCGCCCCGTAAGCATCGTCGACCTCGATGATGATGCCCAGGTCGTCCTTACGCACCGTCGAAACCCTGGGTCGGAGTGCTGGGCTCTGGATCCCGCTGTACGCCACCTCGCTCGATGCGGGCAGCTCCACCAGAACCAGAAAGACTCCGTATGCGGGAGTCGTGTCATACACGCGAATGGTGACGCTGCACGAGGGGTCGCGGGCGAGGCGCGCGCGGACCTCAGCTGAGCCCGTGCGACGAGCCGCTGCCCACACGTCGAGGATCAGGATCAGATCGTCCGGGACGACGAAGTCGACCCCCGAGGCGTAGCCGGTGAGTTCACGTCGAGCCGCCAACTGCATGGTGGCAGGAAGCGGGACGCACAGCCCGAGCCCGTTGACAGCCACGACACCCATGTTCGGGTCGGCGTCGAGCGCATGCAGGGCGGCGGCCAGGATCTGCTCCGATGGGGGCCCCGTCGCTTCGGAGCTCTCACGCTTACCGGTCGAGCCTGTCGCCTGCTCTGACACTCGCTCCTCCTGCTGCCCTTCGAGTCGTGCCCTGCCCTTTTCGATATCGCAGGCACGCGGGCACCACTTGAGACCCCAACGAGGCCCAGGGCTACAGGAGCGTGTGCAGCTCGGCGAACTCCTGCTCCAGCAGGTCGGCGAGGTGGTCGACGTCGGGCACGAGCTGGCGGTCGGCCACCAGTGAGAAGTCGAGGATGTCCTGGTAGCTCTGCAAGGTGATGTTCAGCCCCTGCCCGTCGGTGATCGTCGACACCGGGTAGTAGTGCTGCAGCGGTGCCCCGTCCAACGTGAGTGCCCGCCGGGGGCCGGGGACGTTGGAGATCACCAGGTTGAACGGCGGCCGTACCCGGTCGGCCACCTGCAGCTGGCTTGCCACACTGGCAGCTCGGATAGCCAGCGCCGGAGGTGCGAAGTCGGCGTACTGCGTCAGGACGTCGGCCGGTATCAGCTTGAAGCGTTCCTTGGCCTCGTTCATCGACTCGTGCACCTTGCGCATGCGGGTCATCGGGTCCGCCTGGTCGGTCGGGATGGGCGGGAAGATGGCCGAGACCCGGTTGGTCCAGGGGTCGCTCTCGGTTCCCGTCCTGATCGACACCGGCACCATGGCCACCAGCGGCTGGTCCGGCAGGGCGTTCTTCTCGTCCAGGTAGGTCCGCAAAGCTCCTGCGCACGCCGCCATCACCACGTCGTTGACCGTGAAGCCGGCGACCCGCTTGAACTGCTTGACGTCCTCGAGCGACACCGACCGCAGCGCGACCCGGCGGTTGGGGCTGATCGCCCCGTTGAACGGGGTAATTGGTGCCGAGACCACCGGCGGGGAGGGTGCGCCGTCGCCGTTCTCGTCAACCCTGCGCCGGCGTCCGAGCTGCGCACCGACCGGGTTCGGCAGCGTCCGCATCAACTCGGCCAGGCCGGTCAGCCCCTGGTTGCGGGTCAGCTCTCCGAGTGCCTGGATGCTGCGCACCTGGAGCCGAGCGAACTTGGTCGGCTTGCGCACCACGTCGGTCAGGGCTCGGCCCAGCACGACGGCCGGAGAGGGCAGCGGACCAGCCTTCGGCAGCGGCGCGGCGTCGGCTGGGACGGCCGGCCCGGACCCTTCCGGCTGGTACATCAGGGCCATCAGCTCTGCGCCGGCGGCACCGTCGATCGTCGCGTGGTGCAGCTTGGTCAGGACCGCGAAACGGTCGTCGGACAGCCCCTCGATCACGTAGAACTCCCACAGCGGGTGGGACCGGTCGAGGGGACGTGCGATCAGGCGTGCGACAAGGGCGGCCAGCTTCTCGTCGGTGCCGGGCGGGGGGACGGCCGTGTCCCGGACGTGGAACTCCAGGTCGAACTCGGGGTCCTCCACCCAGTAAGGGTGGTCGAGCTGCAGCGGAACCTCCACGAGCCTTCGGCGGAACGGCTCGAGCTGCGGAAGGATGGCGGTCAGTCGACTGGAAAGAGCGTCGTAGGCAGACCAGTCCGGTTTGTCAGGCCGGTGGAAGACCGCGAGCCCGCTGACGTGTCCCCAGGCTCGTCCCGTCTCCATGTAGAGAAAGCTGGCGTCGACACCACTGAGCTGCTGCATGACCGCTCCCGTCCGCACTCCTTGCGATGCCGCTCATGATGCGCCCACGCGCCAGCGGTCACCGCGGCGCCCCCAGCCGTGAGCTGCTACTGCTTCAGCGCTGGTCACCGAGGTAAGACCGCCGCTAGGGTGACCTGCATCACCGCGGTTGGAGCAGCGCCGCGGACGAGGCCGGACGACCCGGCCCGTGACCACGGAGGAGCCCACAATGACCACCAGAGTCGAGAAGTCAATCTTGGTGAACGTGCCGATCGGCACGGCCTACAACCAGTGGACGCAGTTCGAGGACTTTCCCCAGTTCATGGGAGGCATCACGAGCGTGACCCACCTCAGCGACGACAGGCTGCAGTGGGTCGCGGAGATCGCCGGCGTCAAGCGGCAGTGGGAAGCCAAGATCCTCGAGCAGGTTCCGGACCAGAAGATCGCGTGGGCGGCGACGTCCGGTGCGACCAACGCCGGCGAGGTGCGGTTCGAGGATGTCGGCGGCGGCCAGACCTCAGTGCGCCTGGTCCTCGAGTATGAGCCCGAGGGCCTCGTCGAGAAGGTCGGCGACAAGCTGAACATCGTCGAGAAGCAGGCCGAAGGCGATCTCGACCGGTTCAAGGCCTTCATCGAGTCCGAGGGGTACGCCACCGGCGCGTGGCGGGGAACGGTCAGCCCAGGAGCCAACGTCGCAACGCCGGGAGTCGAGCACGCTGCGGCCTCGCGGGGGGACGACGGCAAGGCTGGCCTGTCCGGCAAGGTGGTCGCAGCCGGCGTCGGTCTAGCGGCCGCGGGCGTCGCAGCTGCGGTCAGTGCCAAGGGCGACTCCAAGGACGAGACGACACAGGTGCCGGTGGCCCCGGCCCACACCACGACGAGCACGACGAGCACGACGACGGCGGCGCCTACCCCCAAGCCAACACCGCCGCCCACCGCGCCTTCGACCACCCGCCCGGAAGCCGTCGACCCGCGCGCTGATGAGCTGGGACCGGGCACGGGAATCTAGCCCGGTCTTCTGCCGCGGCCGAACGTCGGGCCGCCCGAGACTCAGAGCCAGCCACGGCGGCGTAGCACCAGGTACAGCCCGGCCGACAGCATGATGATGACGATGGTGCTGGAGATGAACCCCCAGTGCTGGGAGAAGCCGGGGTAGGGCACGTTCTGGCCGTAGTAGCCGGTGACTGCTGTCGGCCGGCGATGATCGCCGCCCACGCGGCGAGCTTCTTGGTGGTCTCGTTGAGCTCGTTGCCCTGCTCGTTGAAGTCGGTTTCGAGGATGCTCGCGACCAGGTCCCCGGCCGACTCGACGCTCTCGGCTGCCCGCAGCACATGGTCCTGCACGTCCTGGAAGTAGGGCGCGAGCGTCTCGTCCACCAGATGGGCATCCTCCCGGACCAGCCGGCCGACCACCTCGCGCATCGGCAGGACCACCCGGCGCAGCCTCGCCAGGCTCTTGCGCAGCTCGAAGCCCCGGCGGCGGATCGACAGCCCGGGCCGCGGCTCGAACAGCGCATCCTCGAGCTCGTCGACAGCGGCGTTGAGCTGCTCGACGACCGCGTAGTGCCCATCGACGACAGCGTCGAGCAGCCCGTGCACCAGGAAGCCGACGCCGCTGCCGGCAATGTCGTCGCCGGCGTCCCAGCGCGCGAGCAGCGTGTCGACGTCGAACTCGGCCTTGCGCACAGTGATCAGCGCCCGCCCAGTGATGAACGCGCTGATCTCGCTGGTCGTCAGCTCACCGGAGCGCTCGTCGAAACCGACGGCGTACATGTTGGCGAACAGGTGGCTCCGGTAACGGTCGAGCTTGGGCCGCTGATGGTCGTGGACCGCGTCCTCCACGGCCAGGGGATGCAGCCCGAACTCCTCGACCACGATCTGCAGGTCGCCAGCATCGGGGTCGTGCAGGTCGAGCCACACCACCGCCTGGCCATCGGCATCCAACAGGCCGCGGATGTCCTCGGCGGGAAATCCCTCAGCCGTCACCTTCCCGCCGCGGTAGAGCCGGGTCCGGGTGGCACACCGCGGCGGAGCGGCCGTGCTGACAGTCGCAGCGGCAGGCCCCGGGGTCTGCGGATCACCAGCAGCGGGCTCCGGGCCCGGAACCAGGTTGTGCACCATGCGGCGCAGCCTGACAGACCCCTACCGGATCCGCAGCACGGGCCACGGATCCGGGGTTGGGCGGGGCGGGGCGCGGCGGGCGCGGCTCGCTGTTGATTACGCCGAGGCTGCGCGCTGGGCGTCGCTGCGCAGGATGCAGAACTCGTTGCCCTCCGGGTCTGCGAGCACGACCCACCCGGACCCGTCCGGACGCCGGCGGTCAGCCACCTGTTGTGCTCCCAGCCCCGACAACCACTCGAGTTCCTGATCGCGGCTGCCCTCGGCGGCCTTGAGGTCCAGGTGCAGGCGATTCTTGACCTGCTTGGCGTCCGGGACCGTGATGAACAGGAGCCGCTGAGAGCCGTCGGCCGACGAGATCATGCACTCCTCGTCACCAGGAACATTCGGGTCCTTGGGGTCCTCGGCGAAGCCGAGCACACCGCCCCAGAACACCGACATCGCGTAGGCGTCACGGCTGTCGAAGGATGTGTGGGAGATCAGCGCTGTTAAGCGTCCCACCTTGTCCGAGCATCCGCGTCGATGTCCACGCACATCTACTGCGGGTCACCGTCGCTGGCCGTGCTGCGCCATGGCATCCGGGGTGCGCCGTCAGGTTCGGCTGGGGGCTCCGGGTGGGGGCTGGTGCACGGGCTCCACCCGGACGTCGCGCCATCCGGTGGCGATGAGCTGCTCCAGGTCGCCCGGGTCTACCCGGCCCGGCATCCGACCGTCGTTGAACAGGTGCACGCCGACGTTCAGGCAGGCCTGGTCGACGAGCTGCGAGCAGATCAGCGCGTGCTGGTTGTCGACGATGCGCTCCAGCCACTTCTGCCGCATCCCGAGGTCAGCCAGCCCGAGCGCAGCGATGTCGACGAAGCCGTACGGGGTGCCGAGCAGCTGCGTTGCTGCCGCCGCGATGTCGGCGCCGGCGCCTGGCCGCTGGCGCTCGATCTCGGCGAGCAGCTCCGTGCCGTACACCGCCCCGGGGTGCTCCTGGCGCGATGTCGCCCCGCGCATCTTGGCCTCGACAGTGCCTCCGCCGCCCAGGCACACCCCGGCGTGGTTGACGCGCGAGCGCGTGACCCAGCGGATCAGCACGCCAACCAGATCGCGCGTGCGCAGCACGAAGATGGTCCCGGCGGGATGTGGCATCACAGCCTCCAGTGGTGAACAGGGCAGCATCGTCCCGCGGAACGGCCGGCTGGTCCCAGCATGGCGTCCGGTGGCGCGGGCCGGCCGCTGCTTCACTGTTCCCCATGGCCGTAGACGGGCAGGGCTGGTTGGAACGGGCGCCGACGCGAGTCGCCGTCGCTGCCGTCGCCGGCATTGCCGCTGCCTTCCTGACCGCTCTGGTCGGCGGCGGGGAGTACGCGGCATCAGTGGGTTGGGTGGCTGCTGCGACTGTGGGTCACCCTGCTGCTGGTCCTCGGCGCTGCCGTCGCCAGCCTGGCCGGGGTCGCCTTCCTGCTGGTGCAGGCCAGCTCCGACAAGGGCGCGACCCAGGGGCTGGCGGCCGGACTCGGTGTGCTGAGCGTCGCGGTCTCGTGGCTGGTGCTGCACACCCTGTTCACCCTGCGATACGCGCTGCTCTACTACACCGGCAACAACGGCGGGATCGACTTCAACCAGAAGGCTGCTCCGCGCTACACCGACTTCGCCTACCTCGCGTTCACCATCGGCATGACCTTCCAGGTCTCCGACACCGACCTGAGCACCCACACCATCCGAGCCACCGCCCTGCGCCACGCGCTGCTGGCGTACCTGTTCGGCTCGCTGATCCTCGCCGCAACCGTGAACCTTGTCGCCAGCCTTGCCAGCTCGAGCCACTGACGCCTTCGCTCGGCAGACCGCCGTTCGCGGGCCTGAGCGCTGCGGGTACGGTCCGGCGAGTCAGTCCTGACTCCCGCGGAGGTCTCGTTGCGCGCTGTCCACGTCGTCCGGCTTGACGGCCCCCAAGCCCTTGAAGTCGTCGAGGCACCGGAGCCCGCTGCCGGCGGTTCAGCCGTCGTGGTCGACGTGCACGCCGCCGGCGTCGCCTGGCCCGACCTCCTGCTCAGCCGCGGCCAGTACCAGCTCAAGCCGGAGCCGCCGTTCGCCCCCGGGAGCGAGGTCGCGGGGGTGGTGCGCAGCGCGCCCACAGGTTCGGGCCTGGAGCCGGGCCAGCGGGTCGCCGTGCTCACCGGGGTCGGTGGATGGCAGGACGTCGTCGCGGCCCCGGTTGACCACGTGCTGCCGCTGCCGGACGAGGTCAGCTTCGAGGTCGGTGCCGGCTTCGCCTTCAACTACCTCACGGTGCACTTCGGGCTGCGTCGTCGCGCCCAGCTGGCTGCCGGCGAGACTGTACTGGTGCATGGGGCGAGCGGCGGCATCGGCGTCGCGACACTGCAGCTCGCCCACGCCTACGGCGCCCGCACGATAGCCGTGGTGTCGACACAGGCCAAGGAGGCGGCGGCCCGGGAGGCGGGCGCCGACGAGGTGGTGCTCGCCGATGGCTTCCTCGCCCAAACCAAGGAGCTGACCGGCGGTCGCGGGGTCGACGTCATCCTGGACCCCGTCGGCGGCGACAGGTTCACCGACAGCCTGCGCTCGCTCGCGCCGGAGGGCCGGCTGCTCGTCGTCGGTTTCACCGGGGGCGAGATCCCGACGGTCAAGGCCAACCGGCTGCTGCTCAACAACGTCAGCGTCGTGGGAGTCGGCTGGGGAGCCTTCCTGGCCGTTACGCCCGGCTACCTACAGGAGCAGTGGACCGAGCTACGAAAACTGCTGTCTTCGGGCAAGGTCGTGCCCCTTCCGGTGCAGACCCGTCCGATCGAGCAAGCCGGCGACGTGCTGCAGGAGATGGACTCCCGCACCCTCACGGGCAAGGTTGTCCTCACCGTCCGCTGACGAGCTGGAGTCCACGAGGGCTGCCGCGGCTCGAGGCGGGGTAGCGACGCAACGGAAGCGTCGGCGAGGGCCGCGGAGGAGGAGCGTGGCAGGGAGGGCGGTAGACGCGCAGCTCGCTGCTGACCCGAGTGCCGAGCCCCTCCCCACAGCCGCCGGGCGAACCGCCAGCCCCTCCTGCGCCCGCCCGGACGCCTCCCGGCTGTCGGTCTGCTTGTACACGCCGTCAGTGGACCCGTCCGGGATGGGTGCGCACATGGTGGACCTGGCCGCCCAGTACCTGCCCGGTGCCGACGTGTCCTTCATGTGCCCGCCGTCGCCGGGCGGCCGCCGGCTGCTCGACCAGGCCGCCGCGCTGGGTGCGACAGCTGTGCCACTGCCGCACCCCCGCGACCCCTCGTTCGCCGGTGTCATCGTGCGGTTCCTTCGCGAGCATCCCGCCGACGTCTTCCACATCCATGTCGGGACCGGCGAGGAGAACTTCGACGGTGCCCGCGCGGCTCGCCGGGCCGGCATCCCGGCGATCGTGCAGACCCTCCACCTGCCCTGGGTCGTGACCAGGTCCGCCAAGCGGCGGCGCTTCTTCGCCGGCGTTCAGCGGGTGGACCATTTCATCGCCGTCTCGCAGGCGCAGCGGGCGACCTACGAGCGGATCGGGGTCCCGGCCGAGCGGTTCAGCACCGTGCCGAATGGCATCGGAGCGAGGGGGCCCGGGCTGGGACGCCGCGCCGCGCGGCGGACTCTCGGCCTGGATGCGGATCAGCCCGTCGTGATGACAATCGGTCGGTTGACAGCGATGAAGGGCCAGCGCCACCTCATCGACAGCGTCCCGGCGCTGGCGGGCCGCTTCCCCGGGCTGGTGGTCCTGATCGTCGGCGAGGGGCACCTGCGCGGCCAGCTGGAGGCACGGATCGCGAAGCTGGGCGTGGCGCGCTGGGTCCGGCTCCTAGGCCACAGGCCCGATGCGCGGATGCTGCTCGACGCCGCCGACGTGTTCGTGCTGCCATCCCTTTATGAAGGGATGCCGCTGGTAGCGCTCGAGGCGATGGAGGCGGGGGTACCCGTCGTCGCGACCCGGGTGATCGGCACCGAGGAGATCGTCGCCGACGAGCAGACCGGCCTGCTGGTGCCGCCGCACGACCCCGCTGCTCTCGCGCAGGCGCTCGCGGCGATGCTCGCCGACCGCAGCTTGCGGACGCGGTACGGCGACGCCGGTCGGCACCGCTACCGACAGCACTTCACGAGCGAGCGGATGGCGCAGCAGACCGCTGCCGTGTACCGGAGGGTGCTGCAGCAGGTCGCGACACCCGTCACGAGCGCCGGGTGAGCCGCCTGAAGGTCGCCTGCGTGGGGACAGGCTTTATCGCCGGCCGGCACCTCGCCGCGCTCGACGGCATCCCCGAGGTCGAGCTCGTCGCTGTCGCCGACGCCGTACTCGAGCGGGCCGAGGCTGCCGCTCAGCCGTTGGGCAGCCGCGCCTATGGCAACGGGCTGGCCCTGCTCGCCGCCGAGGACCTCGACGCAGTGTGGCTGTGCGTCCCGCCGTTCGCACACGGGCCGCTGGAGCGGGCGGCGCTCGAGCGAGGCCTGCCGTTCTTCGTCGAGAAGCCGCTCGCTGCCGACCTCAGTGTCGCGCAGGCGATCGCGGACGACGTCCGTGCCTGCGGGCTGCGCACCGCCGTCGGCTACCACTGGCGCTACCTCGACGTCGTCGAGCAGGCGCAGCACCTGTTGCGGGGCGCCCCGCCGCAGCTGCTGCTCGGGCAGTGGCTGGATGCAACGCCCGCCGCGCCGTGGTGGTCACGACGGGACGGGTCGGGCGGCCAGCTGGTCGAGCAGAGCACGCACCTGTTCGACCTGGCCAGGCTGTTGGGAGGCGAGGTCGTCAGCGTCACCGGGGTGGACGCCACGCTGCAGCGTGAGCAGTGGCCGGACGCCGACGTGCCCACCAGCTCCACCGTGCTGCTTCGCTTCGGCTCGGGCGCACTGGGTTCGATCTCCTCCAGCTGCCTTCTGGACGGACGTCACCGGGTGGGAATGCGGGTGGTCGCCGAGGGCAGGGTGGTGGAGCTGCGCGAGCGGGCGCTGTCCGACCACGAGCTGCATCTCGACGACGTACGGCTGGCGCGCTCGGACCAGGACCCGATCGCCGCCGAGGACCGCGCGTTCGTCGAGGCGCTGCTGGGCCGCGGGGACGACGTGCGGGTTCCGTACGACGAGGCGCTGCGGACACACGCGCTCGCCTACGCTGCCGACCGCTCGGCCCGCAGCGGCACGACCATCACCCTCGCGGACCCGGGCGAGGATTCCGCGCCGACGGCAGGGGCGTCACTGTGAACCAGACTCGTATCGGCGTGCTCGGTGCCGGGGTGATCGCCCGCCGGCACGTCAGGACGCTGGCGCGCTTCGATGACGTCCGCATCTGCGCCGTCGCCGACGTGCAGGCCGATCGCGCCGCCGAGCTTGCCGCCACCGTCGGGGCCCAGGTCTACGAGGACCCGCTGGCCATGCTCGACCGCGAGCAGCTCGACGCGGTGTACGTGTGCGTTCCCCCGTTCGCCCACGGTGAGCTCGACCTGCAGGTCGTCCAGCGGGGCCTGCCCCTGTTCGTCGAGAAGCCGGTCGCTGCTGACCTGCCCACAGCGGAGCGCATCGCGGCCGCTGTCGAGAAGGCGGGCCTGGTGACCGGGGTCGGGCACCACTGGCGATGGCTGGACACAGTCGACCGGGCCAGGGAACTACTCGCCGACCGGCCCGCGCGGCTCGTCAACGGCTTCTGGCTGGACTCGACGCTGCCGATCGGCTGGTGGCAGGGGCAGGCAACGTCCGGTGGGCAGTTCGTCGAGCAGACGGCGCACATCGTCGACATTGCCCGTTCGCTCGTCGGGGAGATCGATGAGGTTTTCGCCTACACGGGCAGGACGCCGCGGGTGGCCTTCCCGGACATGGACGTCGCCGACGTGACAGCTGCGTCAGCGCGCTTCGCGACCGGCGCGGTGGGGTCGTTCACCTCGACCTGCCTGCTCGGCTGGCCGCACCGGGTCGGGCTGCACCTGTTCGGCGACGGACTCGCTCTCGAGCTTTCCGAGGCCGAGCTGCGGATCGACCTCGGGCACGGCCCGACCGTGCTGACTGCAAGCGGGGACCCGTTCGAGCGGGAGGACCGCGCGTTCGTCGATGCCGTTCAGGGCGTCCCGGACCGCACCCGCACCACCTACGCGGAGGCGCTGCGAACTCATCGGGTCACGACCGGCGTCCTGCGTTCTGCCGCGGACGGCCGGCCGGTGCGCATCGACGATTGGTGATACAGGTGGCGAGGGAGATTGATGTCTGAGCAGCGCACGGTCCGCACGCTCGGGGTCGCTGGCCCGGGCAGGCCAGATTTCTTCACCTACAACGAGCAGCCACCGGAGGACGACGAGTTCCGGGTCGACACGGTCTACACGGGGCTGTCGGCGGGCACCGAGCTGACGTTCGTCAAGGGCACGAACCCCTACCTGCACGCGTCCTGGAACGCCGAGCGCGGGGTGTTCGTGGAAGGCGAGCCCGGCTACCGCTACCCGATCGAGTCGCTCGGCTACATGGAGGTCGGCCGGGTCATCGAGACCCGCACGCCCGCCGTCGCCATCGGTGACCTTGTAGCGCTGAACTACGGCCACCGCAGCGGCTACGTGGCTGATCCGGTGACCAGCGTCGTGAGCGTGCTCCCGCCGGGGCTGGACCCGCTGCTCGGCATCTACGTCAACCAGATGGGACCGATCTGCGCCAACGGCCTGCTGCACGCTTCTGCCGAGCTGGTCGGGACGGCTCCGTCGGACCCCGAGGCAGTGCAGCTCGCCGACGGAGTGCGCGACCGAAAGGTCCTGGTGACCGGCGGAGGTGTCGTCGGGCTGCTGACCGGGCTGTTCGCCTTGAGCTGCGGTGCCGCCGAGGTCGCGCTTGCCGACCCGGACCCGCAGCGTCTGAGCGCCGCCGAGGGCCTGGGTCTGACGCCGGTCGCGGACGACGGGGCGGAATCGGTATGGCGCTGGTGCACCTCCGCGTGGCGAAACGGGCCAGCCGACACCGGCGCGGACCTCGTCTTCCAGTGCCGCGGCCGGTCGTCGGCCCTCGCCACCGCGATGCGCAGCCTGCGCCCGCAGGGCACCATCATCGACTTGGCCTTCTACGAGGGCGGCTCCCCCGACCTGCGGCTCGGCGAGGAGTTCCACCACAAGGTGCTGACGGTCCGCTGCGCCCAGATCGGCCGGGTCCCACGTGGCCTGGACCCAGCCTGGAACCGTCGGCGGCTGTGCGACGAGACGCTGGCGCTGCTGGCTGAGCACGGGGAGCAGGTCCGCCGGCACGTGATCACTGACGTCGTGCCGTTCGACGACGGAGCGACGCTGATGGCCGAGCTGGCGGAGCGACGCCGCTCGACGATTCAGGCCGTCTTCGCGCTGTGACCTCTGTGCGGCGACGCCGGCCGCCCCTCAGCAAGTGAGCCGTCCATGACAGCCCGGCGGCTGCTGTTCGTCTTCCACTGGCTGGTGGTCGGGGGTGAGGAGACCGAGGTCCGGCTGCTGGCCCAGCACCTCCGGCCCGACTGGTCGCTCGACGTCGTCGTCTGTCACCACCGCCCCGATATGCCGGATCAGACCCACCTCCAGCTTGCCGAGCTCGGCATCCCGGTCGACAGCACCCCCTACGGGCTCTGCGACGAGCAGGTGGTGGACCATCTCGCTGCCGTGCTGCCCGCCTATGACGTGGTGGTCGCCTGCCAGGGCGTCCCGTTCGTGCATCCAGCGCTGCAGCGGCTGGGCGCCCGGGGCGTCCACCGCCCCCCGCTGATCGAGCACGGCGGCTTGGTGTCGGAGGCGCTGACCGGCCCCAAGGACCTCACCGCCCGCTACGTAGGGGTCTGCGCCAGCATTCGCGATGCCGCGGCGAGCCGGATGCTGGAGCGGCCGCAGGACGCCATGGAGATCCCCTCGATGGTCGACCTGGGCGAATTCGCCGGCGACCGGGCCAGCGACCGGGCCGACGCCCGACGGGAATGGGGACTCGCGGACGACGTGCCGGTGATCGGCTGGGTGGGCCGCCTCGACCGCAAGAAACGCGTCGAGGACGTTCTTTCCGCCGCTGCCTTGCTCGCCGAGGAGCGCCCTGAAGCTCAGTGGGTCATCGTCGGTGGTCCGAACTTTTTCTACCCCGAGCACGAGGGCGTGCTGCAGGAGCTTGCCGACCGACTGGGGCTGGGGGGCCGACTGCGCTTCCTCGGCGACCGGACGGACGTCCCGCGGCTGCTTGCCGGGATGGACGCGCTGGTGTGGCTGTCGGAGGGGGAAGGCATGCCGCACGTCCTGGCCGAGGCCGGCGCGGCCGCACTGCCGGTCGTGGTCACACGTGACAACGGCTCCGAGCAGCAGGTCGTCGACGGCGTCAGCGGCCTGTTCGTCCCCAAGCGGGACGCGCCCGCGGTCACCGAGGCGCTGGTCCACTTGATCGACGACCCCGCCTTGCGCCGGCGGCTCGGCAGCGCCCTGCGGCGCACCGTCGAGGAGCGCTACGCCGTCGAGGTCGTCCTTCCCCAGTGGCGCAGCCTGCTGGACCAGCTCGCGCATTGACGGGCACCTGCTCGGGGCCGCGCGCGCACAATCTGCGGATGGAGGACAGGCCGGCCAGTAGTAGCCGTGTCGATGACAATACTGACAATGCTGACAATGCTGACAATGCTGACGGCGACCCCGCGTGCTGGGCCCACCGGGTGTGCCGAGAGTGCGGCCGGTTCGCCGAACAGCGGCTGGCCGAGGTGTGTGCCGTCTGCGGAGCAGATCTTCCCTCGCGCGACGCCTAGGGCGACCAGGCGGAGGCGCGCCAGCCCGACCGCGACTAGCTGCTGACGTAGGCCGCGAGGTGCTCGCCGGTGAGGGTGGAGCGGGCGGCGACGAGGTCGGCGGGTGTGCCCTCGAAGACGATCCGGCCGCCGTCGTGGCCGGCGCCAGGACCGAGGTCGATGATCCAGTTGGCGTGCGCCATGACCGCCTGGTGGTGCGCGATGACGATGACCGACTTGCCGGAGTCGACGAGCCGGTCGAGCAGGCCGAGCAGCTGCTCGACGTCGGCGAGGTGGAGGCCGGTGGTCGGCTCGTCGAGGACGTAGAGGTCGCCCTTCTCGGCCATGTGGGTCGCCAGCTTGAGCCGTTGCCGCTCGCCGCCGGAAAGTGTAGTGAGCGGCTGGCCGAGGCTGAGGTAGCCGAGCCCGACGTCGGCGAGCCGATTGAGGACGGCGTGCGCGGCCGGCGTGCGCGCCTCACCGGCGCCGAAGAACTCCTGGGCCTCGGTCACCGACATCGCGAGCACCTCGCTGATGTCACGGCCGCCGAGGTGGTGGTCCAGCACTGATGCCTCGAACCGCTTCCCCTCACACTGCTCGCAGATGGTGGCGACGCCGGCCATCATCGCCAGGTCCGTGTAGATAACGCCAGCGCCGTTGCACGTGGGGCAGGCTCCCTCGGAGTTGGCGCTGAACAGCGCCGGCTTCACGCCGTTGGCCTTCGCGAACGCCTTGCGGATCGGGTCGAGCAGTCCGGTGTACGTCGCCGGGTTGCTCCGTCGCGAGCCACGGATCGGGGTCTGGTCGACTGACACCACCCCGTCCCGGCCCGAGACTGAGGCGTGGATCAGTGAGCTCTTTCCTGATCCCGCCACGCCGGTCACGACGACCAGCACGCCCAGCGGGATGTCGACGTCAACATCGCGCAGGTTGTGTGCCGTCGCGCCGCGGATCTCGAGTACGCCGGTGGGCGTCCGCACGGTCTTCTTGAGGGCTGCTCGGTCACCGAGGTGACGGCCGGTGATGGTGCCGCTGACCCGCAGCTCCTCGACAGTTCCCTCGAACACCACCTCGCCACCGGCAGTGCCAGCGCCGGGACCGAGGTCGACAGCGTGGTCGGCAATCCCGATCGTCTCCGGCTTGTGCTCCACGACGAGCACGGTGTTGCCCTTGTCCCGCAGCCGCAGCAGCAGGTCGTTCATCCGCTGGATGTCGTGGGGGTGCAGGCCCGTGGTGGGCTCGTCGAAGACGTAGGTGACGTCGGTGAGCGACGACCCGAGATGGCGGATCATTCTGGTGCGTTGGGCCTCGCCGCCTGACAGCGTGCCCGACGGCCGGTCGAGCGAGAGGTAGCCCAGCCCGATCTCCACGAAGGAGTCGAGGGTCTGCCGCAGCGCCTCGAGCAGCGGTGCCACGGGCGGCTCATCGAGTCCGCGCACCCACGCGGCCACGTCGCTGATCTGCATCGCGCTGGCGTCGGCGATAGTGACTCCCTTGATCTTCGACGACCGAGCCGCCTCGCTGAGCCGGGTGCCGCCGCAGTCGGGGCAGGTTGTGAAGGTCACCGCCCGCTCCACGAACGCGCGGATGTGCGGCTGCATGGAGTCGATGTCCTTGGACAGCATCGACTTCTGGATCTTCGGGATTAGGCCCTCGTAGGTGAGGTTGATGCCGTCTACCTTGATCTTGGTCGGCTCCTTGTGGAGCAGGTCTCGGAGCTCGGTCTTGGTGAACCTGCGGATCGGCTTGTCCGGGTCGAAGAAGCCGCAGCCGCTGAAGATCCGGCCGAACCAGCCGTCCATGCTGTAGCCGGGGATGCTGAGCGCACCCTCGTTGAGCGACTTGCTGTCGTCGTACAGCGCCGTGAGGTCGATGTCGTTGACGGCGCCGCGTCCCTCGCAGCGTGGACACATTCCGCCGGTGATGCTGAAGCTGCGTCGCTCCTTCATGGCGGTGCCGCCGCGCTGGATGGTGACCGCCCCCGCGCCCGAGATGGAGGCGACGTTGAACGAGAAGGCCTGGGGCGAGCCGACGTACGGCTTCCCGAGGCGGCTGAACAGGATGCGGAGCATCGCGTTGGCATCGGTGGCAGTGCCGACCGTGGACCGGGGGTCGGAACCCATCCGCTGCTGGTCGACGAGGATCGCGGTCGTCAGACCTTCGAGCACGTCGACGTCGGGCCGCGCCAGCGTCGGCATGAAGCCCTGCACGAACGCGCTGTAGGTCTCGTTGATCAGCCGCTGCGACTCGGCAGCGATCGTGCCGAATACCAGTGAGCTCTTGCCCGAGCCGGAGACGCCGGTAAATACTGTCAGCCGGCGCTTCGGGATCTCGATGCTGATGTCCTTGAGGTTGTTCACGCGTGCGCCGAGCACGCGGATCAGACCCTGGTTGTCGGCAACGTGCAGCGCGGGCGGCTGCGTGTCCGTCCCCGTGACCATGCTCACCGTGTCTCCATCTGTCGGGCGCCGCGAGAGGAGGCGGCGGTCAGGCCTGCGCGATGCGGACGAGGTTGCCCGAGGGGTCGCGGAAGGCGCAGTCGCGCGCCCCCCAAGGCTGGGTCGTCGGCTCCTCGAGGACCTCGGCGCCCGACGCTCGGACCTTCTCGAACGTGGCATCGAGGTCGTCGGAGCGGAAGATCGCAGCCTGCAGCGACCCCTGTGTCACGAGCGACAGGAGCGCGTCGCCCTCGACCTGCGACCGACCGCCGTGCGGCTGGAACAGGACGATGCCGACGTCCTGCCCCGGGGCGCCGACTGTGACCCAGCGGAACCCGTCGGAGGGGACGTCGAGGCGCACCTCGAGGCCGAGCGCGTCGCGGTAGAAGCCGAGCGCGGCGTCAGGGTCGTGGACGGGGATGAACATCTGGGAGACGGTGACTGCCATGCGACAACCGTAGGAGAACCGACCTGCGGGTGCTTCTCCGATCCTGCTCGGTACCAGGGCGGGTCGGGCTCAGACCGCGACCGTGGCACGCCGCGGTCGCGTCGCGACCATGCTCACGCACGACGGGATGACCTCGCCGTCACGGTGGTCGCGCGCCCGGTACCGCGACGGCGTCTCGCCGACGATCTCGGTGAAGCGCGAACTGAAGGAGCCGAGCGACGTGCAACCGACAGTGACGCAGGTGTCCGTGACCGACATCCCCTGCCGCAGAAGAGCCTTCGCGCGCTCGATGCGTCGCGTCATGAGATAGGAGTACGGCGTCTCGCCATACGCCGCACGGAACTTGCGCGAGAAGTGCGCGGGCGACATGAGTGCTGCACGAGCCATGGCCGGGACGCAGAGGGGCTGCGCGTAGTCGCGGTCGATGAGGTCGCGCGCCCGGCGCAGGTGCGCGAGGTCGGCAAGCTCCTCCGGCGTCATGCCGGCGACGGTACGCGGGGGTGCGTCGCCACCGGGGAGCCGGCCAGCCCGTTATGGCGTCTGGCCGGAGCGCCCCGCCCGGTAGCGGCGGATGAGTGCGTTCGTGCTGCTGTCGTGCGTCAGCTGCGGCTCGCTGCCGGCCATCAGCTCGTCGCCGATCTGCTTGGCCAGCACCTTGCCGAGCTCGACGCCCCACTGGTCAAAGGAGTTGACGCCCCACACGGTGCCCTGCACGAAGACGCTGTGCTCGTACAGCGCCACCAAGGTGCCGAGCGCGTACGGCGTGAGCCGGTCCAGCAGCAACGTGTTGGTCGGCCGGTTGCCCGCGAACACCCGGTGCGGCACCAGCCAATCGGGCGTGCCCTCGGCCGCCACCTGCTCGGCGGTCTTCCCGAATGCGAGCGCCTCGGTCTGCGCGAAGACGTTGGCGGTCAGCAGGTCGTGGTGGTCCCCCAGGGGGTTGAGCGAGTGCAGGAACCCCAGGAAATCGGCGGGAATCAGCCGGGTGCCCTGGTGGATCAGCTGGTAAAAGCTGTGCTGGCCGTTGGTGCCCGGCTCGCCCCAGTAGACCGGTGAGGTGTCGGTCTCGACCGGCTTGCCGGCCAGGGTCACCGACTTGCCGTTGGACTCCATCGTCAGCTGCTGCAGGTAGGCCGGGAATCGCTTGAGGTACTGGTCGTAGGGCAGCACCGCCTGGGTCTGGGCCCCGAAGAAGTCGCAGTACCAGACTGTCAGCAGCCCGAGCAGCACGGGCAGGTTGGCCTCGAATGGCGCTGTGCGGAAGTGCTCGTCCATGGCGTGGAAGCCGGCGAGCAGCTCGGCGAACTGCTCGGGCCCCACCGCCAGCATCGTCGACAGCCCGATCGCCGAGTCCATCGAGTAGCGGCCGCCGACCCAGTCCCAGAAGCCGAACATGTTGTCGGTGTCGATGCCGAACTCGCTGACGGCATCGGCGTTGGTCGAGACGGCGACGAAGTGCTTCGCCACGGCGGCGTCGGCGCCCAGCGCCTCGAGCAGCCAGCCGCGGGCCGTCCGCGCGTTTGTCATCGTCTCCACAGTCGTGAAGGTTTTCGAGGAGACGATGAACAGCGTCTCGGCCGGGTCGAGGTCGCGCGTCGCCTCGGCGAAGTCGGTGCCGTCGACGTTGGAGATGAAACGGAAGGTGAGGTCGCGCCGGGAGTAGTGCCGCAGCGCCTCGTAGGCCATCACCGGGCCGAGGTCGGAGCCGCCGATGCCGACGTTGACGACGGTGCGGATGCGCATACCGGTGTGACCGGTCCAGGCGCCGCTGCGGACCTGGTCCGCGAACTCGCCCATCCGGTCGAGGACCGCGTGCACGTCCGGCACCACGTCCTGACCATCGACCTCGATCCGATCTCCGCGGGGAGCGCGGAGCGCCACGTGCAGAACGGCGCGGTCCTCCGTGATGTTGATCTTCTGGCCCCCGAACATCGCGTCGATCCGCTCGCGCAGCAGCGACTGCTCGGCCAGCTCGCCCAACAGACTCAGCGTCTGGTCGGTGATGCGGTTCTTCGAATAGTCCAGGAAGATCCCGACCGCTTCCAGCGTCAGCTTCGTTCCGCGGTTGGGGTCGGCGTCGAACAGCTCACGCAGGTTGGTACCGCGAATGTCGTCAGCATGCTCGGAAAGAGCAGCCCAGACACGACGCTGTGACAATGCCGGCGGGATGGGGGCCGGCGGGATGGGGGCCGGCGGGGTGGGGGCGGAGGGGGTTAGGGCACTCATGGCTACATCGCAACACGTCGGCTGCGGTGCCGATGCAGGGGCCGCCCGGCCGAGGCGCGCCTGGCAGGTGGTGGCACGGCGAGCAGCACGTTTCGGTCTCCACGGCCGCCCGCTCCTGCTCCTCCAGCGACGATGGCGGCGCGCGACTGCCAGCAGTTGGCGGACAGTTCCCGGGACAGCGATGCCAACGCCAGCGGGGTGCCGGCGTTCGTCGGGCGGACGGGGGCGGCAGTGTCCAGCACGGTGCAGGCGACGGTGATCGCGCCGTCGTCGGCCTCGAGCAGCTCGACGATGCGTGACTGCTGCGGCCAGTCGATGTGGCTCGCCGTCGTCACCTGCCAGAACCCGCCGGTGCCATCCGTCCGGCGGACGGGCGTGACCCGGTGCTCGTGCACGTGTCCGTTGAGCCACAGAACGACGCAAGGGTGGGCGAGCAGCAGGGCTACCAGCTCGTCGGCAAGGACTCGGCGCTCGCCGTCCGGTTCCCGGTCGTTGACCAGGGTCTCAAGGGGATGGTGGCTCATCAGGACGACCAGCCGGCCGGCTGAGCGCTCCAGCTCAGCACTGAGCCAGGCCAGCTGGTTCCGGTCGAGCGAGCCCTGCCAGCCGCCGTGCTCGTTGACGGTGTCGAGGACGATGCACCGGACCCTGGGGCCGGCGTCGAAGGCGTAGTAGGCCGTCTCCTCGACGAGGTTGCGCGCGGTGTAACCGTGGCCGATTGGTGAGCCGCCGGCGCGCAGGTGCAGCCCGACCCACTCCTCCCGGGTCGCATGCCGTCGCTCCGGGTCAGGGGTGACCTGCTGTCCGCGGCCGGCGGCCAGCCGGGCGAGCACCGCCGCATCGCCGTGGGTCAGCCGGGTGAGCACATCGAGCGGGTCGAGGTCGGCGGCCGGTGTCACCAGCTTCCACCGTCCGGTGCCGACATGCGACAGCGTGCCCGTGGCCGGCAGCGTGCCCTGCACGTGGCTGTCGTGGTTGCCGTGCACGGAAAACCAGGGAATGCCCAGCCCCAGGCATCGAAATGGTCGCCGCGCGGCATCCAGCACTCCAGGCAGGGTGGGGAAGCCGTGATTGGTTCGCGGCAGGTCCGCGATCTCCCCGCCGGGGTGCCAGTACCGGGCGTCGCCGCTTTCGGCCACGCCCTCGTAGCGCTCAGGACTGCCGGAGTCAGGAGTGGCTTGCCCGCCGCCGAACAGGGCCATCGCGTTGCGCGCCTCGTTGGACTGGCAGTTGTCGGTCACGTCGCCGGTCACGACAGCCAGGTCGACCGGCGCCCCGCTGACCGGCCCGGCGGCGCAGCTGTTGACCGAGCGCACCATCGCATCAACGACGTGAGTGGTGAAGGGCTCCTGCGGCCGGTAGCAGCCGACCGAGACCGACGGATCGCTGGTGAGGTCGAGGTCGGCGTAGCGGTCGAGCTGCTCAGCCCGGGCCGGTGACTGGTGGTCCATCACGTGGGTGTCCGACAGCTGCGCCAGGACGAGAACCGGTACCCCCAGCCGGCCGCGTCGCGGGACAGCGCTCGGCGCGAGGTCATCGCGCCAGACATGGATCTCGCCCGGGCGCGGCTCAAGCCGGCGGTACCCCCCGCGCCCGGCGGGACCGGGTAGCAGCCGCATCAGGTCGGTCCGGCCCGGTCGAGGAGGACGAGTCATGTCCCCATCGAACGACGCGGCGAAAGCGTCCGGACCGCCGGCGAGCGGCAGTCGTCCAAGGTTCACACCGCGTGCCGCCAGCATTCACCCACCGGTCGGCAGCTCGGCGCTCAGCAGGTGGGCCGGCCACCCTCGAGCGCGCCCATCAGGCCCCGCCGCGCTCCCCCTTCGCAGATCCGGGGATGTGCGAGCCTGTGTCGTCTCCCTGTTCGGCAGATCGCCCGTCCGGCAGCTCGGATGCCGGCTGCTCGTCGCCCGGCGAGGCAGTACGGCCTCCTGGGGTGTCAGCGGGGTCCGGGGCCTTGCTCCGGTCATCGCTCACCGGACCCGTCGCACCGCCGACCCGCACGCCGCCGCGCATCGTCCCGCCCTCCTGGTCGGGCTCGGCGCTCTGCTTGCGGCCGTCGTAGGGCGGTACGGCGCCGCCGGGCTCCTGCTGACCTCCGGGACTCAGGGCAGGGCCCCGTGAGACGCCGCCTCCCCCGAGCTGCCCCTCGGCCTCGGACTGGGTGCCGTCGTCATCGATGGTGCGGCTGTCGCCTTCTCCTGGTGCGGTCATCGCATCCTCCCTGGTCCGTATTCGCTGGTTCGTTCTCCGTGATACGAACCGTCAGCCGGCCTGGTCGCCGGCGGGCATGGCATCCATGTCGTCCTGCGCGGTGTCCTGCTTGTCCACCCCGGTCGACTCCTCGTGCGGGTCCCCCGACGGACGGTCGGCGGGTCCGCTCCCGGGAGGGCCGCCCTCATCGCGTGAGCCCGGTGCTCCCCGCTCCGACTGCGGTTCGGGCTTCAGGTGCGGGCTCGGGTCTGGCTCAGCCATGGCTCCTCCTTCTCTGCCGGACCCGGACCGTCCGGGCGGCTGTCGGTCGCTTCAGCAGATGCGCGGCAAAGGGTCGCCGACCAGCATGTCGATAAGCCGGTGGCCGCCGAACGTGGTTCGGCCCAGCACCCGGCCCGGCGGCTCGTCGCGGACCTCGCCGACGATTGCCGCCTCGCTGCCCGCCGGCAGCGCGCGCATGGCCTCGAGGGCGGCATCGGCGCACTCGGGCGCCACGAAGGCGACGAGCTTGCCCTCGTTCGCCACGTAGAGCGGGTCGATCCCGAGGATCTCCCCGGCTCCGATCACCGCTGGGCGTACCGGTACCCGGGCCTCCTCGAGGACGATGCCAACCTCTGCCGCGAGGGCGATCTCGTTCAGCACCGTCGCCAGCCCACCGCGGGTGGCGTCGCGCATGCAGTGCAACCCCTCCCCGCACGACGCGAGCAGGGCCGACGCGACAGGCCACAGCGGCTGGGTATCGCTCCTCACGTCAGCCTCGATGTCGAGGTCCCCGCGGGCCAGCAGGATGGCGATCCCGTGGTCGCCCATCGTCCCGGAGACCAGCACCTTGTCGCCCGGCCGCACCCGCCCTGGAGAGAGCTGAACCCCTTCGTCCACCAGCCCGACACCGGTGGTGACCACGTACATCGAGTCGCACTTGCCACGCTCGACGACCTTCGTGTCACCCGTGACCACGGGCACGTCGGCAACCCGGGCGGCAGCCGCCATAGCGGTCACCTCGGCCTCGAGGACGTCCGCGGCCAGGCCCTCCTCGAGGACGAGCGCTGCCGACAGCGCCACGGGACGCGCGCCGGACACCGCCAGATCGTTGACGGTGCCGTTGACCGCCAGCTCCCCGATCGAGCCGCCGGGGAAGCGGATGGGCCGCACGACGAAGGCGTCCGTGGTGAGCGCCAAGCGCGAGGTCCCCACCGACACCAGGGCGGCGTCGGAGAGCTGGTTGAGCGCCGGGTTGGCCAGCAACGGGACGACGAGCCCCTCCACGAGCGCCCGGCTCGCCTTACCGCCCGCACCGTGCGCCATCGTCACCCGCTCGTCGCGGAAGCGCTGTGGCCGGCGGCGCATCGCCTCGATGCGCTCGCCGACCCGCTCCTCGCTCGCGGGAGGCCGCTCGGTAACCGGCCTGGTCATCGCAGCACCTCGAGGGTCAGCCGTTGCTTGGCGTACTGGCCGTAGTTGTAGTAGGCGGCGCACGCCCCCTCGGAGGAGACCATGCACGTGCCGATGGGCAGCTCCGGCGTGCAGGCGGTGCCGAAGACCTTGCACTCCCACGGCTTGAGAACGCCCTTGAGCACCTCGCCGCACTGGCACGCCTTGGGGTCGGCCACCCGCACGCCCGGGAGGTCGAAGCGCAGCTCGGTGTCGTAGTGGGCGTACTTGGGCGACAGCTGCAGGGCCGAGTGCTCGATGGAGCCGAGCCCGCGCCACTCGAAGAAGGGCCGGGGGGAGAAGACGTCGTCGAGCACCTTGATAGCGACCGGGTTGCCGTCGTAGTGGACGACGCGGCCGTACTGGTTCTCGACCTCGGCCCGCCCCTCGGAGAACTGCCGCATGATCATGTAGACCGACTGCAGGAGGTCCAGCGGCTCGAAGCCGGCACACACCAGGGGGATGCCGAAGTCGCGCGAGATCCACTCGTACGGGCGGCACCCGATGACCGTCGAGACGTGCCCGGGCCCGATGAACGCGTTCAGCTGCAGGTCGGGGGAGTCCAGGATCGCCTTGATCGCCGGGTTGATCAGCACGTGGTTGCAGAACACCGAGAAATTCTCGAGGCCCTCAGCCGCCGCCCGCATGACTGTCAGCGCCGTCGAGGGGGCCGTCGTCTCAAAGCCGATCGCGTAGAACACGACCTGCCGGTCGGGGTTCTCCCGGGCGATGCGCAGCGCATCGAGCGGCGAGTAGACCATCCGGATGTCGGCGCCGCGTGCGTTGGCCTCGAGGAAGGAGCCGCGGCCGCCGGGCACGCGCATCATGTCGCCGAAGCAGGTGAGAATCACCCCGTCGCGCTCGGCGATGGCGATGCCGTCGTCGACCCGACCCATCGGTATGACGCATACCGGGCAGCCCGGGCCGTGCACGAGCTCGATGTCCTCGGGCAGGTGGTCCTGCACGCCATAGCGGTAGATGGTGTGCGTGTGCCCGCCGCACACCTCCATGATCTTGTAGTGCCGGCCGGGCTCGCACAGGGCGGTGATCTCCCGCCCCAGCACCTCGGCCAGCTCGGCGTCGCGGAACTCGTCAGCGAAGCGCATCCTCGTCACCCTCCTGTCGATACTGGGGTAGCCCCGAGCCGCTCGATGGCGACACCGGCATGCACCAGCACGCGGTCACCCGGCCGAATGTCGCCCACCAGCTCGGTCGCCACGAGTTCCTCACGGTCCCGCTCGTCGCGGCACCGCGCATCGCTGCCGGAGACGCTGGCTACGGTCAGCACGACGGCGACGTCGCCGCAGGTGATGCAGCCCGGCTCGGCGCTGCACGCGTCACCGCCCATGGGCTGCTCGATGATGCTCATCCGATGCTCGACTCGGCGACGGCCTGCAGCTCCTCGGTAAACGTCTGGCCCATCATCTCGAGCATCGACAGCGCCTCCGCTGCCTCCTTCTCGTCGACCTTTGACATGGCGAAGCCGACGTGGATGAGGACGTAGTCGCCGACCTTCAGCGGCGTGCCCTCCATCAGGCCGATATTGATCTTGCGCTTGACGCCGACGACGTCTACGAGCGCCAGCTGGTCCCCGTTGCCGGGCAGGAACTCCACGACCTGGCCTGGGATAGCGAGACACACGGCTAAGCACCTCCCTCATGAGCAGCGACGAGATGGGTGTGGGGAGGCACGACCTCCGCGGGCCGTTCCGCGGCCGCGGCGGAGCCTGCAGACCCGGTGCGACGTACTGCAGCCACTCGAGGACGACCTCGTCGCCGCCGTCGGCAGCAACGTCCAACGAGCCGCAGGAGGGGCACGCCGGCGACGGGTCGGCGGCCCCGAAGTCGGCGCGGCAGTCCATGCAGTGCCCGTGCACCGGTACGACGACGAGTTCGGTCGTCGCGCCCTCTGCCGGGCCGCCGGCAGCGGCGAGCTGGAAGGACTGCTCGAAGGCGCCGTGCTCGACCCGGTGGACGGCCCCGATGCGCACCCCAACCCGGGCGACGGGCCGACCCGCGGCTCGGCGCAGCACAGCTTCGAGAACGCCCTCGCAGTAGCTCATCTCATGCATGCGGCTCGCCCTACATCGACCGGATACGCAGGTAGCGCCGCACATCTGGCACCGACCGAATGCCGATGGCGAGCCCGGCCAGTGCCCCCAGCCCCGCGACGCCGGTGACGATGATGCCGACAGTCCTCATGACAGGTCCTCCATGTTCTTCGGGGCGAAGGCGCGGCTGCGCACCGCCGGTCGTGCCACCTGCAGGCCCAGCTGCTCCTCCAGCACGTCGTGCACCAGCTCGACCGCAGGGTCGACGGCGGCTTCCACGGCAGGGGTCAGCCCGATGCCCTCGCCGACGTCGGCCGGCTGGCAGCCAACGACGAACGTCGGCGGCAGCGCCCCGCCGAGCGCACCCAGGCTCGCTAGCACGGCGACCGGTGCCATCCCGTGCGCGTCGAGCTCTCCCTCGCCCAGGTCGTCGGGGCCGACCTCCAGCACCGACAGGTCGCCCGGGGCGCCCTCGCCGGGCAGGGCGTCGACGACGACGAGTGCGTCGTAGCCGTCGAGCAGGTCGTAGGCCAGGTGCATCCCGCGGATGCCGTAGTCGACGACGCGCACGCCGCCCGGCAGCGGCCCGGCGCTGAGGCGGCGGGCGACCTCGCTGCCGAACCCGTCGTCGGACAGGAACAGGTTGCCGAGGCCGGCCACGAGGACGCGGCCGGTCATGGTCCACCACCTGCAGGGGCTCGCGCGGGGAGCGGCTCGATCTCCTCCGGCCCGAAGTAGTAAAAGCGGCCGGTGGCGCCGTACAAATCGCTCGCCGGGTCGTCCTCGAGGACGACGCCGAGATGCGTGCCACCGTCGACATCGAAGTAGACTCGCGCGACGACAGCGGTCAGGCCGGCGAGGAACAGGTCCTGCGCATCAGCTCGGCGCGACGGCCGCAGCAGACCCGTGTGCCCTTGGCGACCGGCACTCCGGCGATCAGCACAGCGTCGGTGGTCGGCTGGGCGCGGGCGTCCTCCCCGGCGTCCCACCAGGGCACGTCGTCCTCGCTGACCGGGGGCCGTTGCGCTCCGTGCAGCAGTTCGAGGCCCGCGTCGCTCATCGCGTCGCAACGGGAGAGGATCGCCGCGGCGCGAGGGTCGGTCCCCCGCGCGTCGGCCTTCTCCTGCTCGGTCATTGTCATGATCCGCAGGGTGAGGATCTCGTCGATCTCGGTGGCGTCGAACAGGTCACCCGCGCTCTCGGGCGCGATGCTCGGATGGTCGCCGAGGATGATCGGGGAGACGAGGACCGCGTCGGTCCCGTCGTCGTCGGCGACGAGCACCGGCCAGCACCGCGACTGCGTGCAGGATGCTGCGTCAGCCGCTGCCCAGGCCGGAGGGTCCAGCAGCGAAACGAAGGTGGCGCCCCGCGCGGACAGCAGCAGATGAGTCCCGACGAAGGAGTAGCGGGCAGCGACGTCGCGGTCCGTCCAGCCTTCCGCGGGCCCCGGTGACCAGTCGCTCCGGTTGTCCACCCCGATGCCGAGCACAAGCAGCCGGGGGTCTTGCGCGGGCCGGCTCGTCAGGGTGAGGGTGCCCTCCAGCTGCCAGCGAGTGCGCACGAGCTGGCCGACCAGCAGCCCGTCCTCGTACAGCTCCTCCACCTCCTCCGCAGCCGGAGCACCGACCTCGAACCGGCCCCCCGCTCGCAGCTCGCTCAGCGGCAGCCCGGTGAGCGGGATCTCGCGGCAGACAGCCTCGTGGAACGGGATCCACCGGGTCCCGCCGACGACCAGCTCGTCGGCGGCGGCCCAGCCCTGTTCGGTCCGGCGCTCCACCGTGCGCGCCTGGACGTGCAGGAACCGCAGGTGGACGTCGAGCGTGGCACCCGGCTGCGACACGAGGACGACCTCCGCCGACAGCGCCGGCTCCTCGCCGACCCCGGCCGCGGCCGCGCCTTTTGGTCCGAGGATGCCGAACTGCCAGCGCACCTGGTTCTTCGTCGACGAGGCCCGGTAGGGGTAAAGCAAGTAGCCCTCGTAGAGCACGGCGTCGGCCACCTGCCGGGCAGCGGTCAGCGTCACGAGGCCCTCGCCTCGGCCGGCAACAGCTCGGTCAGCGCCTGCTCCCACGACGTGAGGCCGCGTGCCGACCGGTACCGGGCGAGCGCGTCGATCGTGTCGCGGTCCAGCCGGATCCACCCGGCGCCCGGGAAGTGCTGGTCCATCAGCTGCCGCCAGGTGCTGACCGGCAGGCGGCACGGCGCCTCCAGCGACCACGACAGCTGCTCAACCGCGAACCCGGTCTGGCCCCGGGTGAACACTGTGCCGCTGAACAGCAGGACGAGCGGCACGTCGCCGCCGCGCAGCGCGTGCAGGTACTTGGTGGCGCTGACGTCGAAGTCGTAGGTGCCCGCGACCGGGAGGTCGAACTCCCGCGACCCCTCGAAACCCTGCACCATCGCGCTCGCGTGCGTCCAAAGAAAGGGCTTGAGCGTGGCCCCGTACCGCTCGGACGTGCCGAACAAGTCGGTCAGGCCCTGTTGCTCCTGCAGGTCGTAGGGCCGGCGCTGCGGCTCGATGCGGATCTGGCATCGCAGCGCGATGGCGTGCACCACCTGGCCGCTGCTCTCCTCGACCCGCAGGCGGAACAGCAGATGCGGGGAGGCAGCGTGGGTCTCGGGCAGGACGTCGAGCACCTCGAAGGCCAGCGTGGTCACGGCGCACCCGCCGGCCGGCTCTTGGCGCGAACACTCGCGAAGAACTCCTCGAGCCGCCGGCGCACGTCCTGGCCACCGTCGAAGCCGCGCCACAGCATCCGCAGGTGACCGACCAGCTCGTAGCAGACGTCGATCGGGACCAGGAACGCCTCGAGCGCCTGGTCGCGCTGCCGGTCGGCCTGATGGACCAGCAGCGCTTCGACGTCAGGCTGCAGGGTGGCGAGTGCCGGCGCGGCGGTGACGACCCGCTCCCACGCCTGCAGCGAGAGCTCCGACTCGGTCGCGCCGGCCGGCCCCGGGTAAAAGGCGACGACCCGGCCCAGCGTGGAGTTGAGGAACAGGAACGCTGTGCCCACCGGCAGCTCGAGCTCGTCCCACACCGGCGCGGCCAGCGCGGGGAACGACAGGTAGCGGTCGGGCACGGCCCGGTAGGCCAGGGCCGCATCCTCGTGGGTGAACAGCAGGTAGCAGGGCCGGCAGGAGCACAGCAGCGATCGACTCGCGACGTTGACGACGTGCGAGTGCTGCTCGGCAACCGGCGCGCCACACATCTCGCACCGCTCGTAGGGCGACGCGGCCGGCCGCTCTGCCCGGATGCGCGAAAGGACCGACAGCGCGCCGGCTCCTGCTCCGGGAAGCACGGTCATACCGCTACCGGCGTGCGGATCGCGATCTCGACGACACCGTCCCGCTCGAGCAGCGGCACCGGGTCGAGGTGCCGGGCCTCGTCGGCCAGGTCGACCCCAGCCCGCCGGATGTCGCAGTGGGCGCCGCAGCTGCGGCAGGTCAGCACGGCGCTGCCGGGCGCGGTCGGCGCCCGCTGCAGGCCCGCCTCCGTGAAGGCGGAACCGCAGCAGGCGCAGGCATCCCGGTAGGCGTAGACGCCCGACAGCAGGCGGCACAGCAGGACATCCAGCCCGGCAACCGTGACCCGTTGCAGCGCGCCGACCGCCAGCTCGTCCAGCGCAGCGGCCGTTGTCCAGAGCACTGAGCCGGCCCGCTCGGCCGTCCGCAGCCGGGCGCTGAGCTGCTCGACCGGGATGACCGGGCCGCCAGCTCCGCCCGCTGTCCCGGCTCCATGCGCCGCGGGTGGCCCGCTCTCGACGTCGATGGAGACAACCTCGGGGGCGGCCGCCCGGATGGCACCCTCGACCGCCAGCTCGAGCGTCACTGAGGATGACGCGCAGCCGTCGCAGCTGCCGAGCAGCTGCAGGCGGACCCCGCCGTCGCCCGTCACGTCGAGCAGCCGGACGTCGCCGCCGTGCGAGCCGAGGTACGGGCGCACCCCCTCGAGGGCACGCTCCACCCGCTCCCGCACCCCGTACGGGTGCAAGCCGTGCACGAGCAGCAGGCTCGACACCAGCTCGTCGGCGCTGAGTGCGTCGGCGAGGTCGTCGTCGAACGCGCCGGCGTCGTGCACCAGCTGCAGCACCCGCTCCAGGCCCACGCCGTACAACTCGACGACCAGGCGCACCAGCTCCTCGGCACGCTCGCGTGCGAGGGGCCCCGCAGCCGCGCTCGCCTCGAGCAGGAGCTCGATGCGCTCGCCGCACACGGCCGGGTCGACTGGTGCTGTCATTCCTCGCCCGAGACCGCCGCCGTCGGCGAGTGCACCTTCTTCAAGGTCTTGCCCTCGCCCAGGTACATGTGGACGCCGCACGGCAGGCAGGGGTCGAAGCTGCGCACCGTGCGCATGATGTCGATGCCCTTGAAGTTCTCGCGGGAGTTCTCCTCGAACAGCGGCTGGTCCTGCACCGCGTCCTCGTACGGACCGGGCGTGCCCGAGCTGTCACGGGGGCTGGCGTTCCAGGGTGTCGGCGGGTAGGGGTGGTAGTTGGCGATCTTGCCGTCGCGGATGACCATGTGGTGCGACAGAACGCCGCGCACAGCCTCGGTGAAGCCGCATCCGACAGCCTCGTCCGGGACCTCAAAGCTTTCCCACGTCTTAGACCTGGTCTCAGAGCCCGTCGGTCGTGGCGAGGCGGTGGAAGTTGATCAGAGTGGCGGCGAGGGTGAGCAGGGGTCGCAGGGTGCGTTCTGTCCTGTCGTAGCGCAAGCCGAGGCGCTTGTAGCGCAGTAGCCAGGAGATG
>JAABUU010000743.1_pt1 | contig 67420 bp, 62 predicted proteins | sample 5559301 | NCBI WGS metagenome assembly JAABUU01 (sample SAMN10711884, study PRJNA513360) | rock metagenome | isolation source: Antarctica rocks | place: Antarctica: Victoria Land, Richard Nunatak white
CACCCTGACCTTGAATCAAGCCGCTCGCTGCGCGTCAAGCCCCAGCCCGGTGAGCGAAATAGAGGGCGGGTTGAGCAGTTACCCTCGATGCGATCTAGCGGTATTGTCATTACCGACTCCACCATGTCTTGCGCCGCTTTGTAGTGACCACCCGTGCTACGACTCGGATCGCTCACGAATGTGAGCATCCTACCTTTGAGGCCTGACCAGTGAACTCGAAATTGCAGCGTTCCCTCAGAGTGTAACTCTGCCGCTAAGCGTCCAGCATACGAAATTATTTCGCCTATTCGCCATATAGGCAGGGTCGCGTCGAACAGTGTTCCTGCCGGCCTAGTTCCTAAACCATCTTCCTCATAGCCGCGTATCAGAAAGGCGCGAGCCTCCGGAGTCATCCTCCAGAAATCCGAGTGCGCGGCATCAGCGAGTAACCTGGCAGTGCCTGGCCGGCCATGCCAACATTCAACAGTGCCGTTAATCGGCTTTGGTGCGATCTCGGCCCGGCTGGGTATCCAGAATGGGGCCCATCCAGTGTGTCTGATTCGGGACGCGAGTTTCATGCGCTCAAGGAGCATAGGAAGTCTAATCGTCTCACCCGACTCAAACGAGAAATCGACTTCGTAGCATCCATTCCAACACCTGGATGCACTGTCGTCGGCCAATTCTTCAATAAGATCATGCCATCTTGCACGCGCTGCAATAACGAAATCATCCTGGATCTTCTGTGCGGAAACAGACGGTGCTTCTACAGAATCGATTCGTCCTTGGAGGATGCTTCGAATGCCATCCAGCATATCAGCGCGGCGATTTCGAATGCAACGTTCGAGAAGCCGAGACCATTCGCCTTCGGTAAGCGGGGGAGCACTCTCTGGCCCTGGCTTTCGAACATAGCAAGTCTGGGCCAAAATGCTGCCTTTTGGTGTGCCGCTCTTTGACATAATGGGTACGCTATGCCCTCCAGGCACGACGACGATAGGATGTACTGCCCCGTCTAGTGGATTTACAACGTTTTTTAGATCGCAATGAAAATGCGGCACAGCAAACTTCTTGATTATATTATTGATAGTATCTTGGTCGTAAGACATAAGATTCTGCGGGCGCGGCAGAGCAATAAGTTCGGGTCCATCATCGCTAAATCCTATTACAAGGTGGCCACCACCTTCGTTTGCCAGCGCGATGACCGCTTTTGCTAATAAACCTTTCTTCTCTTGATCTTGTAAATCAAGCCATGACTTGTACTCTACGGTCGGATTTTCTGAAGGCTCTGTCAAAAGCATTAATAAATTGGCTGCATCAGCCATTGCTGCATCCTTTAAGTAGGTAAGATTATGCTTATCAAGCTTCGATTGTTTGGTGGAAGTCTGCTTCGGGTCTGATGCCGGCCGATTGCCATAGCGGCTGGGACAAATTTCCTTTCGCATTCGTCATCACAGAAGCAAATAGTTTGGTGTCGTGCAATCTCAATCTCTAATTGCAGGTAGACTTCAAATTTCAATCTGCCCACCGTCCGCCCTACGCCTGCCTGCTTGTCCGCCGCATAATGTCCTATCTGGCCCCAGAGAAGTGTCAGACTTCCTCGTCGACGCGGTTCTGCTCGATGGCCGCAAGGGGCGTCAAATCCGCGTCGAAGTACTTCTGCCAGAGCTCCGCATCGACGTCGAAGGTCACGATAGCCTCGACCTCGGCGATCCACGTCTGAAAGTTCATGTGCTCGCTCCAGGCCTACGACCGATCGGCTGCCGCAGCCGCGTGTCGAGGCACCGACCATAGGAGCGTTTTCCACCGGTCCGCGAAAGGCCGGTCAGGGCCAGGACATGAGCCCGGCGTCAGCGTCTTACCCTGCCGCTTCAAGCGGCCCAGAGCAGAAACAAGGCGCCCGGCCGATATTTGCAAATGACCGTGAAGGACCGATCCGGGCAGGAAGCCGAACCCCGAACCCGTGTCTGCTTGCCTTCGCACCCACTGCGTGACGTCCTGCGCCACCGCCAACCCTGCGTCCAACTCGCCGACGCCCGCCCCAAGGGACCCCACCATGCCCCCCGACGACGACGACCGCCACCGCGCCAAGATGGCCCTGCGCAAGCAGACCCAGGACGCCGAGGTCGCCGCCAAGACCACCGCGCACAAGGGCCTGCTGATGGTCCACACCGGCCCCGGCAAGGGCAAGACCACCGCCGCCCTCGGCCTCGTCCTGCGCATGGCCGGCTGCGGCCGGCGCTGCGCCGTCGTGCAGTTCATCAAGGGCGCCTGGGACACCGGCGAGCGCCGCCTGCTCGAGCGCACCGACCTCGTCGCCTGGCACTCCATGGGCGAGGGCTTCACCTGGGAGACCCAGGACCGCGCCCGCGACGTCGCCGCCTGCCGTGCCGCCTGGGACCACGCCGCCGCCCTGATGCGCGACCCTACCCTCGCCCTGCTCGTGCTCGACGAGCTCAACATCGCGCTGCGCTACGACTACCTGCCCCTCGACAAGGTCCTCGCCACGCTGGCCGCGCGCCCGCCCCTGCTCCACGTCGTCGTCACCGGCCGCAACGCAAAGCCCGCCCTGATCGAGGCCGCCGACCTCGTCACCGAGTTCGCCGCCACCAAGCACCACTTCGCCGCCGGGGTGCGCGCCCAGGAAGGCATCGAGTTCTGACCCGCCAAGGCAGCAAGCAAGGCTGGGCTCTGCCCAGACCCGCCAGGGGCGAGCCGCCCCTGGACCGGCGCAATGAAGACTTTCTCAACAAGAGGTTTCCAAAGGCGAGCCGTTGGCGGGGTCCCCGCTTTCAAGCATGGGGGGCAGAGCCCCTGGCCTTGCTTCGCCCGTGACCCTCGCCCTCATGCTCCAGGGCACCGGCTCCGGCGTCGGCAAATCCCTGCTCACCGCCGGCCTGTGCCGCGCGGCCCTCCGACGCGGCCTGCGCGTGCGCCCGTTCAAGCCGCAGAACATGTCCAACAACGCCGCCGTCACCGAGGGCGGCGGCGAGATCGGCCGCGCCCAGGCCCTCCAGGCCCAGGCCTGCGGCGTCCCCCCCTCCGTCCACATGAACCCCGTCCTGCTCAAGCCCCAGGGCGGCGACGGCGCGCAGGTCGTCGTGCAAGGCCGCGTGTACGCCGCCGCCCGAGCCCGCGAGTACCAGGCGATGAAGCGCGCCCTGCTCCCCGCCGTGCTCGACAGCTTCGCCCGGCTCTCCGCCGAAGCCGACTTGGTCCTCGTCGAGGGCGCCGGCAGCGCCTCCGAGATCAACCTGCGCGCCAACGACATCGCCAACATGGGCTTCGCCCGCGCCACGGAGACGCCCGTGGTGATCGTCGGCGACATCGACCGCGGCGGCGTGATCGCCAGCCTGGTCGGCACCCACGCCGTGCTCGACCCGGACGACCGCGCCCTGGTACGCGGCTTCATCGTGAACCGGATGCGCGGCGACCCCACCCTGTTCGCTGACGGCATGGACGCGATCGCGCGCCACACCGGCTGGGCGGCACTCGGCCTGGTGCCGTTCCTCGACGCCGCCCGCCAGCTCCCCGCCGAGGACGCCGCCGACCTCGACGACGCCCCCGCGTCCCCGCCCGGCCCCGCCCGGCCCGGCGTCACCCTTCCCGACCCCGCCGCCTGCGCCCGCCGCCTGCGCATCGCCGTGCCCCTGCTGCCGCGCATCGCCAACTTCGACGACCTCGATCCCCTGGCCGCAGAGCCCGGCGTGGAGCTGCTGCTGCTGCGCCCCGGCACCGCGCTGCCCGCCGGCTGCGACCTGGTGGTCCTGCCCGGCTCCAAGGCCACGCTCGCCGACCTCGCCAGCCTGCGCGCCGAAGGCTGGGACATCGACATCGCCGCCCACCGCCGCCGCGGCCGCCGCGTGCTCGGCCTGTGCGGCGGCTACCAAATGCTCGGCCGCACCGTCGCCGACCCCGACGGCGTGGAGGGTCCGCCGGCCTCCGCGTCCGGCCTCGGCCTGCTCGACGTCGACACCGTGCTGGCCGGCGACAAGCGCCTCGCCGCCGCCCGGGGCGCCACGCTGGAGGACGGCGTCGCCTGCCACGGCTACGAGATGCACATGGGGCGCACGGACGGGCCGGACGCCGCGCGCCCGATGCTGCGCCTGGAGGACGGCCGCGGCGACGGCGCCCGTTCCGCCGATGGCCTGGTCGCCGGCACCTACCTGCACGGCCTGTTCGCCTGCGACGCCCAGCGCTCCGCCTGGCTGCGACGCCTCGGCGGCCCGGCTTCGAGCCGACACCACGCCGGCGCGGTCGAGGCCGCCCTGGACGCGCTGGCGGAGCACCTGGAACGCCACGTGGACATCGACAGGCTGCTGTCGCTGGCCGGATAGAAAGCAAGGCTGGGCTCTCCCTTCGCTGCCATTCCAACGATCCAAGGGGATCGTCGGAACCTTTGGCAGCTACGCCCAGACCCGCCAGGGGCGAGCCGCCCCTGGACCGGCTTTACTGAGACAAGTGGATTCCAAAGGCCTGCCTTTGGCGGAGTTTGAGGCAGAGCCTCAACCTTCCTTCCTAACCCTACCCCAGCAGCAGCCCCGCCGCCGCCGCCGCCTGCACCACGCACGCCGTCCGGTACACCCCCAGCGCCCGCCGCAAATCCGCGACCCCCGCCTCCGCCCGCCCCCGCCCCATCCACGGCCCGGCGACCCTCACCCCCGCGTAGGCGCGCGGCCCGGCGAGGCGCAGCCCGAGCGCCCCTGCCATCGCCGCCTCCGGCCATCCCGCGTTGGGCGAGCGGTGCCGCCCGGCGTCGCGCCACGCCGCCCGCGCCGCCTCCCCCGGCGAGCACGCCCCGCCCCCCAGCCGGTGCAGCGCCGCCGCCAGCACGATCCACAGCGCCGCCAGCCGCGACGCCGGCAGGTTGATCGCGTCGTCCAGCCGCGCCGCCGCCCAGCCGAACGCCTCGTGGCGCGCGGTGCGGTGCCCGACCATGCTGTCCGCGGTGTTGACCGCCTTGTAGAACGCCAGACCTGGCAACCCCGCCGCCACGCCCCACAGCGCCGGCGCCACCACCGCGTCGGAGAAGTTCTCCGCCAGGCTCTCGATCGCAGCCCGCACCACCCCGGCCTCGTCGAGCCCCGCCACGTCGCGCCCGACGATGCGCGCCACCGCCGCGCGCCCCGCCGCCAGCCGGACGCCAGCCGGCCCGCCCTGCTCGCCACGCCCGGCGACGCCTGCCGCAGCGCCCATGCCCGCCGCCGCGCCCGTGCCGTCCAGGGCGTCCGCGACCGCGCGCACATGCGTCCACAGGCTGCGCTGGGCGAGCAGCGTGCTGGCCAGCACCGCCAGCACCGCGAGTGCCACGGGGCGCGGCAGCCACGCCCGCGCCGCGTCCTGCACGAGTGCTGCCGGCGCCACCGAGGCCAGCACCAGCAGCGCCATCGCCAGCACGCCGTTGAGCCGGCGCCGCCCCGGGGCTAGGGTCGCGCGATTGAGCGCGCGGTCCAGCCGGGAGATCAGCGCGCCGATCCACGTCACGGGATGGCCGGCCAGTTGGAACACCCGATCCGGATAGCCGAACGCCGCCTCGACCCCGAGCCCGCCCAGCACGACGCCCACGCCGGATGTGATCGCCAGAGCGCCGCTCCCCCGCCCGCCGCCGGCCACCCCGGCGCCCGCGGCGGCGATAGCACGGCCGGCCCCGCCGCGCAGGCCCGCACGCCGCCCGCCGTGCCGCCGGGCGGGGACGACGCCCATGGCGGCCGCCGACTCGCGGCGATGCGGCTGTTCCCGGACGCGCCGCGGCCCCTGCTGGACCTCTCGACCGGCATCAACCCGGTCGCCTACCCCGTGCCCGCGTTGCCGCCCGAGCTGTGGGCCCGCCTGCCCGACCCGGAAGCGGTGGCGGCGCTGGAGGCGGCGGCGGCGCTGGCCTGGGGCGTCGCGGCCCCGGCGACGGTGGTGGCCGCCCCCGGGTCGCAGGCGATCATCGGCGTGCTGCCGCACCTGCTGCCGCCGGGCCGGGTGGTCATCTTGTCGCCGACCTACGACGAGCACCGCAGGAGCTGGGAGGACGCCGGCCGCGAGGTGGCCGCCGTGGCCTCGCCCGACGCGCTGGCGGGCGCCGCGATCGGCGTGCTGTGCAACCCGAACAACCCCGACGGGCGCCGCCTGCCGCCGTCCGACGTGCCGGCCCTGGCCGACCGCATGGCGGAAGGCGGCGGCATCCTCGTGGTCGACGAGGCGTTCGCCGATCCCGAGGACCGCGTCGAGCCGCACCCGTCGCTGGTCCGGCTGCGCTCGTTCGGGAAGTTCCACGGGCTCGCCGGGCTGCGCCTGGGCTTCGCGATCCTGCCGCTTCCCCTGGCGCATCGCCTGCGCCGCGTCCTGGGACCCTGGCCGGTGTCAGGCCCCGCCATCGCCATCGGCACCGCGGCCCTGCGCGACGCGGCCTGGACCCGCGCCACGCGGCTGCGGCTGGACGCCGACGCCGCGCGCCTCGACCGGCTGCTCCACCGTGCGGGGCTGCGCGGGGCCGGAGTTGGCGGCACCCCGCTGTTCCGCCTGGTGCACGAGCCGCCCGGCCTGTGGCAGCACCTGGGCGAGCGCGGCATCCTGGTGCGCCGCTTCGCCCAGGGCTGGCTGCGCTTCGGCCTCCCCGGCGCGCAGACCGAATGGACCCGCCTGGAGGCCGCCCTCGTCGCCGCCGGTCTCCCGGTGATGCGTGCGGCCGGCGCCCGGGCCGAGGCGACGCAGAGCTCCGGCGCCGACGCGCAGGACAACGCTTACCCCGCAGGCGCCGATCCAGCAGGCGCCGATCCCCGCCCTTGCGACGCCGACGCGCCGGGCCTCGCCACCCCGCAGCCCGCTCCGGTTGAAGCGCCGCGCTTCGACGCCGCGTTCCGCGACCGCCTCGACCTCCTGTTCCGCTGGCGCCGCGACGTGCGCCGCTTCCGGCGCGACGCCCTGGCGTCCGGCACGCTGGACCGCCTGATCGCCACCGCCTGCCTCGCGCCCTCGGTCGGGCTCTGCCAGCCCTGGCGGTTCGCGGTGGTCGCCGACCCAGCGCGCCGCGACCGCATCCGCGCGATCTTTTGCGCCAGCAACGCCCAGGCCTTCGGCCGCTACGACGGCGAGCGCGCCGAACGCTACGCCCGCCTCAAGCTGTCCGGGCTGGAGGACGCGCCCGTGCAGTTCGCCGTGTTCGCCGACCGCGCGACCCCCGACGGCCACGGGCTCGGCCGCGCCACGATGCCGGAGATGGCGGAGTATTCCGTCGTCACCGCGATCCACACCCTGTGGCTGGCGGCGCGCGCGGAGGGGCTCGGCCTGGGCTGGGTGTCGATCCTCGATCCCGTCCAGGTCGCGCAAGCGCTCGACCTGCCGCCCGACTGGCGCCTGGTCGGGTATTTCTGCCTCGGCTATCCCGAGGCGCACGCCGCGCAGCCGGAGCTGGAGCGGCTCGAATGGGAGCGCCGGCGGGCGTGGCCGGAGTTCGTGGTCCAGCGTTAGTGGCCTCCTTGCCCGCGGCGCCGCGCAGGCCCCCAACGGCGAAGCCGCCCGGCTGGCCACGAACCGGATCGCCCAGAGTGTCTGGGGTCGGTACGGTATCACGCTACACGATCACGGCTGCGTGATAGCAAGCCACGTTGTTGTCTTGTTAGGCGCGATGACGCAGATTGCCGCCATGTCATCGAACAGATCCGAGGCGGAGAGCGTGGGTATGCGGATTCGCACCCTGCGCCGGGACCGCGGCCTGACCCAGGACGACCTCGCGGTGGCCACCGGGGTCTCTCGCAGCGCGGTGGCGCAATGGGAGACCGACCGCGCCGGCCAGGTGCGCGGCAACCTGACCAAGATCGCCGACGTGCTCGGCATCGGCGTCGAGGTGCTGCTGCACGGCGTCGCCTCGCGCTCCGACGCCGAGGCGACGCGCGGCGACGAACTGGCCCTGCTGCGCCTGTATCGCGAGTGCGACCCAGAGGACCGCGCCTTCCTGCTCCGCACCGCCCGGAAGCTCGCCAGGACGGCACCGCAGGACGCACGCTAGAGCAGCAGGCAAGGCCAGGCCCCATGGCCTGGAAAGGCCTTTCTTAAATTGCGCCGGGTCCAGGGGCGGCTCGCCCCTGGCGGGTCCCCGCTTCCAAGCAATGGGCAGAGTCCGGCCTTGCTTCCTGCCTTGCTGCCACGCGCACCCGGGCCCCTGCCCGCGCGTTCACCTCCCACAGACCAAGGGGCCGCCATGACCGAGACCACCGCGATGACCACGGCCGAGCTTCCCGCCGCCGCCCGCGACTCGCTGCGCACCGCGCTGGAGCGGCTGGAGTCCGGCCGTGGCCTGGTGGTGCGCCTCGCCGACCTGATGGGCGGCGCGCTGGGCCGCGCCACCCGCATGGGCGCGCGCAGCCTCGGCGTGCCCGGCCCGCTGCAGAGCCGCATGCGCGGCGTCGCGGAGGCGGCGCTGGCCCGCGCCTACGACGTGGCGATCCTCGGGCTGGGCCTCACAGAGACGGACCCGCGGCGCGCCGGCCTGCTGCGCCGCGCCGCGGTGATGGTGTCCGGCGCCGCCGGCGGCTTCGTCGGCATGGCCGGCTTCCTGCCCGACGCCACGATCACCACGCTGTCGATCATGCGCGAGATCGCCGCCATCGCCCGCCAGGAGGGCGAGGATCTGTCGAGCCCGGGGGCGCGGCGCGCCTGCCTGGAGGTGTTCGCCCTGCGCAGCCCGGACGACGAGGCGGCGGAGGCGGGCGAGTCCGAGCTGGGCTACTTCTCCGCGCGCCTGCTGATGCAGGGCCGGCCCATGGTGATGCTGATGAGCGAGATCGCCGCGCGCTACGGCGTCACCCTGTCGCAGAAATTCGCCCTGCAGGCGGTGCCGATCGCCGGCGCCCTCACCGGGGCGGCGCTGAACGCGGCGTTCCTCGCGCACTACCGCGACGTCGCGCGCGCACACTTCACGATCCGGCGCCTGGAACGCCAGCACGGGGCGGGCACGGTGCAGGACGCGGCACAGGCCATACGGGCGGCGATCGCGGGCGGCTAAGCAAGGTTGAGGCTCTGCCTCAAACTTCGCCAAAGGCTCGCCTTTGGAATCCACCACTAAGTAAGGCCGGTCCACGGGCGGCTCGCCCCTGGCGGGTCTGGGCGTAGCTGCCCAAAGGTTCCGACGGCCCTCTTGGGCCGTTGGAATGGGCAGCGGAGAGAGGAGCCCAGCCTTGCTTCCTGCCTCGCCTAGCCGAAACTCGCCTGCGTCAGGTCCGACATCCCCTGGAACACGATCTTCGTGCCATCGGCCAACGACACCTGCGTGCCCCCGCCGACCGCGGTGCGCGACGCGAACGCCGCCGCGTCCGCCCCGTCGCCGTAGGATTTCAGCAGCACCGAGTCCGTGCCCGCCTTGAAATCGGTGATGACGTTGGTGTTGCCGGAGTCGCTGTTGACAAAGACAAAGACGTTGGCGCCGCCGCCGCCGGTCATGGTGGCCGAGCCGAGGCCTGCGAACATCACGTCGTTGCCCGACCCGCCGACGATCTGGCTGGTGCCGAACCCGGAGAAGTAGGTGTCCGATGCCGTGGACGCCGCCCCGCCCAGGGTGATGTTGCCCGCGCCGCCGACGGCGATCACCGCCGCCGAGCCGACCACGGCGACGACGTTGTTGTCGGCCGCGGTCACCGTGCTGGCGCCGTTGCCCACGGTGATCGCGGTGCCGCCCGCCGCCGGCGCGCCGTAGAACGCGCCGCCGCCGCTGCCGTCGGTGATCGAGCCGCCGCCGACCCCGCCGTAGACCAGCGCCGCTCCGGCGCCGCCGGTGAAGCTGGAGCGCCCCGGGCCGCCGACGAACTCCAGGGCGCCGGAACCGCCGGTGACCACGCCGCCGTCGCCGTTGCTGCCGTACACCGTCTCCGCGCCGGCGCCGCCGATCACCGTGCTGGCGAAGCCGCCGCTGACGAAATAGCTGTTGCCGGCGCGGCTGCCGTAGTCGGTGACGGCGCTGGCGGCGAAGATCGTGTCGCTGCCGCTGCCCTGATGGATGGTGTCCACGCCGCGCGCGTTGACCAGCGTGTTGCCGCTGCCCAGCATGATCATGTCCTGCGCCTGGGCCTGCGTGGTCACGGTCGCCAGCCCGGTGCCGGTGGTAATGGTATTGTTGTGGGTGCCGCCCAGAACGCTGCCGCCGATCGACAGGGTGATCTGGTTCTGCCCCGGCCCCTCGCCGCCCAGCACCGTGTCGCCAGCGCCAAGCCCCAGCAGGATGTCGGTGCCGTTGTTGCCGGCGAGCAGCATGTTGCCCGCGCCGCCGTCGGTCAGCGTCGCGTCGTTGGTGCCGTTCAGGATCACCGCCTGGTAGCCGGACGGCGCGGTAAGCGTGCCGCCCTCGGTGGGGTTGGTGACCTGGAGCACGTTGGCCATGCCCGCCACCGCGGCGGCGGCCACGGCCGCGCCGTCGGCCGAGATCACGAGGTGGGTCGTGGACGACAGCGTGCCGACAAGCTGGCGCACGACGCCCTGGTAGGCCACGGAATGCTGCGTCAGGTCGAGCGCCGCGGTGGAGGTGACGACGGCGGACTCCGTGGTCGCGGTGGTGCCGCCGGTGCCGGTGGCGGGCGCGGTGCCGGGGTAGGCGCTCACCGGCGTGCCGGCGCCGGTGTTGACGCCGACGCTGACCGGGATGCCAACGCCCGTGCCGGTGGCGGTGGTGTTGGGCGGGCTGCTGCCGCCGGTCACCGGGTTGGTCGGCACGACCACGCCCACGGAGACCGGCGTGCCGGTCCCGGTGCCGGTCGCCGGGTTGGTCGAGGTTCCGCCTGCCACCGTGGTGCCCGTCCCTGTGCCGTTGCCCGGGCTGCCCGCACCCGTCGTCCCAGTGCCCGTGCCCGCCCCCGCGCCTGACCCGGCGCCGCCCGACACAGTGCCGCCCGTGCCTGTCCCGCCCGTGCCTGTCCCGCCCGTGCCGCCGCCGCCGGTGGCGACCGGCGGGGGGATGGCGACGACCCCGATCGCGGTGCCCGAGCCGGTGCTGGTCACGGTGAACGCCTCGTTGGCGTAGCTGCCGGCGAGCTGCACCGTGCCCAGGAGCTGCGTGCCGTTGAACAGGCTCAGCACGTCGGTCGCGGCGGCGAAGCTGGCGGTGAGCGCCGCGGCGCCCACGAACAGGGTGTTGCCCGGCTGCAGCCCGGTCAGCACGCCGCCCGGCAGGTAGGAGACGCTGGAGAGGTACAGCGTGCTGCCGGTGCCCAGCAGGCGGATCGACTGCCCGGCAGAGGCGACGCCGACCAGCTCCAGCACTCCGCCCGCCGCCGCCGCCAGGGTGCCGGTGCCGCTCGTGGTGCCGACGTAGAGCGTGCCGCCCTGCGCGGTGATGGTGCCGTTGTTGACCACCCTGCCGTACAGCCCGAACAGCCCGGCCCCGGACACCGCGGCGCCCGAGTCCACGGTGATCGCGCCCGCGGCGGCGGCGCCCGTCTGGCCGATCTCGACCGAGCCGGCGCCGTTCGCCGCGACCACGTCGGCGCCGTTGCCGAGCGTCAGGCCGGCGAGCCGCACCGTCGCGTTGCCGTTGGCCTCCAGAGTGGCCGCATACGACGCGCTGCCGAGCGCGGTGACGCCGCCGATCGACACCTGCCCGGTGCCGGACGCGCTCAGCAGGCCGGCGCCCAGCGTGGCCGACTGCGCGCCGAGGCTGCCCATCACGGCCAGCGACCCGGTGACCTGGAGCACGCCGGTGGTGAACAGCCCGGCCAGCGTCGCGCTGCCGGACTCGACCAGGCTCGCCGCGGCGCCGCTGCCGGTGAGCAGCACGGGTGCCGCGAGCGGGCCGGGAAGCAGCACGGTGGCGGCGCTGCCGGGCGCCAGCGTGGCGATCGTCCCGGTGGTGCTGTCGCCCCAGTTCGACGCCGTGCCCCAGTCGCTGCCGCCCGCGCCGCTCCAGGTGAAGATGTCCGGTATTATGTAGCTGTGCCCCCTAAGTAGAGGGCACATAGGCTAAAAAAACCTTACAATTACAGTCATTTAGCTTGGTAAATACCACCTGGAAACCTGCCGGAGATTCCGGCCACGCTCAGTCAGGACCGTCCCGTCCGATGCTGGCGAACCCGCTCCAAATCGGGGCGGTGCCGGTTGGGGTCAGCGTCTCCCGATTGTCTTGTCCGCGAAGTGCTCCACGAAGTTCGGCGGCATCTGCCAATCGAAGACCGTCATCAGGGGCGCAATCACCTGGGTAGCGTATCCGGCCAGCGCCCCCGGGGCCGTGTTCAGCGGCAGTTCGACAAAGGTCGCACTGACATCGTCTCCTCGAGCCACATGAATGCGGGAGAGGTAGTCCATCGCCTGGTTCCAGTTGTAGAGCTTCCGTCCCTTCAGGCCGTTCCACCGGAAAGCGTATCCGAGAACCGTCGAGTCCTCATCCGCCTGCATCGACCTGGCGAAAGCAGCCCCTGTGAGGAATGCCTCGATGACCCTGGAAACTGCGTGCCCCGGATCCAACGTCGGCGTGTCTTGGGGATGAAAGCGGCGCTCCCGTGTCTCCTCAGCCAGGGCCGCACGACAGTAGAACAGCCCTTTTGGATCGAGACGGCTAAATTCAAAGTGCCCATATGCCGAGTCGGGCACATCCAGCAGCATCTGGTAAGCGTCCGCCTTGGTGTAGGGCTGCGTTTCCTGGCGCATCATGGTTCGACCATCATGCCATGGCGGAATGGCCAGCCTGCTCGAGCGTGCTGCTGAGTAAAGGGCGCTCAGGAAGGATGAATCGAGAGGTGTCGTGCCATCCCGAGGTGCCGGAGAGACGACCAAGGCTATCTCGCAGCTTCCCCACGACGCTGCATTCTCGTGTCCAGGCTTGGCCGCCACGTCGGCAATGGCCTGCTCGAAGTGACCTCTGCCCTGGTCCAGCAGGGCCATGGCACGGCCTCGTAGCGTCTCGTCGGCTTGTCGCAGCCCGAACGCCTCCATGAGCCCGGGCAGCGACGTGAGCGACAGATGCCGCCGGACGAACTGGCCGATGTCGGCCTCTCGGTTATCGAAGCACAGCCGCATCATCTCTTCCCAATCCTCAGGTCTCGCCGGAGCCGAGCTGGGTGTGCCGTTTGCTGCCAGGGTCCGGAAGTAGACCGTTCCGAGCGGCACGAGGTCACGTCCCGACCCAGGGTCCCTGACCGGCGTCTTCACTGCGACTGGTGTCCTCACTCCACTCGCGACCACTATCACCGGATGTTCGGCTGCATCAGACCGAAACCACTCCACCTCGACCTCGAATGTCTGGGAGGCGTGTTTGGACACCAGGCTCTGTATAGCGTCGACATGGTAGACAGTTCGCCAGTCGCCTTGTTCGGTCGGCAAGGCATCGCCAGTTCCATTGTCGAAGCCCACCGCAAGCATCCCGCCGTCCCGGTTTCGAAGAGCCAGAATTGCCTTCACCAAGTTGGCCTTCTGAGCCGGGACCGCAGGGTCAACCCAGGACTTCAGTTCCCGGGACAGCCCCTCGCGTGGTATCTTCAACCAAAGTCCAATCATGTCCTTTTCGACAACCAACGAGTTCTCCTGTGCATGCTGTCGTATTGATTACACACTCAGCATGGCTGCTGGTATACTGGTGAGCATCCTAAACCCGCGGAGAGCCCAAGTGTCTGGCCTGACGTTCAACGGAAAATCGTTTGACCCCGATGAATTTACCGAAGCGTTGAAGCGGGGTGTCATGGAGAAGGCGGCCGAACACATCAGGTCCGGCATCGCGGCGACCCGAGACCCCGCCACAGGAGAGTTCCCAACCGTGGTGGCCGCCATCGATGGGGAGGATCGCATCAACCTTCGTATGGAAGGGTCGAACCAGATGCTGTCCATCGTGGCAAACCGCATGAACCCGGACCGCGCCGGTACCGGCATGGAGGCGCGAGTGGAGACACCGGTCCAGCCCAGGGTGTTCCTCAGCTATGCCTGGGAAGACACCGAACTGGCCGAGAGCATCGCGCGGGCGCTGCAGGCGAATGGCATCGAGACCTGGTGGGCGGGCTGGTCCATCTCCGTCGGAGACAGCCTGCCACAGAAAATCGACGAAGGTCTGGGGGAATGCACCCACTTCATCGTGCTGCTGACGGCGGTGTCGGTGACGAGGCCCTGGGTCCGGCAGGAGATGGATGCCGGGCTGGTGCGCAGGATTTCGGCGCAGGCTAGGTTCATCCCGCTCCGTCACAGCTTGGCCGCACAGGATCTGCCACCGCTCCTCCGACCGATTTTCTCTCCGGAGGTAAACGTGGTCCCCGACGACATCCGCCAGCTCGTGGACGACATCCACGGCGTCTCGCGGAAGCCGCCGCTCGGACGGGGTCCGGCTGTCGCCTCGGCCATTCGCCACGCCGACCATTCCCCGGCCGCGAGCAGGGTGGCCGAGGTCTTCGCACGTCAGACAGTGACCGCGCGCTACGCGGACCCGCAGCTATCCATCGATGCCTTGGTGTCCGAGACGGGCCTGACCCGCGACGATGTCATCGACGGGCTGCACGAACTGCACGATGTCGTGGACATCCTGCGTGAGACGGTCCTTCCCAAGGACGAGCTGTTCGTCCGCTTCGACGAGTTCTGCCACTCCTGGAAGCCCTCCGACGACGCCCTGCGGATCGCGGCCGACATGGTCAACACGGATACGCAGTTCGGCGACGTCGCAGCCATCGCGGAACGGTACGGCTGGGCCGCCAGGAGGATGAACCCTGCCGTGGCCTTCCTCATGAACCGCGAGCTGGTGCAGGCGAGCCGGACCATCAACTCCGGCCCGTGGATTACCCCGGTCATCCGGAAGACCGACGACACGCGCCGTTTCGTACGCAGCCGTTCGGCGTAGCAGAACAGTTCACTCACCTGGGATGGCCGTCCAGCCATCCCAGGACCACCTCCATCGGCTGCGGCACATGCACCATCTTGCCGCCGGGCAGCATGAGCAGGGCTCCGTCCTCCGTCTCGCACAGCGCCGCCACCGACCCGGTGGCGACCGCGTAGGTCTTTCCGTCCAGGTCGCGCAGCACGACGAACCTGCCGACCCTCGTTCCTTCGGCCAACGCCCCGTTCCTCATGCCAGGCACTCCTGACCGGTACGCCGCTGAACGACGTCCCGCGCCTCCTCGCTGCTCAGCGTCCGGAGTTCCACCAGCGCGTCCGCGAGCGCCGACACCGCCGCGCGACGGCAGCGGACCAGATCCGACGCCTGCTCATGGGTTCCCGACAGCCGGAAGCGGATGCAGGCGGCGAGCCCGGGTTCGCACTCCAGCATGGCGGGTGCCGTGCGCTCGTCGTGCTCGCCACGCCACAGCAGGCCGTCGTCCCGGCCCGGTCCCATCCTGACCGGCGCCCGCAGCGCCGTCGTCCAGGAGAAGTTGGCCGTCACCACGACATGGACGGAACACCAGGCGTGGCACAGCGGCGAGGCCAGGATGGCGCGGCTGAGCATGGCCTTGGCGACCCATGGCGCCAGATTCTCGAAGAGGGTGCGACGTTCCTCGCGCGCGAAGTTGTCCTCGTCAGGCGAGAAGATGTCGTCGGTGGGCGCCGTGCGCCGGGTGGCGCTGCGGTCTGCGGGCATGTGCGGATCCTGATGCTGGAGGGGGCCTGAAAGCGGACTGGTCCGCTATTCGGCCTCTCCCCCGCATTGCGACTGCGGGCACGCTCTGACCGTTCGGCATCATGGTAGGTGCCCTCCGTCCTGTCGGGATGCCGCGCGGCACGCTACCGGCAGGGAGACCTTCGTACGCGCCGGGTTCCGGCGTCCGTCTCTGTCGCATGATGCCCGGATGCTTCGAGCCTGGAGCTTCGAACACGGTCCGGGTTCCGTCCGGAACCGCCATGTCGAAGGCAGGTTCATGGACGCTACAGCAGCCCGGACACGACTACGGGACGGTCGGTATGGTCCGGAACATGGTGCACCTCGGCGAGGACGACGATGGCCGGGAACGAGATTCCCGACCGGGCAGCGACGCCGTTCGAGTCGCTGGCCGGAACGCATAGCGAACGAGGAGGATGCCGTCAACCCGTGCGGGACACGGCGAATGGCCGTGTCGAGGCAGTCCTACCTTGCGGTGTCGTTCTCTGTTCCTTTCGCCCGGCCGAGTTCCGACACCATCGCCTCCCGCGCCTCGTCGAGGTTTTCGGCCTGGAACTTGCGCACGGTCGTCGCCAGCCCGGACCTGCCGGGCACCTGGCGTCCGCTGACGAGCAGCCATCGTTCTCCGGAAGCCTGCCCGAGCGCCCACGCCGCCGCGCCGATGCCCGCCATGATCGCCCGAGCCTGTCCAGGGTCCGGCTGAGGGTCGCCGAGTCCTCTCGTGAACAGCTCCGCGAGCACGGCAAACAGGGCTCCCACCGCCGCCTGGTCGGAGTCGGACAGGCCGGGCAGCGCGAGATTGACCTCCGTCGAGCCGCCATCGGCCGCGGCATGGGCGTTGGCTTCCTTCACGGCACGCAGCATCGCCTCGCCCTGGCTGGCGTAGGACGGCATGACGAAGAAGCCTTGCCATTCCCCGCGCTCGGGCAGGCTGACCACGACGTATCCGAGAGCGCCTTCCGGCGTGGTGTCCTTCATCGGTGGCGCTCCTCGAACATGGGCATCGATAGCACGGTCACGCACCGGCCCGTGAGCCGCGACGTGCTGGCGACCCGCGAAGCGGACGGGTGACGGCCGAAACGCTCGTCTCTCGATACGCCGTGGTCCTACGAACCTAGCCGGGTCGCCGCGCCAGGGTGGTCACGACCTCCACCGCGGTCCGGAGCATCGGCTCGTCCATGGTCTGCGCCACCGCCACGAGGCGGTCGCGCAGGGCGGCCATCTCGTCGGCGTCGGACGCCTCGCCGAACGCGAGCAGGGCGTCCGGCGTCGTCGAGAGAAGGCGGCAGATCCGGACGAAGGTGGTGTAGTCGGGTTCGCGCCGGTCGCGGACGTAGTGCGCGAAGCGGGTCTCGCTCAGACCCGCGCGTCGGGCGACCTCCGCATCGGTCAGGCCGAGTGTCCTGATGCGGGCCTTCAGCCGCTCGCCCAATCCGTCCATGTCACCTTGTCCCCGGCGACCGACGCGCGTGCGACGCACGATTTGTGCGGCTTGACCCGCACGTTTCGTGTGGTAGATCGGGAATGCCCGCCATCGGCCCGGGAGGCGGAACGACCTGCGCGAATCGGACCGGTCGAACCGTCCTACGCCTGCACGAAGAAAGAGGCTTTCGTCCGGTTCCGCCTCGTCGGCGCAGGAACCGGCATCAGGAGATGCGCGTGGCGACACCAAGGATTCACGGAAGCGGTGACATGCCCGGCGAATGCGGCGCCGCAGAGAAGGTTCCGGCCTCTCGTCGGTCGCAGGCGGCCAGCAAGGCCGCCGTAGCAGCCGCGCATGCCATCCTGGACGCTCGGTCCCGTCCGACCACGCGGCTTATAGGCGGCGCCTGACAGGACATCGTCTCCCTGTCAGGCGCCGAACCGATAGGCGGTCCGCAATCATCGATGGTCGAGGTCATCCGGGTGTCCGCCGTCGGCGAGGCAACGGCGGAACCGCGACCGGATTTCCAGGACAGGAACAGGTCATGGCGACAAGGCTCCCCTTCTCGGCGGGAGGACTGGACGGCGCGTTCACCGCGCTGGTCGGCACGGTCATCGCGACCGAACGGAACAGCGACAGCGTCGTCCGCGGCGGCGGCGGCACGACGAGCGTGAACGGCCAGGTGTTCGGGACCACGAACATCACGACGGACCTGGTCGTGTCCCGCGACATCTGGCTGCGCGACGCGGAGGGACAGGAGCACCACAGGAACCTGAGGCTCGACCTGCCGGTGCGTGTCGGCCAGCGCCTCGCCTTCGTCAACTACGAGGGAGCCAGCAGGCTGTCGAACAAGCCCGTCATATACGAGCTGCGCATCGACAATTTCTCGACGGGCAGGACCCATGAGGTGAATCCGACGAAGTTCATCGTCGGCGCCCTGTCCCCTCAGGCGCACGAGGACTTCACCCTGCCGATCGTCCTCGGCTGGGGACTTTCCCTGTTTTTCTGCCTGCTCAAGGGCATCGGCCTGTTGGGCGTGGCTCCGCTCGCCTTGCACCACAAGAAGGCCAGGGCCGCCCGGCTGGAAAAGAGCCAGGGCATCCGCGAGGTGGTCGAGGGAAAGGTCCGCGACGTGCTGGCACTGGTCGATGCCGAGGCCGCGCGGCTCGCTCCCGCAATCGAGGCTCCGCCCGGCCCGCAGCCGCGGCGCGGCACCGCCGCCTGACGTCCGCGCGGCGCACCCGACGCCTGTCCTCATCCAGGACGGAACGGCCTGCGCTGTCGCCCCGATGAGTCCGACGACCCTTCCACCGCCTCGGCATCCGACCTGGGGCGGTCCCCCCCCGACATGGAGACATGGATGTCCTGCAATCGCCCTGCGGCGGCTGCTTTCGCGGTTCTTCTCGCCATGCCGACCATGGTACTGGCTCAGTCCAAGGACACGCGGTTCGGACCGGTGTCGGTCAGCCAGAACACCCTGCTGTTCCGGGGCAAGCCGGTCGTCCCGAGCGTCGTGGGAGAAGCGGGCCTGGTGCTCGACCAGGTGCTCCAGGTCGGGTCGTACGACGCTGTCGTCGTCGAGAACCTCCTGGGAGGGAACGGATGCCCGGCCATGTTCTACGTCGTCAGCGTGACGGCGCAGGGCGCCACGGCTTCCCCGGCCTTCGGGACGTGCAGCGAGTCGGCCGACGTCTCCAGGAAGGGCGACGGCGTGTCGCTCGCAATGCCGACCATCTCAACCCTGGCACAGCAGCGTGCGGGCAAGGGCAACGCCGGGCAGATGCACGTCTTCGTCGTGACGAACGGCGCCGTGACGGACAACGGCAGGCCGGTGCGCTAGCCGCCGTGAACCTCGTGCCTCGCCCGGTTCGCGACACCCGGCGCGCGGACAGGGACCGATGGCGGCTCCCGCTCCCGCGCCCGATGCCGCGTCGGTCGCGGCACAATCCCGGAAGGACATCGTCTTGAGGAACATCCTGGCTGTGGCGGCCCTCGTGGCCGCGTTGCATGTGGGTCCGGCGGCGGCGGGGCAGCCGCTGTTCCAGCCTGCGTGGACGCCTGCCGCGCGGGCGGACTTGGTCCGTCTCATCGAGATGGACGGGTGGCCTGCCCGGAGCGCGGAGTTCGCGGTGGATGCGATGGTAGCCCGCCTGGAACGGCATGCCGATGACGGCGGGAACGAGTTCCTCCCGGCGTCGCATCCGCAGGGAGTGGACTCGGTCGCGGTGAGCGGTCGCTTCAAGGAGAAGTACGAGAAGCGTCCTGGCTGCATCATCGGAACGGCGGTGTTGGCGAACCCGCTCCGGAACCGCACGGCGGTCAGCGGCATGTTCTGCGGCCATTCCCAGGATAGCTGGAGCTACGACCCGATGTTCCTGGAGGTGCAGGACTTCAACAGCGGGGACGTGGCCATCCGGACGCTCGACGTGACGGACATCGGCAAGGTCCGTCCCCGTCCCAGGTAGCCGCTGCTCGAGACTCTGATGCGTCCCGGTGTCAGACCGAAGAAGGGCGAGCGCGGAGTCAGCCCTGGCGAGACGTGTCGGCGATGCTGGCGAGAGCTGCGGCGGCAGCGTCAGAGAACGGCACCGCCGGTTCGTTCAACGCCCGCACCTCCATCAGACGCGGTGGCGCCTCCGCGTGCGGGCTGCCTTCCATGACAGCCAGCCACCCCGCCAGACCCTGCCCGCGCATGGCGTCTTCGACGTGCAGGATCTCTTCTGGCGTCGGGTCCGTGGCCTGACCCAGCGTAGCGTAGCGGCCATCCTCAGAGAGGACGACCCAGCGACGCACATAATGAGCGGACGGGCTCGTCAAATCTACGAAGCCTGGCTTTCTGGTCGTCGGTGCGTCAAGACAGGAACGAGCCTGGTTGATGCACGGAGACCTTCTCTCCCGTCACGCTCTCCAGGAACTGCTGCGGCAGGATGCGCTCCACCGCAGCGAGGAACGCCTCGACGAGAGCACGCATGTTGTCCAGGTCACCCTCCTGAACACGTCGCCACAGGCTCGGGCGGTAACGGACAAGAATGGAAAGCGCATACAGTATGGCGAGGCATATCGCCCGATACTGATGCACGCATCCGAACAGGGGCAATATAAGGGCATTGCGCTCGAACGGGCTTTGATGCATGTCGAGGGCTTCGAACCAGAACTCCGAGTCCGGATGGTCGATCGCGACCCGGAAGTGCCGAGCGCGGCTTCCGGATGGAACCTGCACGATTTCCCGGATCGGTCCTGGCAAGGCTGCGATGTCGCCTGCCGTCATGCGCCCGGTATCGTCGCCGAGCAGCACATAGGAGGTCTTCGCTCGTTCGCCGCTTCCGAATAGACCGAAACCGGCATTTGCAGGAAGCTGGTAGGAGGGCGTGACCCATGCAGAAGGGCCGGTGAAGATGTCTTCGAACAGGTCACCGACTTCCGGGATTCGGGCGAACATTTGCTCCATGGTCGCCCAACTCCCTGTCGGTGCCGTCTCCAAGTCAGACGGCCGCTTGGGCTTGCGGTCCAGGGTCAGCAGTGACCCGGTGCGCATCGAGTCGATCCAGGCCCGGTAGAAGCCCGACTGGATGGGTCCGACGGCCATGCCACCGAAACCGGAATCGATGCCGTCGAACGTCCAGAGGCCATGTCCCTGCTTGGTGATGTCTTCGATGACCGAGAGCTCGGACGGGCCTGTCGGCGAGGCCAGCATCTCGGCGAAGGCGAACGACAGACAGCCGTAGTAGAGGTTGAGGATGCGCTGACTGACGTTTCCCACGTCCTTCAGGGCGAAGTAGTCGGATGCGTTCCGGACGGCGTATGCGACGCCATCTCCCTTGGAGAGCGCAGCTCCTGCTTCGAGCTTGAAGCCCTCTGCCTCGGCACGCTCGCAGACGGCCTTCCTGGCGAGTGTCGTGCTCCGCAACCGGGACAGACGCGACCAGATTGCTTCGATGGGCGTCTCGGACAGAAGACGACGGATGCGGGGTCCGGGGAGGGAAGGCCCGGTCTCCTGCTCTGCAAGCGCACCCTCGGGCGCCACTTTGTCAGGCACGCTTTCCTGATTCCACTGAACGAGTTTGAGGCTGAAGTCTCCGACGGAAGAGACAGGACGCGACAACCCCTGCGTATATGACTCGACCATGTATGGCTGCCCATTGAACAGGGTCAGGTCGGCTTCGGTCTCCAGGCGCTTGTAGACGCCGTTGGCTGTGGCGCTTGTGTAGAGGAGGGCGACCCTGCGGCGGAACCCGTTCCGCTCCATGGCAATCAGGATGTACTCACCCAGAGGTTCGACCTTCTCGATGTCGACTTTCCAGCCATGGTGGCGCGCCGGATCCGATATCTTGCTTTCAGCGTCGCGCCTCAAAATGTCCGAACGCATCTGCCAGCCGAAGTCCTCGGTCATGCGCATCTCCGCGTGTGGTTTCTTGGCACCGAAAGGTTGCGGCTGAGTTCGGTCACGGGGTGCATCTATCGGCGGCCGAAAGCCGATTTTCATGTGTGCCATGCGCCCATGGGGCTTATGGTCGTGAGTCGTCTTGGAGAGCACCACCATGCCGGACCAATGTTCGATGACTGCCGATACCGAAGTGGCATCACACGGCGTAGGTTCCTACGCCTTGACGTCGGAACAGCGGCGCCAGAGCCTCGTCTTTTCCATGGAACGGGGTTCGTTGCGCACGGTGCGGTATCGGATCAAGAGGGACGGTCTCGCTCTATGGGCATCCTTGCTCCCGGAAGGGCAGCTCGCCGCCTGGATTGCTGAAGCAGAAGCACATGAGTCCGTGCATGGCCTAGGATCGCTCTTGGTCAAGGACCATCGTTTCAACGTCGAGCTGCTTCCATGGATTCTTCGACGCGCCGACGAAGCCAGCCGACCAACCCATGACTGTCCTGCCTCCGGATGGAGCATGGAACTAGGCTGGCATGACCTGGGGCAAATCACGTCCCCGGTGGTCTAGGTTTCGGAGTTCCAGTGTCCGGCTCTGTCGGCACGGGGTCTGTTTCTGTCGTCGCTGCCTTCCTTGCTTCTTGCCGCACCGCCGCCTCGTCGTCTGCGGCATCCGTCGCTTCTTGATGAAATCCAAAGCTAGGGGCAATAGGATTACCGTCAGCGTAGACTATAAAAATGTAAAATCTTGGATCGCGAGGGTCTATATATCTCTCAACCGTAACTCCCTCTCCTGCACTGTAGAACATCTTTCCAACAGAGGGCGGATTTAATTCTTCGCATTTCTCAACGAGAGCAAGAAATTTTTCGTATTCTGACTCGGACATTGCCCACCTTTACCTAATTGATGTACTCGGACGTAGCTCATCCAAAGTCTGGAAATCAACAGGAAGACGATGATTCGTCTAGATACGCAATGGACAAATCGCGAACGTCGTGCTACCGAGGAACCATGATCAAGAGGATATCAGCCGGGCTCTGATTGCCGCCGCCACGCTCGTGACGGCGCGCTCCTGTGCTTCGTTCTTCGCAAGGCCGTGCCCGTGAAATACCTTCAGCTTCTGACGCAGCCGTTCCAGGCCGCGAGCAGCGTCGTCCTTGGCTGTCTCGGTGGCTGGGAAATACCGGTCCTGTCCGGCTGGCGGGACTCGCTGAGCCGTGCCCGGTCAGCATTTCCTGCTCAGTGCCGCAGCCAGGAGCCTGCCGCTGAGCCGCGTCTTCGCAATGAAGGAGGACCAGGCGTTCCGCATCTTCCGGCGCGCGCGGTGGCCTGACTCGAACGGCCGCGTGCCGTGGTGCCCGCACTGCGGCTGCGAGGGCGCCTACGAGATGAAGCCCAAGCCAAACGCCTCGAAGCTGCCGAACCGGTTCCGCTGCAAGCAGGCCGAATGCGGCAAGGACTTCTCCGTCACCAGCGGCACCATCCTCGCCAACCGCAAGCTCCCGTTCCGCACCTTGCTGGCCGCGGTCGTCCTGTCCGTGCAGAGCGTCAAGGGCAAGGCCGCCCTGCAGCTCAGCCGCGAGCTGTCCGTCCAGTACAAGACCGCCTGGGTTCTCTCCCACAAGCTCCGAGAGGCCGTCGCCGCGCAGCGTGCGGCGATGACGCTGGACGGCACCGTGGAGATGGACGGTCTCTACATCGGCGGTCACGTCCGTCCCGCGAACCGGGAGGAGGACCGCGTCGACCGCCGCGTGCACAATCCCCGGCGGCAGTGCGTCATGGTCCTGCGGCAACGCAAGGGACGCACTCTGGCGACGGTGGTGCCGGGCGAGCAGCGCGACCCCGCGTGGGACCTGGTCCGCAGGCATGTCCGGCATCCCGCCGAACTGGTCGCCGACGAGGCTCCCGGGTACGACGAGCTGGTGGGCCTGTTCCCGATGGTCCGCAACAACCATCGCGAGGCGTACGTGGTCGCTCCGGGCGCGTCGACGAACCAGGCCGAGAGCTACTTCAGCCGCCTGCGCCGTGCCGAGGACGGCATCCACCACCGCATGAGCGGAACCTACCTGGATTGGTACGTGGCCGACCTCGCATGGCGCGAGGACATGCGTCGGACGAAGATGTCCGGGCTGATGGGCCTGTACGCGGCGTCGGCGCTGATGCATCCGGTGAGCCGGAACGTCGCTGGGTACTGGCAGGGCAACAAGCCGCCGCGCACCCTGGGCTGGGACGGGCAGAACCTGAACCGCCCTCCGGCAGGGGCGGAGAGGCCGCGCGCAGGAGCGTGACGGCCGGGAGCGGCTAGCGGGCGACCTCCCACCGCATGCCGTCCGCGTCCTCGTGCTTCTTGAGACGTCCCCTGTTGGCGAGCTTCTGCAGGTTCGTGCTGATGCGGCGTGACAGATGGCCAAGCACGACCGTCTCGGGGTCGACGCCCTTGGCGGCCAGCATTCCCTTGGTCACGCTTCCGACGTCCATGGGCGCGGTGGCTTCGCGCAGCGTCTCGAGCATCGCGTGGGTGATTTTCCCGGACTCGAAGAGACCGTAGGCGTCGGGCTTCGACGGACGGTCCTTGCGCCTGCCGAAGCCCGACGTGCGCCTGGACGGTGCGGCAGGCACGGCGCGGGCGGGGTCCAGCAGGCCGATGACGTGCACCACGGCGGTCGCGTCGAAGTCGAGCGTCCTGATTTCCGCGACGAGGGACTCGCGCCTGGCCAGCATGTCGGCGTGACGGGACAGAAGCTCTTGAAGCGCGGCGGACATGGCGGAAAACCCCGGACGGATCGCACCAACATGACCGGAATCCGCGGAAACTTCCTGGGGGAACTGCTACATAATACCGGAGAAGTCGCCGTCCAGCAGCAGCGTCGCCGCCACCTGCCCGCTGTACAGCAGCGTCAGCGTGCCCGCCCCGGTCGAGGAGGCGACGTAGCTCGTCGAGGTGATGGTGTCGTTGGGCAGCACGATCTGGTCGCCCATCGTGAAGCCGGTGATGGTGCCCGCCGGCAGCGTCCGCTCGTCGAGCAGCGCCAGCGTGGTGCTGGTGCCGGTCATGTCCAGCGTGATGCCCGCCGCCACCGGCCCGTCCAGCATCGCGGTCGCAAAGCTCGTCACCGCCAGCGTGCCGGTGCCGGTGATCGTGCCCAGCGTCAGCGTGCCGCCGGCCGCGATCAGGCTGCCGTTGTCGACGATCGCGCCGGTGGACTGCACCGTGCCGTTGCCCTGCAGGAACGCGCCGGCGTCGATCTGCACCTCGCCGATCGCCGCCTGCCCCAGCGTGCCGACCTCGATCGAGGAGATCGTGTCCACGCTCACCGAGGAGCCGCTGCCGCCGCCCATCACCAGGTCGCCCACGGTGACAACCGCGTGCTCGGAGGCCGACAGCCCGGTGGCCGGCAGGCCGACCCCGCTCTGCCCGTTGCCGAGCGTCAGCAGGCCGCTGATCGCCAGCGTGGCGCCGGCGCCGCTCACCACGACGCTGCCGTTCACCGCGCTCAGCTCCGTGCCGCGCAGCGACGCGCCCGCGGCGATGTCGAGGGTGGACGGCGCGCTGCTGGTGCCCAGCGCCGTGCTCGCCGCCGCCACGCCGCCGGTCAGCGCCACGTCGCCGACCAGGTCCAGCGTCGCCACCGCGCCGCTGCCGCCCACCACGACGTAGGAGCCCTGGCCGCCGGTGATGGTGGCGGCGTCGCCCTGCCCTGGCGCGGTCGCGGCGGCGCCGCCAGCCGTCGTCCAGTTGCCGGCGGTGGAGAAGCTGCCGTTGCCGCCGAACCAAGTGTAGCCCGACGTGGTCGACGCGCTGGTCCCCAGCGTTATCGCGGTATTCGGTATCAACCGCCACCAAGCGCCTGCCTCAACCCAAGGTTGCACACCCTATCCACAGGGTTGTGCACATGGGGCCACGCGCCCGGCGCATAGCCTCGCTGCAACCGACCTCTGCGCTGGCCTTCCGATGATGGGAGGGTGGTGGGGTGTAGGGGTCGTGAGTCGGCTTTTCGTTTGGATCGCCTTGTTGGTGTGCATCCTGAATGGGAATGCTTCAAGTGCATCCATTTTGAGGACCGAAAAAACCAGTGGCAATGTTTTCAGTACGTCTCCCATCTTTGTCAACCAGTTCTCCATTAAAATCTATAAAGAACGTTGCCTCGGACAATCTGACGATGTCCTTATTGAAGACATCAAAGTACTCTACCTTGCTATATACAACCAATCTTTTCTTTCTTGCGCGAGCAAGCGCGATTTCCACATCGCTTACAAAACACTGATAAGTGGTAGCGACCTTTCCTTGGCCAATAATAACATTAGACTCAGCAGGAAAGCTCCATCTAAAAAGTGGTGGAGGGATGTTAGTGTCAATGATTTGTGCAGTGGCATAAAGGTTTGCTTTAACGGCAGGAGTTCGACCACCGTTAATCCAACTGACGTAAATGACGAATACATCTCGTATAGTGCCAAAGACATCCGCCTCTGGAGCATCTCCAAGGCGGAGACCCTCATAAAAGACCCAAGCCCTTTCAGTGTGCCCCGCTTTCTCAGCCGCGTCGGCGCTTCTTTGAGCAGCTTTCACACTAGCGACAGTGGCCTCGGCAGCAGTCTGAGCGGCCCTAGCGGCGACGGCTGTGTACACCAGCGTTGTTACGACAGCGGCAGTGCCGAGAGTGGTAATGACGAAGGTGAGTTTCGCCCAAAAAGCCTGCTGTTGCGTCGCCTTCATCGAACTCCGCTCTATGCAGAGATTAGCTTGGTCTGTGTTCTTGGGGTGCTCACAGGACTTGGCATAAACGTCGGCGCTCGCCGGTGGGTCAAGGGACGGGGCGGCTGGTGGTGGCTTGCTGGCGGTCTCAGTTGCTATGGCTTGGCCGTCATTGGCGCCCTGCTGATTGGCTAATGCGGGATGGGCAATGAGGAGGGCTAGGACCAATCCTCCACCCGCAAGGTATGCGCCCCAATGGCGCGCATGACGGCGAACAGGAACCATGCCGGGAACGCTCCACGATTGACCTTGGCGGCGACGGACGTATCCGTCTCCGGGATGCCCATCTCGGTCAAGCGTTTGGCCAGCTCGGCATATCCAATATCGGCCCGTTTCAGTTCTGCTTTCAGGTGCCGCTTAGCGTGATCCGCCCACTTGTCGCTCGTTGCCGCCATGTCGCCCTCCTACGCTTCCGGGGAGAATACGACATATCCGTCGGTTTTCCTATTGCAAGGATGCACAGGATATCCTACATATCCGTCGTCTTAACGACGGATGCGATAGATGGCTCAGCACTTCCTCCTCTCTGCCAAGGCCCGCACGCTCTCCCTGGCCACCGTGCTGCGGATGACGGACGCGCAGGCTGAGACCATGTTCGCCGCGATCCGCTGGGCTGAGACGGACGGCCGCGCCGTGTGCCCGCACTGCGCCTGCCCGACCTGCTACACGGCGCGTCGCCCGTCCGGTGCCCTGCGCTTCCGCTGCAAGGCGTGCCGCAAGGATTTCAGCCTCACCAGCGGCACGCTGTTCGCCTTCCACAAGCTGCCGCTCCAGACCTACCTGGCCGCCATCGTGATCTTCTGCAACGAGGTCAAGGGCAAGTCCGCCCTGGCCCTGAGCCGCGACCTGGACGTGCAGTACAAGACGGCGTGGGTGCTGAGCCACAAGCTGCGCGAGGCCCTGGCCTCCGAGGTCAAGGGCTACAAGCTCGGCGGCGTGGGCAAGACGGTCGAGGTCGATGGCGCCTACTTCGGCGGCTACATTAAGCCGGCGAACCACAAGGAGAACCGCCGGGACCGCCGGCAGGTGCGCAACCAGAACGGCAAGCGCCAGTGCGTGGTGGTGATCCGCGAGCGCGACGGCATGGTGATGCCTTCCGCCTTCAAGTCAGAGGCGGCGGCGCACTCCTACATCCGCAAGCACGTCGCGGCCGGCACTGAGATCATGGCCGATGACGCCAACTCGTGGAACGAGCTGCACGGCCACTACGCGGTCAAGCGGATCAACCACCAGCTCGCCTACTCGGATGACGGCGCGTGCACGAACGGCGCGGAGAGCTTCTTTTCCCGCCTGCGCCGCGCCGAGGTCGGGCACCACCACCACATCGCCGGCGTCTATCTGTCCCGCTACGCGCAGGAGAGCGCGTGGCGCGAGGGCCACCGCCGGGAGAGCAACGGGGCGCAGGCGCGCGCCGTGGTGGGTCTGGCGCTGGCGGCTAAGCCGAGCGTGGATTTCTGCGGGTATTGGCAGCGGGCGGTAGGCTAGCCTGAGGCGCTAACTGCTGGATCAGCATCACCTTGGTCGTTAGTGTTAATCGTAGGCGGCTCGTAACTAACAGCTTCGCATGAAACATCTATCGGCCAGTATCCCGCACCTGAGATCATAACAATCTCTTGTTTAGCTCGCCAAAGTTTTGATTTGAGATTGTTAACTTCATCGGTTCCGCCAATGCTACGCCCGCGCGTTTTAATAGCAGTTGCAAGCTCAAGCGGCAATAAAGGGCGGCCATTTTCCAAAAGAAGTTTCCTCACAAATGGAATTAACTCAACTTGCCTCATACCTGGATTAAGGTGCGTTCCCTGCTCAGCCAGATTGTCTGTTGCATTTTCTTTTGTTGAAGATTTATCAGTATCTTGATTTTGTTGTTGTTGGAATGCGGCATCGTTGCTGCCATCCCCGAACCGGGAATACAGTTTGAGGAATGTGTCTACGTCTTGTAACTCACGCCGCAGCTTATCTCGCGTCGCCAATGCCCGCAGCAAAACAGGGTCGTTCCGTTGGTTACCGTGCGTTTCGCCCATCGCGTAGTCCTCCATTGAGACTACGCAACGTAGGCAGCCAAGGCGGAGAGTTACAACGAATTTGCTACCGCCGACACGCTCAGCACGGAATGCTTGTTCCACGAACGTGGTTCTGTCATGATTATGGCTCCCGGGTAACGCCGGGGAAGGAGGGCGAATGAAGAGACCTGATTTAGCCCCTGCATCCGGGCCTACCGATGCTGAGGGCGATAACAGAAAGACCCGCCGCACTCTCCCCTGAACAAGGAATGCGACGGGTCTTGGTAGGCGCCTTCAGGGCTCGTAGCTCAGTTGGATAGAGCGAGGTCTTCGTAGGTCCCAGGTCGCCGGTTCGAATCCGGCCGAGCCCACCCAACCTGCATCGAGCGGTCCCCGTATAGCACGGGTGACCGCTCTTGGGAATCCCTACTCTGCTAGTCTCCACCGCAGCACCCCACGCGCCGCCTCCCCCTCCACCACCGCTCCCTGTCGCACCAGCCGGCGCACGCACGCTGCCGCACGCCTGCGCATCACTTCCACAAGCTCGCGGTCAGACAGGTTCGCGCCCGCCGCCCGCATCATGGCCAGCGCCACGTCGCGGTAGCTGAGCGGGCCTGCCGCATCGCGCAGGATGCCCAGCACCAGGCGCGTCGTCTCGTGCTGCGGGTTGCGCGCCTGCCGGGCCGGGCGTACCCGTGCGGCGTTAAGGTTGAGGTCCGGGGAGAACAGCCGGATCGTGGCGTCCATGGCATCCAGGGAGGCCACCACGCGGCCCAAGGTGGCCTGCGCGGCGTCCAGGTCGGCGGCAAGCTCCTGCCGCTTGCGGATCAGGCCGGAGAGAACGGGGTTGCTGAGGTCCATGCCGCCAGGGTAGGCAGGTGGCCGGTTCGTGCAATGTTCCCGTGGTGGCGGGTGCTACCTAATACCGTGCTGGTGCCGCCGGCGCCGTTCGGCGTGGCGAGGAACATGGCGCCGTCGTAGGCGCCGGCCAGGGTGAGCGTGCTCTCCACCTGCCCGCCGCTCAGCAGCGACAGCGACCACAAATTGGCCGACACCTTCGTCGCGCTCACCGCCACCGCGTCGCTGCGGTCGATGATGGTGTCTCCCGAGGCGAAGCCGGTGATCGTGCCGCCCGGCGCGGCCATCGCGTTGCCGAACTCCAGCACGCTGCCCGCGCCCAGGCCGATGGAGAGCCCGGCGCCCGCGCCGCCCTCCAGGTCGAGCGCGGCACCCGCCGCCACCGACAGCGCGCCGCCGCCGCTCACCGCGCCCAGCGTCAGCACGCCGCCGCTCGCCAGGATGGTGCCGGAATCCACGATCGCGCCGCCCGCCGCCACCGTGCCCGCGCCGGACAGCAGCGCGCCGGCGTCGACCACCACGGCGCCCGCCACCGCCTGGCCGCCGGCGCCGATCTCCAGGCTGCCGGAGCCGTCGACGCCCACCGTGTCGGTCACGCCCGAGGAGAGCTGCAACCCGCCCAGCAGCGCGTGCGCGCCGTCGCCGACGTTGAGCCGCGCGTACGGCTGTGCCGCGCCGCTGCCGCCCAGCGTCAGGGTGCCGCCCACCCAAAGCTGCGAGCTGCTCGCCAGCATCAGCGCGCCGTCGTGCACCGCCCCCGCCCCCGCCACGCTCGCCGAGGCGCCGGAGTTCAGCGTGACCCCGCCGACAACGGAGGAGTTGCCGATCGCCAGCGAGCCGAACGCGTAGCCGCCGTTCAGCACGCTGCTGTTGAGGAACAGCGCCGAGGCCGCCTGTCCAGGGCCGTAGACCTGCTGCACCGAGGCGCCGGCGGGACCCGTCACCGTGATGGCGTTGCCCGCGCCGGGCACGGCCGCGCCGGAGACCCCGGTGGACACGTCGCGCCAGTTGGCCGCGTTGCCCCACGAGCCGCCGGTCGATGTCGTCCAGGTATAAGCGTCGCTCGTCATCACCACACCACAACCTGAGAGCGTCTCACGCCACCTGAGGTCCACCTACACCTCACCGGGAGGAATAGGAAAGACAATTGCTCGCATAAGCCGAAATCGAGGTGCGTTTTGCAACTCTGGGGACTCAGAGTACCTGTTTATGCTCTCTGAGTGCTGTGCCAGGTCATCAGCGCAGACCACGGTTGAGGACATGTTAACGGGGCGAAACTGCTCGCCCTGCCGGCAGCCCTTCGGAGGGACCAGCAAGGCAGGCAAGGTTGAGGCCCCGCCTTCAAGCATGGGCCTCAAACTCCGCCAAAGGCCCGCCTTTGAAATCCACTCCTTAGCAATGCCGGTCCAGGGGCGGCTCGCCCCTGGCGGGTCTGGGCAGAGCCCGGCCTTGCTTGCTGACAGGCCGGCCTCAGGAATCGCGCGGCCCTGCCCGTCTTGAGACTTTGCCCGACCGGGTTCACCTTGGGCGTCACCGGCTCGCGACAGCCGGGCCGGCCAGGGAGACCTTCGATGCCGACCAGCGACCTCGCCGCCAGCGCCACAACGCGCGGCCAGACCCTTGCCGCCGACTACCGCACGGTGCGAACCCTGTCGGACCGGATCGCCCACGCGCTGACGCCCGAGGACCAGGTCGTGCAGTCCATGCCCGACGCCAGCCCCACGAAGTGGCACCGCGCCCATACCACCTGGTTCTTCGAGCAGTTCGTGCTCGCCCCCAACGTCGCGGGCTACGCGGTGTTCGACCCCGAGTTCTCGTTCCTGTTCAACTCGTACTACGAGGCGGTCGGCGCGCGTCACCCCCGCGTGCTGCGCGGCCTGCTCACCCGTCCCTCCACCGAGCGCGTCGCCGCCTTCCGCGCCCACGTCGACGCCGCGATGGCCGGCCTGCTCGCCGCCCGCCCCGAACCGGGACCCGACCTGGAGGGCCTGGTCTCGCTCGGCCTGCACCACGAGCAGCAGCACCAGGAGCTGCTGCTCACCGACATGATGCACGCCTTTTCCTGCTCCGCCCTGGCGCCCGCCGTGCTGCCCGGCTGGGTCGAGCCGACCGGCACGCAGGGGCCAACCCGCTTCGTCGAGCGCGCCGGCGGGATCGCCGGCATCGGCCACGCCCTGGCCGACTCCAGCTTCGCGGGCTTCGCCTTCGACAACGAATCCCCGCGCCACCAGGTCCTGCTGCAGCCGCACGCCCTCGCCGACCGCCTGGTGCGCAACTCCGAGTGGCTCGCCTTTGTCGAGGACGGCGGCTACCGGCGCGTCGGCCTGTGGATGGCCGACGGCTGGACCCGCGCCCAGGACGAGGGCTGGGCCGCGCCGCTGCACTGGCGCCGGCACGACGGCGCCTGGACGCAGATGGGCCTGGGCGGCCTCGCCCCGCTCGACCCCGACGCGCCGGTGCGCCACGTCTCCTGGTACGAGGCCGACGCCTACGCGCGCTGGGCCGGCGCGCGCCTGCCCACCGAGGCGGAGCTGGAGACCGCGTCCGGCCTGCCCGAGTTGTTCGGCCACGTCTGGCAGTGGACCAACAGCGCCTACCTCGCCTACCCCGGCTTCCGCCCGCCCGACGGCGCGATCGGCGAGTACAACGGCAAGTTCATGATCGGCCAGATGGTGCTGCGCGGCGGCTCGTTCGCCACCTCGCCCGCGCACAGCCGCGCCTCCTACCGCAACTTCTTCCACCCCGAGAAACGCTGGCAGGTCACCGGCCTGCGCCTGGCGCGAGACCTCTGAGATGCACGGCCACGAAACCGGCGCCGCCCCGCCCCCGACCGACGCCGACGCCGGCGCCGACGCCCGGATTATCGACCAGGACGTGCTCGCCGCCGCCCTCGCCGGTCTGTGCGCGCCGCGCAAGACGCTGCCCGCCAAGCTGTTCTACGACCCGGAGGGCTGCCGCCTGTTCGGCCTGATCACCAGGCTGCCCGAATACTACGTCACCCGCACGGAGCGCGCCCTGCTGGACGGCGTCGCCCCAGAGGTGGCCGCGGGCGTCGCCGCGGACGCCGTGCTGGTGGAGTATGGCGCCAGCGACGAGGCCAAGGCGCTGCTGCTGCTCGACGCCACCGACCGGTTCTCCGCCTACGTGCCGATCGACGTCGCCGGCCCCGAGCTGGCGCTGCTCGCCGCCCGCCTGCACGCCTCCCATCCCCGTCTGGACGTCCGTCCCGTCACCGCGGACTTCCTGGCGCCGCTCGCCCTGCCCGCGGCGCTCGACGGGCGCCCGCGCCTCGGCTTCTTCCCCGGTTCCACGATCGGCAACCTCGATCCCGCCGCCGCCCGCGCCTTCCTGGTCCAGGCCCGCGCCACGCTGGGCGCGGGCGCCCGCTTCCTGGTCGGCGCCGACCTGCGCAAGGACCCGGCGGTCCTGGTGCCCGCCTACGACGACGCCCAGGGCGTGACCGCCGCCTTCAACCGCAACATCCTGCACCGCCTCAACCGCGAGGCCGGCGCCGACTTCGACCCTCTCGCCTTCAAGCACCGCGCCCTGTGGAATGACGCTCTCGGCCGCATCGAGATGCACCTCGTCAGCCCGCGTCCGCAGGAGGTCCGCCTCGGCGACCGGCGCATCCGCTTCGCGGCCGGCGAGACCATCCACACGGAGAACAGCTACAAGCACACTGTCGCGGGCCTGCGCGCCCTGGCCGCCGAGTCCGGCTGGACAGTGCTGCGGGTCTGGACCGACCCCGCCGCGATGTTCTCGATCCACCTGCTGGGCGAGAGCACGCAACACCAGGAGCTGCCCACATGACCCATCGCCCGCCCAACCCTGCCGCCCCACCTCGCACGCCATGGCCGCGCCCGACACGGCCGCGTGTCGCCGCGCGCCCGGCCACATCGTCCGGGGCCGTCCTATCCGCCGCGCTCCTGTTCGCCGCCGCCCTTCTGGCCGCCACCCCGGCGGCGCGGGCGCAGACGGCCGCGGCTCCCTCCGCGCCGCCCGCCGCCTCCGGCACCGCCACGCCGCCGGACATCGTCAAGCCGCGCACCGCCGGCCCGGGCGACAGCGCCGCCGGCGTCATCCGCCCCGGCCCGTCCGGTGACCCCGCCATCCACGTGCCGACCCCGTCCGGCACCTCCTTCCCTACCCCCGTGATCAAGCCGCAGACCATGCAGGGCGACACGCCCGTGGTGCCGAAGTAGCAGCGCGTCCCGCCGGTGAGCCGCGAGTATCCCGTCCGCCCCCTCGTCGGCGTCGGCGTGATCGTCCTGCGCGGGGAGGAAGTCCTGCTGATCCGGCGTGCCCGCGACCCCGGCCGCGGCACCTGGGCGCTGCCCGGCGGCGCCCAGCGCCTCGGCGAGACGGTGGAGCAGGCCGCGCGCCGCGAGCTGCGCGAGGAGACCGGCCTGGAGGTCGGCGACCTGCGCCTCGCGGGCTACATCGACGCCATCCACCCCGACCCGCAGGGCCGGCCCCGGTTCCACTACACCATCCTCGACCTCGCGGCCTCCTGGCGAGGCGGCGAGCCCACGCCCGGCGACGACGCCAGCGAGGCGGCGTTCGTGCGGCGCGACCTGCTCGCCGGGATGGGGGTCGGCGACGAGACCCTGCGCATGGTGGCGCTGGCCCAAGGCCTTGTTGGCGAGGCATGAGAAAGCAAGGCTGGGCTCTGCCCAGACCCGCCAGGGGCGAGCCGCCCCTGGACCAGCTTTACTTAAGTATTGGATTCCAAAGGCGAGCCTTTGGCGGAGTTTGAGGCAGAGCCTCAACCTTGCTCTCTGCCTTTCGCGGGCAGCTTAGCTGCGGCGCCGCCGCGTCTGCGACGGGCGCGAGGTGCCGAGCGACATCGCCACCCCCGCGCACACCAGCCCCAGCGCCGCGAGCGGCAGCCACGCCGGCCGGATCATCAGCGGCAGCATGGCCGTCCGCCACACCCCGGCGCCGCACAGCGCCTCCAGCCGCGGCGCCAGCGCGGCATCGAAGCCGTGCAGCGCCTCGCCGAGCGTCATGTTCTGCGGCCCCAGCAGCGCCAGCGCGAACGCGCCGACCAGCAGGACCGCCGAGATCAGGCTGAACACCCGGAGCGCAATCACATGAAGTACTTCCGGGTGGTGGTGTCGGGATACAGGGAGGCCACGAACTCCGCGTAGCCGTTGTAGAGCTGCGTGGGCACGCGCGCGTCGCTGCCGATCAGCCGCTCGCTCGCCTGGCTCCAGCGCGGGTGCGCCACGGCGGGGTTCACGTTAGCCCAGAAGCCGTACTCGTCCGGGTTGATCGCCTCCCAGAACGTGTGCGGCTCTGCGTCGGTGAAGCTCACGGCCACGATCGACTTGGCCGACTTGAACCCGTACTTCCACGGCAACGCGAGGCGAAACGGCCCACCGTCCTGCGGCGGCAGCGGCTTGCCGTACATCCCGGTCACCAGGAACGCCAGCGGGTTGGCGGCCTCCGCCATCGTGACCCCCTCGGTGTATGGCCAGGGATAGAAGCTCTGCCGCAGCCCGGGCATGACCTTGGGCAACTGCGCCGTGGTGAAGGTCACGAACTTCGCCGACGCCAGGGGCTTCGCGAGCTTGACCAGCTCCGAAAGCTGGAACCCGGTCCACGGCACCGTCATCGCCCAGGTCTCGACGCAGCGGTGCCGGTATACGCGCTGCTCCAGCGGCATCTTCCTCAGCAGGTCGTCCAGCCCGATCGTCACCGGCGCCTCGACCAGGCCGTCGATCCTGACCGCCCACGGCGTCATCGGCAGCTTCTGCGCCGCCCGCGAGATCGCCTTGTCCTCGCCGAACTCGTAGAAGTTGTTGTAGGTCGTCGCCGCGTCCTCGGGCGTCAGCGCGCGACCGGCGACGTAGGCGGCGTTGACCGCAGGGTCCTGCGCCACCGCGCCCGCATCGGCCGCACGCGCCCGGCCCGCCAGCCCGAGCGCCGCCGCCCCGGCCAGCGCCCCGCCCAGCGCCGCGCGACGGCCGATCGCAGCGCCCTCCAGCGTCGCGGCGCTCTCCGGCAGCTCCCAGCCGCGTGAAACCCTGATCAGCATCGGCCCAAACCCCCGTCCGCAGCACCATGGCCCATAAGCCGGGGCGCTGTCACCGTCCCGCACGCCCGCCTGCCCGCATCGCGCCGATGCCACGTGCGGTGACGCCTGGACACCCGGGAAGTTGATCCCGTCCCCGGCCTCTGCAAGGCTCGCCCTCCGATCCGTCCGGAGTGTCACCCAGTGTCCAGGCCCCCGCCGCCCCGCCCGCCCCGCCCCGCAGGCCGCGAACCCCGGCGCCCCGTCTCGGCGTGGCGCGAGCCCAGGCGCACGCACCCGGGGCGTGCCGCGCGATGAGCGGGTCGCTGACCCGGCGCCGCGTGCTGGTGACCGGCGGCGCCGGCTTCCTGGGCTCGCACCTGTGCGAGCGCCTGCTCGCCGATGGCCACGACGTGCTGTGCGCCGACAACTTCTTCACCGGGCGCAAGGACAACATCGCCCACCTGCTCGGCGACCCGAGCTTCGAGGTGCTGCGCCACGACGTCACCTTCCCGCTGTTCGTCGAGGTCGACGAGATCTACAACCTCGCCTGCCCCGCCTCGCCGATCCACTACCAGTTCGACCCGGTGCAGACGACCAAGACCAGCGTGATGGGCGCCATCAACATGCTCGGCCTCGCCAAGCGCACCCGCGCCCGCATCCTGCAGGCCTCGACCTCCGAGGTGTACGGCGACCCTACCGTGCACCCGCAGACCGAGGACTACCGCGGCAACGTCAACCCGCTCGGCCCGCGCGCCTGCTACGACGAGGGCAAGCGCTGCGCCGAGACCCTGTTCCTCGACTACCACCGCCAGCACAAGGTCCGCATCAAGGTGGTGCGCATCTTCAACACCTACGGCCCGCGCATGCACCCGCAGGACGGGCGCGTCGTCTCCAACTTCATCGTCCAGGCGCTGCGCGGCGAGGACATCACCCTCTACGGCGACGGCATGCAGACGCGCGCCTTCTGCTACTGCGACGACCTCGTCGAAGGCTTCGTCCGCCTCATGGCCACGTCCGACGACGTCACCGGCCCGGTCAATATCGGCAATCCCCACGAGATCCCGGTGCGCGAACTGGCCGAGCGCATCCTCCGCCTCACCGGCGCCCGCTCGAAGCTGACCTTCCGCCCGCTGCCGCAGGACGACCCCATGCAGCGCTGCCCCGACATCGGCCTGGCACGCTCGCTGCTCGGCTGGGAGCCGAAGGTCGCGCTCGACGAGGGACTCGGGCGCACCATCGCCTACTTCGATCGCCTGCTCGCCGGGCGGGAGAAGCGGCGCGTGACCAGCGCGGGGGAGTCGGCGGTCGCGTGAGGCGAGGAAAGCAGGGCGGCCAACGATAACCCTCTAGACAGCGACCTGCACGCACCAACGCCCGAGCAGGTCGGACTGGATGATCTCCTCGCAACTGCACAGTGGCTGCGGTCTGCCGAACATGTAACCCTGCAGTTCGTCGCACTGCTCGGTTCGCAGGAAGCGAAGCTGCTCGGCGGTCTCCACGCCTTCCACAAGAACCTTGATGTCGAGCGCCCCCCCAAGGCCGATCACCGCGCGGATGATCTCGACGCCGCACCCTTCCTTGCCAATGTCGCGGATGAACGACCGGTCGACCTTCACCTTGTCGAACGGGAACTGCCGCAGGTAGCTGAGGGAGGAGTAGCCGGTGCCGAAATCGTCCATCGAGGTGCGTACGCCCAGCCGGCGTAGGTGGTGCAGGGTCGCAAGGGTGGCGTCGTTGTCGCGAAGCAGCGCGGACTCGGTGATCTCGAGCTCGAGACGGCAGGCGGCCAGCCTCGACCGGTCGAGCGCCCGCTGCACCCCGCGCGGCAGGTCGCCCTTCAGGAACTCCACCGCGGACAGGTTGACGGCGACACTGACGTGGGCCGGCCACCCCGCCGCGTCGGTGCACGCCCGTTCCACAACCCACGCGCCGATCTCGACGATAAGGCCGATCTCCTCCGCGACCGGGATGAAGTCGGCTGGCGACACCAGGCCGCGTTGCGGATGGTGCCACCGCAGCAGCGCCTCGAACGCGGTGAGGCGCTGCGTGTCGGCATCGACCAGGGGCTGGTAGAACACCTCGAACTGGCCCAGCGCGAGGGCCCGCCTGAGATCGTCCTCCAGCATGCGCCGCGCCCGGACCTGCAGATCCATGTCCGCGGTGAAGAAGCGCCAAGTGCCGCGACCCTCCGCCTTGGCGCGGTAGAGCGCGAGATCCGCGTCATGCAGCAGCGTGTCGGCCGACAGGGTCGCCTGGTTGACCAGCGCGATGCCGATGCTGGTGCCGATCACGATGGGGTAGCCGTCGATGTCGAACGGTTCCCGCAACGCCCCGACAAGCCGATCCGCCAGCGCCTCTGCCGCCGCGGGCTGGTGCGGGTCCACCTGGACGATGGCGAACTCGTCGCCCCCAAGGCGGGCGACCAGATCGATGTCGCGCGTGCATTGGCTGAGGCGCGAGGAGACGGCGCACAGCAGCGCGTCGCCGGCCGCGTGGCCGAGCACGTCGTTCACGCCCTTGAAGCCATCGAGATCGAGGTACAGCAGGGCGCAGCCGCCGTCCTGCCGGTGCAGATGCCGCAGGGCGTCTTCCATGTGCTCGCGGAACCTGAGGCGGTTCGGCAGGCCGGTCAGCGGGTCGTGGCGGGCGACGGCCTTGGTGTGCGACAGGGCGACCCGCAGGCGCGACTGGTCGCGCATCGCGAGCGCGGCGGCGGCAAGAAGGATCAGGCCGCCCAGCACCAGGCCGACGATCTCCAGGCGCGCGCGCGTGAGCAGATCCGCATAACGCTTCGCGACCGAGCTTTCGAGGTCAGTGCCGAACGTCTCCATCCCGCGGGCATAGACGGCCTTGAGGTTGGCGTATTCCCGACCATTGAGCAGCGACCAGGCGGCAGGACCGTTGCCGGCCCGGTCGTAGACGAAGGAGGCCCGCTCCAGCTCGACCAGCCGCCGATTCGCGTCATCCGTGGTGCGTGCGAGCTCGACGGCTTCCAGGGGTGTCGCGAGCGCGATCGCCTCGGTGATCGCCTTGTCCAGGTGGGGCTCTGCCTCGTCGTAGCGCTGCACCCAGCGCAGATCGCCCGACAGCGCGGCGACGCGGGCCGACATGGTCAGCAGCTCGTCGAGATGAGCGATGATCCCGCGCAGTTCGGTGACCCGCAGGGCACGCTGCATCGATAACTGCATGTCGCTGCGCGTCCTGGCCTCGGCCCAGGCGATGCCGGCGAGGCAGCAGAGCCCGACGGCCACAATCGACACCGTGGCTGCGGCGTTCGCCCGCATCCGCTTGACTGCCCATGCTGATGGGAAGAACGAGCGGATCACAACGGGCATGGCATCGGATTTACGCTCAATTTACACCATCTGTCGGCAGCCCATGCGACGCTTGTGACGGCCACGCCCCATCATACCGTGCGACGCGGTGCACATTCCGGCAGGCGCAAGTCTATATTTCGGACATTAACAAACGATGTCGCGCAGTTTCGTAGCCGTGGAACGGCTCCTGCAAGAGAGCCGCCGGCCGTGTAGGCCCGCAGGCGGCATTCGCGCGCAGGTTCATGCCAAAACCGATGACCCTTTGAAGCGCCTCATCAGCAAGCAAGGCCGGCCCTGTCCAGGCCCGCCAGGGCGAGCCGCCCTGAACTGGCCCTACTCAAGGCAAGCCGGTCCAGGGGCGCCCTGCCCCTGGTGGATGAGGCAGAACCTCAACCTTGCGTGCGCAACAGGCCACTTCATCGGGCGGCTGATGCTACAGGCTCTCTTGCGCACAAGGCTCCAGTCGGCCGTTCGCTGACCTCAGCCCTGCTTCTCGAACGCCCCGGAGATCGTGATCGCCACCTCGTCGCCGATCAGCGGCACGTAGGTCTTCACCCCGAATTCGCTGCGGCTCACCACCCCGGTGATCGCGAACCCCACCGTGTACTTCTTGTCGAGCGGGTTGACCCCCGCGCCCACGAACTTCGCGTCGAGCGTCACCGGCCTGGTGACCCCGTGCATCGTCAGGTTGCCCACGACTTTCGCCTCGCCGTTCCCGGACGGCACGATCTGCGTCGAGACGAAGCTGATCGCAGGATATTTCGCCGCGTCGAACCACTGCTCGCTCTTCAGCTCGCCGTCGAGCTTCTCGCTGGTGGTCGCCACCGACGCCGTCGGCACGCTTACCGACAGCTTGCTGCCCGCCGGATTCTTCGGCGTCAGCTCCAGCGTCCCCGAGGCATCGGTGAAATGCCCGTAGTACGTGGTGAACCCCATGTGCGACACGCCGAAGCCGACTTGCGTGTGCGCGGGATCGACGGCGTAGCTGCCGGCCTGCACCTGCGACGGTTCGTGGTTGGCGACCTGCGCCAGCGCCGGCCCGGACAGCGCCGCCAGCAGGAGAGCAGGAAGAAGCGGAAAGCGGGTCATGGCGGTCCTCCGTCAGCGCGCACGAGACATGCGCGCGCAACCGTTACCCTCCCGCCACAGCGCAAAAAAGCCCGAAACGGCGGCAGGCGAAACAAAGCCCGACCGTGGGCTGCGGCACGCCGCACCAACGGTCCCCTGGAATGGCCGGGGAGCAAGCAAGGTTGAGGCTCTGCCTCAAACTCCGCCAAAGGGCGAGCCCTTTGGAAACATTTACTTAAGTAAAGCCGGTCCAGGGGCGGCTCGCCCCTGGCGGGTCTGGGCAGAGCCCAGCCTTGCTTTCTTCCTGCCCGGCCCTACCCCAGCCCCGGCACCGCCACCCCGCACACCTGCATCACCAGCAGCGTGTTCAGCCCCAGCACCACCGCCGTCGCCGCCACCGTCCCCGCCAGCGTCCACCGCCGCGGCACCAGCGCCCCCATCACGTCCGCCCGGCGCACCAGCAGCAGCAGCGCCACCATCGGCAGCGGCAAAGCGAGGCTGAGCGCCACCTGGCTGAAGATCAGCACCTGCGTCGGGTTGAACCCCATCGCCACGATCGCGAACCCCGGCGCCATCGTCACCGAGCGCCTGACCCAGAGCGGGATGCGGAACCCCACGAAGCCCTGCATGATGACCTGCCCGGCCATCGTGCCGACCGCGGACGACGACAGCCCCGACGCCACCAGCGACACCGCGAACACCGCCGCCGCCCCTCGCCCCAGCAGCGGCCCCAGCGTGGTGTAGGCGGTCTCGATCTCGGCCACGCCGTTGTGCACCCCGTCGTGGAACGCGGTCGCCGCCATCGCCACCATCGCCATGTTCACCAGGCCCGCCGCCCCCAGCGCCACCAGCACCTCGATGTCGGAGAACCGCACCAGGCGGCGGCGCTCCGCCTCGCTGCCCCCGCGCACCCTGTCCTGCATCAGCCCGGAGTGCAGGTAGATCGCGTGCGGCATCACCGTCGCCCCCACCGTGCCCACCGCCAGCGTCACCGCGCCCGCGTCGCGCAGCCGCGGCACCACCGCGCCGTAGGCCGCCGCCCCCCAGTCCGGCGGCGCGATCGCCAGCTCGACCACGTAGGACAGCGCGATCGCGGCCACCAGCACGCCGATCATCACCTCCAGCGGCCGGAACCCCTGCCGCTGCAGCTCCAGCAGCGCATACGTCGCCACCCCCGTCACCGCCATCCCGCCCATCAGCGGCAGCCCGGTGAGCAGCGACAGCCCGATCGCGCAGCCCAGGAACTCCGCGAGGTCGGTCGCGATCGCAGCACCCTCGCTCACGATCCACATCGCGATCACCACGCGGTGCGGAAAATGCGCCCGGCACAGCTCGGCGAGGTTGCGCCCGGTGACGATCCCCAGCCGCGCGGAGAGCGACTGGAACAGCATCGCCACCAGGTTCGCCAGCACCACGACCCACAGCAGCTCATAGCCGTAGCCCGCGCCCGCCTGGATGTTGGTCGCGAAGTTGCCGGGATCCATGTAGGCGACCGAGGCGATCACCGCCGGCCCGAAGAACGGCAGCATCCCCCGCACGCCGCGACGCTCGCCGTGCAGCGTGCGCTGCGCCGCGTCCACCGTCCGCTCGGAGAGCGTCGTCCCGTCCTGCGGCGTCATGCACGCTCCGTGGCCCAGAGCACTCAAATGGCCTGGGCGGGCGGGCGAGGCAAGCGAGCAAGGTTGAGGCTCTGCCTCATTCGCCAAAGGCTCGCCTTCGGAGTCCACTCATACCAACGGCGTTTTGCCTCGCCCTAACAGCAAGCAAGGCTGGGCTCTGCCCAGACCCGCCAGGGGGGAGGCCCCCCCTGGACCGGCCTTACTTAAGGAGTGGATTCCAAAGGCGAGCCTTTGGCGGAGTTTGAGGCAGAGCCTCAACCTTGCTTGCTTCCACGACCGCCCCCGTCGCCGACCGTTCCCGGCTCACGAGTCGCGCCGCGACCTCCGCGTCGCTCAGCCGCGCGTCGTAGATCGAGCGCGGCTCGACGCTGCGCGACACCAGCGTCGCCGTCGCCACCGCCAGCAGCATCGGCACGACGGCCGAGCGGTCGCGCCCGGTCAGCTCCATCATCAGCACCACCGCCGAGATCGGCCCCTGCGTCGTCGCCGCCAGCACCGCCGCCGCGCCGACCACCGCGAATGCCCCCATCGGCACCCCGGGCCACGCCCACGACCAGGCCGCGCCGAGCACCCCGCCCAGCATCGCCCCCAGCGTCAGCGACGGGGTGAACAGCCCGCCCGGCGCGCCGCATGCCAGGCACAGCAGCGTCGCCGCAGGCTTGAGCACCAGCAGCGCCAGCAGCAGCGACGGCGCCGCCTGCCCGGTCAGCGCGAGCACGGACACGTCCTTGCCGTTGCCCAGGATCTGCGGATAGCGGATCGAGACCACCCCGATCACCCCCAGCGCCACGGTCGGCGCCACCAGCCGCGCCCAGCCACGCGGCCTACTGCGATCCGTCCAGGAGACCGCGCGCACGAAGCCGACCGAGACCAGGCCCGCCACGGGCCCCGCCAGCAGCGCCCAGGCTATGAGCGAGGCCGAGCCGGCGTACTCCGGGACCGGATAGGCGGGCGTGTCCGGAAGCGCCAGCCACGACACCGCGGTCGCGATCAGGCACGCCAGCAGCACCGGCAGCACCAGCCGCAGCGCCAGCGCCCCGCGCAGCACCTCGAGCGCGAACAGCGTGCCGCCCAGAGGCACCCCGTAGGCCGCCGCCATGCCGGCGCCGGCGCCGCACGCGACCAGCAGCCGGCGCTGCTCGTCCGAGAAGCGCGCCCGGTCCGACACCGCGTTGGCCACCACCGCGCCGGCCTGCTTCGGCGCGCCCTCGCGGCCCAGCGACGCGCCCAGCCCGACGATGACGATCGACAGCGCCGCGCTGCCCAGGGTCCGCAGCGCCGGCAGCCGTCCCGCCGAGAACCAGATCGCCGTGGTGATGTCGATCGAGTTGCCGCTCGGCAGGCTGACCAGCACGAGCTGCCCCGCGCCCGTCACCAGCCCCGCCAGCAGCAGCAGCCCCACGTGCCGCCATGCCCCCGCCCGCGCCGCCGCGTCCAGCAGGTCGCCGCCGCCCGGCCACGCGAGGTGCTGCACCACGCCCAGCAGCAGGGTCAGCGCCGTCGCAGCCGCCCCGGTGCCGACGCCGACCAGCACCACCGCCAGCCAGAACCGGACCGCGCCGGCCTCGATCAGCGTCGCGGGGATGGCGCCGGGCGCGGCGCGGCTCCCCGCGTGGTCCGGCGCGCCGCGCTCCTGCGGCCGGTCGCTGTCCTCGTTCAAAAGCCCCGACTCCCGCCCACGATCGGGTGGCATGATGCCACGCCGGCCCGCCCGTCGTCCGTCCCGGCCCCGGAGGCTCTCCCGATGACTACGCCGCCCCCGCCGCTGCCCGCCACCGAGGGCTTCGACCCGCGCATGGAGTCGCTCGACTCCTGGGCCGCGCCCGCCATCCTCGACGCGCTCTGGGAGGGCCAGATGAGCGCCGTCGCCGCGCTCCGCCCCGCCCTGCCCGCGCTGGCCGCGGCGGCGGAGGCGGCGGTGCCCCGGCTCGCGGCGGGCGGCCGCCTGGCCTACGCTGGTGCCGGCACTTCAGGCCGACTCGGCGTGCAGGACGGCGCCGAGCTGATGCCCACCTTCGACTGGCCCGCCGAGCGTTTGGTCCTGCTGCTCGCCGGCGGCAGCGAAGCCCTGCTCGGCGCGGTCGAGAACGCCGAGGACGACCGCGAGGCGGGCCGCGCCGCCATCGCCGCCCATTGCCTCGGCCCGGACGACGTGCTCCTGGCCCTGGCCGCCAGCGGCGCCACCCCCTACACCGTGGCCTGCGCCGAGGCCGCCCGTGCCCACGGCGCGCTCACCATCGGCATCGCCAACGCGCCCGGCGCCCCCCTGCTCCTCGCCAGCGAGCACGCGATCCTGATCGAGACCGGCCCCGAGGCAATCGCCGGCTCCACCCGCATGAAGGCCGGCACCGCGCAGAAGGCCGCGCTGACCGTGTTCTCCACGCTGCTGATGGTGCGCCTCGGCCGGGTGTGGCGCGGCCGCATGGTGGACATGCAGGCGCGCAACGACAAGTTGCGCCGCCGCGCCCTGCGCATGCTGCGCGACCTCTCGGGCGCTGACGAGCCCGCCGCGACCCGGGCGCTCGAAGCCGCCGGCGGCAAGGTGAAGACCGCGGTCCTCGTGCTGCGTGGCCTCAGCCCGATGGAGGCTGAGGCGGCGCTCGCGCGGCACGGTGGGCACCTGCGGGCGGCGCTGGAAGCAAGCGCTGGGCTCTGTCCAGACCTGCCAAAGGCCAAGGCCTCTGGACACCGATTTACTTAGACAAGTGGTTTCCAAAGGCGAGCCTTTGGCGGAGTTTGAGGCAGAGCCTCAACCTTAGCTTGCTTCACACCAGCAGATCATCCAGCCGGATAGGCAAGTGCCGCACGCGCACCCCCGTCGCGTGGAACACCGCGTTGCCGATCGCCGCCGCCACGCCGACCATCGGCAGTTCCCCCACGCCCTTCGCTCCCAGCTCGTTCGTTACCGGATCAACGCTGTCGACGATGATCGGCACGATCTCGCGCACGTCGGCATTCACCGGCAGCAGATACTCCGACAGGTTGGCGTTGGTGTATCGCCCGCTCGCCGCGTCCACGACGCTCTCCTCCAGCAGCGCCATGCCGAGCCCGAACACCATGCCGCCATAGAGCTGGCTGCGCGCCGTCTTGGCGTTGATCACCCGCCCGCAGTCGAACGCGCCGACCAGGCGGCTCACCCGGATCGTGCCGAAGTCCGGGTCGACCCTGACCTCTGCGAACTGCGCCCCGAACGCGTGCCGCGAGTGCGCCTCGTACGCCTCGTCCGGCTTGGCGCCCGACTCCGCCTCCACGAACGGGCGCTGCCTGCCCCCCAGCACCTCGGCGACCGTCACGCTCCCCGCCGGCCCCGAGACCACGCCGTCCTTCAGGGCGAGCTGCTCCGGAGCAACCCCCGCCCAGGCCGTCCCCTTCGCCGCGAGCGCCATCCCGAACAACTGCGTGCGCACCGCGCGGCACGCCGCCTGCACCGCCGGCAGCACCGACGCCACCGTGGTCGAGCCCCCCGACACCGGCGCCGCCGGCAGCCGCGAGTCCCCCAGCTCCGCCCGCACCTTGCCGAGCGGCAGCCCAAGCTCGTCCGCCGCCACCTGAGTCATCACCGTGTAGGTCCCGGTGCCGAGGTCCTGCGTGCCCGCGCGCACCACCGCGGTGCCGTCCGCGTCCAGCCGCGCGCTGGCCTGCGAGGGATTGCGGTTGGTCGGGTAGGTGCACCCCGCCATGCCCTGCCCGACCAGCATTGCCCCGTCGCGCATCGAGCGCGGCGCTGCGCTGCGCCGGTCCCAGCCGAACGCCGCCGCGCCCTGCGCGTAGCACGCCCGCAGCGCCTTGGACGCGAACGGCTTGTCCTCGTGCTCGTCGCGCTCGGCGTAGTTCTTCAGCCGCAGCGCGATCGGGTCCATGCCCAGCGCCACCGCCATCTCGTCCATCGCGACCTCGAGGGCAAAGCTGCCCGGCGCCTCGCCCGGCGCCCGCATGTAAGTCGGCAGCCCCTGGTTCACCGCGACCAGCCGGTGCGTGATCGCGACATTGGGGCAGGAGTAGGAAATCTCGCTGATCAGCGCCGCCGGCTCGTCGAACTCGCCCACCGCGTCCATCGCGTTCTGGCTCACCGCGTCGTGGCGCAGCGCCACCAGCGTCCCGTCCGCCTGCGCCCCCAGCCTGACCGTCTGCGACGTCCGCGGCCGGTACCCGTTCGAGTAGTACATCTGCTCGCGCGTCACCACGAGCCGCACCGGGCGCCCGACCTTGCGCGCCGCCGCCGCCGCCAGCACCACCGGCGGCCAGCAGTTGCCCTTCGAGCCGAACCCGCCGCCGACGTAGGGGTCGATCACCACCACGTCGTCCGGCTCCAGCGCGAACAGCGCCGCCAGCGTCTTCTTCACCCCGGAGATGCCCTGCGTCGCCGTCCACACCGTCAGCTTGCCGCCGTCCCACTGCGCCAGCGTGGCGTGCGGCTCCATCGGGTTGTGGTGCTCGATCGGCGTCGTGTAGGTCTGCTCGACCTTCACCGGCGCCGCCGCGAACGCCTCGTCCGGCTTGCCCCGCGTGCTGTCCGGCGGCCGCTTGCCGTCGCGGAACTTCTTCGGCACGTACGCATGGTCCATCGCCTGGACCATCGTGGTCACTGCGTCGGCCTCGTCGTAGCGCGCCCGCACCGCCACCGCGGCCTCGCTCGCCCGCTCCAGCGTGTCCGCCACCACGACTGCCAGGTGCTGCCCGTTGTACTGCACCGCCATGTCCTGCAGCAGCGGGTAGAGCACCGTCTGCGGCGACGCCTTGTCCAGCGCGAGCCTCGGCATGTCCTGCGGCGTCAGGATGCCCAGCACCCCCGGCATCGCCGCCGCCCGCGCGATGTCCAGCCCGGCCAGCGTGCCCGCCGCCACCGTGCTCTGCACCAGGACGCCGTGCACCACGCCGGCCATGCCGAACTCGGCGGCATATTTCGCGCCGCCCGTGACCTTGGCGGGACCGTCAACCCGGTCGATGCCCTCTCCGACGTACATGGCCGCGTTTTCCCAAAGAAAGAGAGGCCAGGGCTCTGCCCTGGACCCGCCAGGGGCAGCGCCCCTGGACCTGCTCTACTTAAGTGATGGATTCCAAAGGCCTGCCTTTGGCGGAGTTTGAGGCAGAACCTCAACCTTGCTTTCTTAAGCCGTCAGTTCCTGCAGCGCCCTGCGCACCGTGCGCTGCATCAGCACCAGCTTGTAGCCGTTGCGGCTCTGCGCCACGGCCCCCGCGCTGGCCAGCGCCGACGCCCGCTCGATCAGCGCCGCGTCCAGCGCCTGCCCGCGCATCGCCTCCTCGACCTGCGGCAGCCGCCAGGGCGCCGGCCCCACGCCGCCGCACGCCACCCGCACGTCGCGCACCACGCCGCCCTCGACCTCGATCCCCACCGCCGCGGAGCACAGCGCGTAGGCGAACGTCGTGCGGTCGCGCACCTTGACGTAGGCCGAGCGCCGCGCCGCCGCCGACGCCGGCACCAGGATCGCCGCGATCACCTCGCCCGGCCGCAGCGTCGTCTCGTCGTTCGGCGTGTCGCCCCACGGCTTGTACAGCTCGGCGAGCGGGATCGCCCGCACCCCGTCCGTGCCGCGCAGCTCGACCTGCGCGTCGAGTGCCCGCAGCGCCACCGGCATGTCCGACGGGTGCGTCGCGATGCAGTGCTCGCTGATGCCGACAACCCCCAGCCCGCGGTTGTCCCCGGCGATCGCGGGGCATCCCGACCCCGGCGCCCGCTTGTTGCAGGCGAACGCCGTGTTCCTGAAATACGGGCAGCGCGTGCGCTGCAGCAGGTTGCCGCCCATGGTCCCCATGTTGCGCACCTGCGGCGAGGCCGACAGCAGCAGCGCCTGCGACACCGCCGGCCAGCCGCGCACCACCGCCGGGTGCTCGGCGACCTCCGCCATCGTCGCCATCGCGCCCAGGCGCAGGCCCTGCGGCCCCGCCTCGATCTCGCGCATCCCCATCGGCTGGAGATCGACGACGCGCATCGCCCCCTCGACGTCGTTCTTCCAGAGCTGCATCAGGTCGACGCCGCCGGCCATGTAGGTGGCCCCCGAGCGCCCGGCCGCGACGGCCTGCGCGAGCTGCTCCGGGCGGTCCAGAATGAACGGCTGCATCAGGCGGGCTCCCTGCCGGCGGCGTCGCGGATCGCGGCGACGATGTTCGGGTAGGCGCCGCAGCGGCAGATGTTGCCGCTCATCCACTCGCGGATCTCCTCGTCCGAGCCGGCGTGGCCCTCCTGGATCAGCGCGGCTGCCGACATGATCTGGCCCGGCGTGCAGTAGCCGCACTGGAACCCGTCGTGCCGGATGAACGCCGCCTGCACCGGATGCAGCGCAGCACCCGCCGCCTGGCCGCGCGCACCCTCGGTCCCGCCCGCCTCCCGCGCGCCCGCCTCCCGCGCGCCAGAGCCTTCGCGTGCCCCAGAGCCTTCGCGCGCGCCGACGTGCGCGCCGCCCGCGCCGACGTGCGCCGTGGCGGCCAGGCCCTCGATCGTGGTGATCTGCCGCCCCTGCATCCGCGCCGCCAAGCTCAGGCACGATACCATGCGCCTGCCGTCGACGTGCACGGTGCACGCCCCGCACGAGCCGTGGTCGCAGCCCTTCTTCGTCCCGGTGAGCCCCGCGTACTCGCGCAGCGCGTCGAGCAGCGACACCCTGGGCTCGACCAGCAACGGCACGTCGCGCCCATTCACCCGCAGCACGACGCGAACCATCTCCGTGGCGCCCGCGGCCGGCATCGCCACGGCCACCTCGGGCGGCAGCGGGGTGCCCGCCGCGCGCGCCGCCAGCGGCAGCGCCGCGAGCCCCGCCGCCGTGGTCCCGATCAGGCCGCGCCGAGTCACGTCCGGCTGCTGCATACAAATTCCCCTGTCCGCCACATCCAACGCAAACGCCCTGGAACGCGCAGGATCTGGCGACGACGCCGGAACTGTCACCTCACGCTCCGGCGAGCATCCTGGCGTGACCGGAGCGAAAGAGCCAGCCTCGCCGGCCGCAGGGAGCAAGATTGAGGCTCTGCCTCAAACTCCGCCAAAGGCTCGCCTTTGGAATCCACTCCTTAAGTAAAGCCGGTCCAGGGGCGGCTCGCCCCTGGCGGGTCTGGGCAGAGCCCAGCCTTGCCTGCCTCCTGACAGCCATAGGCCAGTATGGAAACGACCCACCGCCCGCGCCACGACGGCCGAGCACCCGTAAGCACGACATGCTAGCGTCGTGCCAAAAGGGGAGCCCGGCATGGTCACCACCACCTGGAACGGCGGGTCGAGCGACTGGAACACCGCGTCGAACTGGACGGCCGGCGTGCCGACGACGGCGGACGACGCGGTGATCCCCCTCGTCGCCGCGACGTCCCCGGGCAGCACGATCTCCGGCAGCGGGCCCGCCGCCAGCCTGCTGCTGACCGGCGCGGGTGTCGTCTTCACCGGCGAGTCCCTCGCCGGCACGCACGCCGTGGGCAGCCTCGTCGTGACCAGCACCGAGCTTGGCCTGGGGCCGGCCGCGGTGCTCACCTTCCAGGCAGCCCTGTTCAGCGCGGTGGACGGCACCCGCGTCGGCACCGGCAGCATGCTGTCCCTGGACGCGGGGGCGAGCACGGGCACCGGCACGATCACCCTCGACTACGCGACGGTATACGGCACGCTCGGCGTCCTCGCGAACCCGATCGTCCTGTCCCGGGCGGGGCTGCCGGCGAGCTACACGGACGCCGACAGGATCGACGCCACCGGGACGCTGGCCGGGGTGATCAGCGGCGCCGCCGCCCTGGCGCTGGACGCCGGCAGCGACATCGGCGCCCGCCTGGTGCTGGCCAACCCGGCGAACAGCTACTCCGGCGGCCTCGACGTCAGGGGCGGCCTGGTCGTCGTCGCGGCGACCGGCGCCACCGGCAGCGGCCCGGTCGTGGTGGAGGGGGGAACTCTGGCGCTCTCCACCGGCGTGACCTGCGCGCCGATCACGGCGGGCACCCAGGAGGGGGCAGCGGTCAGCACCGTGGACGCGAGCCTCACCGTGTTCGCCGGCGCGAACAACGTGGCGTTCGCCAACGGCAGCGGCAACTCGACCTTCGTGGGCGCCACCGGCCTGGGACGCAGCCAGACCGGCGGCGGCGAGCACTTCGGCCAGGCCGAGGTGACCGGCGGGACCGGCCGAGTCACCGTGTTCGCCGGCAACGGCGGCGGCTCGTACTTCGGCGGCACGTCGGGCGGCAACGTGATCGTGGCGGGCCAGGACCTGTCCGGCTTCATCGCGCCCGGCCCGGTGGGCGACCCGACCTATTACGTCAGCACCAACGGCAGCGACGCGGTGCACATCTTCGGCGGCGTGACGATCGGCGGCGGCGGGGACGGCGACCTGCTGGTGGCGAGCGGGACGCAGGGCAACATCGTCGCGGCGGGCGCGGGCAACGAGACCCTGACCGGGTCTGCCGCCAGCGGCGCCAACGAGTTCTTCGGCGGCACCGGCGCGGATCTGATCGTGGCCGGCAGCGGACACGACCTGGTGGTCTGCGGCAGCGGCGCCGCGACCGTCGTGGGCGGCGGCGGCACGACGATCTTCGCGGGCGACGGGCCGGACGTGATCCTGGGCGGCGCGGGCGGGGAGTACGTCCAGGTGGGCAGCGGCAGCGCCACGGTGTTCGCCGGCGCCGGCGCCGAGCTGCTGTCGGTGATGGCGGGCCAGGCGGGCGGCTCCGTGCTGGCCGCGGGCTTCCGGGTCGGCACCGACCACATCGCGGCGCGCGGCCTCGGCGTCGCGCCGACACAGACCGTGGTGGGGGGCAGCACCGTGCTCGGCTTCGCGGACCACACGCAGATCACGCTGCTGGGCGTGGCGTCGCTGCCGGGGTCGGCGTTCGTGTGACGCGGGCGGACCCCGGAAAGCAAGGAAGGTTGAGGCTCTGCCTCAAACTCCGCCAAAGGCTCGCCTTTGGAATCCACTACTAAGCAAGGCCGGTCCAGGGGCGGCTCGCCCCTGGCGGGTCTGGGCAGAGCCCAGCCTTGCTTGCTGCCTGGCTTCCCTGGCCTGGCCCCCGCAACCCACGACGATCGATACGCTGATCGGGCACCTCACGCGCGCAGGCGCCGCCCGCCCGCGCGCCTACCCCGCGCCGGCACACCGCGCACCGCCAGCGAGCCGGCCGCGAGCCCGAGTCCCATCGCGACGTAGGCCGCCGCCATGTCCCGCTTGCGCAGCACCAGCTCCCACCCCGGCGTGAACCGGTGCGGCGTGGCGCCGTAGTCCACCGCCGCAGCCAGCGCCGACATCGCCATCGCGTCCTGCAGCATCCCCAGCGCCGACGGGCGCCGCCGTCCCAGCCACGCCTCGAAGATCACCGCCCAGAACAGCGTCGCCGCGTGGTGCGTCGCGTACCCGACCGCGGTGTGCGCCAAGTCCGCGCCCTCGAACCGCGCCGCGCCGTCGCCGTGCAGCCAGTGGCTCGTGGCGTTGACCGGCTGCCACGGCGGCAGGCCGTTCGCGCGCGCGAGGAGCGCCAGCCCCACGCTCGACGACACGCTCGCCACGCTGCCGGACACCACCGCCGCCTTCAGCACCTCGACCCAGCGCATGTCCACCCCCGCCCGTGACCGGCCCGCAGGGTACGCCGCGACCGCCCCGCCGGCTAGACCGGCTCCGTGTCCAGCGCGTAGCCCGCCGCGCGCACCGTGCGCACCAGGTCCAGCTCGCCTTCGCCGTTGATCGACTTGCGCAGCCGGCGCACGTGCACGTCCACGGTGCGCGGCTCGACGTGGATGTCGGGTCCCCACACCGAGTTCAGCACCTCCTCGCGCGAGAACACCCGGCGCGGGTGCTGCATGAGGAACTCCAGCAGCCGGTACTCGGTCGGCCCCAGGTGCAGCGCGCGGCCGTTGCGCTGCACCCGGTGCGCCGCCAGGTCCATGCTGATGTCGTGGAACTCCAGCCGCCCCTTGACCGCGACCGGCCCGGAGCGGCGCAGCAGCGCCCGCATCCGCGCCAGCAGCGCCTCCATGTGGAACGGCTTGGTGATGTAGTCGTCCGCCCCGGTGTTCAGCCCGCGCACCGCGTCCTGGTCCTCGGTGCGCGCGCTCACCATGATCACCGGCAGGTCGCGCGTCCCCGGCCGCCTGCGGATCTGGCGGCACACCTCGATCCCAGACATCACCGGCAGCATCCAGTCCAGCAGCACCAGATCGGGCTGGGACTCCGAGATGCGCGTGAGCGCCTCCTGCCCGTCGGAGGCCTCCTCCACCCGGAAGCCCTGCTTCTCCAGGTTATAGCGGAGCATGGTGGCCAGTGCCGCCTCGTCCTCCACCACCAGAACCGTCGGCCGCGCACCGCTCATGTCATCCCCCCAGGAAAAAGAAAGGCCAGGGCTCTGCCCCATGTCTTGAAAGAGGCGACCCGCCAGGGGCAGCGCCCCTGGACCTGCATCCGTCGGGCACCACGCCGCGAGTGTGCCCCAGTCCCAGAGTCAACGTTTCCAAAGGGCTCGCCCTTTGGCGGGTCTGGGCAGCGCCCAGCCTTGCTTCCTACTCCCGCGGCCGGACCACAGAGTACGCCGTGCTCGCCCCCTTCGGCCGCATCGCCGGCAGGCTCTCCCCCGTCGCCGCGTAGTGCACCAGCTCGGCGATGTTGGTCGCGTGGTCGCCGATCCGCTCCAGGTTCTTCGCGATGAACAGCAGGTGCGTGCACGGCGTGATGTTGCGCGGGTCCTCCATCATGTAGGTGATGAACTCGCGGAAGATCGCGGTGTAGATGTCGTCCACCGCCTCGTCGGAGCGCCAGACCTGCTCCGCCTTGGCCGCATCAGCCTCGCCGATCGCGTCGATGGTGAGCTTGAGGCTCTCCTGCACCATGCGCGCCATGTGCCCGAGCCCGCCCAGGCTGAACGGCAGCGAGTACTGGGCGAGCACGATCGAGCGCTTCGCCACGTTGGCCGCGTAGTCGCCGATCCGCTCCAGGTCGCCGGTGATCTTGAGCGACGCCACGATCTGGCGCAGGTCGCCCGCCACCGGCTGGCGCAGGGCGAGGAGCTGGATCACGAACCGCTCGACCTCCGCCTCCAGCGCGTCCACCGCCGGGTCCTGCTCGACGGCGCGCGTCGCCGCGTCGCTGTCCTGGTGCACCACGGCGCGCGCCGCCTCCGCGACCTGGTTCTCCACCAGCCCGCCCATCTCCGCCAGCAGGTCGCGCAGCCGGCGCAGCTCCTGCCCGTAGCTGTTGACGATGTGCCTCGCCGCCTCGTCCGACATCGCGCGCGCCCCTACCCGAACCGGCCGGTGATGTAGTCCTGCGTGCGCTTCTGCCTCGGCGCCGTGAACATGCCCGCCGCCGTGCCGACCTCGACCAGCTCGCCGAGGTAGAAGAACGCCACCTGGTCCGCGCAGCGCGCCGCCTGCTGCATGTTGTGCGTCACGATCGCGATGGTGAAGTCGCGCTTGAGCTCGTCGATCAGCTCCTCGATGCGCAGCGTCGAGATCGGGTCGAGCGCGCTGGTCGGCTCGTCGAGCAGGATCACCTCCGGGCGCGTGGCGATGGTGCGCGCGATGCACAGCCGCTGCTGCTGCCCGCCCGACATGCCGCCGGCCGGTGAGCGCAGCCGGTCCTTGACCTCGCCCCACAGCGCGGCGCGCGTCAGCGACCACTCCACCCGCTGGTCCATCTCCGCGCGGCTCAGCCGCTCGTGCAGCTTCACCCCGAAGGCGATGTTGTCGTAGATCGACATCGGGAACGGCGTCGGCTTCTGGAACACCATGCCGATCCGCGAGCGCAGCCGGTTCACGTCCACCCGCGGCCCGAGGATGTTCTCGCCGTCGAGCATCACCGCGCCGGCCACCCGCTGCCCCGGGTACAGGTCGTTCAGCCGGTTCAGCGCCCGCAACAGCGTCGACTTGCCGCAGCCCGACGGCCCGATCATCCCCGTCACCTGCCGCTCCGGCAGCGCCAGGGTGATGCCCTTGAGCGCTTGGTTCGCGCCGTAGAAGAAGTCCAGCCCCTCGATCGACACCTTGGCCGCACCCGCCGCCAGGCCCGCGGGGTTGCGCACGCCGCCCTGCGCGCCGGCCTCGCCCGCCACGCCGGCGTCGCGGCCACCGCTCGCCCGGCCTCCGCCCTGCGTGGCGCCTTCCCCGTCGCCCTGCCTACCGTCGCCCTGGCCCCCGTCGCCCTGGCCCCGGACGCCACGCGGCCTCGGCTGTTCGTTCGCCATGCTGTTCGACCCCGCCTGCGCCAGCCGCGCCCCTGCCCTCGCCTCCCGCACCCCGTCCCGCGCCAGGATCATGTCCGGCCCGGCCGCGGCCGCGGCCTCCCGGCGATCGTCGACCAGTCGGTCCATGCCGCCTCCTACCCGCGCCGGCGCAGGGCGAGCCGCGCCAGGATGTTGGTCACGAGCACCGCCGCCGTGACCAGCAGCGCCCCGGTCCACGCGAGCTGCACCCAGTCGTCGAACGCCGAGCCCGCGTAGGAATAGATCGTCACCGGCAGGCTGGCCATCGGCTGGCGCAGGCTCACCGACCAGTTCAGGTTGCCCAGCGAGGTGAACAGCAGCGGCGCCGTCTCCCCCGCCACCCGCGCCACCGCGAGCAGCACCCCCGTCACGATCCCGTCCAGCGCCGCGCGGTAGCAGACGAACACCACCGTGCGCCACTTCGGCGCCCCCAGCGCCGCCGCCGCCTCGCGCAGCTCCCTCGGCACCAGGCTCAGCATGTCCTCCGTGGTGCGCACCACGATCGGGATCACGATCACCGCCAGCGCCACGCTGCCCGCGATGCCGGAGAACCGCCCCATCGGCTGCACCGCCAGGATGTAGACGAACAACCCGATCAGGATCGACGGCGCCGACAGCAGGATGTCGGAGACGAACCGCACCACGTTGCCGAGCGCCGAGCCCCGCGCGTACTCCGACAGGTAAGTCCCCACCATCAGCCCGACCGGCGTGCCGATCGCCGTGCCGATCGTGGTCTGGATCGCGCTGCCGATGATCGCGTTCAGCAGCCCCCCGTGCGAGCCCGGCGACTTCGTGATCGTGGTGAACACGACGAGGCTGAGCCCGCCCAGGCCGCGCCACAGCAGCGTCGCGAGGATCGAGGCCAGGAACGCCAGCCCGACCAGCGTCGCCACCCCGGCCAGCACCGACGCCACCAGGCTCACGCGCCGCCGCCGCCGCCCGAGCTGCAACGCCACGGCAGCCGCCGCGCCGCGCGGCATGGGGAGGCTCGCGCTCACGGGGCCGCCAGGAAGCAAGGAAGGTTGAGGCTCTGCCTCAAACTCCGCCAAAGGCTCGCCTTTGGAATCCAATACTGAAGGGAAGGCTTCCCAAGAACCCAGGCCCGCGCGCGGCCCACCGCCCTCGGCGGCGTGCCCCCGACCTTAATTTGCGCTGGTCCAGGGCGGCTCGCTCTGGCGGGTCCAGGGCAGAGCCCTGGCCTTGTTTGCTCCGGCGTTTGCCTCGGCGCGCTCACGTCCGTTGCGGCCGCAGCAGCAGCCGCGAGATCGCCAGCACGATGAACGAGATCACGAACAGGATGAACCCCAGCGCCAGCAGCGAGGACAGCTTCAGCGACCCCGCCTCGCTCTCCGGGAACTCCAGCGCGATCAGCGAGGCGATGGTGTTGCCCGCGCCCAGCAGGCTGGGGCTGATCGCGTTGGTGTTGCCGACGACGAACGTCACCGCCATCGTCTCGCCCAGCGCGCGCCCCAGCCCCAGCATGATGCCCCCGACCACGGAGACCCGCGTGTACGGCCACACCACGTGGCGCATCACCTCCCAGCGCGTGCAGCCCAGCCCGAACGCCGACTCCTTGAACACCGCCGGCACGGTGAGGAACACGTCGCGCATCGTCGCCGCGATGAACGGGACCACCATGATCGCCAGGATCAGCGACGCGGTCAGGATGCCGGTGCCGAACGGCGCCCCGGAGAACAGCACGCCCACCCCCGGCACCGCGCCCAGGGTCGCGATCAGGAACGGCTCCACCACGGCGCTCATCACCGGCACCACCACGAAGAAGCCCCACATCCCGTAGATGATCGACGGCACCGCGGCTAGCAGCTCCACCGCGACGCCCACCGGGCCGCGCATCCACGCCGGCGCCAGCTCGGTGAGGAAGAACGCGATGCCGAACGCCAGCGGCACCGCCATCAGCATCGCCAGCACCGCCGTCACCACGGTCCCGTAGATCGGCACCAGGGCGCCGAACTGCTCGCGCACCGGGTTCCAGGCCGTCGACACCAGGAACCCCGGCCCGAAATGGCGGAACGCCGGCAGCCCGCCCACCAGCAGCAGCACGATGATCGCGCCCAGCAGGCCCAGCACAAGCAGCCCCGCCGCCCGCGCCAGCCCGGCGAACACCAGGTCGCCGACGGCGCCCGAGCCCGCGCCGCGAGCCGCCCCGCCGGCCGAGTGGCTGCCCGCCACCGTCACCGTCTGCCCCAAATCCGCACTCCCCAGGCCTGGACACGCGAGTCAGGCCCCACCTCGGGCGAAGAAAGCAAGGCCAAGGGCTCTGCCCCTGGACCCCGCCAAGGCCAGGGGCCTTGGAACCCATCCGTTAAGGCAAGACGGCATGACGTGCCCCGGACCCAATGTGCGCGGGTCTGGGGGCGCCTACCCCCAGCGGGTCCAGGGCAGAGCCCCGGCCTTCCTTGCTCATCCCTTGACGTCGGACTTCCAAGCCGCGCGCACCCGGTCCTTCACCGCCGCCGGCAGCGGCACGTAGAGCAGGTCGTGCGCGATCTGGTCGCCATTGGCGAAGCTCCACTCGAAGAACTTCGTGACCGCGTCGCTCTGCGCCTTGTCCTTCGGGTTGGTGGGCAGCAGCACGAAGGTCGCCGACACGATCGGCCAGCTCTTCGACCCGGACTCGTTGTTCAGGTCCACCGCGAAGTTCTTCGCACCCGCCCAGTCCGCCGCGGCGGCGGCGGCAGCGAAGCTCTCCATCGTCGGCGCCACGAACGCGCCGTCCTTGTTCTTCAGCTCGGCGGTGACCAGGTGGTTCTGCTCGGCGTAGGCGCTCTCGACGTAGCCGATGCCGCCCTTGATGTTCTTGACCGTGCTGGCGACGCCGTCGCTGCCGCGCGCGCCCGACCCGCCCGGCCAGCTCACGCTGGTCGCCGCGCCCACCTTGTCCTTCCACTCCGGGCTGACCATCGACAGGTAGTCGGTGAACACGAACGTCGTGCCCGACCCGTCGGCGCGGTGCACCGTCGCGATCGCCAGGTCCGGCAGGGCGAGGCCGGGGTTCAGCGCCGCGATCTTCGGGTCGTTCCACTTGGCGACCTGCGCCAGGTAGATGCCGCCCAGCGTCGCGCCGTCGAGGCGGAGCTTGTTCGCCTCCACGCCGGGGATGTTCACGATCACGTCGACGCCGCCCATCGCCGCGGGAAACTGCAGCAGGCTGTTCGCCGCCAGCTTGTCCGCAGGGACCGGCGCGTCGGAGGCGCCGAAGTCCACGGTGCGGTTGAACACCTGGTTCTGCCCGCCGCCCGAGCCGATCGCCTGGTAGTTCAGCGACACCCCGGTCGCGGCGTGCGACGCCTCCGACCACTTGCCGTAGATCGGCGCCGCGAAGGTCGAGCCGGCGCCCGTGATGGACTGCGCCCGCGCGGCGGACGGCAGGGCTGCGAGCGGAAGGGCGGCCAGGGCCAGGGCCAGGCCGGTGCGCGACAGGGACATCAATCCTCCAGGAAACGACAACGCCGCCCTGTTACACGCGGCCAGGGTCGTGTTTGTGTCAAAAGGATGACGGTTCGATGACAACGCCCGGGCCCGGGCAGCAGGCAGGCAAGGTTGAGGCTCTGCCTCAAACTCCGCCAAAGGCAGGCCTTTGGAATCCACTTGTCTAAGTAATGCCGGTCCAGGGGCGGCTCGCCCCTGGCGGGTCTGGGCAGAGCCCAGCCTTGCTTCCTGCACTGTCGCATCCGCACGTCACGCCCGCGTCTTGCACGCGCGCGCCGGTGTCTCTAGGAAGGCCCCGGCGTTGGCGGGCGATTAGCTCAGCGGGAGAGCGTCCCCCTGACACGGGGAAGGCCACTGGTTCAATCCCAGTATCGCCCACCACCCCTGCCGCAGCCGGCCCCGGGAACAAGCCGGTGTGACGCCCGAGTGACACAGCGCCGCGCGCGCGCTTCAATGGCGGCGTGGATATGCCGGTCGTCGACCCCCCCTTCATCCTGCGAGAGTCCGAGCGGCAGGCGTCCGCGCTGGTGCTCGCCTCGCCGCACTCCGGGCGCAACTACCCGGCGAGCTTCGTCGACGCCTCGCGCCTGGACGCGCGCGCCCTGCGCCGCTCCGAGGACAGCTTCGTCGACGAGCTGTACGCGGCCGCCCCGTCGCACGGCGCCGCCCTGCTGGCCGCGACCTTCCCTCGCGCCTACTGCGACGCCAACCGCGAGGCGTGGGAGCTCGACCCCGCGATGTTCGAGGACGGCCTGCCGCCGTGGGTCAACACCACCAGCGTGCGCGTCGGCGCCGGCCTCGGCACGCTGGCGCGCGTGGTCTCCTCCGGCGAGGCGATCTACCGCCGCCGCCTGCGCTTCGCCGACGCGCAGGGCCGGGTACGGACCTGTTGGGAGCCGTACCACGCGGCGCTGCGCCAGCTCATCGAGGCCACGCGGCGTCACCGCGGCGCCTGCCTGCTGCTCGACTGCCACTCCATGCCCAACGCCGCCTCGCACCCTGTCGAGCGCGGCCCCGTCCACCCGGCCGGTCGCGCCGGCGCGGCGCCCTCGGCGCAGGACGGCCCGGACTTCGTGCTCGGCGACGCGCACGGCACCACCTGCGCGCCCGCCGCGACCCGGCTGGTGGAGACCCTGCTGCGCGAGGCCGGCTACCGGGTCAGCCGCAACGATCCCTACGCCGGCGGCTACGTCACCCGCCACTACGGCCGCCCGCGCGAGCACGTGCACGTCCTGCAGATCGAGGTGGCCCGCGGCCTGTACATGGATGAGGCGACGATCGAGAAGCGGCCCGGCTTCGGCATGCTGCGCGAGCGGCTGTCGCTGGTGGTCGCCTCGCTCGTCGCCGCCCTGGAGCACAATCCCGGCCTGCTCGAACCCTGACCAGCCGGCCGCGTCGCCGACAGGAAGCGAGGCTGGGCTCCCCCTCCGCCTGCCATTCCAATGGCCCAAGCGGGCCATCGGAACCTTTGGCCAGCTCCGCCCAGACCCGCCAAAGGCTGGGCCTTTGAAACGCCTTCCCTAAGTAATGGATTCCAAAGGCCTGCCTTTGGCGGAGTTTGAGGCAGAGCCTCAACCTTGCTTGACCCGCCGACCGGCCGCGGCCGCCTGGAACACGCGAGACGCTCGTTCGCCTGTGCCCCGACGCCACACCGGCCCGGCGCCCGGGCAAAAAAAAGGCGACGCCTTCGCGCCGCCAAGTTTAGGGAGGAAACGTCCAAGATGCAGCCGGGCACCGCCCTGCTGCGCTGCAACACCTACCCGAGTCCGCCCCGGCAGCGCAAGCCTTCTTTGCACCGCACCATAAACGCGTGTGCCGGAAACCCTTGGTTAACCAGTCGCCGTCACACTATGCCCATGCGCCGCTCGCCAGCATTCCTGATCGTGATCGCCGCCATTGCGCTCGCGTGGTCCCACGCAGCCCGCGCCGCGTCGTTCTGGCCGGACACCCCCTTCGCCCAGTGCCACGCCGCCACCAGCGGCGCGGAGCAGGCCTCCGGCATCCCCGACCAGCTCCTGTCCGCCATCTCCAAGGTGGAGAGCGGTCGCGCCGATCCGTCGACCGGCACCGTGCGGGCCTGGCCCTGGACCATCAACGCCGAGGGCATCGGCCACTACTACGCGAGCAAGGCGGAGGCGATCGCCGCCGCCCAGGCGTTCCAGGCGCAGGGCATCCGCTCGATCGACGTCGGCTGCATGCAGGTCAACCTCAGCTACCACCCCGAGGCCTTCGCCAGCCTCGACCAGGCCTTCGACCCGCAGAGCAACGCCACCTACGCCGCCGGCTTCCTGCAGACGCTGTTCCGCCAGCAGGGCTCCTGGCCGCATGCCGCCGCTGCCTACCACTCGCTCAACCCCGGCCCCGGCGCGGACTACCAGCGGCGCGTGCTCGACACCTGGGCGCAGCCGGACCGCGCCTCGGCACAGCAGCGCCCCGCGCCGGCCAGGCTGATCCCGACCCGGTCCGACGCCACGGTGATCGCCGGCGCGACGCCGCCTGTCACCATGGGCGGCGCCCACATCATCCGCATGGCCGGTGCGCCGAGCCTGCTGGCCACCGGGCGCGGCCTGGACGCCTACCGCAGCGCGCCGATCCCGGTCCTGTTCCGGCCGTTCCGCTCGAACTGAACGGGGGAAGCAAGCAAGGCTGGGCTCCCCCTCCGCTGCCCCTTCCAACGACCCAAGAGGGTCGTCGGAACCTTTGGGCAGCTTCGCCCGGATCCGCCAGGGGCGAGCCGCCCCTGGACCGGCCTTGCTTAGGGAAGGGTTTCCAAAGGGCTCGGCCCTTTGGCGGGTCCGGGCAGAGCCCGGCCTTGCTTGCTTCCGCGCAGCTTGAAACCCCCCTCCCCCTGGCGCATATGGCCCCCGCCGCGACCCCTGCCGGTCGCCGCACGGAGGGAGCCCGACCATGAGCGACGCAGGTGCCACGACCCCCGACACGCCGGCCGCCGGCGAGGAGCGCCACGCCTTTGGCGCCGAGGTCGGCCGCCTGCTCGACCTGGTGGTGCACTCCCTCTACTCCGAGCGCGAGATCTTCCTGCGCGAGCTGGTCGCCAACGCCGCCGACGCCACCGACCGCCGCCGCTTCGAGTCCCTGACCGACCCCGCCCTCGGCTCGCCCGAGGCCGCCCAGGTCCGCATCGTCCCCGACAAGGACGCCCGCACCCTGACCGTCACCGACGACGGCATCGGCATGAGCCGCGACGAGCTGCTGTCCAACCTCGGCACCATCGCCCGCTCCGGCACCCGCGCCTTCGGCCAGACGCTCTCCGAGGGCGACGCGAAGAAGGCGGACGCCCCCAGCCTGATCGGCCAGTTCGGCGTCGGCTTCTACTCCGCCTTCATGGTCGCCGACCGCGTCGACGTCACCTCGCGCCGCGCCGGCACCACCGAGGCCTGGCGCTGGTCGTCCGACGGCCGCGGCGACTACACCATCGCGCCCGCCGAGCGCGACACCGCCGGCACCACCATCGTGATGCACGTCAAGGCCGACGCCGACGAGTTCCTGGAGAGCTACCGGCTGCAATCGATCGTGCGCAAATGGGCCGACGGCATCACCCTGCCGATCGTGATCGTGCGCGACGGCGAGGACGTCGCCGCCAACGAGGGCACCGCCCTGTGGCGCAAGCCCAGGTCCGAGGTCACGGAGGAGGCCTACACCGAGTTGTACCGTCACCTCGCCCACGCCTTCGACACCCCCTGGGCCACGCTGCACTGGCGCGCCGAGGGCACCGTCGAGTACTCCGCCCTGCTGTTCGTCCCCGGCGCCCGCCCGTTCGAGCCGGTGGAGGGCGAGCGAGAGAGCCGCGTGCGACTGCACGTGCGCCGCATGTTCATCACCGACGACGCCAAGCTGCTGCCGCCCTGGCTGCGCTTCGTCCAGGGAGTGGTCGATACCGAGGACCTGCCGCTCAACGTCTCGCGCGAGATGCTCCAGGCCACCCCCGTCCTCGCCCGCATCCGCAAGGCCGTCACCAACCGCGTGCTCTCCGAGCTGAAGACCCGCGCCAAGGACGAGGCGTCCTACGCCGCCTTCTGGGAGAACTTCGGCCCCGTCCTCAAGGAGGGCGTCTGGGAGGACAGCGAGCACCGCGCCGCCCTCTCCGAGCTGATGCGCTTCCACTCCACCGTGCCCGCGACCCTCGCCACCCCGGAGTCCGGCGCACCGGACTTCCCCGACGACGCCTCCCCCGAGGGCATCGCGCTCGACGACGCGAGCCTGGAGGATGCGTTCCCCGGCGCGCCCGAGCCGCTCGATACCAGCGCCCCCGCCCCGGACGGCATCGCCGACGCCGAGATCGTGCACGACGCCGACTCGCTGGTCGGCGGCGGCGCCGAAGACGATGCGGCGACGCCCGCCGCCGGCCTGGTCTCGTTGCACGCCTACGTGTCGCGGATGAAGCCCGGCCAGGAGGCGATCTACATCCTCGCCGGCGACAACCCCGACGCCCTGGCCGCCTCGCCGCAACTCGAAGGCTTCCGCGCCCGTGGCGTCGAAGTCCTGTTGCTCGCCGACCCGGTGGACGCCTTCTGGCCGGAGCGCCTCGACACCTACGACGGCAAGCCGATCCGCAGCGTCACCCAGGGCGCCGCCGACCTTTCCAGGCTGGAGCCCGTCGCCCCCGGCGGCGACGCCCCCGCCTCGCTCGACGCCCTGCTGCCCGCGTTGAAGGCGGCACTCGGCGCCGACGTGGGCGATGTCCGCGGCACCGACCGCCTGACCGAGAGTGCGGTCGTGCTCGGCGCCAGCGAGCACGGCCCCGACCTGCAGATGCAGCGCCTGATGCGCCGCGCCGGTCGCGCCATGCCCACCCCGCCGCCGATCCTGGAGCTGAACCCCCGCCACGCCCTGATCCGCCGCCTCGCCGAGCGCGCCGCCGCCGGCGAGGACCTGGCGGACGCCGCGCACACCCTGCTCGACCTCGCGCGGGTGCAGGACGGCGAGAGCCCGCGCGACCCCGCCGCGTTCGCGCGCCGCGTGGCCATGGCCCTCGCGAGCTGACGGCAGGCGGCCAGCAAGGCTGGGCTCTTCCTCCGCTGCCATTCCAACGACCCAAGCGGGTCGTTGGAATCTTTGGCAGCTACGCCCAGGCCTGCCAAAGGCCAAGGCCTCTGGACACCGATTTACTTAGACAAGTGGATTCCAAAGGCGAGCCTTTGGCGGGGTCCAGGGGCAGAGCCCCTGGCCTTCCTTCGCCGCCAGTCGCCCGAAGTGGCCACGACAGGTCGGCCCGGTCCAAGGGCACCGCAACGTTTGACGACGCCTGCCGGAGCCCCTAGAACATCCTGGCAAACGCCGTGTTGCACGCTGTCCCGGCGGAGGGGTGGCCGAGTGGCTGAAGGCGGCGGTTTGCTAAACCGTTGTACGGGGTCAACCCGTACCGTGAGTTCGAATCTCATCCCCTCCGCCAAGACGCCAACAATTACAGCACCTTATGGTGCTGTTTTCTTTTCAGCATACGTTACGGCAAACGTTAAGGGGAGATCAGATGAGCGATCAAACTGTTAGCGACGTGATCCCTGCTCCGACAATCCCTGACGGACCATGCACCTTGATATTCTATTGGTATATGGTTCCAACACAGCCAAGAGAGCGCAATTTTATTGCGACAGTTGGTGTTAGGGATGGTTACTATCAGAACATTATAGATTACTTCCGCGATGCAGGTGGTATGTGGCAGAAAGATCCTGATGGTGTTGATTGGTTTTTACCCTGGCCACCCGCAGGCATAAAGCTGGTCCCAGGTGTCCAAGACTGAGACCCATGCTGTCCAGCATGCCACTCATGGCAGCGTGCTCATCACGTTTGCCTGCGCGACGTTGGCCCCCGCAACGTCCACGCCCTTCCCGGTGACCCGGACCTTTGCCGCGGAGCCAGGGGGCGGGTTGCTGTGGTTGACATCTACGGTGACGTACAGCGACGAACCATCCGGCCCGCCATTCTGTGCAGATGAGCCCCAGCCGGCGAGCTGGGCGGGCGGACCGGAAGCAATCACGGGGGGGGCGGCATGGCCGGGCCCGTCGCGACGCCCCCCAACGCCAAGCCAACGCCCATCTGCACCTCATTCGCGCTGACTCCGCCGCTCTCGCGCCGGGCCATCGCGCCGATGATCTTCTGGGCCGTCACCGGGTCGTGCATGTCAACGCGGGCAGTCGGGTCGATGCCGGTCCACTGGGACACCTGGCGGACGTAGGAGCCGGTTTCATTTTCGCTGGCCGGCGCCCAGCGTGCGATCATCTTGGCGATCGTATCGGAGCCCTGCGCCTGGTAGCGCACGAGCTGGCGCGTCTCGGCGGCGATACCGTCGGCCATCGTCGGATACTGCCCGAACCGGCCATCCGACCCTTCGGCACCCTGCCCAGGAGCATAGCCGAGGTTCAGCGGGTTGTTGTTGCGGATGCCGCGCGGCAAAGACATGTCGGCGTGCCCCGCTGCCGGGCCTGCATTTCGACCGGAAGGCGCTGACGGGTCGCGCCGAACCCCGCCGCCGTAGCCGCCGCGCTGGTTTGGAGAAGGGCCCTGGAAGCGCGGTGTCTCGTCGTTCCAGCCCTGTCCGGTCGCCCAGGACAGCGCGTGCGGCAGTTCGGTCTCGGTCTCGTAGAGCCCGTAGGCCCATGGCAGGGCCCTGCTCGCCAAGCCGAGCCCCGCGCCCGCCAACCGCATCAGCGAAGTGCTGCCCGTGGCGCTCGCCGCGGCCTCCTCGGCGGCCCCCACCGATCTGGCAACGGCTCCTGCCGCCGAGCCGATTTTGCCTCCACCTGATGCAGCCGTCGCCGCAACCGTCGCCGCTTCCGCCTCACCAGCAGCCGTCTTCATCAGGCCGAGGCGGGTGAGCACCGCGCCGATCCCCTCGCCTGCTAGCAAGGCCAGGTTTCCGTTGACGCCTAGGATCGCACTGGCCAGGCTGGCGAACGGCGCCAGCACGCCGAGCGCCCAGCGCGCGCCCATGAACAGGATGAAGCCCTCGATCGCCGGCTGCCAGCCGCCCACCATGTCGGCGTGTCGGCGGTGATGCCGATGCGCTGCGCCGAGAACCCGAGCTTGCTACCCCAGTCGGCCCAGGCGGAGACCATGCGGGCCATGCCGGCGACGCTGGCCGCACCCGAGATCGCGCCGAGCGGGGCGATAATCTGGCTGACCTTGCCGAACGCCTCGTTGGCGCTGTGGCTGATGTCGCCGAAGGCGTTGCCGACACGGGTCAGCCCGGAGACCTGGCCGAACTTCTGCACCGAGGCCTGCGCGCGCTGCAGCGGCGCGGTGAACTTCGCCATCTTGGCGTTCACGCGGTCAAGGGTCGCGGTGACGCGGTCGACGGCGGAGATCTGGACCGAGATCGTGGGGGAGGTCGGCATGTCAGTTCACCTCGAGGTCGGCCAGCAGCGCCCTGAACGCCTGCTCCGGCGCGCACAACGTGTCGGCGAGGCCAGCGGCGACACCGGCGGCGCCCAGGAAGCAGGCGCCCTCCTGGGCCCGCACGGCGCCGGCTGGCAGGCCACGGTTCCTGGCCACCGTCGCCACGAACAGCTCGCCCAGGGTGTCCACCTCTGCCTGCACGCCCGCCAGGGCTTCGGGCATCACGCCGGTGACGCTGGCCCGATGCTCCATCGCCTTCAGTCGCCCGAAGTGCACCGGGTGCACGGTGACGCCGGCCTTTGTCAGGGACCGGGACACGTCCATCACCATCGCGATGACGCCGACGCTGCCGACGATGCCGGTGCGGGGCATGGTCACCACGTCGCCGGCGCTGGCCAGGGCGTAGGCGGCCGAGGCGGCCATCTCGTCCAGGATCGAGACGATCGGCTTGGCCCCGCGCAGGGCGTAGACCTCGTCGACCAGGTCGAACAGGCCGGCCACGTAGCCGCCGGGCGAGTTGTAGACCATGGCCACGCCGCGCACCTGCGGATCGGCCAGGGCGGCGCGCAGGTTGGTGCGGATCCCGTCGTAGCCAATTGCGAAGCCGAGGGACTGGCGGATGCCCAGGCGGGGCACCAGCACACCGGAGACCTCGATCACGGCGATGCCGGCGGTGACGTCGTAGCCTTGGCCGAGCGCGGCCCTATCGGGGGCTGCCAGGGCCGTGCGGACCTCGGCGCCCAGGCTGTCCAGGCGGGGCCGCGCGCGCTGGTCCAGCAGCATCGGTGTGCCGGCCGGGGGCAGGTCGAACATCAGGCCGCCGGAACCACAGACTTCAGGAAGATGCCGCCGTCGCGCAGGGCGTCGTGCACCGATGCCAGCGTCAGGCCGGCGCCCAGCGTGATGGCGTTCTCGTTGAACTCGCCTTTGACGTGCACCGCAGCGTTGCCGACGTCGGCGAGGCTCGCGTCGTAGAAGTCGGCGAGGATGCCGTACGGCACCTGGCTGCCATCGGTGGTGGCGGCGGTGGCCAGGGTGGCCTTGCCCGACGCGGTGATCCGGCCGACGACGGCGCCCCGCGGCAGGGCTGCGTCGGCGGCCAGCACCATGTTCTCGGTCACGAGCTGCGTCAGGCCAGCCACGAGCTGATCCGGCGAATAGGCCTCGACGGTCATTCCAGGAATCTGGGTCATCATCCTATCTCCGTCCGGAATGATGCGTGCTCGGCGCCGAAGGGATCGATGGGCCGGTATTCGTCGCCAGCTTGCGGCGGGGGCGGCGGCGCGGGCATGCGGGCGGGACCGACCGCATTGTGCGGACGGATCGCGGCGTTCTTCACGGCCAGCTCGGCGTTCTGCTTGGCCACGTATTGCGCCTGCGCGTCGTTCTCGGCCTGCGCCGCGTCCATCACCCAGTCCTGGTTGTCGGCACGCCGCATCGGACCAGCGCCGTAGCTGATCGTGACGACAGGCTGTATCCCGCCAAGCGGAGCAGACAGGCGGGACGGCCACGGTTTCGCCTCGCTCGTGGCCCAGTGGACGATGCGGCGCTCGTCATACAGGCGTTGTGCCTCGGCCGGACTGGCATCGAAGGTCTGCCCCTCGCGCAGTTCAAGCGGTGGCAGGCAGGCAAGGCCAGAGGGATGCGAGGACAGGGTGTAGGTCGAGCCGGGCGCCACGGTGACGCGGAGGGTGTCGGACACGGTGTGCCTCCTATTGCCAGCGGGGAAAGGCGGCGCGCGGCAGGATGGCGTCCGACTCCAGGGAGGGCAGCTCGGCGCCAAGCGGGCCGGCGTCGCGCACGTCCTGCCGCTGGTATGCGACCTCGACACGGGCCAGCCAGGCGCCCCGGAGGGCCTGTGCCGTGTCCTGAAGCTGGAAGCCTTCCGCGATCATCTTGCCGATCCGGGGATAGGCGTTCGCTTGCCACTGGTGCAGTGCAGCCAGGGCCTCCGTCACGGCCGGCAGATCGACCAGCAGTTCGTCGCGTGTCTCGCGGCCCCGCGCGACCACCAGGTCAGCGTGCATTGCTGGAAGCAGCGATTCGATACGGTCCGCCGTCAGCCGAGCTGCTGCAGCCTCCTGCTCGGCTTTAGCGATGGACTTGTCGTCGGCCGTCAGGAGGTTCGCCGCACGGTGGTGACCCAGCGCGGTTGCACGGTCGGCCAGCTCGGCCTGCAGCGCCTTGGCCCGCTCGATCGCCGTGGTGATGTCCGTCGAGCTGGCGCCCACCAGCCGCAGGGCGAGGACGTCCTCCAGCTTCATCGCGTACGGCCCCGGTCGGTGTTCAGGATGAAGTCCGCCACCTGCCTGACGCTGGCGAAGCGCGGGGAGGCGGCGAGATCCTCTTCCCAGGAAGGCAGGGCGCCAGTCTGAAGGCCGATCCGATCAGGGGATGCGTCCTCCACCCGGATCGTTCGCAGCAGCACTTCCGCCTGTCCGGGCAGCGTGACGAAACCTCGTTCGGCGAGCGCCGCAGCCTCGTCCGGCGCCATGTCGACGCTGCTGCCGGGTCCGTGCGTACCAGTCGCCGTCTGCACGGTTCGCCCGCGCGCCACCACCGCTGTAACCGTGTCTGTCATCATGTTCGCCCCTGGCTTCGTGGCCATTATGCGTACCGGAATGCCGGCACCGGCTGGTGCTCCGCGCCCCAGGTCCCGACCAGCAGCCCGCTGCCGTCCGGTGCCGGAAGCCGGACCAGCGCCGCCATGGAAAGGGGGTGGCCCGTGGGCGAGGCCGTAAACGCGCCGGCGGGAAATGCCATCCGCACCGCGGGCAGCCCCTGCTTTGCCGCCAGAGTTGCAGCGTGGTGCCGGGCCTGGTCGGCGGCCAGGCCAAGACGTGCGATCTCGGCGACCACCCTGGCAGATGCGGCATACTTGGGCAGAGCCGCCGCGAATGCTGCGGCCGCAGCCTCGGCCGCCTCGTTCGCCGCGGTCAGAACGGCGACGGCCCCTGCCTCGATCGTCTCGGCCAGGGTCAGCCGCTCGCGCAGCGCCGACTCGAGAGCGTCAAGCATCTCGCGATCGTCGACGGCGGTTTTCATGGCCCTGTCGGCCGCGGCGACGTGCCAGGCGGCCCCGGCCACCAGCGCAGCGGTGCGGTCGGCACGGGCCACGACGGCGCGGCGCTCGCAAGCGGTCCGCTCGAGCAGCAGGGTGTCGAGGGCGCCCTGCAGGTCAGCCACGCTGCGGCCGGCGGGGCGGAGGCGGGCAAGGGTGTCCGAGTCCATCAAACGCGCCCCATGTGCTTGTGCAGGGCAGCGACCCGCTCCCCCAGCGTTCCTGCCGCACTCTTGCGGCGGGTGGGCTGCTCCGGCAGCGCGTCGACTGGCTCGGGGACAGCCTCGCCCCTCGTCCGGAGCAGGGCCCGGTGCCGTTCGCCGAGGCTGCGCGGCCTGGGGGGGGTCGTGTCCCACCACGTGGTGTAGGAGCGCCAGCACCGGCGTCTGGGTGGGCTGGGCCGTGTGTCAGTTCGCCATGGGCAGGCTGACGGGCGCAGTATCGCCCAAGGGC
>JAABUU010000746.1_pt1 | contig 67185 bp, 77 predicted proteins | sample 5559301 | NCBI WGS metagenome assembly JAABUU01 (sample SAMN10711884, study PRJNA513360) | rock metagenome | isolation source: Antarctica rocks | place: Antarctica: Victoria Land, Richard Nunatak white
GAAAATCATAAAGTTTCGGCTGGGCTGCCACCAGCTCCCAATCGTTGCCTTACGTAACAACAACGTTCCTCGGGCGCAGCGCCTGTGCGTGAAGTGTGCCTCTGGCGCCCTGGGCGATGAGCAGCACCTGCTGTTTGAATGCCCTTTTGTCGCCTGTGTCCGTGCTCACTTTGCGCACCTGTTTACGCCTGGGTGCACCATGCTTGAGTTCATGCAGCAGCCGGGCATTTGCGGCGTTGCCTGTTTTATTCTCGCATGCCTGAAGCTGTACCTTGCCCCAACGGTCCCAAATGTCCCTTGACCTGTGAGTGCGCGGATATCTTGCCTGCTTGCTTGACGCTTGTGCCTAAACAGCCCTAGTTGGCTGACAGGCTATCACCACACAGCTGAGGGGGCCATCGGGTTAGGGCCCCCGGTGATGCTCTTCATTCATTCATTCATTCATTCACACAAACGGAGCAGGCACACAGGAAGAGAGAGACAACACGCACACCTGCGCCTGCGCTGGGCCGCAAAGTGCAGCAGCACGCAACTTCTGGCGCTGCCAGCGCGCGTCACTGCAGCGGGTGCAGGCGCACGGTGCCATCCAGGCAGGCCGACACAAGCCCCTCGGGGCACACAGCCAGGCCGGTGATCACCGCGGCTGCGCGCCCGCCCTTGAGCGCCTCTCCGAACAGGCCCTTGGCTGCGCGCGCGGCTCGGGGCGGCTCACGCGCTGTGGTGTGCTGTACCGGCACTACCAGGGGCACGGCAGGGTCTCAAGACAAGGCACCAGCACAGACCAGCACCATGCACAAGGCCCGGCTGGTGTCGCACTGCGAACCACTCTCTGAGCAGCTTCTGCACGCCATGCCAAAGCTGGCGTGGCATATGCGGCTGCCGGTATCGCAGCCGCTCCTGGGCTCAGCACATGCAGGCACCCAGCGCCGCTGCAAGTCATGCGGGGAGCGCTGAAGCAGGCGCGGGCGCACTGCGGCCGCGCGCGCCGCGCACGCGCGTGACATCCAGCGTCTGGACGACGGCCCCGTGGTCGGCCGCCCACACATTGATGGCGCCCTCGCGACTGCCGGACACCTGCGAGCGCGGCGCGGGTATCCGCTACGCGCAGAGCGGCTGCACGGGCGCGGCGCGCAGGCGCGCATGCTGCCCCGGCACGCGCGCTCCCGCTCGGCGCCGCCGCGGCGGTGCGGGTGGATGCCGCGGCAGCACTGTCCCTGAAGCACTGTCCCTGAACATCACACCGCCCCGAGAGAGTCGAACCTGCTGGCCCGCCAGCGCCGGCCACATCGCGCGCAGCACTGTCAGGCACAGGCGTATAGTAAAATTCCTGGCAGTGCACCCGGCCATGGCGCCGCGCCGGGGCGGCGGGGGCGCGGCCTGGCCGCTGGCCGCGGCTGGGCGGCCGGCGCGGCCTGGCCGCCGGCCGCGGCGGGGCGGCCGGCGCGGCGGGGCGGCGCACCAGGAAGGGCAGGCCGGAGACCGGGCGCAGGCCGGCGGCGAGGCTGGTGATGCCGCCGGAGCCCGGGCGCGCGTGCCAGAGCAGCGCGCGGCCGCCGCCCGGCGCGCCCAGCGCGCGCAGGTCGTGCACCGCCACGCCGCCCGCCTCGTCCGCGCTCGCCAGCAGCCGCCCGCCCGGCAGCACCTGCGCGCGCGCGCCCAGGAGGGCGTCAGCGCAGCGCCCGCGCGCCCGCACCCGCCGTGCGCACACCCGCGCCCTCGCCCGCCGAGCCGCCTGAGCTTGCAGAGCTTGCGCGCGTGCGCGCGCCCGCCCTGCAACCCCCTGTCCCACGCCGGCGGCGGACCAAAAAAAAACCCCCTGCGGCACCCGCCAGCAGCCGCTCAGCGGCTCGTGCGGCGCCGCCCGCCTCCCGCGCCGGCGCACCCGCCGCCGAGCCGGCGCCCCAAGGTCCCTGCGCATTGCGGCCGCCGCGGCAGCGGGCGGCAGGGCGGCGTGCCTGCAGCGCCGTGACCAGCGCGGTGTGGTTGCTTAGCGCAGCGACCGGCCCGCCCGCGGGCGGCGCGAGCGTGTCCCAGAGCGCCACATTGCCGCGTGCGCACGACCCGCCGACCGCCAGCACGCTCGAGCTGCCGCCCACGTACGCGATGTCCACGCCGCGCCGCCCTAGCGCCTGCGCGACACAGCCCCCGTTTCAGGGCTAGGGGTAGAATCAGGGTAGGGACGTGCCCACAGAACACGGAGGCGTCCGCGGGGCGCGGCAGCAGCAGGCTGCATGCGCGCACGCGGCGGCGCGGCGGGATCCGGCCGGCCGGGACGCCGCGCCTGGTGGCACCAGTCCGCGCGCGCGAGTGGGCCGCTGTCGGTGTGCGTGAACTGCGGCGCGTCCACGCGCCAGACCGCCGCCTGGCCGCCCTCGCCGATGGCCGCAAAGCGCTCCCCGCAGTCGCTCCAGCGCACCTGCCGGGCATCGCACCGGCTCGCGATCCAGGCATGCGGCGCCGCCCTGCTGGGCAATCAGTGAGAGCCTGCGCTGCAGGCAGCGCCGCACTGCTGCGACTGCAGGGCGCGCCGCTCGAGCAAACCGGATGCGCGCCTGGGGCGCATCAGACCCAGCCCTTACCCTGCAGTGCGCTCGGGAAGCACGGCGACCCCCGCGGCCAGGGCCTGCTACTCTTTTCGTGGGGGCGCGCGCGCACCGCCTGCGGCTGGCCCCAGTGCCCGAGCGCGGCCAGCGCGCCGGGCGCGGCCAGGCTCCACGCGCGCGCGGGCGCGGAGAACAGCGAGGCCGCGGCCGGCGCGGGCGCGCTGGCCGCCGGCAGCAGCGGCGTATAGCCCGCAGCCGCCGCGCGCGCGCCGAACTGCCACAGGTAGATCTCGCCGCTCGCGCAGCCTGCCACGCCGCGGCGCGCGCGGCGCCAGTCAGGCGCGCACGCTGCCGGCGCTCTGGCCGGCTGGCCCCTGCCGTCCCTGCTCCCCAGGCAGCTGCCCGCCTCGATCACACCTTGTGTGCCCTACTGAGACGCTGACGCAGTGCGCAGCATCGCTGAGCCTCGGCGCTCGTTTGTCAGTGTGCATGGCTGCCGGCCGGCGCATGCGGGCCACGCGCGGGGCGCGCGCGCATGCAGGCGCGAGCAGGGCCCGCGCGGCCCAGGCACGGGGCGCGCACCGGAGAGGTACAGCTGCCGAAAGGGGTGCGCCGCGAGCGCGACGGTCGCAATGTCGGCTGCGGCCGCATGCACGCGCGCGCCGGGCGACCCGCCCGGCCGCAGCGCGCTGCTGCGCGCGGCCGCCGCTGGCGACGCGGGCCCGCCCGGACCGCCCGGCGCGCCGGGGGCGCCAGCGGCCGGCGCCGCCAGCAGCGCCCAGGGGTTGGGCGGCCAGGCCACCGCGCCCAGCATGTCCGCCAGCAGCGCCGAGAATACAGAGCCCTGCGCGGCGAGCGGTGTTAGGTTTACGACGGCTCAGAGCCAAAGAGCAGGGCTTGCCAGCCCCTGTGCGCTGGGACAGGAGCGCTGTTATGTGGCCGGCGCAGGTCTTCAAAGCGGACTCTACTCTAGGTGCAGACCCTGGGCGTGCGGAGGGGCGCCGGGGGGCCGCGGCAGGCATCGCGCCTTGAGCGAGCCCTCCGAGACCGCAGACGCGCCAGTCTCGGACGCTGCAGAGAGCTCCGGCCCTGCAGACGGCTGCAGATCTGCCTCCAGCAGGCCGCGGTGCGCTGTCGCGGCGACCAGCGGCCGTGCGCCCGCGCCGCCGCCCCACTCGCCTGGGCGCGGCCGCGCGGTCAGGTTGAGCTCTGGGTTAGGCTTAGGGTAGTGAGTTCGCGCTGCTGCCCCACTCGCCTGGCGGCGGCCTCGCGGGCGGTGTGAGCTCCTGGCCAGCTACCCAGGCAGCCCAGCCCCCCCCCAACGGCACACCACGGCTCTTTCCCAGAGCATGCTGCGCATCTACGGTGCACAGCGGCCCTGGCCAGCGGCCGCACAGGTTTGCCTTTCCCTGCACAGCGCGCGTCAGCGCCAGTCTCGACGGCGCCACAGCCGACGCAGCCCCGCGGCACAATAGCCCAGCGCGCAACAGCTGGCGCCGCGCCGAGCGCGGGGCTGCGCATCGCGCCCAATCAGCGCGCCGCGGCGCGCCCGCGCATGCCGGCAGGCCGCGGGCGCTCGCCCCGCGCCCTGCATACAGCCGCGCGTACTGCGGCCACCGCAGCAGGGCTGCGCGCGCGCGCCACGCACCGGCGGCACAGGCCGCAACGGCGTGCACGCGGTCCTCGACGTGCAGCAGCTCCCAGCCTTCCTCGAACACGGCGCCGCCCGCCGCCTTGCCCGCCGGCACCAGGCTCCTGTGCGCGCGGCGCCACGGGGTCGGCCTGCTGCGCCGCGCCGCGCACGGCGCGCCAAGGCCGCCAGAGCGGCCGCTCCGGCCCAGCGCGGCAGGTGCAGGCTCGCGGGCGTGCGGGCGGGCGCGGGCGCGCGCACCGCCGGCGCACGTAGCCCAGCGACTGGCGGCCGCCTGCGTCGGTCAGCGAGGCCGGCGTGCAGGGCGTGTCCGGCACCGGCGCCTCGCGCGGCGGCGCCGCCAGCGCGCCGCGCAGCGCGCCCAGCTCCGCCAGCACCGCGCCGCCGTCCAGGCCCGCCAGCCCGGCCGCCGCCAGCGCGCCCAGGCCGGCCTCCGCAGCCGCGCGCCAGGGCGCCGCGCCGCCGCCCGGCGCCAGGCGCGTCAGGCCGCGCCCTGGCGCCGGCGCCGGCTGCCGGTCGGGGCCCGGCGCGGCCGCCGGCGCGCCCAGCGCCGCCCACAGCAGCGCGCCCGCCGCCAGGCGCGCGCGCCGCGCGGCCAGGCCGGCCACGCGCGCCGCCGCGGCCTCCGGCTCCAGCGCCGGCCCGGCCGCCGTGCCCACGGCCGCCTCGGCCAGGGTTGCGGCCTCGAGCGCCATGGCGGGCAGGCCGCACGCGGCCAGCGCGGCAACCGCGCGGTCCGCCGCGGCCGCGACCGCGGCGGCCTCGCCCGCGGCCACGACCGCGAGCGCGGGCGCGCCCGCCGCGCAGTACGCCAGGAAGTCAAGCGCGGCCACGTCGGGCGATGCCGCGCCGCGCGCGCCGGGCGGGGCGCCACCGTCCCCCGGCAGCAGTGCGCGCAGGGCGTCCGCGTGCCGGCCCAGCATCCAGTTCAGCGCGGCCGCCGCCCATGCGTCCCCGGCCTCCTGCGCCTCTGCGCGCGCGCCGGCACACGCCCGTGCGCAGGGCTACATGGCGGACGACAAGCTGCACTTCTCTACCTCCGCTCATGCCCACGGCGGCCGACCGCGCGCGGACGGATGCTGTGCCTGCGCCCGCGGAGGCCCGCACCCGGGAGCAGGTCGTCGGCCAGCAGATGCGTGAGCAGCGGCCCGCCGTCGGCGCCGTCCAGCAGGCGCGCCAGCAGCGCGGCTAGGCCGGGGTCGCCAAGCTCGCGCGCGCACACGCCCACCGCGTCCGCGTGCTGCCCGGCTGCGCCGCGCGCGCTCCGCTGCCGTCACAGCCTCCATGCGCCGGCGACGCGCGGGGGGCATCGCACAGGTGCAGACGCGCTGCCAGGCCGGCGTTGGCGCAGCGGGCGCAGCAGCCATGCCAAGGGTTCAAGGCACAGCAGCGCGCACGCAGGCTGTCGGGTGCGACGGGCGGCAGCGCGGCATGCAGAGACAAGCTCTCGGACAGCGCACAGCGTGGTGCGGCACGGCGTGGCACCCCTGGCGCGTGGTGCCGGAAAGGCAGTGGCTTGAATGCCTCCACACGTCCGGTCACATCCGGACGCGCACGGCAGCCCACCCCACGCTGCTGCGCCGCCGCACGCCGCAGGCAGCGGCGCGTGCGCGACGCGAGCGTCACAGCAGCCGCAAGGGGCAACCCCGCACCTAAGCACAGATAAGGCGCACCCAGCACGAAAAAGGCCGCGGCCAGCTCGGCGCGGTGCTGGCTGATGAGCACGAACGCGTTCTTGGCGGCCGCCTGCCGCCCCGGCTCGCCCGCCGGCCCGGCGCTGAAATCGCGCGCCAGGAAGTCTGCCAGCTTGGCCTGGTTCGCCGTGCGGAACAGGCCCTGCGAGCGGCGTGCCAGCCCTAGGGATAACCCTATTCCGTGCAAAACAGACCCTGCGGGCGGCGCGCGGGCGGCGCCTGATGCTGGGAGCGCATGATCTCGCCATGGCTGGACCGCCCTCGTCACCGTGTCAGGACGCCACGCGCTCTGCATCCCCAGCTGGCGACGCCGCCGAAAAGTGACGTCAGCATGACCCGCGACGAAGCGGCACCCGCGCCCCAAGCGCGAGCCAGGCGGGCGGCGCGCCGCGCGCCGCGCGGCCGCGCCTGCAGCAGCGCCCGGCGGCCGAGCGCGAGGTAGAGCAGCGCGCAGTCGTGCGGGTCGCGCCGGCCGGCGTACTGCACGCGCGCCAGCGCCTCCGCGCGCTCCGCCACGCCCTCGCGCAGCCAGAAGCCGGCGCCCACCTGCGCGCGCCGGGCGGCCGGGCGTGACGCTGCGGCAACCGGCACGCGCGCAACCGCATGCGGCCGCGCGGCGGCGCGGCCGTCAGCGACAGCTCATGCGCGGCGCCAGATTCGGGGCCTGGCGTGACGTGGCCGCGCGCAGCCCGGGTGCGGGCGCCGACAGGACGCCGGGGCGGGGACGCGGCAGCCCGCGCGGGCGGGCGGCGCGCCTTACGAATGTTGCGCCAGGCGAGCGGGCTAGCCGTGGCCGCGCCGGCCGGCGCGCTGCCGAAGCCGAGGTCCAGCACCTTCGCGCCGCTGTACGTCATGTCGTACTTGGGCCCGCCCGGCGCGCCCGCGTCCGCGCCCGCGCCCGCCGCCTGCGGCCCGCGCGGCAGCGTCAGTGCGGCCCCTCGCGCGGCCGGCCTCCGGCCCGATGTCGCATGCGTGCGGCGCACGCCGCGCGCACTCAGGCCTCAAATGCCGATGAGGCCTGCCTGACTGCCGGCCGCACCACAGGGCTTGCAGCGCCAGGCCCTCGGAGCCACGCTTGCTGGCGCAACACGCTCGGGCGGGCGGGGGCGCGCCAGGGGCAGGCAGGCATCCAGCAGCGCGCCCGGCGCGTCGGTGAGCAGCGCCCACGCCACGCCGCGCATGCCCCACCCCGGGAGCAGCCCCGCGCGCTCCGCCCAGCCGCCCGCCTCCGCCGCCTCGCCGCCCCCCGCCGGCCCGGGCGCGCCCCCGGGGGCCCCGGCGCGCCCGCTCCCGCTGCCCAGCAGGCGCGCCAGGTTGGCGGCACCCGGCGCGAGCGCCGCCAGCTGGGGCGTCGCCGGCCGCGCCGACGCGCCCGCCGCGCCGTTGGCAGTCGGGGCCGCGGGGCCCGGCGCGGCGGCCTGGGGGTTCAGCGGCACAAGCGCGGCCTGCGCGGCCCGGCGCATCGCAGCGCGTGACACGCACGCTCCGGCCGCGGGCGTTGCATTGCAGTTACGGGGCGCGCCGGCAGTGGCCCGCTGAGGCCGGCCGGCGAGCCCCCTGGTGCGGCTCCAGCATGTCAAACAAGCGCCCCGCGCATCGCCATTAAGACCACGCACGGGCTGTGCAAGGGGGGCGCGCATCCCCTGCAGGCCCGCACGGACGGACAAGGGACCGCGGCTGCGCGGTGGGAGGCCGGGCGCTGGGGGGCCGGGCGCCGGCGCGCCTGCAGCGCCAGCAGCGCGCGGCGGCCGGCGTCGTCCAGCGGGTCTAGGTCGGGCGGCGGGCGAGCGGGGTCGCCGCCGCACGCGCTGACCGCGCCCGCCAGGCGGCCCAGCTCGCGCACGGCGCCGGCCTCCAGGCCCAGCGCAGCGGCACCCGCCTCGCCGTCGGCGGGGCGCTCGCCGTCGGGGTCGGGCTCCTGCCGGCGGCCCGGGCGCGGCGCGGGGCCGCCCGGCACGCCCAGCAGCCCGCGCAGCTCGGCCAGCTCGGCGTCGGACAGCGCCAGGAAACGCGCCGCCGCCTGCTTCCTCAGGGTCAGGTCCGGGGCGGCCTGGCGGCCGCTGCCGGCGGCGGCGGCGCCGTCGTTCGCCGGCGGCGCCGCCGCCGGCGCGTCGTCCCAGCCGCCCATGCCAAACGCAGACATGTCCAGCATGCCGGTGTCCGGCGCGCTGGCCGCCGTGTCGCCGCCGCGCGCCTCGCTGGGCTCATCGCCGCCGCCCATGCCGAACGCCGACATGTCCAGCATGCCCGAATCAAGCGCGCTGGCCGCCGGCTGCGCGCCGCCCATGCCAAACGCCGACATGTCAAGCTCGCCGGTGTCCAGCGCGCTGACCGCCGCGCCTGCGGAGCCCCGCTCGCGCCCGCCGGCGTCCAGAGCGCCTCCTCCGCCGGGCGGCGCCGTGTCCGCGCCGGCGGCCAGCTGGGCGCCCCAGTCCAGCAACCGGCGGTCCAGCAGCTCCGCCGGCGGCAGGTCCGGCGGCGCAGGCAGCGCGCGCGCGGGCGGCTCGCCGCGCGGCGCGTCGAACGACACGCGCGAGGCCAGGCGCGCGCCCGCGTCCGCATCCTCGTCCTGCCGCGCCAGCGCAGCCTGTCACCCGCCGCTCTTCCAGGGCGGCAGGGCGCCGCTTGCCTAGGGCTGCCCCGCGCCGGACGAGTGCTGAGGCGCTGCCGGCGCGGGCGCGGGCGGCTCGTGGGCGTTCCCGCGCGCCCGTGCGCAACCGTCTGTATCGCACGGGCGCAGCAGGCAGCCTTCCTCCTCAAAACTCAGGCGGCGCTGGGCCGTGCCGACACGGCTCGGCACTGCGGCCCGGGGTCGCCCACCTGCGCGAGCAAGCTGCATGTGCGCTTTTAGATGGTGCAGCCCCAACCGGACGCGCCTGCTGCGCGTGCCGCCGCAGCCAGGCGCTGAGGGCGCGCAGCGCGGCGGCCGCCGCGGCCGGCCGCCCGCGGTCCAGCAGCGCGCGCAGCGCGCCGGGGTGCCAGGCCGGCAGCGGGCCGCCCTCGCGCAGCGCCGCCGCCGCCGGCGCGGCCGCGGGCGCCAGCGCCGCGTCGCCCGCGCCCGCGCCCGTCGCCAGGCTCAGCAGCGCCAGGCGCGCGCCCGCCGCCAGCAACAGCGCGCCGGGCTCCGGCCCGGGCGCCGGCGCCAGCAGCGCGCCACGCGCCTCGGACGGGAACGCCGCGAGCGGCGCCCACGTGCCAGAGTGCGCGCGCGCCATCACCAGCACGCCCCTGCGCGCCGCGCCGGGCGCGCTCTGTGCAAACATGCCCAGGCCTGCGCTGCGCAGATGCGGGGGCGGACGCCAGTGCACAGCGCGGCATTCCGGCAAGTTCGCCATACTGCCATCAGTGAGCGCGCTGGCGTGATAGAGAGCGGGGCGTCAGCGACGCCGGCGCATACCCCGGGGCCTGGCCGGGCGGGGCCAGGCAGCGCGGGGCCGCGCACAGGCCGTCGCACGCGACCGCGAACGCGGGCGCCGCCAGCGCGTCCAGCCAGACCAGGCTGCTAGGCGCTCCGGGCAGCGCGGCGCGCCCCGCGCGCTCGTAGCGCAGCTCGCGGCTGCCGCCCGCCGCGCGCCACAGCGCCGCCGCGGCGCCGCCGGCAGCGCCGTGTCGCGCGGGGTTTGTCGTCGCCGCGGCCGCTGCGAGCCACTGGCCGCCGCGCGCGGCGGCAATGGCCGCGACGGCACCTGCAGGTATAGGGTATAGGGTTAGGGACGGCACTGGCAGCAAGCCGGCGCGGCGTCGACGCCCCGCGCGGACAGAGGCGCGGCACGAGCCGCGCGCTCAGCAGCCGCGCGCCACAGCGAGCAGTGCAGGCACGCGGGGGCTGTGCGGCGAGCCGGTGCGCGGTGGCAGCAATTATGTGGTTGCAGGCATGGCGAGCAGGCCTGCCAATGCTGGGACGAGGCGCGTAGGGCTGCTCAGTGCATGCACGCAGTCGGGTAGGCGTTGCCGCCCGGGGACCGCACGGCGGCGCCAACGCACCGGGGTCTTCGCTGCGCAGGTGCGCCAGCTGCTGCACAACGTCGCGCCTGGGCGCGCCGCTCACGGCCAGGATGTGCACGCCGCCCGCCGCATCGCCTGCGCGGGGCACCCCTGCGCGTGAGCCTTCTTGCCCCCGCGCCAGGCCGGGCAGGGTGCCTGCCAAACGGCGCGTTCGCGCGTGCAGCATCCCCGCACGGAATCTGCCTGCGCCCAGCGAACTGGCCCGCTGCCTGAACAGGGACCCTTTGCGTCGATCTTGCTCGCCGGACGACGTGCCGCGCAGTGTTGACCCTTTGCGCCACACAGCCATGCGCGCTTGAGGGCGCTGGCTCGGCGACGCACTCCGCGATGCGCCGCCCCCAAGCAGCAGCCGAGGGCCTCGCACGCCATCCCAGCACGCGCCACCGAGGTGGGCACGCGGGCGACCCCAGCCGCGCGCCTGCCAGGGCACCAAAGCTGGCGCCGGGCTGCTCCGGCGCTGCCAGGCACGCGAGCTGCGGCCCGCCCGTCACCTCCGCCGCCACGCGCCAGCCGCGCAGGCCCCAGCCCGCTCCGGTCGCCCCGCCCCCGCCCGCCGCCCAGACCGCGAGCACGTCGCCGTCGCCTGCGCCGCCCGGGGCGCCCGCCGCGCGGTCGAGCTCCGCTGCGTCCCGGCACAGCCACCCGAGCAGGCACGCCGCGCCGGCCGCGGGCGCTGGCAGCGCCACGAGCGCGCGCGGCCGCCAGGCGCCGGGCGGCAGCGGCAGCGGCTCAGGCTCCGGCGCGGCGCTCCACGCCGGCGCCGCGCTGCTCGCGCGTCTGCGCGCACCGCGGCCACCAGCGCTGAGTGCGCGCCGTCCCGAGCGCTGCAGCGCCACTCTCTGCAGCTGTCCATGGGGCGCCGCCGTTGGTCATGATGCGAGCGCGCAGGCCTGCCGACACGCCCCACACGCGCGGGCGCTCCGCGCTGTGCGGCGCCGCAGCGGCGGCCGCACCGCCGGGTACCCTTTGTCTGGCTGCTGCACAAGGCAGAGCCTGTGTATGATTTTAAACCTATCCCCCCTCGGGTGCGGGCCGCGCCTGGCGTCCACAGCGAGCATGCGCACGCCCGCCGGCGTAGCCGCGGCCAGCTGCGCGGCCCCGCCGGCGCCGGCAGGCAGCCACGCGGCCGCGATGCTGGGGTGGCCGGCCGCCCTGTCGCCCTCGCACGGACGCGCGTCCGGCCCGGCGAGCCGCAGCGCGGCCAGCGGCGCGAGCGGCGCGAGCGCCCACAGCAGCGCCGCGCCGTCCGCGCCCAGCGTGGCGGCCAGGCCGCCGGGGCTGCGGGGCGCGCCCAGCGGCAGCAGCGCGGCCGGCGCCGCGGCATGGCCCAGCAGGCGCCGGTGCACGAGGCCGTGCAGGCGCAGCGCGCGCGCCGGCAGCAGGCTCCCTGCCGCGACGGGCCGTGAGCGCGAGCGCCGTCGGCCACTCGACCGCCGGAGGCGCGCGAGAGCCGACAGCGCGGGGCCTTGCATTCGGACGCAGCACGCGCCAGCAAAAGAGCAACGCGCTGCAGTCACCCTGCAGCGCCGCGCTGGGAGCAACGAGCGGCGGCGGCGCCCGCTCCTAGTTGAAGCAGCGCCGCGACTGAGACGCATGGGGGCAAGGTGGCGCCCTGCGAGCGTGCGGCGGCGCGCCTGGCGGCGCAGCGGGCGCGGGCAGCTGCACCGCGGACGGCAGCGCCATCGCGTCGTCCACCGTCTCCAGCCGGAAGGCGCGCACGTCCGCGCCGCCGCCGCCGCCGCCGAGCGCGCGCGCCTCCAGCACGTGCAGCACCGGCGCGTCATCCTCCGCGGCGACCACCGCCGCCAGCGCCGGCTGCGCGCCGGCCGCCTGCGCTGGCTCGTCAGACACCTGCTGCGATGTCAGCGGCGGTCGGCCAGGACGCGCGCTCTGCTGGGGCGTGCGCTCTGCCAAAAAGATGGATAATTGGGAGCGCACGAGCGCGGGGAGCGGCGCGCAGCGACGCCTGGGCATCCCCGGTGCAGCCGAAGGCGCCGAGCGCCAGGGGCGCGGCACAGCCATGCATGGCATGGGCGCCGCTCTCGGACGCGCCACAGGCCCCGGCACGCTGCACAGTGGACACCCCCGCCCACTGGCACGTTCAAGCTCTGAGGCCCGCCAAACGCACCGCGCCCGGCGCCAACGCGGGCGGCCACGCGAGCGCGCCGGCGTGCTGGCCCCACAGCACGGCGCGCGGCGTGCGCGCGCCGCCGCCGCCCAGCGTGCCCGGCCGCCCGCTCAGCACCACGCCCGCCAGCCCATCCACTGCCCACAGCAGCAGCCGCTCCGCCGCGCCCTCGCCCGCCGAGCCGCCTGCGCCCCGGCGTGGCGCGCTCGAGCTGGGCGCGCGGCATCTGCAGGGCCGGCCCCCGGCGCAGGCTTGCGCCTCCCGACCGCCTGCTGTGCTCGGCCGCATCAGGGCTGCGCGCATGCGAGGCGGCCTGCGGCCCTGCTTGCCCGCTCGAAAGAACTGAGGCGCCGGTGCTCAGGGGGCTAGCCCAAAAGATGCGGCCTGTGGGACGCCGAGGCCCTGCGGAGGCAGGGTGGGCGGCGCGGCCGGGCGGCGCGCCTGCCGGCCCCACGCCGACGATCCACAGTACGCGCGCCGCGCGCAGCTGCGCGCCGGTCGTGGGGCCCGGCCCCGCCGGCACCGCCCAGCACGCGCGCACGCCGCCGCCGCCGCCCGGCGCCGCCCAGGTGCCGGCCGGCGGCGGCACCACGAGCGTGACGCAGAAGCGGGACACGCGCGCGGCGAGCGCGTCGTCGCGCGGCGAGCCCGCCGGCGAGCGCGGCGCGCCGGCGGCGCCGGCCTCGCCGCCAGCGCTGCCGGGCCGCCAGCCGGGCGGCGCGCCGTCGGTGCCGAGCGCGGGCGCGAGCGTGACCTCGACCCACACGCGCAGCGCGCCGTCCGCGCCCGCGGTCAGCAGCGCCGCCTGGCTGCCGGGCAGCAGTGCCGCGCCGCCGCCGGCGTCCTCCTCGCCTGCGCCGCCGGCCTCAGTGAAGCGGGGCAGCGTGACAGGGTCTGTCGACGCCGCCGCTGATGCCACAGGGGCGCGGCCGCCGCAATGGGCTCTGGTCACATAGAGGGCGCGGACACCTTCCAGCTCCGTCGGCGACTCGAGGGTGCTTCCCCACAAGCGCAGGCATGCCAACCCATGAGAAACACGGCATGCCGCTCAGGAGGGGCGCGCGGTGTCGGGCGGGGGCCGCGGCGGGCCCGCGCCGGTCTGCAGCACGCCCGGGCTCCACTGCAGGCTGACGACGGGCACGGGGTGCCGCAGCTCCTCGGCGGCGACATCCGCGCGGCCGCCGTCGGCGCCGCCGCCGCCCGCCGCGGGGGCGCCCGTCGCCTGCGGGGACACGGCCCTCGGGCTGCCCTTCCGCGGGCTCCGCGTCGGCGAGAGCTTGCGCAGCAGGCGCCGCGTCTCCGCGCTGAAGCCCGGGCCGCCGGCCGCTGGGGGCGCTGCCTCCGCGGCGGCCGGCGCCGCGCGCTCCGCCGGCAGCGGGGGCCACCACACGGTGACCACCTTGGCGCCGGTTGCGGCGGACGCGGCCGGCGAGAACGCGTGCGCGCCGGCCGACAGCAGCGCCTGCCGCCCGCGCACGCGCGGCCCCGTCGCTGGGCAGGCGCGCTCGTACGTGCCGACGCAGCCGCCGGCAGCCGGGCAGCATGCGCGGGGTTGCTGCCTCGCAGCACGATGAGCAGGGCGTGGCGCGGGGGTCTCACCCAAGGGTCCACCCCTTGGGGCAGGCAGCCCCAGTCGGAGAGACGGGCGCAGCCACGGCCAGGACGTCTGCTCAGGCTCTCTCAGCGCAGCGCGCCCTGACTTCGGGGGGTTGGGTAGGCGACAAAGGCCCGGCGGGCATGCTCCAGAGCTGGGGATCAGGGGCCAGCGCAATGACACGCCCGCGCAGGCCCCTCCGCCCCTGCGAGCCGGGCGCGCCTGGGGCCCGTCGGCGCGCGCGCGCCACAGCGGCACGAGCGCGGCGGGCGCCTCGCCGCCGCCGACCAGGCGGTGCATGGCGACCCAGCTCGCTGCGTCCGCGCACAGCAGCCCGTCGGCGGCCTGGGTCCACGCCAGTGCAGTTGCGGCGGGCGCGTCGCTCGCGCCTGGAGCGGCCGCTCCGGCGCACGAGTCGGCCGCGCAGAGCTGTGCCGCCTCCGGCGCGTCGCCCGGGTCGGGCTCGCCCGCCAGCTGCATCAGGAGCCTGCGAACGCGGCAGCTCGCTTGGCGCGCGGCGCCTGCGCCCCAGGCTCCATTGGACGCCGCAGAGACGCGGGCCGGCACCGCAGCACACTGCGCGAGTGCCCACGCGTATTCGCGTGCACCTCTCCATGAGCACATGCCCGGCCTGACCAGCGCGCGCGGCGCGCCCGCGCGACAGCCCCACTCCGCTGTAAACAGCAGACAGGCCAGCTGGCTGACGGCGGCGGCACGCTCGCCCGCCCAGTCCCTGTTTGCTCGCGTGCGCCCGGGCGCGCAGCGCGCCCGCCGGCGACGCGGGGGCGGGCGGGGCGCGCCGCTGCAGCGAGAGGACCGCCAGCGTGCCGCCAGCCGCGGCCGCCAGCAGGAACGCGCCGCCGGCCTCCGCCCAGGCCACCTGCGACACGGGCGCGCGCGCGCGCCGCCCGTCCGCGTCGCGGAGCTCCAGCAGCAGCTGCGGGCTGCCCGCGCCGCCGCGCTCGCCCCGCCCCTCCTCGGCCTCCCGCCCGGCCTGGCCCCGGGTGCGGCCGGTCTTGGCGCGGGCCTAGCTTCGGCCTGAGCCTGGTCAAGGCCCTGGGCGCAGCTCGTGCGGCACGGTGGGCACTTGCCATCGAGGCCTGCCATGCGCCACAGGAGAGCCGCATGCCATTGCCAATACCGCACTGCCCAGGAAAGAGTGCCCGATGTACGCGGGCACTGATCGGGGCAGCCCAACGCGGCGCTGGCGAGCCGCTCCGGCGCGCCGCACCTTGAGCTGCTGCAGGACGACGGCGCCGTCGGCGGCGCCATACGCGCAGAAGTGCACCGATGCCAGCTCCGGCAGCCAGAAGCCGCAGACCGGGCTGGTGGGCGGGCCGGCCCAGACCTGCTGCGCATCAAGCGCGCTCACAGGCTGGGCCATCACGCGCGGCCGGCCTGCATGCGTTGCGCGTGGCCTTGCACTGCCCGGCGCCGGAGCTGGAGGGCTTTAGGAATACCCTCTGAGCACGTGCTGTACGGCTCTGGGGGCTCTGTGCTCTTGCCTGCCGGCATGCATCCCGCGGCCTTCCTAGCGTCTTTGCGAGTGAGTGTGTGAGGAGCGTTTCAAGCCTGCTCACCAGTTTTCACCATTACATGCCATGCTGGCTCCCTGTCTGGTCCAGAAACCTTGAGCAGAGTAGGTATGTTATAGCTTTTAAGGTCTGGGCCGAGTGTGCAGGTCTGCGCCGAGCGCGCTCGACGCACAGCCTGTCTGGGCTCTTGACTGTGTGACCAGGTAAGGCAAGCTGCTGTAGTACAAGGATTGCAGCAAGTCGCTGGGCAGCAGGTACCGTGTTACAAAGAAAAGCTGCTGCGCAGCACTCCAGCAAGTAAGACGCCGCGTGCAGGTTGCCAAGCAGCATTCCTTGTACCGGGCCGCTCTGGACCGCTCTGTGCCAAGCTCGGTGTGAGCCGCGCTGCATGACAAGGCATTCACAGCACCGCCATGCCTGCAACTGTGCTGCATTCAGCAAGTGCGACGCCGCGTGGAGCTGCCAAGCTCAGTGTGAGCCGCGCTGCGTAGTCAATCCAGAATGAATAAATTACAACCGTGTATCAGCCAAGACTGGCCGCTTACGGGCGCAGCCCTGAACAGGGCTACGCAGTGAACAACTTGATCTCAGCTAAGCATGCGAGGATGCAGTGGGCGACCGCCAAGGTGTCCCGGTTCTGATTGAACGCAAGCATGGTGGTGTCTGGCGGGAATAAGTGCGCAAAAGGCGCAGGCGGCCAGGATTCTGCATGCGCGCTTGCGCGCTCGAGGTTCAAGGCCTAGGGTATGACGTGCAACTTGAATTTGAATTTTAGCTACTGGAAGAAAGTGACCAACGGTACGCGTGCCAGGACGTTCTGATTTACGCGGGTAGGTTTACATTCAGGCCTGCGTCACGCACGCCTGAGGTCAGCAGAGTTCCGGACGTGTGACAGAAGTGATATGTAGAGAAAAGCAAGCATGGAGCTCGGCCCGTCCTCCTCGCGCTCGGGGAGCTTAAGGATAGAGGGCTTCCAGGTGGCCCAGTCCGGCGACAGCGCGTTTGCGCACCTGGTCACGACGCCCGCGGCCCGCAAGCCGGCGGCGGACAGCCCCTTCTCGCGGCTGCTCAAGGCCGACAGCGCGCCCCAGGGCGGCCCCAGGGGCGGCCTGAAGCTCAAGCTGCCGCCGCGGGCCCTGAAGACGGCGGCCAGCACAGCTGCCCCATCTGCTCCATCTGCCGAGCCCACCCCGAGCGTGCAGTGCCTGCGCAAGGCGCAGAGCTGCGGCCTGGGCGGGATGCCCGCGCTGTGGCCAGCGAGCTCCGCGCCCGTGCCGGTGCCGACGGCCGGTTCGTGCAGGCGCGTCCCCGGAGTCGTTGCCATTACGACTGCCGTGATGTCTGGAACTTGGCAAATGGTGCCAGCTTACTGTGAAGCATGTTGCCTACGAGCAACCCCTGTGGCACGAGGCCAAGGCCGCACGCTTGGGTCGGCGGTTGCCGGTACAGGCATGCATTGTGCAATGGAGCCCAATGTGTAACGTTGGGCGAAACAGAGCTCTGCCCCGCGCAGGCTGCGGTCCTCGCCATGCGACAGCACGCTGGGGGAGCTGGCAGCTGCCTGGGCCGGCGAGCCGGCCGCGCTCGAGGCCCTGCCGCTGGCCGCGCGCGGCAGCCTGGCTTCCCTGCGCAGCCTGCCCACCGCGGCCACCGCCGGCTCGCAGAGCAGCTGCAGCACGGCGGCCGGGTGGGCGCTGATGAGCAGCGGCTCATCGCCGTGCATGGCCTCGCCGGCCGCCCCGCACGCCGCGGGCAGCCACGGCGGCGAGCGCGAGCGCGAGCTCTGGGCCACGCGCGCCGAGGCGGTCACGTACGCGGTGCAGCTGCGTGGCCTGGAGCACCTGGCCAAGCGGGTGCGCGCCGCCTTTGTGCGCCTGCATTGCTTGCAGGGCAGACTGTGCAGGGCAGGGCGGTGAAGCCCCCTGGCCTGGACGTTGTTGTGGGCACCTTGTGCTGACTTTGCACCTTCAAGCCGTACGGGCAGCTCCCCTCGGCATCGTGCTGGAAGCTAGTGCGGTGCGTGTTGGGGGATCGACAAGCGCGCGCGCGCTTGAGCGGCCGCGGGCACGCCTGACGCCGGCCGGGCGCCGCGCAGGGCCAGGAGCACATGCACACCATCACGGAGGAGCGCGACCTGCTGCGGCGCGAGTGCGCGGAGCTGCGCGCCGCGATCGGCGCGGGCGGCGCCGCGCGCGGCGGCTGCGGCGGCGCGGGCGCGGGCTTTGGCGCGGGCGCGGACGAGTTCCCAACGGCCTTCCCCATGGACACCGACGCGCCCACACCGCGCCTGGCGGCGGCCGAGGCGGTGCTCATGGAGACGTGCCACGCGCCGCCGCGCCGCTCCTTCGAGTCGCTGTGCTTCGTCGCGGCGCCCGCCGTCCGCAAGCCCCTGTTCGGCTTTGCGTCGTGAGCGCTGCGGCCCTGGCCGGCACGAGTGCACTCTGCCGCGCTGCGCTGCAGCCGTCCACACATTCAGAATTGGCGGAAGCACTGCGGGTCCCTTTCATGGCAGCACTGACAAGCCCGGCGGCGGCCTATTGCGTGCATGCCCGCGCCTCTCGAGGCGCCTGGCAGGCATGCTGGCCCTGGGTCATTCTGCACTGCCAACTGACAGCATTGAGGACTTTTAAAAAGTGAGGGCACTGCCTGGGAGCAGCAGCGCTGCACCCCGATGTGATCACGCTTTCCTCTTGTGTACTGCTTTTTGAGCGCTTTTTCATGCCCTGCGCTGCGTATTTGCTAGGCCGCGGCGCTGCACGCCCCGATCGGAGCGGGGTGTTCGGGTCGCTTTCCTCCACTTTTGTATTTTGTGCACGACGGGAAGCGGTGGTAGGGCGATGTGGTATCCAGGATGACCCCCCATCTCCCTATGCAGGTGTTTGCATGCCAGGGCGCGGCGCGGGTGGCTGAGGGATCGATTGCTGCATTGCTAGGCTGGCCTGCACATATTCTGGAGCTCGGCATATGGTGCGTATTTGGTTGGGGTAGCAGAGGCGGCTTATTGGCATTTGGGCCTGGCGGTGGAGTCACATGACTAGCATGCCCCACCTCGTGTACGATTTTCGCAGCGGCTGCCTGGCAGCTGGGTCGAGGTGCGTTCGTGGTATATGATATGAGTGCAACCCTGATGGGGCGCTTGCCAGCGTCCTGTCGTTGGGTTGAGCGATCGAGTGTCTCAGGCTGTGGAGTGCATGCGCGATGCTTTGCGCCGCCCGAGCGCTGAGCGCAGGCGCAGGGGTGGTGCCCGCACAGCTGATGCGCGCGCCCCAGGATGTGTATTAGGGTGCTAGCATGGCTTGTGTCGTCACGCGCGCGTTGGTCTCCGGCCTGTGCTCCAGCACCCTGCCTGTTGGAACGGCCCAACAGGCACGGCTGCAGGGCCGGTCTTGTAGGCATGACTCCAGGGCGAGGTTACACGCTGGGGAAGGCTGTAAGCACGAGCACAACAGTAGGGCTTCCAGGCACCGCAAGCCTCCCCGCGCACCAGGCAGGCACCCGGCAGGCTCATAAAATCAATCTGCACATCACTTTCCTTGCGCACGTTGCACTTCCGGGTGGCGCCGCAAAAGCTCCGCCTCCAGATCCCCAAGGAGCTGCTCCACCTGCCAATGGTGGGCGTAGTCAGGGCGAGCACGGCAGGCCGTGCACACTTGGCAGGCGCCTGCTGCAGGCGCCTCGGCAGAGCCGAGATCGACGACAAGGGGGCCTCGCAGCATGCCGGAACACAGACACGCCGCAGGGGGCACCTGGCTCGAGAACATGCGCTGGGTGGGGCCCTCGAACGGCGGCGGCGGCGCGAGCGCGGGCGTCACGCTCAGCGTGTGCCGCGCTCTGCAGCCGCCGGCCGGCAGGGCGTCAACCTGTTAGGCCCGCGCACAGACCTAAGGGCAGCGCCATCCTCAGCGTGCCTGGACTTGTCTGCAGGACGCCTCAGGCGCGGCCGTGCCAGCAGGCCAGGCAGGGCCGAGGCACCCGGCGTGCAAGGGCCCCGGGCGCGGCCCCGCAGAGGCGTGCACAGCCCGTGGGACCTGCAGCACGGCGGCGGACAGGCGCTGCGAAGGCTTGGGAGTTGCATGGGCGCTGGCCCACCCCAGTACCATGAGCAAGTGCATGCTTCATGCACAGCAGTGCAGGCTGGCCCGACTGGGGGCACGGCGCGCGCCTGCCACCGGCCCTCAAAGTCCCGCATGAAGCTGGACTGCAGCTGCCGGAAGACGAGGCGGCCCGCGCCAGGCTCCTCGTCCACCGTCAACGTCGTGTCAAAGCTGCCCGAAAACACAAGAAACTCCCACCTGCACTTCTGCGCACCGGCGCCACGCGTGAGCGGCGTCCCACGAGCTGTGCAGGCAGCCCAGCGGAGCCGTCGCGCGGACCAGCGGCGCACCTGCAGCACCTGGCGCTGCCCGTTCACCACCCGGCTCCCCGACTCCAGCACGGTGCTGTACGTGCGCGCCAGGCCGTCGTAGTCTGTCAGCACATCCCAGACGCTCTCAGGGGACACAGACGTGCTCAGACAGCCCTCCACCGTGTAGCGCCCGCCCTGCGGCGCACACGCGACAAGTTGGACACCGGGGTGTGCCGAGCAGGGCGCCGTCGTGCCAGGTTTGTGTAGCAGCACTGTGAGAGCAACATCTGTTTTAAGGATGGCAAAATGACATACTCTGCTGCACTGATGCTGACAGCGCGCCTGCACATCAACGTGCGTCACTTCGCGTGTCCCCGCCGCAAGACCGTTGCTGCAAGATACTGCAAAAGCGCGCGCGTTGTCGCCCCTTGCACAGCATCGGCCTGGGCTCTTTCGATGCCGGCCAAGTGCGTGTTGTGAACGACGTCTATGTGCACCCAAACACTGCGCGCTCAGGCAGGTCCTGCCTGTTGGAAGCGTCTGGCTGCTCGCACACGTCAAGCAAGCCTCCATTTATTACACGGCAAGCTGGCCTTTGAGATCGTGTCGTACTTCGACTGAGCCTGCTATCATAACCTACTTCGAGCTGACGCAACAAAAGACCAAAGCATGCAAAGCGCAAACACAGGACCAGCAGCAGCACACAGGACAGCAGACCAGACGATGGACGGCATGCAGGGGAATGCAGGACCGCGCTCAGCCCTCCTGCACAAAGGTCTTGTGCGTGGCGTAGTACGCCGCCTCAGACTTTGACTTCTTTGCGTTCCGCGCCTCGTACTGCGCGCGGTTGTGGACGATGCGCTGGATTATGGTCGCTGTGGTCATGTCGCTCGGGCTCGGTAGCAGCCTGCCGCGGTGTTCATGTTAGGGTCTCACGGGGTCAGCGCCTACGTCTCTGACCAAAGTCCCCAGGTGCAAACGCAGGGACCGCATGCATCATGACCTCTGTCGCGACTGTGCGCAGGCTCTGCATGCCAATGCAAGATGCCAAATGCAAGCCTGAGCATTTGCAGACATACTACAAAAGCGTCACGTGAGCAGCACATCAAGAGCTTCCCTCCGCCTGCAGCCTGGGCACATGCGCGGCAGCACAGGGCTGCGCTCGCGGCCCATGCCACCCCCAGGACCAGCAGCGGCAGGCGCGCCTGAAAATGCCGCGCTTGCGCGCGGCGGCATACCGCCGTTCGTCGAGCTCCGCGCCGCTCGCGCCGGTCTCGGTCACGGTGCCGCGCACCACGGCCGCCACGTTGAACGTGGTCAGCAGGTCCTCCGTCAGCTCCAGCGGCGCGCCTGGCGAGATGTGCATAATGCTCGTCATGGCCGCTGCATCTGTTGTGACAGGGAAGTGAGAGGGTACAGACAATCATGTCCTTTGCAACCCCCTCCTACCTCAGGCCGGTGGCATGATTTGAAGCAACCCAAGGCGTAAGCGACATGGCCTCATCAGCAATGTGGGGCACGTTCTGTCAGATACATCAGCGCGCCTGCCGGAGCGCCAGGGCGTCCCCACGTCCCAGATCTCGCACTCGGGCAGGCACAGGGCATAGGCCTACCGCATCCAGCGCTGGACCGCTCTGGCACGGCAACCAGCGAGCCAGCCGGGCAAGCGCCGGCGCTCCAGCACTGCCGCGGGCGCGCGCACCGATGATGACCTCGTTCGCGTGGCAGCAGGCGAGCACGCTGAGCGCGCGCTCGTGCAGGTCCATGATGGGCAGGTGCGGGCCGCGCCGCGCGCGCACGTCCTCGTCGCTGTGCAGGCCGACCAGCAGGAAGTCGCCGGCCGCGCGCGCCGCCTGCGCGAGCGCGCGCGGGCCGTCGCTCGCCGCTGGAGCGCCGCGCGGCACAGGCAGGCTTCTGGGCCGCCCCGGCCTGACCCCGTCGCCAGAAGGAAGCAGGCTGGCGCACCGCGGGTGCATCGCATGTCCGTTGCTGCAAAACGAATTTTGGTCTAGTCAGGGGAGGGCTTCGCCCAAGGAAGCGGGTCGTCTGTGTGCGGTGCACTCTTAACAAGAGTGCGGGGCGCACGGCGCGCATGCTGGGTGGCGCGGTATAGACAGGGGCGTCCGCGCGCCTGCAGGCCCGGGCAGGCATGTGCGGCGCGGGGCGCGTGGCATCTCAGGCTGGGCGCGGGCGGGGGCGGGTGGGCCTGCGCGCCTTCAGGACCTGCACGTGGCCCGGGTGGAACAGGTCGAAGGCGCCGTCGATATAGACGATGCGCGCGTCCGGCGGCGCGGAGCGCCCGTCGCTGAACTGCACAATGCGCCGCGAGGTTGGCATGAAGCGCGAGATGAGCGTCTGCTGCGTAGCCGCGCCCTGCGCCGCGCCGCCGGCGCGCCGGCATCGGTCCCGGTCTGCACGACGCTGGCACGGCGGATTGTGCGTAGTACTGGGCCGCTGCACTGCGTAGCCGGGACCCCATTTCCAGCGGCGGGTGGCTGTCCAACTTAAGCATGCAACCGCGGGGGGTGCATCAGCAAGATGAGCGTATGCTGCGCACTCGCCTGGCGACTCCATGACCAACACCCATGCACTGAGCGCTGTCGGCGCCCATGCTGACTTACCCTCTCCAGGAGCTGACTGCCATGACGGCAAGTCGGTACGCGCGCGCCAGGATGGGTGCCTTGCACAGCCCGCACCTCGGGCAGGCTTCACGCAAGAAGCCCCACGCAAGGGGCATTTCCGGATCATGGCGGCTGCCAGGCAGCTGCCAACCTTGCTGAACGAGCATGGCTGGTCGTACGCATGCTTGCAGGGGAGCAGGAGCCTCACACGCATCCATGCCGACCTACGCTGGCACCAAACCGCAGTGCGTGCGTGTGAGCAGAGAGCGGGGCCCTCCGCGCCTTGCGCCCGGCGCCGTCGCCGTTCTGGCTGCGCCCGCCCTCGGCGGGCTCGCCGGTGGCGGAGCCCTCCCGCCCCCGGCTGAACTGCCTCGTCAGCTCGCGCTTGTCCTGCGCGTACGCCACCCATGCTTCTCCGGTGTCTGCTGCCCTTGCCCGCCCGCCCGCCTTGCAGCGAGCGCGGCTGCCCAGCGCGGGCGCTGGCCATAAACCGGCTTCACGTGATGAAGCAGGCTGCGTGCAGTGCGGCCCACGCCGACCGGGGGCTGCGGCCACAGGGTGCAGGCGGGCGGGAGCAGACGCTGCGGCGACGCGGGGGCGCGCCTCGCGGAAGCGCGCGTTGTCGCGCGTGCACATGAGCATGCGGCCGACGATGTTTGTGGACGACACGCCCTCCGTCCGCTTGATCATGCGGAAGCGGCCCTGCGCCGGCGCGCGCCGCCGCGTCGCTGCGCAAGCGCCCTGCAGCCGCACGAGCCGGAGACGCCACACAGGTGCCAGCGCGGCCCCCCCCACATCACGAGCACCACCCGCAGCGCCCATATCCCCTACACCTAACCCTAACCCCACCCTACCCTGACCGGCAAGTGCGCGCGCCTGCTGCTTGGCGTACGCGTACGCGTCGGAGCCGTCGGGCAGGAGGCAGGGGTCGTCGCCGTGGACCACGTAGTCGATCGCGTGCTTGCTGAACAGCTCCGCCAGGAACTCGGGCCCCAGCTCGTACGGCACCCCTGCAGGCGCGCGCAGGCGCAGTGGAGTGGCCGTTCGCCCTCATCAGTCTGGTGCCGCAGGCGCGGGCACGCCGCTGGGAAGGCACACTCGGGCTGCTGCACAGCGCCCGCCAAACGCGCAGCCCCTCACCTGCAGGCACGGCCAAACGCCGTGCGAAGGGGGGCGCCTGATCAGCAGGGCAGGCAGGCTGGGGGCGCGCCCTCGATCACTTCGTCCACCCACTTTACGGACTCTACCATGGTCTTGCGCTCGGCATCGTTCATGACGGGCGGGCCCTTGGCCATGAGGATCTCGCTGTCGGGGATGAGGCCCAGGACCAGCTCGTCGCCCAGCGCCTTGGCCTGCCGCATGGCATTGGCGTGGCCGTAGTGCATCATGTCGAAGCAGCCGTCCATGTACACGCGGACGGGCTTCCGTCCTGCGCGACAGACGGGCGCTCAGCGCCGCATGCAAGCCCCGACGTGAAAACAATGTCCGGGCCAAGGGTCCAGTCAGCGCACGGGGCGCACGTCGGCGCCGCTTGGCGTGCCGCGCCAGCAGGCTCGCTATGTACTCGGAGATGGTGCCCGGCCGGTACTGGTACTGCAACCCGCAGACCCTTTGCGTCAGTGCTGTGCAGGGCGGCAAAAAGATGCGGCAACATCCGGCCGCTGGCGCGCTGCAGCTAGCGAGCGGTCAGCGCAGGGCCTGCAGCGAACCTGCGGGGGGGCGAGCCGGTTGAGCCCGGTCTCGCACAGCCACCAGACGGCGCCGATGAGGGGGATGGCTGCCGCTGCTGCCGCCACCCACAGCAGGCGCTCGCTGGTGGCCGGGCTGAGCAGCCTGCCGCTGCTGCTGACCTCTGCGCTCGCCATCCGCGCGCCGCTAGCGCGCAGCTTCACCCCCCACCCGGCTGCGCCGCGGACGCAGCGCCGGCCGGCTCCTCTGCCTGCCTCAGGCTGCTGGCCTATTTATCGCCTGCTGCAACTGGCCCAGGGTCTCCCGGTGTGGAGCATCTTCGGCGCTCGAGTAACCGAGCCTCGGCTGGTACCCTGGTGCGATGCATGCGTTTCTGACTGTTATTGCTGGTCTGGGCGTCCAGGCTCGGACTGATGGCCCTCGGTGGAGGCCTACACCGAGGGCGGTCTGCACGTGCCTGGCGCATGCACACCAGGTCACATCGCACCGCCACCGCACGCAGCGCTACGCGTCGGCAAAGGCGAGCAGGTGCCCGCAGATAGCGAGCGCCGCGGCCACCGAGATCTGCAGCGCGTTTACGACGTCGTTCGACAGCCAGGCCACCCGGCCCTGCACCGCCGCGCCCAGCACGCTCTCGAACAGGTTGGCCGCCGTCGCCGCCGCCGCCACCAGCGCGGCGTCGACCGGCGTCACCTGCCCGGGCCCGCGCAAGGCCGCTCGGCGCCCGCGGCCTGGCCCTCGTGATGCATATTGCCGGCGCGACCGACCTTGTCTGCCACCGCAGCAGCGGCAAGATGCATGCCGGCGCCGCAAGGCGCGCAAGCAGCTGCGCTCCACGCTCGCGCCCATCCCTCACGGCGCAGCAAAGCCGCCGGCCGTGCACTCCATGCACATGCACGCGCCGCGGTGCACACCCGCAGCGCAGACACCACAGCAGCGGGTATGCTGTGCCAAACCGGCGCAGCAAGCCGCGCTATGAGGCTGCCGCGGCGGCCGGGCCGGCCGCCGGCCCTCCAGCGCACGCAGCCCCAGCACGCAAACCTGTCTCCAAGCGCGCATGCATGGGCCACGTAGCACAGGCCGCTGCGCCGCCAGGCGCGCCTGGCCGAGCGCGGCGGCCACGCCCGAGAAAGCGACGGCGGCGGCCAGCCCGGCGGCGGTGCCCTCGGCGCTCACGGCGCCCTCGGTGCCGCGCGGCACGCGCTCCAGCGTCGTTGCCAGGTACGTCGTGCGTCCGTACGCCTGGCCGCGCCCGCCTCCTCCCTCAGGCGAAGGCGGCAGGCTCTTCGCGCGTGCACCTTGGACCCTAGAATATTACAAGTGTAACTGCCATGGGTCCGCGCACCTGTCTGAAGACACAGTACGAGCGCAGAGACAGCGACATGTGTTCAGGTAGGTGCGTTCTTGTGCACCGCGCGCACAGGGCATGCAGGCCCAAGAGACCACATTGGGAGGGCGCTGGCGCGCGCGCGGGGCAGGCTCGCCCGCAGGCGCAGCGGCGCGCCTTGCCGATCTCGCTGGACACCGTGTCCGACAGCTTGCTGACAAAGCTGGCCACGAAGCCGACCCGCCATAGCGCCGCGTCGCCCGTCGCCAGCGCGGCCGCCGCGCAGAGCGCCCCCGCCAGCCCCGAGCCCCACACGCTGCCCTGGCCGCGCGCGCCGGGACCGTCAGCGCTCGCTCGCGCTTGCTGCGTCAGCAGCGCCTATTAGGTACGCTGCCGGGCAAGGACTGACAGACACCAGCGTGCTTGTGCGGGCACAGCAGCGTGTATGCTCGCTTCCCCACACCATGCTTGCTTGATGGGTCGGCCCAAGGCGCATGGCACCTCTGCATGAATTCTGTCATTTGCTGCGTGAGCTGCAGTGCAACACATGCGGCGGCGCGACAATCACGGCCAGGCGCGTGCGGGGCAGAGGCGCTGCCGCTCGGCGCGGCGCCCGCACCGGCGCGCGCCGGCCGGAGCGCGCCTCCGCGATGCCCTCCTGCTGCTTCTGCGCCAGCCGCACCTTGGTCACCTGCCGCCGGCCGCCGCGTCAGCGCCGGCCGCCGAGCCGCGCGCCAGCGCGCGGCCCGCCCGGCGCCGCCTGGCGGAGGCGCGGCTCGGCGCGAGCGCCCGCGGCCTGGCCGCCTCGCCTCCAGACGGCGGCGAGGGCTGTGCCGACATGCCTTCACAAGACGGGCGCCAACACAACAGCGTTCTAGAGCATTTTGGTCTCTGCCGCGCACACGCCGGCGGCGCCCGGTCTGCGGGGGCCTGGCGCGGAGCGGGCGCGCACCGCCGAGCCGAGGATGAAGTACAGGCAGACGAGCACGTACCCGCCGGCCCCGAAAGCAGAGAACACGGACGTCCCCAGCACCCAGGAGTGCGCCACGCCCGCAGGCGTCAGGCCTGGCGCGCCCCGCCGGCCGGGGCTGCAGCGCCGGCCGGCGCGTGCCCGCCTCGCAGCGGCCGGCCTCGAGGCAGCCGAGCGCGGAGCTGCCGGGCGCGGCCAGAGCGGGCCTGGGGCCAGAGGCGGGGCGGCCCGCGCCTGCCAGCAGGACCCGGATGCCCAGCAGGAACACCGCTGAGTTGACGGCGGCGCCCGCCGGCAGGCCGGGCGTGGGCCGCGCCGCCGACTCTGCCAGGGCCTGCCGGTCGGGGGCGCAGACTGAGCCGGCGGCCTGCCTCGCCTGGGGGCAGCCACACGGTGCGACAGGGGCGGTCAGCCTGCACCCGGTGGCTCACCGCGAGCGCATCACCAATGCCTTGACAGCGCACGCTCGAGCACGGCCGTGCCCGCGCACGCTCTGCAAGAGCCGGCGTGCGTAAGCGGCTGCAGTTCTGACGCATGCGCCACTCTGTGCGTCTGCGTGTGCGCGTGTGCGACGGACTGCTCTGCCAAGAGCACAGCTGCGGCAAGCGCATCTGGACAGTGCGGGTCACGGCTGCGAGCGGGCGGGCTGTGGTGTGTCCTCAGACAGATCTGCAGCTGCTTTGAAAACAATGTTGAAAGTTTCATATATACCGCCAATTTACATGCCTCTCTGCAGCACTGACCATGTGGACCATGCTGGCGTCCTGCATGCTATGCACTCGCTCCTGTCACGACCCGCCGGCTTCATTGTGCGCACATGCAGGCAAGAACAGGCAGGGCAAAAACCAGCCGCTGCGCTGTAACCTGACAGACCCAAGCAAGGAGCAGGCTACAGGCGAGGGCCAAAGGGCGCCGAGCAGGCAGGCATCCTGATAACTACCAGTGCCCCGTGCCGCGGCGGTCGTGCAGAGTCTTAGAGCTTGCAGGATGGATCCCGCAGGCCTGCAACCGGCGGCGGCTCCCTCGCTACCTACAGCCACGTGGCGGCAACCTTTGACATGCCTGGGGGCAGCCACTGCTCTCCGTCTGCCACTCGACCAGAGGCTCTCTGCACTGCAGCGCCCCGCTGAAGCAGGGGCCAGCGACGCGCGCCAGAGGCTGCGGTCCCAAGACATGGACCTGCGCTGGCCGGGACGGCAGCCTCCAGTCTTGCCCGCTTGCCCACTACACAGGGGCGCTCGCACTGCGCGCCATGCGCGCTCGGGGCTTCCGCCCGGGTTCGCCGGACGACAGGGCCGCAGCCTCACGCGGTCAAAACCCGCGCCGTCTGTCTGGTGCGCGCAGCTACCCCGCCGGCTCCCGCGACCCGACCCAGGGGCAGCACCCTCTGTGCGCCGGCAGTCGCGGCCGCCTGGGCACCGCAGCGCCCGCTCAGGCGCCGTACGCGCCTGGGCGTCTCAGCGAGGCGTCGCGGCAGGCGGCGGCGGCTGCGGCGGGGCGCCCTGCACGCCATCGCACTCTAGTTCAGGGCTCGTGACGGGGGCCTGCGCGCCGACTGCACAGCGTGAGGCAGCACAGCGGCCTGTCAGCAGGGCGAGTGAGCTAGCGCTCTGTGCAGCGGGGCGGCATGCACTAGCGTGCCGGCCAGGCACCAGCCGCCTGGCGCCCTCGCCGTGCTGCAAGCGAGGCACCCGCCCGCCGGACAGGGGACAGGCGCGGCCAGCGCGACGCCAAAGCATCGCGCGACCCGAGGGCGCGCACCGCGCGCACCCACGCCAGGGGGTTGCCCGGCTGCCCGCCCGCCTGTCCAGGCGGCGGGCCGCCAAACGGCAGGCCAGCGCCCGGCGCCGCGCCCGGCAGGTTGCCCGCCTGCGCCGCGCGCGCACCGCCCCCGGCGTCAACATGCCCGCACGCGACAGCTGCAGCACGGCCACCCCCGCTATGCAGCCACGCACTGTCGGCGGCCGTCGCGACACCCTCGCAACAGCTCCTGCCACTTCATCACTACAGGCGCAGGGGGAGCGGGAGTTACGCACCATCAGCGGCGGGGCTACGCCCGGGGCCGGCCCGAGCGCAGGCGCGCCAGGCGGCGGCGCCGCCGCAGCGCCCGGGCGCGCCTGCGGCAGCGCGGCCGCTGCGGGCGCACCGCGGCCCGCGCTCAGCTGCAGGCCTGCGCGCGTGCGCGCCCGCCAAGCTCAGTACGCTCGGAGCGCGGGCGCTGCCCCGGTCGGCGGCACGGCCGGGCCCTCACGCGCAGCACGCCGCACAGCAAGATCGGGCTCCGAGCCGGGCGCTCGCGAGCGCGGTTATAGGACCCGCCGGGCATTGAGGCGCGGCCGAGCTTGTGACACCAGGCCATGGCGGGACTCTCTGATAACCCTATCACAGCAGCCTCACTGTGAGCAACCGGCCCGCACCGGGCGCCCGCGGCGCACCGCTGGCGGCCGCCGCCTGCTGCGCGGCCGCGGCGTGGTACTGCGCGAGCAGCTGCTCGCGCTGCGCGGGCGTCAGCTCCCGGCCGTTGGGCAGCCGATTGGCGTCCAGCACCTTGCGGATGTGCACCAGCGGCACCGCCTGCCGCGCTGGCGGCGCGCCCGCCTGCGGCGCCAGAACCACAGGGTTAGGGGTTAGAACTAAGGTTGTAGGCGCAGGCCTTGGCGCACCCTTGCACGGCCGGCAGGCACCGCCCGGGCGAGTGGGCAGCCGGGCCGGGTGTCGGAAGCCGCCCCGGAAAAAGAGTAAGAGCAACATGCCACGATGCAGACGGCGCTGGGCGCTGGCCGGCGGGCGCGCCCGCAGCGTCTCGCACCTCACAAGACATTCAACGCTGCAATCCAACGCTGCCGCACACTCATTCAGTCAAGCAGGTTACGCCAGTGAGAGCGCTGTTTTAGGTCTTTGGGCGCACCGCAGGCTGCGCGCTGGCCGCCGGCGCCCCGGGCGGCGCAGGGCTGCCGGCGCCAGTTGGCGGCGGCGCGCCCGCCTGCGCCATGCCGCCCGCCCCAGCGGCGCCCGCCGCGTGCGGCGGGGCCCCAGGCGCCAACGATGACAACGGCATGGGCGCGCCGTCGGCCGCCGGGCTGGGCGCCCCTGGCGGGAAGCCCGGAGGCTGCGGGCCCGGCGGCGCATGCGGCGGCTCGCCGGCTCCCGGGCCTGAGGCGGCGCCTGGCCGCGGAGGGCCCCCCGCAGCCGGCGGCGCGGCCGCCTGCGCCGCCGCGAGCGCCGCCGCCTGCGCCGCCGCCGCCTCCTGGGCCGCCGCGGCGGCCGCGGCCGCCTCCGCCGCCGCCTGCCACGGCGCGCGCTGCCGAGTGAGGCCGGGACTGCGCCCCATGCTAAGCGAGGGGTAAGGCATCCCACGCGCGCATGCAGGTGCGTCGTGGTGAGCGGCGCGTGCAGGCTGAGAAAACGTGAGACGAGCCCACGCTGCACGCCTGCCCGCGGCGCTGCACGTGTTCTCAGCGGGCGCCAAGTCCGTGCCAGGAGCGCCATTGAGCATGCGGCAACGCCGAAGCACTCAGACACCTCCGGCACCATGGCGGATGCATGAAGCGCCCGACGTAGCGTCCAGGACACGCCGGGCCAGGCGGGCGTGGCGGCTCTGCAGGATGAGCAGGGCGCAGCGGGGCCGGCGCCGCCGCGGCGCCTGCTGCTCGGCAGGCGCCTGCTGCCGGCCGGCCGCCTCGGAACCGCCCCCCGGGCATGTTCATAATTACTTTAAAAGGGTATGCTTAGGGTATGCTTAGGGTCTAAGCAAGGCAGGGTACCTGCTGGTCGGCGAGCGCCTGCTGCCGGTCGGCCGCCTCAACCAGCTCCCAGGGCGTGGTCACGCGGCCGCCGAAGCGCCCGAGCGCCAGCTCCGCCACCAGCGCCTGGCTCGGGTGCGGCACCTGCACCAGGCGCGCCTGCGCCCGCCCGCGGTGCTCCTCCTGCGTGGCGCAGCGCGCGGCACTCAGCCTCCGCGCTTGCATCCCTGCATGTGCGCTGCAGGCGGCCCCGCACGCGGACGCTGCGCATGGCAGGCAGCAGAGCGGTCCTACGTCACGGGACGCGCTGGCCGCGCGCAGCGCAGGCACGCGACCGTGCACAGGCCTGCCTGCAGAACATGCTCGTGCTCGCTAAAAACGGGCGCGGCGCCGGGCCGGCGCCCGCACGCTTGCGCGGCAGCGGCTCGATGACAGGGCAGACCCGGGCACAACAAGCACGGCAGGCATCGCGCCCCGGCGCCCCGCACGGCCCGCCGGCCGCCCTGGGGGGATTCCGCGCGCGGGGCGCGCGCCTGCAGCCGCGCCTGGCGCGCCTTGGCCGCGAGCGCGGCCAGCGCCTTCTGGTGCGCGGCCAGCGTGGCGTCCGGCACGGGCAGGCTGCGGGAGAGCAGGTCGCGCGAGAACTGCTTGGTGATGTTCATTGCCTGCAGCGCTGCCTCCACGTTCACCGCCTGGCCCGCGCCCGCCTGCACGCCCTGCGCGTCCTGCGCGCCGCGAGCCCGAGGCAGTCGGCGTCCCGCTTCACAGCTTGAACGAGAGCGCGACCGTGGCGCCGGTCGCGTGGCCCAGCACCCTCCCCGCGCCCCATTGTACGTCGGACGCAGGCGTGAAAGAGCAAACGAGCCTCCTCTGAGACGCCCCGCTCCGAGCGGCATGCCGGAGAAGCCAGGCTCACCGTGGCACGGCGGCGCGGCGTACTGAGGGCGCTGATAAGCTCTGCCAGCACAACCCCTGGTGCGCACACAGTGTGGGCGCCCGCCGCTGCGACAAGCAGGCGGCACGCCGCAGGCGCGCATATCGCACGCGGCCGCCAGGGACAGGGGCGCGAGGCGGCGGCGCGCCGTGAGCGCGCGGAAGCGCTGCTGGCACTCGGCGTGCGTGCGGTGGATGCCCTGCATGGCCGACGAGCCGCACAGCACGTCCGCGACCAGCACCCAGTTGGTCGTCCCGCCGCCCGCCAGCACGCCAAACTCGTGCACGATCGCGCAGAGCAGCGTGTCCTCGTCGTTGCTCCACGGCAGCGCCTGGCCCGCTCCGCCGCGACCGCGCCCCTGCCGCCGCCGGTCCCCCGTGACGGCTCCGAGGCGCAGAACACATGCAGAGACCACGCGGCGCGCGCAGCTCGCTGGGAGCTACCCTAACCAGCACGAGCAGATCTCGCTGGGAGGCCGCTCGCTGGCGCCCCGCATACTCGTGGCCTGCCAAGACTCACCACGGGGGGGCAGGGCGCGGCGCGCGCCTGGCCGTACTGCTCCGGCCGGCCGGACAGCTGCTTGTTGGCGCCCTTCATCGCGCGGCGGTCCAGCGGGCGCAGGCCCGACTTGCGCGCCGGCTCGGCGGCGGCCGGCGCGCCGCGCCGCCCGAGCGTCGCGCGCCGCGGCGGCAGCGGCTCCTCGCTCCAGTCCTCGTCCTCGAAGTCGCGCCGCCGCTTGCGCCGCAGCCGCCCCAGCGCCTCCTCGCCCCCGGACAGCCTGCGCGCGCGGCGGCCCTTCAGCCTACACTACCCTACCCCCTCTCGCCACGAACGCGCGCGCGGCTCGGCGCAGTCAGTGGCGCCTGGTCCCGGGCATCGCCCCAGAGGCCGCGCCGCAGCGCGCCGTGCAGCCGCCCCGGCTGCAGCCGGCTTGCAGAGAGCCTGCGCTTGCGCCCCAGCGCTTGTTGGCACGGCCTCAATCATGGCCTGCCCACGCGCAGCAGCAGCGCACGCCGTCTCGTCACTGTACGGGGCCGGCGAGGGCTGGCCCGCCGTGCGGGCGCCGGGCCGCGCGGGCTGGGGGCGCACTGGCGGTCGGACAGCGCAGAGCCGGGCCGCAGCAGCGTGTTGGCCTTGCGCGCGGCGGGCGGCGGGCGGCGCGGCGTGGGCGCGCCGCCCAGCGAGGCCTCCAGCTCGCTGCCGTCCTCCGCCGCGGCCGCCGCGCGCGCCTTCTTCAGCCGCTTGGGCTTGCGGCCTGCGCGGGTAGGGTAGGGTCAGGTGCGGGCGCGCGCGCAGGCTGAGCGCGCCACCACGGCGGGCGGCGCGGCACGCCAGACGCGGTCGTCCCCACTCCGCACGCGCGCGGTGACTGTTGCGGGCCTGACGCGGCCGGCCTGTGCGTCCGCCAATCCCGCGTCCTTGCTGACGCTCGCACAGCCCGGTGCGCGGGTTGGTCTGACACGCTGAGGAGGCCACTGAGGGACCCGAGCGCAGCGCACAAGCGCGAGCATCGGAGCGTCTTGCGCCCACGCAAAGCGCCTTCCAAAAGGGCAGGTGCGCCTGCGCCGCGCTCCAAGGGCACGCTCACGCCCTGTCGCCAGCCCGACTCACGGCGGCAGCCCCAGACGCGCTCGCTGCGTCACGCCCGCGCTTCTGCGCCCCCTGTCGGCAGGCCCGCAGGCTGAGGTTAGGGTTAGGCCCGGCGCCGCACCGATGACGACGTCCTCGTCGTCGCCGTCGGCCTCCTCGCGGCGCCGCGCGGCCGCGGCCTCCAGCACCGCGCGCCGCGCGGCCTCCACCTCCTCCTCCAGCTCGCGCTCCTCCTGCGCGCGCACATTGAGGGTTAGGGTCAGGGCCCATCCTCCCTGGGCCGTCTCACTCGGGCCGAATCCTAGCCGTCCATCTTTGGCCGCCCACCACCAGCCGCGTCAGCCCGGGAGCGCGACCTGCAGCGCACGGCGCCCAAGGCCATAGCAGGCATTGCGGCGCCGCCGCCTGCGCCTTGCACCCGCGCCTCGCGGATTGGCTCGTCGCATCGTCTGCCCGGCTGCCCGCCACCAGCGGCCGCCGCCGCGCGCGCCGCGCCCGCGCATGCTCTGCAGCACCGGCCAGGCGCAACTCCCGCAGCGCACCCCTCTGGCCGCTGGGCTGAGGGCTATGCGCTGCCTCTGCCTGCGCCTGCAGCGCGCGCCTGCGCTGCAAGCACGGCGCGCCCGCTGCGCTGCGGTCATCCCTTGCTCACTCCTTGGGCCCCATGCGCCCGTCCCCCCACTGCCCGCGGCAGGCGGGCGGAGCGCAGCCCCATGCGCCGCAGGCCAGCAGCGTAGAGCTGTGCCGCCATGGCGCGCAGGAGAGCCCGCAGCCGCTCGCCCGCCGCCTGTCCTGCTCCGCACTCGGAAAGCAGCGGGGCCCGGGCGGGGCGGGGTTGCCCGCCTGGAGCCGCGCCACGGCCACCTCGTCGGCGAGCTCCCGTAGGTGCGCCTCCAGGGCGTCGGCAAACCCCGGTGCGGCGTGGTAGGTCAGGGCGGCTGGTGCGGCGCCGCCAGCCGCCGCCCCGGCCGGCGCCGCCGCCGCGCTCGCGCCGGACGGCCCGGCCGCACGGCCGCTCGCGCGGCGCTCCTCCTGCGCGGCCGCCCGCGCCGCCTGCGCGGGCGCGGGCAGCTTAGCTGCTTGTCACGCGTAGGGCTAGGGTAAAACGTTGCGCCGCACGCATCCGCACGGGCCACCGGAGGCCCACTGCAGGGCACAGCACAGGTCCCTGGCTGCCGCGCGTTCGGCGCGCGCGCAAAGCCCGCCGCACCCAGGTCGGACACTGTGGGCGTTTGCTGCGCCAAAGCGCACTCCAAAGCGGTGCAGGTGTGCCGGCCAGTACGTGACATGGCGGTCATGGTTCGCGCCTTCGCGGCTGCGGCGCCCCCACGGACGTCCGCGGCCACCGGCGCCGCGCGCAGCCCGCCCCGCAGCGCAGCTGCGGCGGCCGCATCCGCCAGCGCCTTTGCAGCCGCCCGCTTCCACAGCCGCTCCTGCGTGTGCGTCGCGCCCGGCTGTGCACTTGTCCCCTCAAGCAGCCAGCAGGCAGCCACTGGCCAGCCTGCCCAGGTGCAGGGCCGGACAGGCCCGGCACAGGGCGGTGGCTCGTCGTCGCTGCCGCCCACGCAGCCTGCCACTGGCTCAGCCAGCCATGCATGGGCACGCAGGGTATGCAGTGCAGCCCTTGTCGCAGACTGGCGCCACAGCGCAACAACGCCAGCCCCGCATCCGCGGCACGCCCAGGCAGCGGCTGCCACTGCGCGCGGCCTGCGCCCAGCGCGCCGCGCCTGCCTCCCCGGCGCGGCGTGGGGCGCGCCTGCGCAAAGTCCTGCTGCAGCCAGCGCGCCTCCTGGAGCAGCAGGTCCCAGTGCGCGGCGGCCCGCGCGGGCTCCGGCTGCGGGCGCCCGAAGGCCAGCGACAGCCGCGCGCGCGTCGCCCTGGCAGCCTGCGCCCGGCGCGGCCCACCGTCTAGGGTCTCTCCAGGCGGCCGGCACCCGACGCCAGGACGGCGCGGCGCACGCGACGCCAGCGATTTCGCTGACCGCTGGCCGCTGCGCCCGGCGCACCACAGCACAGGCGCAGCTGCGGCAGCTTGCGCACACCCCCCCACAACATCCGTCGTGCCCCAGACGCAGCTCAATGCCGCAGCTGGAGAGACGTGGGCGCACTGCCACCCAGTCGGCACGACTTGCGCGCATGCATGGCGGCCGGGCGCCCAACGCCGCCGGCGCGCCCGGCACGCATGCCGCCTGAGCAGGGAGTGGCGCGCGCGCCTGCGCGGCTGCAACCAGCGCATCCTCTCGCCGGCGCTGCTCGGCGGCAGCGTCCGCGCCGCCGCCGCCGCTGCCGCCCGCCGCGGCTGGGCCTGCGGGCGCTGCTGGCGCGCCATCCTGCGCCGGCCGGCTGGCGGCCTGCGCCGGACCCGGGGCCCCCGCCTGCGGGCATCCCCGCAGCGCGCGTGAGCTCAGCGCGTGTACGTCGAGGGGAATGCAAGGCGGACGGCACGCCAGCACTCGAGCGGCCCGTCCTGCCCGTAACGCTTGCCTCTCTGGCCGCCCAGCTGGCACGCTGCCGGCACGTTGCGAACCAGGTGGTATCAATATGAAGTGTACGCGCCGGACGCGCGCGAGCCCTGCGCTGCGCGGGCGTGGGCCACAAGCCGGCGCGGCGCGCACCGGGGTCCCGCAGCGCTCGTGCGGCAGCTCCTCGCCCTTGACCGCCGCCCTCTTCAGGCCCTCCAGCTTGACAGCGGCGCCGCCGCTGCCCACCAGCACCGCCTCAGCTGACACCCCTGCACCGCGCGGCAGGCCGCCCTTGCTTCATTGCCTGTCCGCTGCATGCATGCGCTCGCCCAAGCACGGCAGCGGCAGCCTCGCGCACGGTGCGCTCGCGCACAGCAGCGCACAGAACTTCAAACGTGCCCGAGCAGCGCGCGCGCGCCTGCCGGGGTCACCGCGCCGTTGGGCGGCCTGAGCGCGGCGATGTCGCGTCCGGCAGAGCCTGGCCGTCCCTTCTGGCCCATCCAGCGGGCGCGTCAGCAGCCCATGGGCCCCGCACGCCCGGCGCGGGCGCACGCGGGCGGGCAGCCGCTCCGCCGCAGGCCTCGCGCGCTCAGGCCGTGCGCGGGGCCTGCACACAGGCAAGGGGTGCAGTGCGTCAGTGCCCGGGTTGCCCACGGTGCTGTCACGCAAAAAAGCAGGATCAGTTGCGCGCCCGGCAAATGCATGTAGCAAGATGTGGTGCGGCTGCGCATGTTCTGGCTCAGAGTGGCATTGTGTGGGCACGTTGGGTGACACCGTCAACAGCAAGACGCCACAGGGCTGCAGCACTGCGACAGGCGACCGTCAGCCAGGCCAAGAGCAGCCCACTATCATCAAGCCGGGCCCAGCGTCGCCGAGCAGCGATCCCTGCCCGGCGTACGAAGCTCCTCCAGCAGCACGACGAGACGGATGCAGGGCGCGCCGCAAGGCAGCGCGATCGGATTGATGTTGAGTACAAACATGATGCCCCGACAGCTCCCGACCTGGCCAGCGCTGACCACCCCGGGCCCGGTGGCCAGCACGAGGACAAGAACAGGCCCCGAAAGAGAGCCGACGAGCCCACTGCTCGCAATTTTACCGTTTTCTGTTCCCAGGAGCAGGGCCTGCCTGGGGACCCTGGCCGCTGCAAAAGCAAGCCCAGCGCGTATGGCGCGGGCGCGCACGCCGAGTGGGGCCGGCAGGAAGCGCCGGGGGGCCGCGCGCACCTTCAAAATGTTGCGGGGCGGATGCCGCGCCGAGCGACCGCGGCGCGCGCGTCAACGAGCGCGCTCCTTGCTGGCCTGCGCGTGCCGCGCCCCGATTGCAGCGCTGACGCCGCGCTGCTAGCTCACACACGCGCCCGGCTCATACTGTGCACAGCCAGCAGCGGGCACGGCGACAGCAGCGGGAAATAATATGGCAAACGAAAATACAATTAAGCAGCAGGGTAGGGCTGGGGAGCAAGCTCGAGTTCCAGGCATGGCGCACCAGTCCAGTACCGACATAGCACTTAGGCGCGATGTTGGGCGCCTGTGCCCGCCGGCTGGGCGGCCGCGCGCGCGGCCTGCCCGGCCTGGCGCGCGTGTATGCGACCGCCACGCCGCCCAAGCCGGTGCCGCTCGCCAAGATGAAGGACAGTTTCCTGGACGGCACGTCGTCCACGTACCTGGAGCAGCTGCAGGAGCGCTTCAACGAGAACCCGGAGAGCGTGGACAAGACGTGGGCCAGCTTCTTCCGCAGCCTGGGTGCGCCGCGCTGCCGCTCGCGGGGCGCGGTAGTCTGCAACCCCCCACTACACCGACATGCTGTGCTGCTCTCAGCCTGTCTGGTATTGCTGTAACCTACACAGCTTGGCTGACGGGGCGCAGTCCCTGAGCACAGCTGTTGCTGGTGCCCCCGCGCTGGTAGGCTATGGGGCCTGCTATATCGCTCACTGCTATCAGCATGATTGCGTCCGTGAGTATGCATCCTTTGTAAGCGCCGCCGCTGGAACTCGAGTTGGACACAGCTCCTTGTCTCAGGTATGCGTGACCACACTCGCCGTGACTTAAGCAGAGCTTGGCCTGACGGCTTTCCTGCTGCGCTGCAAAGCGCGGCGCACGTGCACCATATTTGGCGGAAAGTTTGCACTTGTCGGAAGGCAGCCTTATGCTCCCGTGGCGTATTGCTTGGACGCAGTGCTCCTGCTCAGGCAGGCTGCGCACAACCGACTGGCCGTTACCCTTTGACCGCTTGCGCTGCTGCGGCGCATGGCTCGCCGCCGAAGGCGGGCCGGCCGCAACCGGCGCCTCTGCGTCGAGCTGCACAACAACTGCGCTGGGCTTTGCCAGCCCGGCGTGGGTACGGCATGGGCTTGATATTTGCGATAGGCCCCGAGCGCGTGTTCGTCGCGGCGCAGAGCACGGCGTGGCGCCGGAGGCCGTGGCGGAAGCATACCACTCATTCGAGCAGGGGGGCAGCCAGATCTCGCCGCTGTCCGCCGCGGCGGTCTCCAACCAGACCATCCAGGAGAGCCAGCGGCTGCTGCTCCTCGTGCGCGCGTACCAGGCGCGGCCGCGCTCGTGCACCCCCCAGTCGCGCAAACATGCAAGGGCCGGGGCCCTGCTCAGTGCACTGCAACCTGCGCGGAGGGCGCTCGTCTTCCTCTGGGGCGCTGCGCTCAGCTGCACCGGCGCTGGAGCGTCGCGTACTTGTAGTGGCTGAGCTCGGAATGCACGCGCTCTGGCGTCTGCGAGCCCTGTGCTGCGGCAGAGCTGTTGCTGCTCTCGCTGCCGCAGAGAGCCTGGGTCTTCGACTGCTGTGCGGCACAGCCCTGCTGCCAGGTGTTGGCAGGAAGCAACGCCTGCTGCCGAGCTGGAGCGGGGCGCCCAGTCGACGGCCGCGCCCCGCGCGGCACAGTCCGCATCAGGGCCTGACCGCTCGCGCGCGCGGCGGCCAGGTGAACGGCCACTTCAAGGCCAAGCTGGACCCGCTGGGCCTGGACGAGCGGCCGGTGCCGCTGGAGCTGGACCCCGCGCTCTACGGCTTCTCCGACAAGGACCTCGACCGCGAGCGCGCGCCCGCCTCCGGCCCCAGAGGGTTTGCGCAGCTCCGGCATGGTCCTTGGCGACAGGGTAGGGAGCAGGGCAGGGAAACATCGTGTGCATCAACACGTTGTGAGCGTGCCTACGTCGCGCCAGCGCACGCATCCACCTGCGCGCTCTCCAGCAGGACCGCGCACTCTAGGACACCGGCTGCGAGCGCGCCCTGTCTGCGTGGCTGCAAGGCGGGCTTTGGCTGTGCCGTCACGTGCAGCGCCTGCGGCGGCCCCCACTGGTGCGGCTCCCATCGAAACTGCCGGGCATGCGCGCGCGGGCGGACAGTTGCGAGCGCGAGCGCCGTGCGCACCGCCTCCTGGCCGCGCTCACGGGCGGGCCGGGCCGGGCACGCATGCGGGAGGCCTGCCGCGCGCCCCGGCGAGCGGGCGCGGGCCTCTGATGTGTATGCGCGGCCAGGTTCTTCCTGGGCACGTGGAACATGAAGGGCTTCCTGAGCGAGGAGCGGCCCATCCGCACGCTGCGCGAGGTGATCGACCGCCTCAACGACGTCTACTGCAGCACCACCGGCTACGAGGCGCGCGCGCGGCGGCCCGCGCCGCCTGCGGCCGGCCGCGGCGGCCGCGCCAGAGCAGCGCTCTGCATGTGAATGTCTGGTCTCCGCCGTGGGCTTGGTCTGTCGCGCGCCCTCTCTGCGGTGCGGAGGGCAGTGTGCTGCGCAGGAGGGCGCTGTGTGTGTGCTGAGCGGAGAGCGCACGCGCCACTGCATGGGCAGCCCTGCTCGCCTGCCCGCCGAGCGGCTCCGCAGCGCGCTGTGCAGGACGGCTGCGGCTGGCCCGCCACTGCCTTGGCGGCCACCAGGGTCGAAGACCGCACACCTCCCAGCCCTGCTCCCAAGCCCTCTCGTTCTGCGCAGCGCACGGCGCCGCGCGCGCGCTCACCGGTCCGCTGCGGCGCGCGCAGTACATGCACATCCCCGTCCGCGACCAGTGCAACTGGCTGCGCGAGCGCATCGAGACGGCCGAGGCGGTGCGCGTCCGCCCTGCACCGGGCCCTCGCATGCGGCTCTCGAGCATGCGCGCGCCCAGCCTGCTGGCGCCGCCGCGCTCATGTGCATGCGTGTGCGCTGCGGAGGGCCCGCAGTGGGCGAGGCACGCGGCGCGCGGCGCCGGCTGCGGCTGGGCGCGCGCGCGCATGCGCATGCATGCGCCGGGCGATGCCGCAGCGCAGCCGGGCGTGGAGGGAGGCCGGGCGTGGCGCGGAGCGGGCGCAGCGAGCGCGCTGTGACCTCTGCCGGGGGCGGCGCAGCAAAACCGGTACTCGCCGGAGCGCAAGCTGCACACGCTCGACCGGCTGGCTTGGAGCGAGATGTTCGAGTCGTTCCTGGCCAACAAGTACACCGCCGCCAAGCGCTTTGGCCTGGAGGCGCGCGCCCGCGCGGGCGCCGCCGGGCCCCCTGGACGAGCGGCGATGCCGCCGGGCGCGCAGCCGCCGGGCCGGCCGTGCGGACAGCTCGGCGCCTGTGCTGCGCCGACCTGGGCTCAGCTTTGCTGTGGAGGCGGTGCCTGGGACGCTGGCAGCAGCTGCGCGGCGGCGCTGCGTCGCCATGGGGCACCGCCTCCGTTCCAGTGCCACTCTGTTCTCCGCCTGCATGGCGGCGCGGCGGCGGCGAGCCCGTGCCGAGGCGCCGCCGCGCGCGCGACAGGGCTGCGAGGCGCTCATCCCGGGCATGAAGGCGCTCATCGACCGCAGCGCCGAGTCGGGCGTGGAGTCCATCTGCATCGGCATGCCGCACCGCGGTGCGCGCCCCCGCAGACGCGCGGGCGCAGGGGCGGGCGCAGGCGCGCATGCGTTGGCTACAATGCCGGTGTGAGGCGCTTGCGCGAGCTTACGAAGGCAGCGCGTGCGCCGTGCGTTCGCGCCGCCCGCGAGGCGCGCCCGAGCCTGTGCGCAGCGGATGCCCCGCAGCATCGGGCGGCCCGGGCCCCGCCGCGAGACCCGGGGCGGACACGCTTCTCGTGTGAAGGGGCGGCAGCCGTTTCGTGAGGAGGGCGCGGCAGGGAGCTCGCGTTGGTGGGCCTGAGGGCGGCCGCCGCCGCGGCTGCGCGCGTCCCCCTGGCGGCGGGTTTAGGGCGCCCGGCGCCCCCCAGGCGGCAGGTTTAGGGCACGCGGCCGCCGCGCTGACGCGCGCGGCCCCCGCGCCAGGGCGCCTCAACGTGCTCGCCAACGTGGTGCGCAAGCCGCTGGCGCAGATCTTCAGCGAGTTCACCGGCACCGTGCCGCTGGGCGACTACTATATGGGCTCCGGCGACGTCAAGTACCACCTGGGCACCAGCTACGATCGGCCCACCGCGTCCGGCAAGCGCGTGCACCTCTCGCTGCTGGCCAACCCGTCGCACCTGGAGGCGCGGCCCCGGCCCGGCCCGCGCCGCGCGGCGGCCCGCGCCCGCGGGCCGCTGCCCTCCCGCGGCGGGCGCGCGTGCCCGGCCCTGCCTGGCACCCCACCGCAAACCAGAGGCTGGCCCGGCGCGCGCGTCGAGTGCGCAGCACGGGATGCTGTTCCCGTCCCGCCGGCACCGCAACGCCTGCAGGTCCTGTCAGCAGTGCGGGGTCTGCTGCAGAGCTGCATGCGTGAGCGCGCGTGCCGAGCGCGTGCGTCGATGCTGCGCCTGCGCGGGGCGCCAGGCGGTGGACCCGGTGATGCTGGGCAAGGTGCGCGCGAAGCAGTACTACAGCGACGACCACGCGCGCGAGCGCAACCTGGGCATCCTGCTCCACGGCGACGGCAGCTTCTCCGGCCAGGCGCGCCGCGCGCGACACCCCGGCTCCGCGCTCCCAGCGCAGCCGCGAGCGGTTGCGCGCAGCGGCAAGCTGCGCAGCGCTCGGCGCCGCGCCCGCAAGCGTCCGAGGCGCCGCCGCCGCCGTGGGTGACTTGCAGGGCAGCGCAGCGACAGGGCCGCCCAGCAGCGCGCCGCGCGCCGCGCAGGGCGTGGTGTATGAGACGCTGGACATGAGCGCGCTGCCGGACTACACCGTCGGCGGCACCATCCACCTGGTCGTCAACAACCAGGCGTGCCCCCGCCCGGCGCCCTGCCGGTCTGTGCCACAATCCAACGCTGCCCTGCACGCGGACGCACGGAGTGGCGCGCCTCGCATGCAGCGGGCCGGCCCGCACCCAGCCTGACTCTGTCCTGCCTGCGCGCGGGTCCTGTCCTCGCGTCCGCTGCCGAGGGGCGTGCAGCAGCGCGCGCAGCTCGGCGCGCTTGGTCAGCGTATGTCGCCGCGGCAGGGCAGCGTGCCATACCTGGGCGCTGCGATGTTGCCGCTCCCGGGGGGCGAGGGGGCCTGGCCGCCCGCACACAGGCGCGCCCGCGGTTGTAGGGTAGGGTATAACCCTGTAACCCGGCCGCCGCGCGCAGGTGGCCTTCACGACCGACCCGCGCAAGAGCCGCTCCAGCGCGTACTGCACGGACGTGGCCAAGGCGCTCAACGCGCCCATCTTCCACGTCAACGGCGACGACGTGGAGGCGCGCGCCCGGCCTGCCGCGCGCTCCATGTCGCCACCCGCGCCATGTGGCTCTGCCCGCCGAGGCTGCTGGCTGTGATCGCGCCGGGGCGATGCGCACTGCCAGGCAGCCGTGTGCGCTTGGGGTGCGCCGTCGCTTCAAGTCTGGAAGCATCCCTGCGAGCGGGCGTGTCTGCCGCAACATCCTGAGCCGCTGCCCGCACATGGCTTTCTGCGGCATGCTGCTGCGCGACCAGCAAGGGGAGCGCTGCGTTTGCGGATTCCAGGCATGATGCGAGTGCAGAGTGAGGCGACCGTGAGCCGTCAACTGCCGCGCTCGGCGATGCCCCCGCGCTGCGTGCTGGCGCCCGGCGAGGCTGCGACACGGGCGGGCCGCGCGCTGCGTGCTGTGCGCTGAGGAGGGGCGCGGCCGGGCGGCCAGGCGGTGGTGCACGTCTGCGAGCTGGCCGCGGACTGGCGGCAGCGCTGGAAGACGGACGTGGTGGTGGACATGGTGTGCTACCGGCGCTACGGGCACAACGAGATCGACGAGCCCAAGTTCACGCAGCCGCTAATGTACCAGGCGCGCCGCGGCCCAGCTGTTGCCCTGCAACCCATGCCGCGCCTGCGCGCGCCTGTCGGGCGGGGCGCCGGCGCGCGCCGTCCTGGGGCGGGTTATCCCTGGCGCCCGCCCTTCACCAGGCTCCCCTCAGCACGACCGAGCCTGACACAGGCGGCCGCGCTGCGCCGCACAGCCGGGCAGGCGAGCGTCCCCCGGTGGCCCTGACAGCATGCGCACATGCCGAGCCGCATGCCCCAGGTCCCTGCTGCGGCCCCGACCGGCGCCGGGCGCGCGCCTGTCCGGGCCGCGCGGACAGGGGCGGGGCGTCCCACCCGCGCTCACAGCGCCCGCCGCAGGGGCGGAGAGCGCGCGCCCGGCGCTGCCATGCCCGCGCGCTGCTGCTTTGATGCGGGCGAGCCCCGGCGCAGGTGATCCAGCAGCACAAGAATGTGTACCAACAGTACCAAGAGCGCCTGATCGCGGAGGGCGTCGTCACGAAGGAGCAAGTCGCGCGCATATCCGACAACGTGCACGCGGCGCTGCAGGCGCGTCTGGCCGCGCCGTGCTCGGCCCTGCCCGCCTCGCCTCGTGGCCGGGAGCCCTCCGTTGGGCTTGGTGCCGCCGCAGCCCGGTGCGCGCACGCGCGTCAGGGGGGGCGGCGATGCGCGGCGGGCGGCATGGCGCAGGCGCGCATGCGCGCGGCGCCAGAGCAGACCGCACGGGACTCGCCGGCTGGCCGACACCCAAGGCTTCACCTGCCCCGCACGCCGCACGCGCGCAGGGTCGGCCGGGCGGGCAGGGCACCCGCCTGTGGTCTGGGCTCCGCCATGGCGGGGGCCGGCGTGGCTGCGAGGAGGCGGCCGGGGGGGCAGGGCAAGGCAGGGAGGGCCGGGCCTGAGCGGGCGGGCCGCGTTCAGGGCCGCGTTAACCCTACTATTCCCTAACCCTAACCATGTCCTCGCGCAGGCCGAGTTCGAGAAGGCGCGCGACTACAAGCCGGAGGCCAAGGACTGGCTGTCCAGCTACTGGGCCGGCTTCAACTCGCCCAACCAGACCGCGCGCATCCGCAACACCGGCGTGCCCATGAACTTCCTGAAGGAGGCGCGCCCCGCGCGCCGCGCGCCGGCGGCGCGGCGCGAGCAGTGCCGCCCGCCGCAAGCCGCCGCTGCTGCACCGCAGAGCCGGCATGTGCGCAGGGGCGCACGGCATGCCAGGGCGAGGCGGGAGCGCGCGTGGCGGCGTGTCTGAAGGAGGGGATGCGCGCCCGGCGTGACTGTGGGCCGTGCATGCGCGGCCGTGCGCACGCGTGCGCCGACCACGCCGCAAGCGCAGGTGGGCTACGCCATCACGCGGCTGCCCGAGGACTTCACGCCGCACAAGCAGATCAAGCGCGTGTACGAGCAGCGGCGCAAGATGGTGGAGACTGGCGAGGGCGTCGACTGGGCCATGGCCGAGGCGCTCGCGTTTGGCACGCTGCTGTCGGAGGGCGCGCCCCGCGCCCCCCGGGCTCGGCGCATGCAAGGCAGCGGATCGGGGTGCCTGGTGCTGGACATGGGCGGGGCACCGCACAACGCTGTTCGCGGCCAACGGACGTCCCTTCAGTGCGCCCAGCCGTACCAGGGTGCCACCGAGGACATGCTGGGCCATGCTGTAAAGCAGACAGCTCTCGTCCCCCAAGCAGCACGCTCCTGGTAGGTGCACGAGGCATGGCGCCCCGTGTGGAGCGCTGGTGATGGCACGCCTTTGTGTCCTGCGACCCGGCAGAGTCGGTGAGGCGCCGCCCTGCAGGCACGCAAAGTGACGCTCGCCTCGCAGTCCACGGTCTGCTTGTCGGGGCGGACAAGGCAGAGCGCGGCCGCTGCGGCGCCGACGCCCGGGCGCGCGCTGCGGCGCAGGCAACCACGTGCGGCTGAGCGGGCAGGACGTTGAGCGCGGCACGTTCAGCCACCGGCACGCCGTCGTGCACGACCAGAAGACCGGCGAGCACTACACGCCGCTCGGCCACGTGTTCTCGGGCCAGAAGAAGCGGCAGTTCACGATCAGCAACTCGCCGCTGAACGAGTTTGGCGTGCTCGGCTTCGAGCTGGGCTACGCGCTGGAGAACCCCAACTCGCTCGTGCTCTGGGAGGCGCAGTTCGGCGACTTTGCCAACGGGGCGCAGGCGCGCGGCCGCCCCCAACACCGGCGGCTGTGGTGTGCCGGTCGCCTTGCAGCCGGGCACAGCCGCGCCTCGTGGCGGCGGTACATCTCTGAACGCTTGTGTGTAGGCGCGGGCTGCGCCCCTTGCGGCCGCCCGGAGGGGCTCAAGCCTTGGCACAGCGTGTCGCTCGGCAAGTCCGGTGTGCCAAAGGCCCTGTGCGGTCTGTGCCCGGCCGCTTAGGGCGCCAGTTCTGGCGCGCAGGTGATCTTCGACCAGTTCCTGTCGTCCGGTGAGCAGAAGTGGGTGCGCCAGAACGGCCTGACGGTGCTGCTGCCGCACGGCTACGACGGCCAGGCGCGCGCCCGCACGCGCCGGCGCGCGCTCGGGGGTTTTTGCGCGCACGCAAGGCTTTTGCCGCGCACGGCCGGCCGGCGCTGCGGGGGGCTGACCCGCCAAACCCTTGCAGGGCCCGGAGCACAGCAGCGCGCGCATGGAGCGCTTCCTGCAGATGGTGGACGAGAACCCGTACCAGGTCCCGGAGGTCGACACCACCAAGTGGTTTGGCGGCGGGCACCTGGGCGCGCAGACGCAGCAGATTAACCAGCAGGCGCGCCGCGCCGCCCGCGCCCCCCTCCGGCCCCAGCCTGTTGGCGGGCGCAGTGCGGGGTTGCGCACCTGCACCACTCCTCACCAGCTCGGCAGCACCAAGAGGTCTGCATGTCGCTCGGAGGCCAGCAAGCAAGCGCTGCATTGCGCGTGACGGTGGAGCCCTGGGAGCCTTACATGGAGGCGCAGCCCGTGTTCAAGCCGTGAGCGTGGTACTTTGGCACGGGGGCTGCACCATGCGCATCCACTGTATGCATGAGTACATGTCCAGGCAGTTTAAAGTTCATTGTGTACCAGAGTGGGCCCCTCGTCCAGCGCCGCTGCGCCGCAACACCTCTGTTTGGCGTGCCTGGCCGCCAGCATGCAGGCGGCCAACACTGTGGTGGTGCTCACAGTCCTGCATTGCCCGCGGCGCCTCAAGAACTCACCGGCCCGGCGCCATGCTTTGCGCCTGACAGGCGCCCGGGCCGCCGACGCGTGCGGGCGATTGATGTGACAGCGCTGGCGGTCTCCTACCCGCCGCCCTCAATGCATTATAGGGATAGGGTTAGGGTAGAGACCCCTGACGCCCGCCCTCCCACCGCGCGCAGGTGGCCAGTATGACGGCGCCGCCCGACTTCCACGCTGCCCTGATGCATCATGGGTTTAGGGTTAGGTTAGGGCCCCCCCTGACGCCCGGGCGCTTGTTCTGGCGTGCAGGTGGCCAACGTGACGACGCCGGCCAACTACTTTCACCTGCTGCGCCGCCAGATCCACCGCCAGTTCCGCAAGCCGCTCATCCTGATGGCGCCCAAGGCGCTGCTGCGCCTCCCGGCCGCCAAGTCGCCGCTGTGGGAGTTTGACGACCTGCCCGACGACAAGGCGCACCCGCGGGGCCGGCCGCTCGCCGCCCAGCTGTCCGCCTCAAGTCGCTATGGTCTCGATGCAGGGCATGAGCGGCTGGCGCCCTCAGACAGCGAGCCGCAGACGCGGCAGCGCAGCCCTTGGCTGAATGCGCACTGACGCCGCTCGGGCGCTGCAGGGCATCGAGGGCGTGCGCTTCAAGCGGCTGATCATGGACGAGTCGGCCACGGACCGCTCGCCCAACCCGCCGGAGGACCCCTCCAAGAAGCGCGTCGTCTTCTGCACCGGCAAGGTGCTGCGCCGGCGCGTGTAGGGTAGGGTGGGGCCGGCGCGGCTGGCCGCGCAATTTGGGAGCGGCGCGCGCCTGGGGTGCCGCTTGGCACGATGGCGAAGCCGTGACAATGCGTGATGGTTTTGCAGTTGTGCCTGTGGTGCGAGCCACAGGCCTGCAGCCCTGAGCGTTCGGCCAACAGGGAGACATGCTGACCCTGCGTGGCCGCGCCCAGGTGTACTACGAGCTCGCGGCGGAGCGCGCAAAGCGTGAGCTGGAGGGCGAGATCGCGATCGTGCGCGTGGAGCAGCTGGCGCCGTTCCCGTTCGACCTGGTCATGCGCGAGATGCGGCGCTACCCGCAGGCGCCCGTCATGTGGTGTGCGCCCGGCGCGCGCGCCCTGCGCCGCGCGGCGCTGCGGCGCAGCTCTCCGGCACCGTCCCCCTCTATCCCTGCCCGGCGCGACGGGCGCCGCTGCCTGTGGGCGCCAGCCTTGCGCCCCGCCTCGCGCAGCACCGCGGCGGGGCGTGCGGTCGCCGGAATCATAATTCACCCTACCCTACAACCGGTCGGCGCGCGGGGCGGCGGCAGGTGCCAGGAGGAGCCGCTGAACCAGGGCGCATACTACCACGTCGCGCCGCGGCTCAAGACGTGCCTGAACGCGCTGGAGCGCGAGGAGCCGCACCAGCTGCCGTACGCGGGCCGCCCGGCGGCGGCCGCCACCGCGACCGGCTACGCCAAGGTGCATGCTAAGGAGCAGGCGGCGCTGCTGAGTGATGCGCTGACCCTCTAGGGCTGGGTCAACCCTCTAGGGCTGGGCCGCCCGGGGGCGCCGGCCGCGCGAGCTGGCTGTACAGGATAGGGGAGTTCTTTCTTTTGCGTTTGTGTAATGTGAGGGCCTGGGTGTTTTCAGTGTGTCGGGTGTGCGTGGCGATTGGCGCGTGCAGGACGCGGTTGGGAGCGCGCGGCACCCATGTCAGGCATCGGGAACTCATTACATGGCATGCAAGAAGCCGCACTGTCCGGCCTCAGCCTTGGGCCCCGGCTGCCACTTTTGAATAGCGCACATGCATGCAAGTGCGCTCAGGCCGGCGCTGAGCAACAATCCCCACAGGAGTCCGAAGACACCCAAGCCCCTCCTGCACACGCCGGCAGTGCCACTGGCTCTGGCCCGGCCTGCCCTATTTGTACATGCGACGTGCTGCCAGCCGGCTCTGCACATGCCAATAACTATCACAGAGTCTGCGAACTCCGCTGCTGCAGTCAGCGCCTGCTCCAGCCGTAAGGCACGCGCTATGACGGCCACCCGGCTGCCGATGGCCACCCATGGCAGGCTCCGCTCTTGCAGCCCGAAAGCCAGACTCAAGCAGCCGCTTGAGTGGCATGCCCCAGCACAAACAGGCTTAAGGCCTCTCATCTGCTGGGCTTTATGCAGCTCTGAGGCTCTCCTGCCACGCATGTAAATGCGGGAGCGCTTCTGCCGTTCCCACAGCACGGCAGCTGGTGAATTGCAAAGGCCCGTATGCATGAGGCGCCCGAGCTCAAGCGCTGACACTCCTGCGACTGTCAAAGCAGAGGCCCGGCCTAGAGCACCCTAGGCGGCGCAGCTCCACTCGGACGACCGCCGGGCAGCCCCCAGAGCAGGCGCTGGCTGGGAACGCAGCGCGCCGCCCAGCCCCGCTGCCTCCAGCGTCCAGCACTGGGGGCCGTCGGCAGCCTCTGGCGCTCGTGGCGCCTAGGCCTGCGCGGCCGCGCGCGCCGCCGCCGGCCGCGCGTGGGCCCCGCCGCAGAGGCCCTCTGCGCCTGGCAGCGCAGGCAGCGCCAGCGGCCCCGGCCGCCCGCCGGGCAGCGCGCGCAGCCGCCGGCCCACCACCAGCGTGTTGGTGCACACGCCGTTCACGCAGCTCAGGCCGTTGGAGCACACAAAGTTGCACGTGCCTGCGCGCGCGCGCGCACGCACAATCGCCGCCCTACCCTAACCCCGCACGCCTGACAGCGCTGCGCAGGGCGTTGGCTCCCCGCGCAGCCTCCGGCGCGCCCGCCGCTGGCTGGGCCCAGTCGGCAGCGCATGTGCCCGCGCGGCGACATGAGCACGCGCGCGAGGCTGGCCGTCGCCGGCGCACAGGCGCGGGCCGCAGCGGGCGGCGGCGCGCACCGCAGTTGTTGCTGTCCTGCTGCAGGAATGCGCAGAAGGGGGTGCCGGACGCGGAGGTGCACCGCGTGGACTGGCCCTGGCACGTGAACGTGCAGCGTCCGTTGATGCACGACGTGAACGCGTTGGGGTCGGTTGGGCACACATTCCCGCACGTCCCGCTGCGCGCGCGCCGGTCAGAGCCCGTCAGGGCTGCGGCGGGCCTGACCGGCTGGAGCCACTGACAACCCGCGTGCAGCTGCGCGCCTGCTCGCTATGGCGCGCATGCGCATAAATGCTACTGCAGGAGCGCATGCGTAGTGTGATCACGAACTGTGTCTCCTTGCAGCCGTCACAGGCAGGCAATGCCTGCGAAGAAGGTCACAGTAGGGTCTGGGCGCACGCAATCGCATGCAAGGGGGCACATCATGCTGTCTGGTGCATGCACTCAAACCCCCCACTGTAGCATGACTGCCAGGGTTGGGGGCGGGGCGGGCACCAGTTGCTGGTGTCCGTGGCCAGGTTGACGCAGAGCGAGTTGCCGTTGGTGCCGCACTGGTTGGGGTACTGCCGCAGGCAGATGATGCCACAGATCTGCGCGCCCCGAGCGCTCTCGGCATGTCAAGAGCCCAGCGCTGCAGCGAGCCGGAGAATGTACACGGCACAGCGCGCGCATGGGCAACCGGAGTGTCTGCACGACCGGGCGCATGGTAGTGCTGAGCCCTGACAGCAGCAGGGCGGCCGGCGCACTCGTTTGGGCACGGTGACAGCGCGCTGCGCTCGGGCGACCGAGCGGCGAGCAGGGCGCGCATGGACGCAGGGCGCCCCAGGCATGTCAGGCGAGCGGGGGGCTGGGGCAGGGGCGGGCGCGCGGCGGGCGCGCACGCCGGCGGTGCAGACGCGCGTGCCGCGGCTGTTGGGGTCGGCGGGGCAGGAGTTGGCGCAGGAGCCGCAGTAGTTGGGGTCGGTCTGCAGGTTGGCGCAGAAGGGGCCGCTGCCGGTCTGGCACTTGGTGAGCGCAGCGCTGAGGCAGGTGGCGATGCAGTTGCCGGCCACGCACTGCGCCGTCTGCGCGCGCCCGCGTGCGCCGCGGCGCGTCAGGCACGCGCCGCAATGCGCGTTTTGGACGCGGGGCAGGAGCAGGCTGCAGGTCAGAATCAGGGTAGGACCCTGCACGGACCCTGGCAGCGGCCGAATCACGCGCTGCGCGGTGCAGGCGCCTATGGGCCGCGCACTCTGCCCAGCTGTGGTCGCGCAGCGCAGGGACGCCAGCGTGCGCGGCATGCATGCAGCGAGACAGTGCCAAGGGTGGGTCAGCCAGGCTGGGGCAGGCGGCCGGGCAGGCTGCCGCCCATGCGCAGCTCCGTCGGCGCATGGGATCCGCATGCTGCTGAGCCGTGGCTGGCAGCAGCGCTCGCAGGGGAGCGGTCCGCGGGCGGGCACACTGCAGAGCGCTCCTGGCGCTGCTCTGGCCCAGCGCCTGGCGCGCCAGCTGCGGCGCTTGTTTGACAGGGGCGAAACGGGCCGGCGCGGCCGCGCGCCTGCACGTTGGGCAGGCTGACGCAGAAGAAGCCGCACTGGCCGCAGTTGGTGCTGCTGGTCTGCAGGTCCGCGCACACGCCCGAGCAGCACACGTCGGTCGCCGTCTGGCACTGGAAGTTGCAGTAGCCGCAGCTGCGCGCGCGCGCGGAGCCACGCGCCGCGTTCGTTCGTGACGCGGTGGGGCGCCGAATGGGCCTGCCCCGCCTGCAGGCATGCACCGGGGCGGCGACCGCATGCAAACAAAGCCTGCTCGCACAGCTCGAGACCTGTGACTGCTTCAGCGCGCAGTCCACCAGAAGCGGTTGGTGGCGCCATGCGCCGGCCCACGACACCCGCGCCCTTGCAAACCCTGTGCAAACCCTATGCAAGCCAGCGCAAGCCGGGAGCCGCGCGGCGCGGGCGCGCGCTTGTTGACGTCGGTCGCCACGTTGGTCTCGCAGCCGTTGGTGGTGTCCAGCGGCGCGCACGTCGCGAAGCCGTTCTGGCAGAAGCACGTGTTGTTGGACTGGCAGATGCCGTTCAGGTTGCACGGCTCTGCGCGGGCGCGCGCCCGCGTTGGACTTGCCATAAGTTGGCGTCAGCACAGCAGATCTGGCTGAAGACACCCGCGTGTGTGCTGGCTGTTTGCCAGGAGCAGCCCACACCTGGAGGCAACTTGGGGCACAGAGGTATCAGGCCACGTTCTGATCTTTCAGTTGCGTGTTCGCACACAGTGTCAAAGAGAGTGCAGCGCGGGCGGCGCGACCCAGCGGCAGGGCGCGTCGCTTCCCGGCGCGGCGCCGCGCAGCGCACCCTGCGTTGAGAAGTCGCAGAAGTGGCTGTACAGCAGGCAGCCGTAGCCGTAGCGCATGGCGCCCTTGGACGGCGCCAGGAAGTCGCCGTACTTTACCAGCGCGGCCGCCAGCGGCTGCGGCGCCGTGATGTAGTGCACCTGCGCCCGCTCCCACGCACTCACTCGCGCCCCAGCGCCCTGCGTGCCAGACAATGGCTCTGTCCTCTTCAACATGCGCGCCGCGAAGTACGTGGACTGTGCGCAGCCCCCCACGGAAGCAGTCTGGCACCTGCACCAGCCCGAGCTTACATGGCAATGCATGCTGGACACTCTGAGAGACACTCGGACTCAAACAAATGCCGTGCAACACGCGTGCTGCTGCGCACAGACGCCGTGCAAGGGGTTTGCTGGCAGGGGAGGGGCACGCACGGGCTTGGCTCGCAAGCTTGGGGCAGCCAGGGCTGGCCGGCGCGGGGCCGCGGCGCGCCTGCCAGGGGTCGCGCGCGGTGGTGGGGAAGTGGCACAGGCCCACGCGCTTGGCGGCGGCCACCTGGAAGGGCCCCGCCGACGCGGCCGCGTCCGTGACAGCGTTGTCCACATACACATGGCCCTCACCGTCGTACGCCAGCCCGTCGTCCTCCGCGTTGGCCGGCAAGATGTTCTTGTTGGCCTGCGGCGCCTGCAGCAGCGCGCGCCGGCGCGCCCAGTCTGGCAGCACGTGGCGCCGCTGCGCAGCCGGCACACGCGCCTGGGTGCGGAGGCTGCGCACTTTCGGCGCTGCACACCTCTCCTTCAATGTGCTGGATCAATGCCCAGCATGATTAGTAAAACGGGCGACAGCACCACGCGCTGCTCCGTTTACATAATGACTGCGCTGGGCCGTGAAAGTACACCGCACGCCCGGCTGGCTGCTAGTGTCAGCACAGCAGCTCCAGATGCGTACTGATGGACGAGCCGTGTACCCTGGCACGCACGAGGGCGCCCTGGGCGCGCACCGGCCGATAGTCGCTGGCGTGGCAGCCCCAGCACAGCGCGAGCAGCGTCACTGCGAGCAGGCAGGCCGCGCGCCGCCGCGCGCGCGGCCGCATCTTCGGGCGCGCTATGCGCGCCGCCTGGCACTTGCAGCGCTCAGCCGGCTGGCGGTGTCCGGTGCGGTACCCACGTACTAAGTCGTCCCTCGCTCGCCCCGCCGGGGAGTCAGGAACTCGCGCGGGCAAGCTGTAGCTAGGGTGCACCGGTCTGGTGCGCTGCCCACTTGCGTCCCTGGCGGCGGTGCACCGCTGTCGCTGCACGGATGCTGCCACAGCTGTGCGCTCCCTTTCTTGATGTCCCAGCAGGAGTATGCCTGAAGCCCGGACGCAACACTGCAGCAGCTCGTTGTGCTCAGGCGTTGTACCGTGCTCAGGCAAGCACCACTTCGCAAGCTTGACTGCGCTTTTCCACCTGTGCTTTTCTCGTTCTAAAAAGCCATACAGGGCTAAACAGGGTCTAGCGATTCCATGATGGGCCACCAGAGCGTCTCAGTGGCGCCTCTTTCTTCCTCCTTCGCGGCTATGGCGGCTCTACTGCGTGGCGCAGCAATGCGGGCAGCAGCTGTGCCGACAGCCGCGCGCCATGTGCGCCATATTCTCTTGAGACCGCTATGCTCAGTTGCTCAGCGACACGCTTGCTTTCCATGAGTATCAGCACACTTTGCTGTGCAACGAGGCAATTGTGGCGGTAGCTGTAAGTTGCTACGGTGGCATGCATGCAAACGGGGTGCATTGGTCCAATTGGCAGCGTATCTGCCCCACTCACCAGAGAATGCGGCCTGCTGGTGGTCCCAACCAACCTGCTGCTGCGCAGGCGTGTCCGCGGCGCTGCGTGTCCAGTAGCCAGCGGCTCGTGCGCGCTAGCGCGGCAGTGCAGAGCACCTACTCCAAGCAGGAGCGGGTGCGTCGGAAGTCCAGTTTGTGTATAGAGCTTCAGCTTTCACTTTGCTGCTCTATGCTGGGCACTGTGCGTTGCATATTGCCCGGCCCCCTTTGCTTTGCGTGTTTTAGTACGCCAGTGGTGCAGTGTCCTGTGGTGGCTGCTCCAGTGGTCCACGCACCCGTGTCGGCCGTGCAGACTGAGTGCAGGGCGCTCGCAGGGCGCGCCAAACTCCCTGGAATTCCGTCTGTACACCCAGGAGAAGGGTGCGGGCCGGCCATGCTTGGCAAGTATCCACGCTAGCCATGCCGTGCACTGCATCATGGTGCCGCCGGGCACGCGTACCAGCCAGTCGAAGCAGCGTGTGCGGGTGTAAGCTCGGGGCTGCGGGGCGCTGGCCAGGTCGGGACATCAGCCCCTGGCACGACATCCCCCTCTACCTCGACTCCGGCCTGGTCAGCTTTGTGTGCGAGATCCCGAAGGAGACCAGCGCCAAGATGGAGGTGGCCACGGTGCGGCGCCCGCCTGCCACCCCCTCCCGAAGGCGCCTGGCGACCAGCACGCGGGGGCGCCGCTCGGTGCCGCTCGGTGCTGGCCGCCACGCGCCTGCGGCCGGCGCCTGCCAGTGAGGCGCCTGTGTGCGTGCGCCCCGCGCGCTCGCGGCGGGCGCGTCGCAGCGCCCGCAGGGCGAACCAACAGCGGTGCCCGTCAAGCCGGGCATGCAGCAGGCGAGCGGGCGCCGGGCCGCCTAACAGCCCCGTGACCGGGGCGGCGCGGCGCGCGCACGCAGGAGGAGGCCACCACGCTCACCAGGGCAGGGCGGCGCGCCTGCGCATGAGGAGGCCATCACGCTGACCGTGGCGGCGCGGCGCGCGCGCGCAGGAGGAGGCCACCACGCCCATCAAGCAGGACGTGAAGAAGGGCAAGCTGCGCTTCTACCCCTACAACATCAACTGGAACTACGGCCTGCTGCCGCAGACCTGGGAGGACCCCGCGCACAAGGCCGAGGACGTGGGCGGCGTCGCGGCGCGCCCCCGCGCGCGCGCACGCTCAGCGCGTTTGTGCCCGCCTGGCAGGCGTCCCAATGAAAACAACACCAACACACACATAGCAAGGCAGACAGGGCCCGTTGCGGGCCCGCTGGTGAGGCATCTGCAATGTTGAGGGACGGCGCGCGCCGCGTGCATGCCGTGTCGTTCAATGCTTGGGGCTGGGGGTCAACTGACAGTGGCCCCAGCTACAAGGGTTGGCTGCCCGATGACCCACCTGACATGGGCTGGCAGGCCGAACGCAACGCGGGAGGTTGCTGGCCGTTGCCCACGCCAGACTAGTCTGCTGAATGCTCGTCAGCCCGGCCGCGCGGCGCAGGGCGACAACGACCCGGTGGACGTGGTGGAGATCGGGGAGCAGCAGTTGGAGATGGGCGGCGTGTACGCGGTCAAGCCGCTCGCGGTGCTGGCCATGATCGACGACGGCGAGCTGGACTGGAAAATCGTGGCCATCCGCGCGGACGACCCGCGCGCCGCGTCCGTCAACGATGTCGAGGACGTCGAGCGGCGCGCGCCCGGCGCCGCGCCGCGCTCGGGCGGCGGTGGCCGCGGGGGCGGGGCTTTCAGAGCGGCGCTTGAAGCTGGGGCGTGGCGGCTTGGCCGGGCGGTCGCAGTGGACAGAGGCAGAAGCCCGCGCGCTGGCAAGCTGGGGGGCATGAGGCATCACGTGCAATGATGGATCCTGTCATTGCGTGACCGGCCCTTTCGCCGCAGCCGTGCGAGGAGGGGCGATTCTTAAGCGCCCCGTGCCGCCACGCCCACCCCATATGGCCTGCCATCACAGGCGGCCACGCTCGGATGCGCGCGCGCTGGCTGCGCAGCTCGGCGCCTGACCCTCGAGCGTGCTCGCCGCGGCAGGGAGTTCCCGGGCGAGCTGGAGCGGATCCGCGTCTGGTTCCAGGACTACAAGATCCCGGACGGCAAGCCCGCCAACAAGTTCGGCTTTGACAACCAGCCGCAGAACAAGGAGTTCACGCTGAAGGCGCGCGTCCCTGCCCAACCCTACCCTGTGAAGGTGCACGGGGCCGCCACGCCCGCCCGCGAGCCACGCGCACGGCATATCCGCTCGGTTGGGCATGCTCTCTGTTGCATGCTCTCTGCCGCGGCGTGTCTGGGCGCCGCCTGCACTGGCTGACGGGCGCAGCTGCTGTGGGCGTCCAGGTCATTGCCGAGACGCATGAGTTCTACAACTCGCTGAAGTCGGGCAAGCGGGATAACTCTGAGGGCCTTGCTCTGAAGTAGGGCCCGCGCCGCGCCGCACTGCACTGCATTGCACTGCACTGCACAGGCACAGGCTGCTGGCTGTTGGGGTCGTGGGTCATAGTGGAACGTCACAGTACTGGCCTGCCTGCCAGGACGGGACAGCATGCGATCTGACAGGCGCTGCTTGCTTGTTCTGCACTGGGCTTGAGGGCTGACAGGCGTCCGTGATGATAGAGAGGCTGGCGCGCGACCACCCCTGGGAAACCAGTGACCTATGCGACTCTCTCTCCGTTGCAAGCCCCGCCCACCTGGCCTCATACCCACACACAGCGGCAGTGCTAATGCAGCAGCAAGGGAGATTGAGGTTACAGACCAGGCACCAATGTCTGAGCTATCTTACAGCACATGCATGTGCTGACATATGGTGCACATGCGTGATGGTACAGAGAGCACTCCTCTCGGACCTTCCATTTCGGGCACGGCCACAGCTACCCACAACTGCTTGCCACTGCTGTGCGCAACTGAGCAACAGAGCCAAGCAGGCACTGCTTTTGGCACTCAGCACCCTTGCACACAACCTGACCAGCAGCGCGCCTGGCAGCCCTCTTAACCAAAAAGACGAGGACGGATGAGGCTGGAGCAACGCCCACAAGCAGAGCTGCACACATGGAATGCACGTAAGTACCTCCAAACCCCAGTACGTCCAAACCCCACCGCTTCAGCTTTACAAGACCACTGTAGTGTGCAATGCTCTGCTAGCGCCTGCGCCGCGGCGCCGGCTGGCGCGCGTTGGCACGCCGCGCGCGCGCCAGCTGATCAATGAGCATCCAGGCGGCGACCTCGAGCCCCATGGGGCTCGGGTCGGCGTCCAGGCACGCCAGGCCGGCCTCCACCGCCGCCAGCTGGCCGGGCGTGAGGTAGACGACCGCGGCGTCGCCGCCAGCCAGGCCCGCGCGCAGCAGCGCGTCGGCGGGGTCGCCGCCCGCCCGTGCTGCCTCCTGCCCGCAGCGGCACCACAGCACGCGCGGTCATGCGCCTGACGATCCAACTGGTCGAGGCGACTCTGGGGCCGGGCGTCTCGCGCGTCGCCGTCCGGTCAGTTCCGCTGCTGGGAGGGCATCCAGCAACCAGGGCCGCCTTCTTAGCGGTCGGACATCAACGTCACATGCTCAAATAAACACGCGTGCGAAGCATGTCCGCCACACCCTGCGCATGCGCGGCGCAGGCGTGTGCGGCACGGGACGCCGCGCGCCTGTAGCTCTCGCCACACCAGGGGACTGACGCCGCCGAGCTCAAAGGGGTTTACGAACAGCTCCGTCGCCTGCGCCCGGCGCGCGTCCGCGAATGGCCGCGCTCCCACGGACAGACGCGCACGCATGCAGGCGCGGCGCGGGTGAGCAAGCGGGTTCTGCATTCATACACATGGGGTCAGGACATGCATGCACGTACATTGGGACTCACCTCCGTCTCTGGCACGTCAAAGACGTCCGCGGGCTCGTTGCCGGCGCCCCAGCCAGCACTGTGGACCCCGCCCTGCGCCGGGCGGACCCTCTCAACGCCGGGCGCGCTGCCCGGGCCGCATGCGCCCGTCGTCGGCAGGCGCTCCCGGCTGTGCCTGCTCCGCCTGCAGCCATGCGCCCGCCAGCAGCCCCCACACGCTGCACCGAGTGTCACAGCCGAGTGCGCTGGCTGGCAGGATACATCCTCATCGGTGCCACCAGAAAGCTGCACCAGCACGGACCTGGCTGGAGTGCCGCGCCCCGCCACACGCGCAGCCAGCTGCAGCTGGGTGGCGGGCCTGTCGACAGGGGCAGGCACAGCGGGCACGCTGGCCCGCCCCATGTGGGACGCCGCGCGCCCCGGCGCAACGGCGCGTCGCTGGAGCCTGGAGAGCGCGCGCGCCTGCGACAGCGCCTCGTACGCGCCGTTGATGGCCGCGGAGGCGCGCGTGGCGTCCAGGCCGGGGTTGACGTCGGGGTGTGCCTCGCGGATGGCCGCCAGGTAGGCCGCGCGCACCTGGCCAGCAGCCCCGCGTCAGCGCGCTGTGCGCGGTAGCGCTGAGCTGCGCACGTACTGAGGCGCTGACACCCCGGGTCGGCCGGCATCGGTGTTCGCAGGGCTCGGACGCGAGGTCGTGCAAGGTCCGAGCTGCGTCGTCAGACCAGGGCTGCGGCAGGTCACAGCGCCAAGCGAAGGGCGCCACGGTTACGGCGCGCGCCTCCTCGCGCGAGGCGCCGCGCGGCACGTTGAGCAGGCGGTGCGGGTCCTCGCCGCCGGCGTCCGCGCGGCCCGGGCCCGCGCGGCAGGCTCTGGCTCTGCGCCTGGGCGCCGCAGCGCGGCGCGGCCGAGCACTGGCCTCCCCGCGCAACGCGCGCTCTGCGGCGCGTCCGCTGCTGCAGCGCTGCCGGCAGGGCCCAGCGCCGGCCTCCCCGGCTCCACGACACCGGCAGCCCAATGCTGCCGCAGAGCGCATCTTTCGCAGAGGTTTGGCCAGGCGCGAGCTGTGCTGGCCGCTTCACTGCGCGACGGCTCTTGAGACCGGAGCTTGTCCTCGCTAGCGCTGGCGTGCCAATTTCTGCAGCTGCGTCACTGCGCCCAGCACGCAGCGCTCAGTCAGGCCTGCCGCAGCGCGCCCGAAAGACGAACTGAGCGGTCACCGAGGCGCACAGGGGTCCTGCGTAGACGTCACGTGCTGCATGAGTGCGCGCTGCTGCTCGTCGGTCATCGGGACCGCGTTGTTGCGCATGCTCTTCGTGGCGTCCACGACCGTAAAGGCAATCACCTGCGACAGCAGCGCAACTCAGAGACTCCACACCAAGGCAGTAGCCTTGTGCGTGCACGCGGGCCAGCGAGCTCTTAGCTGAGAAGAGCGCAGGCACTCGTACCAGGCACCCTGTAACGAATATGGATGCGGCAGCCAGGGGCGTCTTCGGCTCAAGCATGTTGTCAGCGCATCCAGGCGGAGTTTGAGCGCAGACGTCTAAATATTTGTACTTTTCCGAGCTGTGCACGTGCGCTATTTATAGCAGCACTGCAGTGCACAAGCTGTGTTTGCACAAGCTAAGCAATTGCCGTCGCACCTCGACTGCAGCATAAACATGACGCAGCCAGGCAGCACAGGCGACACAGGCTACACGTCGGGCAAGGGCGCCATGAAGGCGCCCAGCCGCGCAGAAGTAGACCAGAAGGTCGACGACAAGACGACCGTCATGGAGGGGAGCGAGCTTGCGGGCCTGTCAGTCGGGGTGCGCACGGCGCTTGCACGACGCAAACAAGGCCACAATGCCTGTGCTTATTGGGATGCACCGCGCTGCCACGGTGCAGGCACGTTGCAAGCCTCTTGGCTGCAGACGTGTGCACGCACAGACGTGCAGGCGCGCTCGTCAACGCTTGAGCCACACGCGAGCGCTCTGCTGCAGCAGGAAGCCGCAAGTGCTGCGCGCGGCAGGACGAGCAGACAGGCTCGGGAGCCGTGCCTGGCAAGGGCGCGGGCATCAAGTCCATGATCCTGGAGGCGGGGACGTCGGTCATGCAGAAGTTTGCGCCGACCAGGAAGATCTCGCAGCACGTCTGCGCGTTCCACTTCTACGCGCACGACATGACGCGCCAAGTCGGTGGGCCTCCACTCCACTCCACTCCGCGCGTGCGCGCGCGCGAGTCTCCTGGTGCTCTGCTGAGGAGCTCACGGGCGGGTGCGCGGCGCCTTGAAACGCAGAGGCGCACCACTACTGCTCGTGCGCCAACGACGAGTTCAGGCAGGTGCGGGCATGACGCGCACCTACTCATGGCATGCACGGTACTGCACAATGCGAGCTTTTGACTTTGCTTGAAGCTTGCCTAGCACTTTTGCCTGGTCTCACGCCTGTGTGCTCAGACCAGGCAAAAGTTCTGGGCAAAGTGTAAGCAAAGTCAAAAGCCCGCATTGTGCAGTGCCAGGCATGCTGGCAGATGTGCACATGCTGCGACCTTGCCCTTTCAAATTTTTAATTCTCAAGCTGCACCGCCTCTCACGTCTGGGCATAGGTCACATGTGCGCATGCATGAAGCAATGCTGTGATAACTAAATGCCTGGCCGCTGCAGTGTGTCATCTATGACACCGACAAGCCCGACGCACGGCTTATTGGCATCGTGCGCCCACGCCCCCGTTATTTGCACGCTCACAGCATGCATTCGCCTGTGTGCCATGAGCTGGTAGTTGACAAGTGAGGGCGGTCTAGTGCGCATGTGTGGCGAAAAGGGCTTGGAAGCACCACACCTGCAACCCGACAGGATGCGTGCCCATGCCGTGACTGCGGCCGCCCAGGAGTACATCATCTCGCGGCGCCTGTTCGAGGGCCTGCCCGCAGACGAGAAGAAGTACTGGCACTCCCACCACTACGAGGCGCGCCTTGAGCCCAAGCTGCCTGGCTGCTGCAGGGGCAATGTGGCTCCCTGAGTGGCAGCAGTGCTATCATAAATTTCATGTACAGGTGACACTCGGCAAGAAAGCGTAAGTATAGAGCGAGACAGACAGTCGAGTGAGTGGCCAAGACAGGATGACATCTGCTGTGGGTCACCTGGTGATTTGGATGTGCAAAGCGTGCCTGCCCACACACTGCGGCATTCCATGATGGCATGTACAGACGTGGAGCGAGGAGGTTACGTTGCGAGACTTTGTTTTAATAAAAACATAGTATCAAAAATTTTGAACGCCTCACAGCACAGCGCAGCCTGCCGCATCATCAGACACAGCTCAGAGCTGCCATCCTTACCAGCGTGTGTGCGCTTGTGCGCCGCACGCGCGACAGCAGGTGCGCCTGGTTCGGGAGGGGCCGCGCGTGCCCCGCGCAAGTCAGACACGCGCGCGCGCGCGCGCGCAGGTGATGTCGGGGCAGCTGGTGGCGCCCAACGTGCCGACCGCCGCGGAGACGCTGGAGATGCAGCGCCTGGTGGACACGTATGGCAAGACATTCCACACCTGGCAGGTCGACCGCGGGGACCAGCTGCCGCTCGGTGTGCGCGCGCCGCTCCAGGCGGCGCCCCGGCCCCCCACCCTGGCGGACCCGCGGCGAGGCGCCGCAGTGAGGCAGGTCGGCCGCGACGGCGTTCTGCCTGCGGCCGCGCGCCAGCGCTATGAGCGGGCGCCCCGCATAAAGAGAAGTCAAAGTATCCTTGTTGCACATGAGTGCTTTGCGTACGGCGTGGAGGCAGGTTTCCCCTTGCTTATGTCCGGTGCTGTATTGTTTCTCAACGAGCCAGGGGCCGCCCGCATAGGCCCGCCGCAGCTGATGATGGCCTTCACCGGCGACGGGCAGCTCAACCCCGCGATCCTGGCCGCGCGCGACGAGCGCCTGGGTGCGCGCGGCTTATAGGTTAGGGTTGGTCAGGGCGCGCCAAGCGCCTCGTTAGGTCCTTGGGCGGGACGAGCACCTGGGTGCGCGCGCATAGGGTAGGGTCAGGGCGCCACAAGCGCCTGGGGGTTCGCGCCGGGCCGCCGCCCCCGAGCAGTCGCCCGCGCTGGTGTTGCCGGGCCCTGCGTGCATGTGCAGCCGGTGGCGCTCTTGCTTGCTGCGCTTTGGATTCATGCAGCCTGTGCCCCCTGCATGCAGAGGGGAGAGTGGCTAGAGCGAGCCCGCATGTCAGCTTGCCTGCAGAGGCAGCGCGGCCCCTGCTTGATGTGCGGGGCACTAGCAGCCTGCAGGACGTGACGCTGCCGACTGTGTGCTGTGTCGAGGTACCTGCAAAGCGACCCTGGGGGTACTGTGTACCGGCAATGCACAGTGCGCCCGGCCCTGCGCATGCAGTGAGTGGCGCGCGCGCGCGCCGCAGGCGTCAACACGGCGGAGCTCAAAGAGACGCGGCAGAAGGCCCTTAAGCCGGCGGCGAGCGTCGCCGCGGGTGCCAACCACTGGGAGCAGGAGCTGGGCGGCCAGCGCAAGGCGTGGCAGACGCGCATGGAGCAGGTGGACTTCCTGATGTGAGCTGGGTTAGGGTTAGGGTGAGCGGGCGTACGGGGCTGCAGCGAAGTAGGCTGCGTCCTGCGCGTTGCCCTGTCATCGCGCCAGGGGTAGGTAGGCCTAGCTATGTTGTGCTCCACAGGGCGCTGCACAGCACCTTCGCCTTGGCACGCTGGGCGATGCGCCAGAAGCATTGCTGCTGTGCTGGGTTGCTGCAGAGCCGTCAACGAACGATCGAGCTGTTCAAGGCATGGGCCGCTCACATGGTGTCGTCATGCATGCCTGGCATATGTATCATGCGTGGTGTACAAGCCACACTCTTTCTGCCTTCACTTGTGTTGAAGATATGCCGGCGTCCTGGCTGGTTGCAGAAGCAACGCGGTGCTCCTGGTCATGCCCAGACAGGGCCAAACAGCAGAAACGGCATCCAACCGTGGCTGCATGTCTCCACATGCGCACGCCATGTCAACACCTGGCAAAAGTGCGGGAGAAGCATGGCCATTGTGTAAAGGCTGCAAGGTGGAGCGCCTCTCCCGCACATGCAAGAGGCAGACCATACTAAGTGCTGCATACCCAGCAGCATGCGCGATGGTATGCAGCTGCGGGTCGCACATGGGTGCGGTGCGCGGCTCATTCGCTACCCTAAGATAAAGCTCAATGCAACTATTGAGCGTGGCTCTGCAGGGTCCCACCAGTACCCAAGAGTACAAACCATGAAGCCCAGCAGCCCGCTCGCGGGCGCCGTGCCGGGAGCGCCCGCCTGCAGCGGCCGCGATACGGCATGCGCTGGCACGCCGCGCAGCGGCAGGCCCTATGGCCTGCCGGGCGCGCCGCGCGGCGCTGCGCCGGGCGCGTGCAGCTGCCGCAGCATGTCGCGCACGAGCGTGTTGCGCGGCCGCTCGTCCGCGCCGCTCCAGGCGCCGCCCGGCGCGGCGGCCGGGTCGGCCGGCGCGGGCAGGCGCAGGCGCGCCAGCAGCGGCGCCAGCGCGCCCAGCTGCCGCCGCGCGGCGACCAGCTTGCGCGTGGCCTCGCGCGCAGACGCATCGGAGCCCTTCTGCCCTGCGCGGCGCGCGCGCGCTCGAGGCGCCGGCGCCCACTTGAGCCTGCCCTGCATGGCGATATAAGAAGCAGAAGTGCTGCGACCGCAGACACTCAGGGCGCAGAGGTCACTTGATGACAGCAGTCTCTGGCCGCCCCCGCGCCACTGTCCTGCCTCGCCTCTCGCCAGGCAGGCGCCCGCCCAACCCTAACCCTAACCCGCGCGGGCCGCACCCTCCAGGCGCGCCAGGTACTTGGCCTCCACGTCCACGGCGCGCGCAAGCAGCTGCCCGGCCGCCGCCAGCTGCCGGGTGGCCGTCCCGTTGGCGGCCAGCGCGGCCGCGCGCTCGGGCGCGGCCGCCAGCGCGCCCAGCAGCCGCAGCGCCGCCGCCACCACCGCCTGCGCGCCAGAGCAGGCACTCAGCCGCGCGGTCCCCCGCATGGCCTGACGTCTGCCAGTGCTCGTTCGGCTGTTGGGTGATGCCTGCATGTCTTTGCCGGACAACAGGGATGGTCGGCCCGGCTTGGGTGGTTGGGCCCATGGCGCGTCTGCATGACTGTAGGACCCCAGGTGCCGCTCGGGCATGTGGCCGCACCTGGAGCGCGCCAGCGCCGCAAGCAGCCACAGAGCAGCGGGGGCTGCGCGTGCCTTGACGCGGGCGGGACCCTGCACCATGCTTCACCACGCGACAGCGCGGCGCAGGCATGCACGCTCCGGCTGATGCCCGCCACGGCTCCATGGGGAAGGCGCCCAGGCAGTGAGGCGTGCGGACGCACCTCGGACTCGCGGTGGTGCTGCAGGGCCGCCGCCACAACGCTCGCGCAGTCGGCGCCGGCGTCCTGCGCGGCGAACACCGCGCCCGCCAGCGCCGGGCGCGCGGCGGCGTGGCCCAGCGTCGCGATTGCTGCAAGCACGCTCGCCTGCAAGGCGCGGCGGGGGCGCTCGTGTTGGTCGCACGCCGGCGGTGCCCTGCATGCGGCCGTACCATGGCACGCGCGCAGAACTGCCGCGGACACGGACGTGGCGCAGCTGCCATGTAGGGCGCCTGCCTGCAGCACGTCCCAGGGTCGCAGGAGCGCGCCCGCGGCGCGCGCGCGCCGGTCTCTGGGAGACTCGCACACTGCAGGCCGTCGCGTCGTGCATCAGGCAGGGCATGCGCAGGGTCTGCGCGCCGCGCCTGCTGCTGCGAGCTGCGCCCGCAGGCGCGGATGTGCTGCACCAGCGCGGCGGCGCCCCCGGCCGCCACAAAGTCCGCCGCGCACGCCTCCGACAGGTAGCAGCAGCGCTCCAGGTCCGCGACTGCGGGCGCCACCTGCCGACGCCGCGTCCAGAGTGAAGTGGAGGCGATGCTGGACCAGGCATCGCGATGCTGGAGTGGGCGGCACGCCCCAATGAAGCGCTCGGGGGCATGCAGGCACGCGGCTGCAGGCAGACCTGGCGGGGTGATGACATGAAGCACCAAGGCGGCTACCATCCTCGTCCATTTGTACGTGTGAAAGGAGCCAGAGGCCAGGCTGCATGCGCGGGGCACGCACGCACTGCCCTTGACTGTAACTGCCTTTGCAGATGCACCAGCTTGCTGCAAATTGCGGCGCCGCATGGCGCGCGCCTGGCCGGCGTGGAACGCCCTGCGCAGGGTGTGCAGCGCGGCCGCGCAGCGCTCCCCCAGCGTCGTGCCGGGCCGCGGCATCGCCGTTAGGGCGCGCGCCAGCCGCTGCCGCGCCGCCGCCGCCGCACGGCCCGCGCGCTGCCGCTGCGCGTGGCCCCGCCAGGCTGCCTGCGCGTGAGAATGACTCCTGTCAGGCCCGCACTGCTTGCCCACCATTGCCGCAGCCCCTGAGCATGCAAGTTCGGGCATGCACCGGGTGCCGGCAAAAGCCAGGCTCTGCGATGGGCACCTACGCAAGGGATCACGCAGGTCACGCCACACAATCCGCGCCCGTCCTGACCGAGCGCGACCCCAACGGGCGCCGACGATCGCACCATGACTCGAGCCAGCGCGCCTCAGACCTGGATGTCTGGCATCCAAGCAGGGCTAGGGTACAAGGTTATAGGCTGTGGCACAGACGACACCCCAGGGCCGTCACCTGGATCAGGAGCGCCGCAGCGCGCTCGCGGCGCAGGCGCGCGCGCGCCAGCCAGCCGCGCAGCACCGCCTGCAGGCGCACCGCCGCGGCCGCGCGCCGGCGGAAGCGCGGCCGGTACGCGCGCTGCAGCACGCGCGCCGCGCGCCTGGCGTGCCACCCACCGCGCTCGGATGTTCAACGCGCTCTCACTTGGTGTCAGCATCTGCATCGACCGCCGTGCACTCAGGCTGATTCAGTCTACTTACAGTGAGCACGCGCGACGGGCTCTGCCGGCGCCAGGCGCGCACCGCAGGCCCAGGAAGCGAGCGCGCGCGGCAAACGCGGCGCCCCACGGCGCGATGACGGCCAGCGCGGCCTGCCGGCGCGCGGCCTGCGCCGCGCGCAGGCGCGCCGCGCGCTGCCGCGCGAGCATACCGCGCGCGGCCGCCTGCAGGCGCGTGGCGGCGGCCGTGCGCCGCGCGAACTTGCGCGCGGCGAGCACCATTGCGCGCATTGCGCGCCGCATGTCCAGCTCCGCCAGGTACCTGCCGTGCGAGGGCCGTTCCTGGGGCAGGAGCCCTCTGCGCCCTCGTATGCACGCACACGGTGCGCAGTACAATTTGCGCAAGCCTGTGAACGTGGCTGCTACCTACACGCCGCTGCAACCTACCCTGCGCGCCAGGTACCCTGCGAGTGTCTGCAGGTAGCTCACCCTAAGTGCTGCCATGCATACACGCATGCGCAGGCTCACACGTGCCGACGCGTGCATCTCCGCAGTCACACCCAGCGGTGTCCCACGGCCTCCTGCCTTACGAACTCACCGTGGGAGGGCCGCCTGGCCGGAAGCAGCCGCCCGAGCCGCTGCGCTACTCTGCGCACGCGATGCTTGGCACTTGGGGGCCTGCAGTAGGGGCGGGACCAGGCTCACCGTGCGCGCTGTGTGCGCATGCGCATGAAGGCCTGTATACGCACGGCCGCCGCCTGCTGCGCGGCGCGCCTGCGCCGCGCCAGCCACCCGCGCACGATGCTGCGCGCGCGGGCGCACGGCGCGAGCTGACTATGCTGGGCCCCATCTCGGCAGGCCTGCTCGGCAGGCAGGCGCTGCTGGGAGCAGCCGCGCCAGGGACTCGCGGCTGCGCCGGCATGCGGCCCCTGGAGCGCAGGTCAGGAGCGTGGGCGCTTCAGGCGCCAGATTGCGCTTTACACAGCGGCCGCATGCCAGCGTACCGCTGAATCTGCGCGGCGGCCGCGGCGCGCTGCAGCTGCGCGCGCGCCCGCCAGCCGCGCCAGGCCGCCTGCAGCGCCACGGCCGCGCCGCGCAGGCAGAGGAAGCGCCGGCGCTGCATGCGCATGCGCGCCGTCGCCTGCACCTGCGAGGGGTGGGGCAGGATTATTTAGGGTATGGGGCCCTGTGGCCCTACACTGAGCGCGCAGGCGTGCGCGGTCAAGGTCGGAGTATCAGGCGTCGCCCGTTCGCGGACACGCGAACAGGTCATGTGTCGCCCTCAAGCTCCTGCAGCACCACATCCCCCTGCCAGGGCAGTGCCTGCGCCGAGCCTGCTGCAGGGTCGCCGCCAATGGGGGGCACCGCACCCGCACGATGCACGCGCGCGCGTGCTGGTACCTCCGGCGCGCGCGCGCGCCGCGCCAGGCCCCCTGCAGCGCGGTCGCGGCGGCCCGCGCGCGCTGCAGGCGCCTGCGCGCGCTGCGCCCGCGCCACGCGGCCTGCAGCCGCATGGCCGCCCAGTGCTCGCGCAGCCGCCGGCGCGCCGCGCGCGCGCGCCAGTGCGCCTGCGCGGCACTTGGCTGTCTGTGGCCTGTGCAAAGTATGAGCCGCTCCGCTGGCTGAGATGCGGGCGCAGGCGCAGGGCTGGCCAGGAGCCCGTATGGCAACAGGCGCCTAAGCAACATCAGGCACGCCAGCGGCAGCCCCAGGCCGCTTAACACGTGCAGCAGACCGCAGCCCAGGCGGGTCGGGTGGCATGCCTGCAGCGCAAGGGCAGCGCCGCGCATGACCAGGAAGCGCCGCCGCGCCGCGCAGCCGCGCGCGCGCGCCTGCGCTGCCACCACAGCCCGCCGCAACGTGCGCCAGCGGCGTTGCGCGCGCGCGCCGCGCCAGGCGGCCTGGATGCGCATGGCCGCGGCCGCCATGGCCGCCACCTGCGCACGGAGGTAGGGAGCGTCCGCTCCGACAAACAATACTCCTATGGTCACACTTGGAGCAGCCTGGCAGGCGCCGCGAATGACTGCATGTCACTGCTCGCGCTTCATAGGGCGCTGGCATTGAGTCCAGGCCCAAAGAAATTTGCCGGAGGTGCCTGGCTCCTGGCACTGGCAGCGCACTGCCAGCGCGCGACAAGCACGGCTGCTCCCTCGCTGTGCCATGCTTTGCGTCGCTTGGACAGGCGTGCGCACCCGCCGCCGCGCCGCCCACCCGCGCGCCGCTGCCTGCAGCGCCACGGCCGCCTGCAGGCGGCGCCGCAGCCGCCGGGCGCGCCAGCCGCGCCATGCGCGCTGCGGACACAGGGAGGCTCACGTGCGCCGAGCGTCCACCGACCATAGGGTGCGCCAAACGGCTCGCGAAAGGAGACGGAGTTCTGAGTGACGAGTGCAGGCCGGGCCCGGGCTGGTTGGCAGGCCTGCAAACAAGGCGGGGCCTCCCATTGCACTGATGGCTATGAGGCAAGGGTGGGCAGAAGCTGGAGGCGCAGCGCTGTGCCCACAGCAGTGCCGTTCGCAGCGGCCAGCAGCATGGGCCCCCGCCCAAGCAGGCGCGCGCGATGACGGGCCGGCCACCTTGGCAGACTCTGGAAACCGGCTCACAGGCCACGCCTGATCGAGAGCGGAGGCAGGCAAGAAGTCGGCAGGCACCTGGATGCGCACAATTGCGCGCCGCCGCGCGCGTGCCTCTGCGCGCGCGCGCGCGCCGCGCGCGGCGGCCTGCAGCCGCAGCGCCGCCGCGCGCAGGCGCAGGAAGCGCGTGCGCTGCGCGGCGCGCCGCCAGGCGGCCTGCAGCGCGACCGCGGCGGCGCACAGGCGGCGGTAGCGCGCGCGTGCGGCCCGCCCGCGCGCCATGGCCTGGATCACCGCCGCCGCCTGGCGCGGCCCGCCGACCATGATCAGTGGCGCGCAGGGGCGGGCAGGGGGCAGCGCGGCCGCTCGGCTGGGGACCACAGCTTCTGCAGCATGGCACGCAGCGGTGCGGGCTTGCGGACTGTGGAAATGTCCATGCGCAGCAGCCATGGAGCTGCTGCCTGCTGCCGCCGGCCGATACTGGCGGCCAGCCCTGGCCAGCAAGGTTGCATCGGGCTGCTTTCTTTGTGCAGGCGGACGTCCAGACCAAGTGGCGCGGGACGCGGGCCGCCCACCCGAGCCTGCGCCGCGTGCCTGCGCGCCAGCCGGGCGCGCCAGGCTGTCTGCACGACCTGCGCCGCGTGCCTGCCGCGCGCGCAGCAGCAGCCTGTCACGCTCTGCATGCAGGGCTTGCAGGTGCCGGCCAACGCCCAGTGTGTTGCAAGCAGCAGTGCCGTCGGGCTAGGTGGGGCAGCGAGCAGTGAGTTCGAGCCGTCTGCATCCAAGACACCCGCCACATGGGCGCCTGGCGGCCCAACAGCCGCACCGCATGCGCACGAAGGTCACGCGCGCGGCCCTCCCGCGCGTGGCCGCCTGCAGCCTCACGGCCGCCGCCTGCCGGGCGGCCAGCGCCGCGCGCGCGCGCGCCCCGCGCCACCGCGCCTGGATCGCG